>SXGT01837012.1_pt1 | contig 13795 bp, 19 predicted proteins | sample 3176221 | NCBI WGS metagenome assembly SXGT01 (sample SAMN11356862, study PRJNA531348) | freshwater metagenome | isolation source: freshwater sample F1-120 | place: China: Fuxian Lake, Yuxi | collected 2017-12-25 | reverse complement strand
CCTGTTTTCCTTGGATAAACCACAAACGGCGTATAAACGGCCTATAAACGGCGTACCACGGCTATACCACGGCATGGATAAAAACCGTGCTATGGGACAAACCGCACCATCTATTAAGACGCCTTTAAACTAACCAAGAACCGCGTTACTTGTCGTTACTTGTCGTTACTTAACGTTACTTAACGTTGCTTAACGTTACCCAACACAATCAATAATTTTATCAATAAATTTATCATATTTTCCCTTGGATAAAACTACGATTACCCGCAAACCGTTGGTAACACTGGATAATGAGCTGTTTTGTCAAGAGCAATGTTTTTCTTGACAAGGGTTTTCCTCTGGGGTATAAGTAAGCCATAACGTAATCAACGTAATCAACAACGTAATCAACTAACTTAACAACGGAGAAAGATTATGGAAACAATAACCAGATTATCCTTGGTGCAAGAGGAAGACTTAATGTTGCCGTCGTCCAATGACGACAACCTGGAACAGTTTGGAGACTTGTTGCCAGAGTTTGGCTATACCAGCAAGTCAAATAAGCGGATTATGGCACGCTTGGAAGAACGGACAAGCCTTGACCATTGGTTGGGGCTTAACGAGCAATTAAGGGCATGGTACAGTGTGCCAAACACGGAAGATGACGGCTTGTACATTAAGTACAATAGAGCCATTTGTCAGCTTGACGAAAAATGGGAATTTCTTGGTGAAGAAGAGATTTACTTAGCGGGCAAAGTCGTTGTTGACGGGCAGACCAGAAAGTTATTCAAATTATTGTTAGAGCTAGGCGTTAATGCTAGACTGGTAGAAGAGTTGACCACACTAAGAGCCACCAAGAAACAAACTTACCTTTGTGTGTCAAGAAACCCCGTTGACTTCCTAATGGCATCCACAAACCAGAGCTTTTCTAGTTGTATAAACTTGGAAAGCGACTTTGAAGGGGCATATTATCTTGGTTTGCCCTCAATGGTACTGGATACAAACCGTTACATGGTATTTTTGACTACTGGCAAGATCAAGAAACACACGGTCAAAGGCCGTGTGTTCAAACATTTCGGTTATTCTCAAAGATCATGGATATTATTGGGACGGGACAAGACTGGCAAATTGTCCGCCGAATTGCCCCGTATCTTCCCTGAAGAAGAAAACAAGTTTTTGCCAGCGGCTTGCCGTTCAGCCGTAGGCGTGGGAATCGTTGACCAGATAATCGGTGAATCGTGGAAACCCGCACGGTTTGCTTTTGATCCCGATGAAGTAGCCGCCATCTACTTTGATAGCGGATATGTGGATGATTATCCTTTCGGGATATCCTATGACAGAAATGATGACGTTCGCAAGGGAACCCCTATGGGTATCAACTGGACTAGGGGCTTTTCAGCATGGAGCGGAGAACCAGCGAACGGAGAAAAGTGTGAAGATTGTGGGGCGTACTTTTCAAGGGATACGATGACAGACGTTTGCAACGCCCGCCTTTTAGTATGCCAGTCATGCCTGGATGATGATTACTTTTATTGTGATTCTTGCGATACTTGGGAAAGAGTGGGTTCGGCAACCAGAGTGGGCGACAATTACTATTGTGAGTATTGCCTAGACAGATACTTTTTTCAATGTGAAGAATGCGGCGATTATTTCCGTGACGGCAGAGGCATAGACGTAACAAATGAACACGGGAATATCCTTTGTTGTCCCTCTTGCGCTGACAATATCGCCATTGAGTGTAACGAATGCGGAGACTTGTACCATGTTGACCTGATGACCGAAATTGATGACGATTATTATTGCCCAGATTGCATCAAGGCCAATTTCACCGAGTGTGTGCAATGTAATAAGCTAAAACTGGATGATACAATGTCGGATGTAAAGACAGATGACGGGGTTATCAAGCTTTGTGAAGATTGCGCCGCCGAAAACGCCACAACTGAAGGGGAGATATAGCCATGAAAAAAAACACATATTCCTTCTTGGATGGGGAAGACTACTTCGATGATTCCCATTGGTTTGAAGAAGATGGTTTACTATGGGACAACGAAGAAGACGAAGACGAAGAGCCATTGGGAGAAATTGACTTGCCCGACTTCTTGGGAAATAACAATATCCAAGACTTAATCAATATGTATCTGATCCGTTCTGTTAGCGGGAAAGAAGATAACTTGAGAGATTATGTTGCTCACGCCTTAATATTAAACAATATCCCTTTCTTGGAGGACGAAGAAGGGAACATATACCGATTGTCGGACAATCGGCCTATATTGTCCGCTCACCTAGATCAGGTCGACACCAGAAAACGGCTAACAACCGTTTCAATATCCGGCGGTTCAATCATTGGTGATGCTAATCTGGGCGCTGATGACAAAAACGGGGTATGGATTGTTTTAAACTTGGTGATTGCCGACAAAGGCCGAACGCTTAACTTTATCTTTTCTACTGGTGAAGAAATAGGCGGGATAGGCGCCCGCTTTCTGGCAAGCAAGAGAGCAAAGACATTAAAGACCTGCCCCTATTGCTTGGTGTTCGATAGAAAGGGTAATGGCGACATAATCGGAGTTGAAAATTATTATTGTTCGCAAGACTTGCAAGCCGATTGTGCCAATATCGGCCTTGAATATGGCTATACCCCTACAAATGGCGTGTGGTCAGATGCAGACACCTTCAGAGACCATGTGGCTTGCGTTAACCTATCTTGCGGGTATCAGTCCGCTCATACAGATCAAGAACACACTAGCATAGCAGGGATCAAAAACGCTTTGGCTTATGGCCAAGCGTTAATTAACGGCCTTCAGGCAAACAAGAAATATAAGATAGCGGGAGCTTCCGCTATCAATGACAAGTGGAGATGGACAAAATGAATGTGATAATATTGCTTGGTGCGCTTTGCGCTATTGACGTGCTGATTACTTGGCTGATAAAAAACGCTAAAAAATAAAACATAAAACGGCTTGACGGATTCCAAACGTCAAGCCGTTTTTTTATGTCCATCAAGTACCCGCTTGTTTAGTCGGGTAATATCTCGGGAGTCTGGTTGTCTTGTCCTCAACAATCAATCCCCTTCCAGAGCATGAAGCGATAACGTCTTGCAGATACCGTGGGCGCCATGCCTTTAACTTTGGCCTGATGATTGAAAGCTCGGTGAATGTTGGCATTTTGCTTGATACCAGCGCAATCTTTGTCGCCTCTATCATCTCCATGCAATCAGCATCAAATTCATTTTGGCTAACTCTACCATCCAAGATATTGTCGATCTTCCACCTGGATAATTCGCTCACTATTTTGTACCCATACTCGACGTCTTGCAAAGCGACTGGCGTTTGGCATAAGCCGCCATCGGAACAGCGTGAGGCCATGTGTATCATTGCATACTTCTGTACTTCCTCAAATTGCCTGAACATTACCCCTTTTGTCCCTTCTTCAGTCAATCCGTTGGTCTCATCTGATGTTAGCTCATCAGATAACACTTGCAAGAAATCTTGCGCCTCTGGAGAAACGATTGTCTGCATGGCGCAGCCGACTGTACTAAGCACTGGTGGCAATCCGGTCTTTACTGGATTAAGCAAGTTGGCAATCCCTGTTATGAATTTCGTCAATGCAGGGTTATTGGTTTGCTCTTGATCCGAGAATGAAACTACCCGCCTGGGCATTTTCCCACGGTAATACCAGAACGTAAACCGTTGCAATAACCCACTCAATACATCTTCTGGCCTGATGGCATCGAAGATAAGCGGTGTAGCGTTGCCGACAATATTAACGCATGGGTAGTTAATAAAGATGGACTTCTTGCCATCCCCATAAGTCTTGTTTATTTCCCTGCCACAATTAGTATAAAGCTCAAGCAGCACCCCTATTTTATCCTTGGTTAATGGATCAACCTTGTCAGACCGTTGCAATAGATATGTTATCTCGTCCAGATTGACCAAACATTTTGGCGAATCTACTAAACCCCGCAGTAGCCCTGCGCCTGATGCAAAGCTGGTGGGGCCATAGAATCCTGTTATTGATCGCTTGATGGCAGACGATAAAAATATATCGCTGTTTGTCTTTCCAGTTGACGTGCCGCCAACCTTGATGGCATACAAGACCGGCCAGACACTTTCCATACGGATAACTCCGCTGATTGCCCTGGCTATAGTGGCGTAGATAATCGGGAGATTGTACTCTGGAATATCTGCAATGTTTCCCGCTGCACATGCTTCCATACCAAGCGATATTAACCCGCCTGGGTCGGTGATTGATGCGTCCAGAACCAATGTTGACTTGTCCTTCTCTAAGACAATCTCATCATGGGTCATCCGTATTGGTGCATCGGACTCTCTGGACAACAGTTCCTTCACTGCCTCTAGCCCGAACTCCATTGCCATGTCGTTGAAGTCTGTCCCGCTACATTTCGGTGCAACAATATCTGATACCAGCCCTAATTCCAGCAGATTGCGTGCCGCATCTAGCCCAACATTTTTTTCTTTACGATGATCGTTGTCCGCACAAACAATCAACTGCTTTGGGTTCGCTAACGCAGCGACATTCTTCAAGTTAGTTGCATCGAAACAACAAACGGTTGTTCTGCCTGTTGCTTCAAAGACTGTTGCCGCCGTAGCCCATCCTTCGCAAAGATATACCTTGCTGGATTTACCTTTGCTCATAAAAGCATGGCAGCATCCCTGCTTTTGACCGCCAGCCATGAGCTTCTTTGATCCATCAGGGGCGATAGACTGGTAAGATCGTATTACTCCATCCTTGGTGCATACGGAGATGATAAGATGCCCACGTCGATCTATTAAAGCCTCGTGTGGCAATACATTCTTTTTAATCAAGTAAGGATGGTCTGCTGGTGCTGGGGTGCATTCTGCAATGTATTGTGTTGCCGTGATAGCGGCATTATCGTTTGTTAATTTCCTTTCGATCTCAGCTTGTGATTTAACGAACCGTTCTATGGCAGCCTCGTCACGGAATCGGCTGTCGTACACACAAGACTCTGTTGTGAAAAGCTGCGGCTTGCTTTCGCCCGCATCCCATGATGAATAAGTACACCACATCTTATCGCCACTAGACCCGCCAGCGTACCAGCCTGGGGTTTCACGCCCTGAATTTACGGTTGGTACACGATGGATGCGGTTATCAAGTTGAATGCTGATTGGCGACTTGATGTTCAATCCCCAGGCGCACATCTGCTCCCATAGGTTGTCTAACTCATCCATTTGGGGTCTCCCTGTGGCTATGGATGACCATCTCCCTTTGGATCATCCAATGGATAACCATAGATACTGTTTGGCCTGTTTCTATGGCATGGGCCTTTACCCAATCGGCGTGAGTCTCTAAGACCGAGATCGACAACACTTTCTTTCTCTTCTTTGATGGCTTGGTGGCGTTATCATTCATGTCCTTGTCCCTTGTTTGATTTAATCGCATAAAAATTAATATCTGATATTAAAATACTTCTTGACTTCGGTTTTGGCAAGTGTTATTTTCATAGTCAAGAGTAAACAATAACTAAATAGGAGGAGGACATGACTACCAAAGAGTACCAACTAGCTTACCGAGAAAAAAATAAAGAAGCACTTAAACGCAAGCGGGAAGAGTGGCGGAGTAACAATGCTTCTAGGGTCAGCGAGTATAATAAGCAGTATTATTTGGAAAAGACAATAGAAAAAAGGAGGAATAAAAATGCTGAAAAAAATATGGGTCGAGATAGAAGTCCAAGTAGAGATAACGATGTCCAAGGAGATACGGGAAACCAAGACTGAACCCGGCTTCCCGTCAGAGATAGAAGTAGCCTATGTGTCGGGGAATGATATTTTGTCAGACGTACAAGAGCAGCTAGACGAGATGGATTGGGGAAAAGTTATACAGGAGGGTGATTATGAAGATTGAATTTAGCGTAAGCCATCTTGACATTGTATCCCAAAGCGGCCATGTCGGCATTATCGCCAACGTGAGCTATGGGCAAGTCGTAACATTGTTAGCTGAGATAAAAGAGGTAATGTCTGTTGAAATGTGGGCAGACTTAATGGAAGAAGTCAACGGAGGAACACCATGAACATTGCAAGCCTGATTAAAAAAGCAGAGAAGAAGCCCCCAAGAATAATGGTCTATTCAACCCCAGGGTGGGGCAAGTCTACCTTGGCAGCTTCAATGCCAAGCCCTGTATTCTTGGATATTGAAGACGGCCTGTTTGGATTGGGCGTTGATACGTTCGGGGTCGAGTCCAGCTATGAGTCGGTAATAGAGCATATGAGAGCCTTGCTCCAGCAAGAGCATTCATACAAGACGGTGGTAATTGATACCACCTCTGAGCTAGAGCGGCTTATCTTCGCTCAAGTCTGCAAGGACGGGTCAAAGAACGCCATCGAGGACTTCGGATACGGCAAGGGATACGTTCATGCCTTGGACTTGTGGGACAGGGTTTTAAAGGGGCTTGATCTACTACGTGACAAGGGCATGGCGGTTGTCTTGGTTGCACATGGAGAGATTAAGACGATCTCTTCCCCGTCGTTTGAGTCATATGACCGTTGGGTGATCCGACTACACAAGGCCGCATCCGCAAGGCTGGCTGAGTGGGCAGACTGCGTGTTCTTTGGAGACCATAGAGTAACTGTGCTGGCCTCTAGTGACGGCAAGCGTAGCCGTGGAATTGGTGCAGGACAGCGGGTGTTGTACACGGAAGAGCGGCCAGCCTTCTTGGCAAAGTCAAGGTTGGATTTACCATTTGAGATTGATGTCCCCAAAGACAACGGTTGGGAAGCGGTGGCCTTATGTTTAGGGAAATAGATATAATACCAGCAGAGATGATAATTTTGGCCTTCAAACAAGCAGAAGAGAACGCTAACTTGAAGCCAAAAGAAACGAAGTTAAGTATAGTCATGCAGTTTTTTAAGCAGTTAACCCAACTAGGAGAAACAAAATGAGTGATTTAACATTGTTCGGCATTGATCCAAACGTGGAAGTCTCAGAAGGCGGCAAGTCCGCTATCCCACCTGGCATGTACAAGGCAGTAATTGTCGGGGATGCTTTGCGGGATAACAAGGCTGGCTCAGGCAAAGTGCTTGCCCTCAGCTTGCAGATCACGGAGGGCGCACAGTCTGGCAAGACTGTGGACGATAACCTGAATCTGACAAACGCTTCGGCTGTTGCGGCACAGATTGGACAGGGCGTATTGAAGAAGATTTGCCAGCTAACCAATGTCCAGTTCCCGCCGCAGAACACAGCGGCCATGTATGGCAAGCCACTGGTGATAACCGTAATCGCCGATCCATACACGAAGAAAGATGGGACACAAGCAACCTGGCACAAGATCAGCCGCTATGATGCGGTTGGTACGACTGCACCAGTTCAACCACCAGCTGCTGGAGGCAACGCATGGTAGACGACAACTTGAAGTTATTGGCAACGGAACTAATGAGGGCTGTTGATGCCGAGAAGGAAGCCAAAGCCCATAGAATCAAGCTAGAGGATGCAATCGCCAAGCTTGTTCCAACTAAGGCTGAGGGGACTACCAACATTGATCTTGGCAGTGACATTATCAAAATAGTAACCAAGCTAACTAGGACTCTGGACTATGACACCTATTTGTCGATAGAGAATGGCTTGCCAGATGGCTTGCGTTGCGTAGACTTGAAGCCCTCTCTGAATCTAACACGGCTCAGGGCATTGGAGTTGGTAGACGCTGGACTGGTTGCATCATTCGTAACCAGCAAGCCAGCAAAAACAGCAGTGACGGTAGAGCCAAAAGGCTAAGATAAAATGGCGGTGGGCAGTTGACCCTGCTCACCGCTGTACTGTAGAGCTGGAGGTTATTATGTTCCAAATAAGATATGCTCTCGCTGGCGGCTTTGGCGGATGCATAAGGAAGGATTGGGAAGATATGCCGTATGCCCAGACAATGGAAGAGGCTGAAAAATACGCTCTGAAAATGGCTTGTGAGGAATATGAAACTTATGACAGGCTTATTGGCTTGCGGTCTATTGACATGATTATGCAAGAGGATGGGGTTGACGAAAAGGAGGCTGCCCATATTTGGGCAGATGAACGAGATTCTTGGCTTGACTATGAGGCCAGAGAGATTTGACGACGGGGTAATCTCAGCCGTCCGGTTGATTGATTGGTTACACTTTTATTTAGGTATTATTTTATGAGCGTAGATACATTAGGGACTTTCTTTGCTTGGTTGAGCATTATTTTTTGCTTCGCATGGTGGGGGTATTGGCTTACTGGTGATCGCTTTTGGGAGAGGGATGACGTTAGTGATGTTCGCATTTTCCTTGAGTATGCTTTGCTGAACGGGCTTCTCGGAACTTCCGTAGGCTGGTTGATTCATGGTTAAGGAACACTATTTCTTGGGTTCTGGATTAACTATTGCCGCGTTAACTGTATGAATATTTTCTTTCCCTATGGTTTGTTGGCTGGCTTGCCAGTTTCTTGGCAATATGCAAGATAGTGATTAACTGCCTCTTCAAAAGAAGCTTTAATGTCGTGAACGGTATTCCCTTCGTAGGTAATAATATCATCTATGAAAAGAATTTTGCCATGCAAACAATTATCTTCGATGCTGGCTTCTATTGTTCCTGTATAGCCTTTATATGAAAGATTGTTCATGGGATTACCCCTATATGTTTCAGTGCGTTTTTAGCGTCGTGAATCTGATAAGATTTCAGTATTCCTGACGGGTGAGTTTTGGACATTCTGAAGCGAAAACCACTTGTGTGCTCAAACATATAGTGAGATCCGCCACCGCATGAGCTTTTAAAGCCAAAGCTTCCCATAAGCGCGACAAAGTCGTCCCAAGAGAAATTCTTAGGTGATGGATTGGCACAAAGTTTTGCTAAAAGTTTTTCTTTTTTAGACATTAAATCCTACCATGAGGAAAGCAAGGTTTGCAACTAATATATAGTTGCATATTTGTCAACATTTTATATCGTACCATGTGTCCACCCAACGATAGACTATACTGAGGCTGGTGTACTGTGCACAGCCCAACGACAAACTCAGCCGACCGCGCCAGTGAGCTTGAATAAATAACCCGTAGCTTCTCGCGGTCGGCTGGAGCGTTTTGTTACACTTAACCCTTTGATTTTAGGAGTTTGTTATGAGTCTTCTTTTATCGTCTCTTTGTGTAGCTGGATTCTGCGTTTGTGTCTTTTATATATTAGTAAAGAGACAAGAGCGGCAAGACCTGTTGTGGGAGCAAGAACAGCGACTACGAGACGAGGCAAGGTGCAAAGCCATAGAGGAAGGTTTGCTTCAATGGTTGAAGATGCTTGGCTTGCCGCAACTTGGAGAGGAAAAGCGATTGCAAGAAGCAGCGCACCAGTTGCGTATTGTGCTTGTTGAGCAGCTAATGCGAGGGCCACGGGTTAGCTGAAATCCCAGTACGGGGTTGATTGGGCTATGATCTTTGCAACCATCCATCGGGTTGATTGAATACAGGGGACACAACATGAGCGACTTATCTTTCTTGGCTGACTCAACGCAAGACGTTGGGGTGGCGATTGACGAACTATTGAAGGCACGGAATAAGCCCCGTGGGTATATGGGGCTATCTCAAGCGGGGCTGGTGAATGAATGCCAGCGCAAGGCTTGGTACATGATGAACGGCTATCCAGCCAAAGAACATGAAGGGCGATTGCTACGGTTGTTCCGATCTGGGGATGATGTTGAAACCAACATGGTGCTTGATCTAAAGGACATTGGCCTGACTGTCCATTCATGCCAGAAAGAAGTCGGTGCCAACTATGGAGACGACACGCTAAAGGGGCATATTGATGGAATAATTGAGGGGCTTGATGCCTTTGGGCTTGGCAAGAAGCCATGCCTGTTTGAATGCAAAAGCTGTAACGATAAGAAGTTTGCCGAGCTTAAAAAGCTAGGAGATTATGGCAGATGGAACATGGTGTACAAAGCGCAAGTACATATATATGCGTTGTTGTTGAAGCTGGATAGAATATTTGTTGCGGTTGAGAACAAGAATACAAGTGAGCGATACTTTCAGCGGTTCGAGAGAGACAGCGACTTTGCCTTGGAGACACTACAGAAGGCGTTCCTTGTGAAGAAGATGCAAGCCCCTCCCCCACGTTGCCAAGACAGGCCGGACTTTTTCTCTTGCAAGTGGTGTGATTACTATAATACCTGCTTTGGGAACAATTAACATGACGATCCAGTTAAGAAAGTACCAAATAGATGCGCTGAACGCACTGGATAGCGAATTTCAGCAGTCAAAGGTAGCCTTGCTTCATGCCATTATGGGAAGCGGCAAGACGGTATCTGCTGTGCGTCTGATAAACTCTTATTACAAGAGCAGACCACACTTCCGATTCGTCATACTGGCACACAAGCAAGAGCTTGTCGAGCAATTCCACAAAACATTCTTGGGCAAGAGCGACATCCCTGATTCTGACATTGGGATATGTTGCGCAGGGCTTGGGAAGGCTGAAACAAAGAAGCGTGTAACTATTGCAACCATCCAGTCATACCAGAAGAAAGAAGCCCATACAGACCTGTTGGTTGTTGATGAAGTCCATCGTTGCGGTTGGGGTAATAATAGCCAGTACCACAATAGCATCTCGTTCTTATGGGAGATTAACCCAGACATGCGGGTGCTTGGGCTAACGGCTACCCCCTTTAGGCTAGGGCATGGGTATATCTACGGAAGCAACTGCAAGGTTGGCAGCTTCAACCTGTTTCCCCATGTGACACATCAAATTAAATATGCAGAGCTATTAGCGCAGGGGTATCTTGTCCCGCTTATTGGCAAAGCTGAACTGTCAGATGCCATGAAGAGAGACATAAAGGGGGTTACAGTACGAGGCGACTTTCTATTGTCTGACCTTGGGGACATGATGTCAAGGCCGATTCATATCAGCACGGCGAAGCAAGCCATAGATATTCATTGTGTTGGATATCGTTGCATCTGCGTGTTTGCCTGTACCATTTCCCATGCGGAAGCGTTGGTTGATGCAATCGGGGAAGAGGCCACCATTGTTCATTCCAGATTAAGCCCACAAGCCCGCAAGGATAACTTAGACAAGTGGAAGTCCGGCAAGGCCAGAATCATGGTGTCAATCAATATCTTGGTTGACGGGTTCGATTTCCCGCCGATGGATTGTCTGGTATTCGCCAGGCCAACCATGTCAAGTGCATTGTATCTGCAAGCACTAGGTCGTGTGCTTAGAGCAAGCCCCAACAAGGAACATGCCTTGGTCGTTGATCTTACGGATAACACCGCCAGATTCGGGACAGACATTGACCGTGTAAGGGTTTCTATCCCGAAATGTATAGAAGAACAGAACAAAAGAGAGAACGTAAAGACCTGCCCTGAATGCGGAGCTAATGTGCATACTGCTCTTAGGGTGTGTGATTGCGGGTATCCTTGGGAATATGCCCCTCAAAAAATCGCTGGTGATTTGCCAGACCTGCAAAGTGTTTCCTATGCGGGGGCGATACCAGAGTGGCAAGCGGTCACTGGCTTCAGGTGCGTGTCTCATACCAGCAAGGACACCAACAAGCAGCTTGGCCGGATAATACTTGAATATGGGGAGAATTATACCCCGCAAACTGTTTCAATCTGGCTGTGCTTTGCTGATTATTATTCTGGTGGTGCAGTCAAGGGGGCATTCCAAAAGTGGCAAAAGCTAAGTGACGAACCATTCCCACAGACGGTCGGTGAATTTATGTTCTTGCATAAATCTATCGTGCCGCCATCGGAAGTATTGGTAGAGAAAACTGGCAAATGGGCAAACGCCATTGCATTTAATTGGGACACCCCAAACATTAAAGAAGATATAAAAGAAGATATACCAGAGAGCGAGGTTCCGTTTTAATGCTACCGATTTGTTTAAGATGCGATAACATTGCGGAAACCAGTATGTATTGCTGTGTGCATGAGGGGGACATCCCAAGCGTGGATTTCGCCCGAAGATGCAAGCATTTTAAACTAGACGCAACCAAGAAGTTTAAATCCCAACAGGAGTTACAAGATGAAAGAGTTAGCGTTCTTTGTACCGGGGGTTCCGATCCCCAAGGCTCGTCCCAGGATGACGAGGGCTGGACATACATATACGCCAGCGAAAACGAAAGGCTACGAAGCACTGGTAAGGCGAGAGTGCCTACTTGCTATGAAAGGCCAGGCCCCGATGCAACAGCCACTCTTGTTATCTGCGATATTCTATTTAAAGCTACCGGAAAGCTGGCCTTTGTGGAAGAAGGCTGCTGCACTAAGTGGGCATCTTGTTCCAGACGGTAAGCCTGACTTGGACAATATGTTGAAAGCTGTGTGTGATGCAATGAATGGGATTGCCTATGATGATGACTCACAAGTTGTCTGCCTGGATAATATCTATAAAGTATATTCAGATAAGGTCGGAGTGAAAATTTTCTTGTATGGCCTTGACTATTGCTCAAGAGAAATAACCAAGGCACAATATGAAGCTTGGCTAAACAAGGAGGGGAAAAATGTCACGCAGGATTAAAGAGCAGGTTTTATGTCATTGTGGTTGTGGCAGGTTGGCCTTTGGTAATACATTCTGGACAGAGCAGAAATGCCGACTAGAATATTGCTTGCGGGAGTTTGCTGCCCAAAGGATGGAGCCAACCAGGGTAACGGCTTGTAAGATTTGCGGGACTGTGTTCTGCGAGTTCGATCTTGTGTCTGCCCGTGCATCCGAGGCATGCTCCCCAAGATGTAGGTCGAAGCTGTATCACCGAAAAAGTAAAGCGGCCAGGCTAGCCGCAGCCTCAGCAGGGGCCTGGAAGATTGCCCATAAAAGTGAATGTGCTTCTAATTGGGTAAGGGAGAATTATTGCTGGCGCAGGATTGACAACTCCATCACGAGAATCCCATGCCTAAAGCACAAGGAGACTTGCGGGAATGGGTGTTACAAAGAAAAGAGGGGTAAGCCTTGCTGCTATGTGGAGGGCTTCAAGCCAATCCCTTATGGTGGCGTGATTGGAATCGACACAACCTTAACTTATTAAGAGATTATTTTTAATAAAAACTTCTTGACAGACTTACTTATAGGTGGTACCTATGCATCATGAAGATAATAATAAACAAACTAAAATGTAAGCGTTGCTCTCACTCATGGACTCCCCGACAGGAAGAAGTGCGAATCTGCCCAAAGTGCAAGTCTGCCTTTTGGGATAAGGAGCCTAAAACAAAACATGGGCGACGAAATGAAGCTGATAAAACAGTCACATAAATTTTGGGGTAGATGTCCGAGTGAGCCACAAGAGGCTCTCCGTTGGATAGAAAGAGCAGGACGAGTCTGCTATGCAAGTGAGGATAAAATTACTAATGACTCGGCAGAACCGTTTGTCCGTGGATTGATTGAACGATGTCACATGAGCGTCCTAGAACACTCTGAACTTACCCTTCACACCTATAGTAGACCACATAAGCATCTTACCACATGTGGTAATTGTAACACAGGCAACTTGAGGGCGTGGATAGAGAGTGGAAAGGTTGGCCTTGATGCGTACATTCGTGGTGATTTTGCATCAAGAGATACACCAAAGGAAAATGAGAGATACACGGTGGAATTTACCACTAATAGAGCCATGACACATGAGTTGGTAAGACATCGGGCGAGTGCATCATTTAGCCAAGAGAGCCAAAGATATGTGCGTTACAACGACACCTCCTTTATCGAACCCGTTGACTTTGATGAGTGGAACGATGTAGCAAAAGCAGTTTTTAAAATGCATCTAACCAATGCAGAAAACCATTATAGGTTATTTCTCACGGCAGATAACCTCAAGCCACAGCAAGCTAGAAACATTCTGCCAAACGCCACTGCAACCAGAATCATAATGACGG
>SXGT01116157.1_pt1 | contig 13798 bp, 16 predicted proteins | sample 3176221 | NCBI WGS metagenome assembly SXGT01 (sample SAMN11356862, study PRJNA531348) | freshwater metagenome | isolation source: freshwater sample F1-120 | place: China: Fuxian Lake, Yuxi | collected 2017-12-25 | reverse complement strand
GACGTGGCATTTTGTACAAGTCCAGGAGAAAACCGTGCATCGCCTCAGCCCACACCACGCCGTTGTCCCACAACCCTTTCAGTTCGCGCAGCAGGTGCGCACCACATAAGACGTGGTGTACCTGGGTAAAGCTGAAGTACGGTCCCCAACAGTCGTGTACCGCCGTGCCGGTGAAATCCTTCAGCACCGACGCCTCCGAATGGAGGGCTTCGCCGCCGCGTTTGTCGTGGACGAATCTATTCGGGAAGCAGCGGTGGCGGGCCTCGGGCGAGGTGCAGTTTGATGCATTCCAAAAACAGCGGTTTTTTAGCGGGAAGGGAGTACCCGGATGTGGACGGTGAGCGTGTTTGATTGTCCCATTTAACCCATACGATTACCCACAACTCATCCCTCAATGCCCAGTTGGCGGAGGTTTTGGAGGCCTTCAACGAAGGTTCGGACGCGCCGGTAGCCACGCCAGAGGGTTTTAACTCCCGGTTCCCGGTCACACTTGCGAACCACCTCCTGTATGGACGGTTCCTCCTCCGGTGGCTTTTTTTGTTCCGCTTCCTGCCGAGAACACCACCCGGGCAGGCAGATGCGGGTTGGTGCGTCCCATCCGCTGCATGTACGCCACCCGCCAGGCCACTACCCGATAAATGCCCAGTGCCAGTTCCAGTCTCGCACGTGTACTCAGTTGCAGGGCTTCCACCCGGCAACCATTCTTCATCCATTCAAACAGGTCGCTCTCCCGATCCGCGACGTACACCAGCCGAACCCCCGGCAATTCCTCCGCCCGTTCCGCCACGCGCTCATACCCTTCGGTCCAGCGACGGCTTTCCTTCAGTCCCGGACGGTTCCCGTCACTGTCCTTCGGTTCCCGGGCCCACATCTTCGGCCTGTTCTCAGCTTGCACGACCATCCGCTTCTAGCGGATAATGCGGCCATGCTTTTTGTGGAACTTCCGATCTTCGTCCGTTGTGCAGCCGATCTGTTCTCGGATGAGGATATCGCCGAGTTGCAGAACACCTTGCTGGAAAACCCCGCTGCCGGTGCCCTGATTCCCGGTAGTCGGGGACTGCGCAAGCTGCGTGTTCCGCTGTCCGGCCGGGGAAAGCGTGGCGGTGCCAGGGTTATCTACTACCACTGGGTGAGCAAAGAGCGGTGCTACCTGCTCTATGCCTACGCGAAGAATGTCGCTGCCGACCTGACACAGGATCAGTTGCGGCGGTTGGCTGATGTGATGCAAGCGGAGATTCGAGATGAATGACAAACAGTTCGACGAGTTGCTGGACAGTGTGCGAGACATGGGCCGCCATATGCGTGGCGAGAAGGTGGCTGGCTTGGGCGTCCTGGAGTTTCCCGAGCCCGACGTCAAGGCGATCCGCGAGCGCACCGGGCTGTCGCAGAGCCGCTTTGCCTATCTGATCGGCGTCAAGCCCAGGACGCTGCAGAACTGGGAGCAGCACCGAGTGCGCCCGACAGGTCCTGCCCGGGCTTTGCTCAAGATCGTCGAGGCCAACCCTGAAGTACTCTCGACGATTCATGCGTAGCTGGTGTTAGGTTCTGTTGACATAATACAGCCGCCAGTGTAGACCTTCGCGTTATTTCGCATGGCAAACCGACATGAACTCAACGGACAACATCTCTCCAAAGAATATTATCCGTTATTCATGCAAATGGTTATTGTAATTCGGATATGGATTGATTTTCAGCATGGTGTGTCCCAATGAAACCCCGTTTTCCCATGATGATTTACTACTGTGAAAGGTATATCTCTCGTTGCAAAACGTCCTTGACCCATTCATTCAGGCTCTTGCCTGCTGCCTGTGCCCTGGTCAGAGCGGCTGCGTGCATTTCCGGTGAAATCCGGAGTAACAGCTTGCCATTGGCAGGTTTATCGGGTGATTTTCCGGTTGCTGCGCAATCACTCAGATAAAAATCAATGGCATTGTGAAAATCTTCACTGAGTTGCGCGACCGTCTCGCCTTCAAAGGTGATACTGTCCTGAATACCCAGCACCCTACCCCAAAAGATATTATCGCGTTCATCAAACTCGATACGAGCAGTATAACCGCTGTAAGTCATGGTATTCATGGATGTACTCCTTGCGCTTCTAACCATTGGCGTATTTCTTCAATTTGGTATTTTCTTGCTTCTTTACCCGGATGTGGACGGTGAGCGTGTTTGATTGTCCCATTTAACTGCAATGCGACCCGCGAACCCTCTCTGATACACTGTCCCCATGACCAAACCACCCCGTCCAACATCAAAGTCAAACTGAAGGTCGCAGGCGGCTTCCGGGCCATGGGCGGATCCAGGGCGTTCTGCATCATTCGCTCCTTCCGGGAAACCAGCAAGTGCCAAGGCACCCATCCGTTCCAGGCACTGAGGGCTGCGTTCGCGGGGGGGAGTAGTTACTAAATATCTAACTAATACGCCAAAGCCGGATACTGAAGAGAATTGAAGGAGTATCAGAATGAGCACGAATTTACACAGCTACGACGGTGACATTGTCGCTTGGGCCAACGAACAAGCAAGACTACTCCGAGCTGGTCTGTTTTCACAATTGGACATTGAACACATTGCCGAGGAAATTGAAGACGTGGGCAAGAGCGAAAAGCGCGAATTGAGGAACCGCATGGCCGTGTTGTTGGCTTATCTGCTGAAATGGCAGTACCAAACCGGATACCAGGGCAACAGTTGGCGGCGCACGATCAGGGAACAACGCAGGGGTGTGCTTGCTTGCTTGAAGGAAACACCAAGCCTGAAACCAGACCTTGGCAAACCGGATTGGTGGGAATGGGTATGGTCAGATGCCATTGGCCTTGCCGTCAAGGAGACCGGGCTGGATTTTTTCCCGGAGTCCTGCCCTTGGACTTTCGAGCAAATCACGGACTCGGATTTTTGGCCTGAGTAGGCGTTTCTGCCTGGCGGTGGCTTCTGACCTGGCTTGCAACCCCGAACCGCTGAGTTATCGCGCCATCTGTGTCACCTATGCCGGTATCCGCCAACGCTCACACCCTCAGCGCGTATCCAGGCGGCGCAGCGGCTTTGCATGGTGCCGAACGGTATTACCTCGACCCAGGCCAGCAATTCTTCCAACCGGGCGCAGCGGCGTTCCGGCGCGCTGGATTTGGCGATTCCCCGGGTGGACGACAGGGTATAACGCGAACTGAAAGGGTTGTGGGACAACCACGACCCTGTCGTTCTGGCATGTGGGGAGTAGGTAGCTACCGCCATTCACCACTCACCACTTGCCCACAAGCGGCCAGGATGGCCGCTCCACTTTTACCACCCGAACCGGCTTACCCGGTACAATGCCGCTTTATCATTTTCCATCCGGAGTATTTCGCAATGGCCAATCAGGTTTTGAATGTGTACGACACCGCCAGCCAGGCCGAACTGGCCGGTCTGTATGATGACTGGGCCAGTAGCTATGATTCTGATCTGGACGGCATGGGCGGGCCAACCGAGGCTGTTTCAATGCTGGAACAATGCCTGACGCCGGATTCCAGGATACTGGATGCCGGTTGTGGCACCGGGGTGGTCGGTCAGTTACTGGGTCAGAAAGGCTTTCAGTGCGTGGACGGACTTGATTTGTCGGCTGGCATGCTTGATCGGGCCCGGCAAAAAAACTGCTATCGCAGCCTGTACCAATGCGCCCTGGGAGATTCGCTGGACATTGCCGACAACAGTTATGATGCGGTCGTAATTGTAGGGGTGTTTGTGCGCGGGCATGTGGGTAGCAATGCCTTCCATGAGTTGATCCGCATCACCCGTCCGGGCGGCTACATCGTGTTCACCCTGCGACCGGAATTTCGCACCGGTACTGATTTTCAGCAGACCATGGACGCGCTGGAACAGGCAGGACACTGGCACCTGAAGCAGGTAACCGAACCGTTCAGCGGTCGCTTCAAGGCCCATCCCGAGGTCAATTTGCAGGTCTGGGTTTATCAGGTGGCCTGACGATTCGTGTTGACCCGCCCCGCCAACCGGAGGCTACCCTGGCGGGTTGGGTCAGTCGGCAAGCGACGTCGGGTCAGTCACACACCGGGCGCATAATCCGTGAATCTCGATGGCTTTGCGGTACGGGGTGAAGCCAGCCTGCTCCAGTTCCAGGGCCACCGCCGCCATGATGGCCCGACCGGGACGTTCTTCCACCTCATGACAGCGTTCGCAGAGCAACAGCAGTTGTTCGTGCGGTTGTCCTGAATGGCTACAGCCGATAAAGGCATTCAAACTCTCAACCCGATGGATCAACCCCTGTTCCAGCAGAAAATCCAGGGTACGGTAGATGGTGGCAGGTTTGATGGCGTGATCGAAGAGCCTGAATTTTTCCAGTAAATCATAGGCCTTGATGGCCTGGTGATTTTCCCAGATCAGTTCCAGCAATTTGCGCCGAATCGGCGTGAGGCGTACACCCCGCTCCAGGCAAAGCCGCTCGGCGATCCGAACGGCCTCGTCCTGGCAGTGGGCATGGTCGTGTGTCAATCCGGTCTGCTGCCCTGACACGGTTGCTTCGGGTGCTTGCATGAATCCAGTAAAAACCCTGCTCAATGCAACTTGATGCGGGGTCTGAGCCGTTTTCTGAAAAAGTTGGAAACCATCAGCATCGTAACCCGCCCCGGACCCAGAATGGCCCACTGGTGCATTTTGTACAGCGACAGATAAACAAAACGGGCCATGAGTCCTTCAATCATCACGCTGCCCATCAGGTTTCCCATGAGATTGCCCACCGTGCTGTATCGACCCAGCGAAACCAGTGAGCCGTAATCCTGGTAGCGGTAATCCAGCAGTGATTGCCCGGACAGTTTGCGGGTGATGTTTGTGAGGGTCAGGCTGGCCTGCTGGTGGGCTGACTGGGCACGGGGCGGTACAAAACCGTTTTTTTCCGGCCACGGGCAGCAACAGCAGTCGCCAATGGCGAAGATATCGTCATCCAGGGTGGATTGCAGGGTTTGTCGCACCTTGATCTGGTTGATGTGGTTGGTTTCCAGGCCAGCCAGCTCATGCAGAAAATCGGGTGCCTTGACCCCCGCCGCCCACACCTTGAGTGCGGCTGGAATGACCCGGCCACTGTGGGTGGTAACGGCCTGCCGGGTCACTTCGACCACCCGCTCCCCCAGATGAACCTCAATCCCCAGACGAGTCAGTTGCTGATGGGTTGCCGTCGACAGGCGTTCGGGCAGGCCCGGCAACAGGCTGGGGGCGGCTTCGATGATGTGAATGCGGATGTCGTCAGGTTTTACGTTGTCCAGTCCGTAGGCACTCAGCAGCCGGGTGGCCTGATGTAACTGGGCAGATAGTTCGATGCCGGTGGCCCCGCCGCCGACAATGGCCACGTCAAGCTGGCCGGATTACCGCGCTCCGCCCAGGGCATGGGCGTGGAAATAGGCCTCCATCCATCGCGTTTGAAAGTCTTCGGCCTGTTCAGTGGTATCCAGAAACTGGCAATGTTCAGCCACTCCGGTGATTCCGAAATCGTTGCAGATGCTGCCCACCGCGATGACCAGAATGTCATAGGGATAATCGCGGGATGGCATGACTTCCTCACCCCGGGCATTCAGCAGGGGAGCCAGCCGTACCTGTTTGTTGCCGCGATCCAGCCCGGTCATGCGGCCCGGTACGAAACGAAAATGGTTGCTGCTGGCCTGGGCCAGGTAGTCCAGTTCATCGTCATGGGAATCCAGGGTACCGGCTGCCACTTCATGCAGCAGGGGTTTCCAGATGTGGGTGCGGGTGGCGTCAATCAGGGTGATGTCGGCTCGCCCGGCTTTTCCCAGGGTATTACCCAGACGGGTGACCAGTTCCAGGCCGCCGGCTCCGCCTCCAACGACGACGATACCCGGACGTTTGGCAGCGGGTGATGATGCGTTCATAATTCAGTTACTCCGTGAAAAACCCCCGGCCCTCAGGGCGGGGGGGGATGGCGGCGGCAACAGGACAGCCACCGGACTCAGGGCAGGCCTTCCACCTGCCGGGCCGTCAGGCTCTGGCCGTAAGGGGCGGGTGACACCAGCCGTGCGGGCTGGCTCGCCGCGCCCCCCGTGCCGTATGCAACCGGGCCGGTCTTTTAATCCGCCCCGCCCTTCCGGGCAGGGCAGTCGTTCGCTCAATTACAAGGCTTGTCAGATGTCTGTCCCACGCGCCCCGACACCGCCCCGAAATGCAATCGTGTACAATCGGGCTCCTTCCATTGCCCCGGTTTCCGGCTCGAAAACCATGCTTGATCTGATCTGTTTGCTCAAAAGTCGCCATGAATCGGTGTTGTCCAGCCGCAGTAGCGGTGAGGCGGCCCTGCGCCGTGTGCTGGCTGAAAACCTGCAATCCCTTGCCTTTGCCGAGGCTTTTCTGCAGCGACCGGACATCCGGCAGAACGGGCAACACCTGCCTCATCCGTTGCAGGTTGCCGTCATGGGTCCGACCCAGGCCGGTAAAAGCACGATCATCAACCAGTTGTTACAGGGCTGCGTGGCGGAACCCAGTCCGCTGGCGGGTTATACCATACATCCCCAGGGATTCCATGTAGACCTTGAACCGGAACGAACCATCTGGGCCGACGGTTATTTCAAGGCCTATCGCCGCATGGAGCGGGATGACCTGCCGCGTGACCGTTACGATTGCTGGACGCTGGATGCGGTTCAGGTCAGCCCTGACAACCCCCTGCGCGGGCGGATGGTGTGGGATACCCCGGACTTTGACTCGGTTGATGCGGCCGCCTATCAGTCAGCAGTACTGCGGGTAGCAGCCCTGGCAGATGTCATCCTGCTGGTTGTCAGCAAGGACAAATATGCCGATCTGGCCGTCTGGAAATTGCTTAAACTGCTGGAACCGCTGGCCCAGCCAACGCTGATCTGTCTCAACAAACTGGAGCCCGCCTCCCGCACCACCATCACCGAATCGCTACGGCACAAATGGCAGGAAACCCGTCAGGACGCGCTGCCCGCCATCATTCCGGTACCTTATGTGGACAATCCGGGGATTGATGAACCGGCCGTACTGGATCATGAGCGGCAACAACTGTGGACAGCCCTGAGGCAGGCTCTGGGTCAGGTACAGCGCAAACGGCAGCAGGGCAGGGCGAGTGTACTGGCAGCCATTCACCGTGACAACTGGCTGGAACCGGTCAGGGCCGAGTATCGCTGGGCATGCGAATGGCAGGCACTGGTGGCAGAAAGTCGCACCGATGCCATGACCTACTACCGCACGGGTTATCTTGACCACCCCCAGCACTACGAAACCTTCCGCCAGGCCTTGCGGCAACTGTTGAGCCTGCTGGAAATGCCGGGCCTGAGCGTGGTACTGACCGGAACCCGCGAAGCCGTTACCTGGATTCCCCGTCAGGTTTTGCGGCTGGGGCAGGCAGAGCGAAATCGACGCCAGCCCGCTGCGCCAGGCAGTGAGGCCACCATTCTGTTGCAGGCGTTTCAGCATCAACTGACCCGTTTGCAGGATCGGCTACTGGAAAAAAGGGAGGATGACGGCGTCCATCAGGGCGGCTGGCTTGAACTGGGACGTTTGCTGGCTGCGGAAAGACCGGCCCTCAGTGCGGAATTCGAGGCGGGTATGGGTCGCTACACCGAAGATTTTCAGGCGGAGATTGCCCGCACGGCCCAGGGGCTGTATCAGGCTCTGGAGCAGGATCCGGTGTTGCTCAACAGTTTAAGGGCTCTGCGGGTGGGTACCGATGCCGGTGCCCTGGCACTGGCCCTGTATACGGCCGGTCTGGGCTGGCAGGATCTGGTGATCGCACCGGCCATGCTGTCACTGACCACCCTCCTGACTGAAACCGCTCTGGGGTATCAACTGGAGCGGGCCGTCGCCCAGCTTCGCGCCCGCCAGGCCGAGGCAGTCAGCCGCCTGTTTGAGCAAACCGTCTGCGAACACCTGGGCCGTTTACCGGCATCACTCGACCCGAGCCGCTACTTCAACATCCCTCCCGATACCCTCAAGGCGATGGAAGCCTGTTTTTCCGGAGCCTGAGACCCAGGCAGTGGGCAGTGGATCACTCGCGGCCAGGATGGCCGCGCCACTTACCACTTACCACTCGCCACTCACCATTCACCACTCACCACTCACCATTCACCACTCACCATTCACCACTCGCCACTCGCCACTCGCCTACAAGCGGCCAGGATGGCCGCTCCACTTCACCACTTACCACAGGCTACCAGGTATAGATGGCCTGAACGATATTGCCGCAACCCTCAAATTGCAGGTGTTTGCACAATCCCCTTACCACCTGTAACCCGCGCATCCCGTAGAGGTTATTACCGGTTTTGGGTGGCTCCCAGTGGGCATGATCGAAGCCGGTGCCGCTGTCTTCAATGCGCATCAGTAACCAGCCATGACCGGCTTCAACCTGGCCGCGAAAGCGTATGCGGATGTGACCGGTATTCAGGTCAGCCAGACGCCGGGTTCTTTCCTCAAAATACTGGACGAATCCTTCCGGGCTATCCTTGATGTGGCTATCCAGACCCAGCAAACCGTGATCGACCGCATTGTTCAACAGTTCTGATATCACCGTAAACAGGGCATGCCGCTGATCGTGCGTTCCCAGGAAGTCGGTCAGGTTACGCAGTAACACCGGTGCCAGGTCGGTCTTTTTGATGAGCGAACTGCCCAATCGGGTTTCCCATTCCCAGACTTCCGAACCTGCGGCATCCATCAGCTTTTCTGAACTGGCCAGAGCGACCGGAGGGGGTTGCGTCGATACGTCGGTCTGAACAGGCAGTCGTCCCCGGCAGGGGATCACCGCCAGGGTGACGTCATCATCCAGGCTGGTATCACCGATGAATGCATCCAGCCCGGTGACCAGACGCTCAAAAACCCCTTGGGGCGGGCCGTTTTCCAGCAGGTTCTGAAAACGCTCGCTGCCCAGAAACTCACCGGCCGCATTTTTGGCTTCGGTGAAGCCATCCGTGGCGATAACCACCTGATCGCCTTCGCTGACTTCCACCAGATTCATCTTGAAGGCATTCTGCCGGGCCGAGATACCCAGCGGGAGCGATTGCGACGGTATTTTTTGCCGAATGGATCCGGTCTGACCGTCCTGAATCAGAACCTCGGGCAAGCCGCAATTACAGAGGGTCAGGGCTTTACCATCCTGGTGCAGCCGAATGAAAACCACGGCCAGAAACATCCCGGTAGGTAAAAACCCCCTCAATTTACGGTTAATCTCTGCCAGAATCTCCGGCGGCGAATACCCGCGCGAGGTCATGCTGCGGAAAATATCGGCGGCCGGCAGGGCACCGATGGCGGCTGCCAGACCGTGCCCGGTAAAATCCCCCAACAACACATGCAGGGTACCGGACGGGCTTTTTTCCACCAGAATCAGGTCACCGCTGAATACCGAAGCCGGACGCTGCAGGATGAAAACCTCACCGGGTTGAACATTGTTGTCCTTCAGGGTTTTGGCATACACCTGACGGGCCAGTTGCTGCTCAAACAGTAACTGGTGATGCTGCCGCTGGATGGTTTCATACAGGTGAGTCATGCGCTCGGCCGCCGTGATTTTGGCCCTGAGCAGGATGAGGCTGACGGGTTTGGTAAGAAAATCGTCCCCCCCGGCCCGAATGCACTCCGCCAGGGTGTTTTCATCGGTGATGGCGGTCAGGAAGATGATTGGCACAAACCGCCCGCCCGCCATTTTCTTGATGTGTCCTGCCACTTCAAAGCCATTCATGCCTGGCATGATGACATCCACCAGGACAATCGAGGGCGATTCCTGTTCGAATAACTCAATGGCACTTTCGCCGTTACTGGCCGTTAACGCGGTAAAGCCTTCCTTTTGCAGCAGGCCACGCAGGATCAGTCGGGTGGTGGATTCATCATCGACCACCAGTGCCCGACCGCGCGTCCGGGTTTCAGCAGGGGGGGACGCAGGTGTGGGTTGTAGGGTCATGTCATGATTTGAGGGATTCGAGATGGAGACATAAACGGTCGACGGCCTGTTGTGTTCGGGTCACCAGTGTTTCCGTTTCGGGTGGCACGGTCTGATCTTTGAGAACCCGTTCCAGTTCGCTGGCGAGTCCTGCCACCTCAAGGGCTCCCACGTTCATCGCCGCTCCCTTGAGGCTGTGGGCACCCCGGTAGGCCAATTCAGTTTCTTCAGTCGACAGTCCCTGCCTGATCTGGCTTAAATGGTTGGGTAATTCCTGCAGAAATACCGCCAGAATCTCATGAAACAGATCAACGTCATCCATAACCTGCTCCATCAGGATGGCTGCATTAAAGGTTTGGCCGTCTTGGCGGGCGTCAGACTCGTTTGTAGGGTTTGTCATGGATGCTCATTGTGCCTGCATCCGTTGCTGGTACTGGTAGTAGAATTTGCGTTTGAGTAAACCGCCCGGATCATCCGGTATACGGCGTAACCATTGTTCGTCTGCCTGACGATTCTCGGCCTGCCGACTCTGCGCTGCCGCAGCTTCGCTGGCCGTGTGGGCCGGTTCGGTTTTCCCGGATGCCGGTTCGGCTGTTTCCGCCTTATCAGCAGTGTCCGGTTGTGAACCGGATTGCTCCGATTGCCCGGATTGCCCCTCGGCCCGGTTGGGGTTGTCGGCAGGTTGCTCGGGGGCAGGGCCGGATTTTTCGCCCTGGTTTGCGTCCGGTTTGCCCGACTCCGGTTTGCCTTGCTGTTGTTCCAGGGCTTTTTTTACCAGTTCCCGGTTATAACGGGTGTCTTCGTCGTGCGGGGTCTGTTGCAATGCGCGGTCATAGGCGTTCAGGGCATCCTGATAGCGGCCCTGGCGGGCCAGGGCATTGCCCAGGTTGTACTGACTCCTGGCGTCAGTCCGACCACTGAGTGCATGGGCACTGTCCTCATACTGACCGGCCTGATAGGCGGCGGCACCTTTCCAGTCCGGATTTTCGAACAGGCGTGCAGCGGCTTGCGGCTGACCCCGGGCCAATGCCTCCTGACCTTGCTGATCGGGGGTTTTCCACCAGGCCTGCCAGTCCATGGCCCGGGCCGGTTCCGGAGATGCCACCAGACAAACCAGCAACCAGCCCCCCAGCCAGCCACGGCGAAAGCCCAGTGCGGCCAGCGGTAACAGGGGTATCACCAGCCAGGGCCCCAGTTCCTGCCAGCGGTCGATTCGGCTGGCTGTCTGTTCATCATCACCGGTTTGTGCCTGTCGGGCCAAAAAATCAGTCAGGGCGTCGATATCGGTGCTGTCGTCGCTCAGGTTGTGGTACAACCCGCCACCCCGACTGGCCAGTGAAGCCAGCAGTGCTTCATCCATTCGGGCCAGGACGGTGGCTCCACTGTCATTTTTGAGGAAACCACCTCTTGGCAGGGGAATGGGGGCTCCGTCCACCGTGCCGGTACCCAGCACTGAAATGCGGTACCCGTCCTGATGGATACGATCCGCCAGCGCGGCATCGGGGGCAACCAGATCGGCTGCGGTCAGCAGCAGGATATCGCCCTGTTTGACCCCGGCCTGTTGCAGCAGCCTGACGGCCTGATCCAGCCCCCGGTCGATTCGTTGTCCCTGCACCGGCAGGATGGTGGGTGTCAGGGCACTCAACTGGGCGATGATCGTAGCGGTATCGTCGGTCAGTGGTGTGACGGTGAAAGCCTCGCCCCCAAACACCAGCAGGGCGGTCTGGCCCTCGCGCCGCCGTTGCAGCAGGTCGGTTATTTTGTAACGTACCCGTTCAATACGGCTGGGTTTGAAGTCAGCGGCAAGCATTGCCGGTGACAGGTCGAGTACGATGACCAGGGCCGACACCGCCCGATAGGCCGGTGCCGGAAGCCGTTCAAGCGTGGGTCCGGCCAGGGCCAACACCGCCAGCACTCCTCCCAGCCAGGGCAGGTGCCGTGTCCACCGCCGGTAGGGCGTGGGTGTCCGTATCACGACATGGGGAAGCAGATCGGAATCGCAGTGCTGGCTCCAGCCAGACGGGTCTCGCTGCCTTCGGGCCAGTAAAACAGGGGCCAGAGGCAGCAGTATCAGGGCAAACAACCACGCCGGTCGCAGAAAGTGAAAATCGGCCAGATCAGGCATGGCAGGGAGGGCGTTTGCTCAGAAAGCCGGGCGCAACCGGCTGATTGCGCCCACGGGCATGATTCCTACCAGGTTTCCGGGGTGGGTTCGCGGTGATTTTTGACTTCTCCGCGTTGTATGCGTACATATTCTTCCAGTTGGCGTTTGGCCGCCTCAAAGGCGTCACGCAGGGCCACATAAATGTCTTCGTGTGCCTGTTTGTCGTGATGATCGCGACTCACCACAATCTGTTTCTGGGGAACATTGAGATCAATCCTGATCTTGTAGAGATTACCCTGGTGCTGGTGATGGTGTTCAGCCTCTACAGCGACCCGGCAACTGATGATGTGATCGCAGAAGTGTTCAAGCTTCGCTGCTTTTTCACGTATCCGGGCTTCCACTGCGTCAGAGTGAGGGATACCGCGAAACGTAATCTCTAATGGTACTTGCATGGGATTTCCTGTTTTATTCAGCCAGGTTATTGGAGTGGCCGGGTTAAAGCGTCCGACCGTGTTGGATGACCCGGCGGTGCAAGGCAGGTCAAGTCCGGGTCAGGCATTGCCGCAGGTGCGGTCATTCGGGTTTACCGGTTTCGACTGCGTCCGGATCCGGGCGGCGGGAGCCGCTAAAAAGGCAGGATCATCAAGACATCGTGAAAAACCGATGACAATGATATACAAGCCACCGTGTTTCTGTCGAATCGGGATGAGGTGGTTTCAATCGTCCGGCCAGCCGACGTTACGTATCAGGGCACCGGAGAACCGCTGCCCGCCCTCGGGCCGACGCGGCTAGTCGTCCGCCCCAAACAGCCCCCTGAGCTTTTCCCACAAGGATTTTTCCCGCTGAATTTTCGGGATGCTGACGGTAACGTCCCTGGACACATCGACGTCAGGGTGGTCACCCGGCCTGTAATCGCCCTGCATGCCTACCAGTTCGCCCTGCTCAAACAAAACCGTCAGATTACGTTGCACCCGCTCACCGCCATTGGCCTGAGTGGAATAGATGTAATCCCAGCGGGCGTCGTGGAAGGGATCATTCAACAACGGGGTTCCGAGAATGAAAGCCACCTGACGCTGGGTCAGGCCGGGTTTCAGTTGATCGACCATTTCCTGGGTCACGATATTGCCCTGGTGAATGTCCAGGGTGTAAGGAGTCAGCCATGAGCAGCCGGTCAGTAGTGACAACATCAGGCTGGCAGGAATCAAAAGACGCATGAACATGGTGCAAGCATTGGCTACGGTTGGGAAGACGGTGGCAATCATACAGGATAACGCCGGTTGGGGATAAGGCAGGGGGCAGAAGGCAGAAGGCAGGGGGCAGGGGGCAGGGGGGTTAGTATAAAGTACCCCCCATCGTTTCGTCACTCAACAGGAACCGGTTCGTAGTACAATCCCGACCGGTTGACCCCCGGTAATCCGCACCGGGTTGGCAGGCTCAGGTCACGGCCAGAGCGATCCAACAGGGCTTTTCGCTGGCTCAGTGGCAATTCGGCGATTTTTTTTGAGCCAGTCACGTTCTGCGATGACCTGCCCCAACTGGCGGTGATTCGGGATGCGTGTACCCTGTACTCCGCCGTGATCTGATTCATCGTCTTCTGTTGGCGGACGTCTGCCATTTTACCCCCCCCTGTTTTCTATCTTGAAGCGCGGTATGAAATAAGGGGGGTATCATGGATCGCCAATAGCGGCACTCCAATGGAAAAGAACGATATGGCAACCAACGACCAAAGCAAGAGTAATACTGGAGGCAACCTCGGCTTCGAGGCTGATCTTTTCAAAACCGCCGACAAGCTGCGCGGCAACATGGAACCCAGCGACTACAAGCACGTC
>SXGT01603095.1_pt1 | contig 13799 bp, 6 predicted proteins | sample 3176221 | NCBI WGS metagenome assembly SXGT01 (sample SAMN11356862, study PRJNA531348) | freshwater metagenome | isolation source: freshwater sample F1-120 | place: China: Fuxian Lake, Yuxi | collected 2017-12-25 | reverse complement strand
GACACCGCTGCCCGAACTGACCCCGGCGCCGCTGACCAAGCCCTGGTTCGCCGGCATCGCCAACATCCGCGGCGTGCTTTACAGCGTGGTGGATTTCGCCGCCTGGCGCGGCGGCGCGCCGACGCCGATCAACGCCCAGGCACGCCTGCTGCTGATCGGCGCCCGCCAGGGAGTGAATAGCGCACTGCTGGTGCGCCGCGCGCTGGGCTTGCGCCCGCAGCTTGAAATGCGTGCGACCGGCGAGATCCGTGTCGGCGCCGGCGAGACGGCGCCCTGGCTGGGCGGTCGCTTCAAGGATACCCAGGACGTCATCTGGACCCAATTGCGGATTCCGGCCCTGCTGGCTGATCCACGCTACCTAGACATTGCGCTCTGAGCGCCCGGAAAGGAACCACCATGGCCTTCAAGCTACCCTTCAAGCTACCGAGCTTCGACCGCCGCAAGCCCCGGGATCCGCGCGCCGGCGGTCCTGCTCCCACGGTAGACCGGCGCGGCGGCAAGGGCAAGATGCCCGTCATCGGCCACCTCGACATCGAAACGCAGTTCCGCATCCTCGGCAGCGTTTTTCTGCTCAGCCTGCTGATCGCGATTGCCGCCATATTCATGCAGGTCCAGGCAACTTCCCGCGGCACGGTTTTCCTGTCGGTGGCCGGTCACATCAATCCGCTGATGCACCAGATACCCAAGGCTGCGCTGGCTGCCATGGAAGGCCAGAAGGACGGCTTCTCCGAACTGCGCGAAGCCCGCGAAGAACTGGGCAAGCTGCTGGAAGTGCTTACTGAGGGCGGCGAGGTAAAGGGACACAAGGTTGCCGCGACCGGCGTCGAGTCGCGCCCCGCACTAATTTCGCTGCGCGAGGCCTGGATCAAGCAGAACGATGCGATCAGCCTGGTGCTGGCGCAGGAGAACCGCTTCATTGCCATCAACCGGCTCGCCGTCGAAGCCGCGATCCGCAACAGCGCCATGACCGAGGCCGCCGAAGCCGCCGGCGGCAAACTTCCGCACCTGACTGAACGTATCCTGCGCGCAGCGAACCAACTGGCATGGGCTCCGGGGTTCGATGAGACAACGGCGGCGCAACTCGCCAAGGACATTCCCGCAGCCCAGGAGCTGGCTCCCGCCGACAGCCCGCTGGCCCTGGGCCTCAAGGCCATGGCGGCCGGCGTGCCGGCGCTGACCGGCGAAGTCAAGTCGCTGGTCCAGGCGCGCAAGACCGGCTCCGGCTTGCAGAACGGTTTCCGCACCATGGCAGGCTTCTCCGACTCGCTGATCACGTCGTATGAAAAGGAAATCTCCGAGCAGGACTTTTCGGCGGTTTCCGCCACGGTCTTCGGCTCGCTCGCGCTGCTGATGCTGGTGCTGATGGTCAAGGCCTTCAACGACGAAGGTGTGCGGCGCAGTAGCGAGGCGGAGCAGCAGCGACGCGTCGCAGAAGCGGACAAGGATGCCACCCAGGGCGCCATCCTGCGCCTGATGAATGAGATGGGTGACCTCGCCGACGGCGACTTGACGGTTCGCGCCACGGTGTCGGAAGACATTACCGGGGCCATCGCCGACTCGGTAAATTACACGATTGAGGAACTCGCCGTGCTGGTGCGCGGCATCAACGACGCCGCCGAACGAGTGACCAGCGCCTCCAGCGCCGCACAGAACACCTCGAACGAACTGCTCGCAGCAACCAAGGTGCAGTCCGAAGAAATCATGAGCGCCAACGCCTCGGTTCTGGAAATGGCGAAGTCGATGGAAGCCGTGTCCTCGTCCGCCCTCGAGTCGGCCCGGGTCGCCAACGCGTCGCTTGAAGCCGCGCGCAAGGGCTCGTCGGCAGTGTCGAACTCGATTTCCGGCATGAACGAAATCCGCACCCAGATCCAGGAAACCTCGAAGCGGATCAAGCGCCTCGGCGAGTCATCCCAGGAGATCGGCGAAATCGTCGAACTGATCTCGGACATTACCGAGCAGACCAACGTGCTGGCCTTGAACGCGGCGATCCAGGCCGCGTCAGCGGGCGAAGCCGGCCGCGGCTTCTCGGTGGTTGCCGAGGAAGTGCAGCGTCTGGCCGAACGCTCTGCCGAGGCAACGAAACAGATTGCCGCCATCGTCAAGACGATTCAGACCGACACCCACGACGCCGTCGCGGCCATGGAATATTCGACTCAGGGGGTGGTGGAAGGCGCCAAGCTGTCCGACGCCGCGGGCAAGGCCTTGAGCGAAATCTCCAGCGTGTCGCAGGATCTGGCGCACCTGATCGAAAAGATTTCCACCGACACGCAGGCCCAGGCCGACATCGCCACCAAGGTGGCGGATTCGATGCAGGACATCCTGCGCATTACCGGCCAGACGACCACCAGCACGCAGCAAACCGCCGTGTCGATCGGCGAGCTCACGGAACTCGCCGCGGAGCTCAAGGGCTCGGTATCGGGCTTCAAGGTCTGAACCGACGGACGGACGAAAATCCCAACTAAGCCCTCATGAGCGTCGAACTGGATATCGGCCCGCTGTCCTGGGTCAAGGGAGAAATCGACCTTGCCCTGGAACGTGCCGGCGAGAGCCTGAAGGCCTATGCCGCGGACACCTCCGGCGACGGCCTGACCAAAGCGCGTACCGGAATGCACCAGGCGCATGGCGCGCTGGCGATCGTCGGTCTCGAGGGTATCACCGAGTTTGCCAACGCCATTGAGCAGTTGCTGGCCGCGCTTGGCGACGGCTCGGCCAAGGACGTCGAAGCGGCAGTCGCCGCGGCGCACGGCGGTTTCACTGCCCTGCGCGGCTATCTCGACGACCTCATGGCAGGGCATCCGGACCAGCCACTCAAGCTGCATAACCCCTATTCGGCGATGGCGGTGGCGCGCGGACTTGCCGCGCCGGGGCCGTCGGCCCTGTTCTTCCCCGACCTCACACAGCGCCCGCCCAAGCGCGAACGGGAAGCACCAGCACTGGCGCCGGAGGCCATGGCAACCCGCATCAAGGCGGCACGCCTGGGCTTCGAGCGCGGGCTGCTGAAGTGGCTGAAGGGCGAAAGCAAGGGCGCCGCCGAGATGAAAATCTCGACCGCGATGCTCGAGATGACACGCGGCACGCCCGCCGCCCGCGCCTACTGGTGGATCTCGCTGGGCGTGCTCGACGCCTTGGTGGCCGGCGGTCTGCCCGACGCCAACGAGGCCAAGCGCTTTGCCATGCGCCTTGGCGCCCAGGTCAAGAAACTATCGGAAGGCAAGGCCGAAGCCAACGAGCAGGCCCTCCGTGAAGCCTTGTACCTTGCCGCCTCTGCAAGCAAGGGCGGGGATGCGCTGGCCGTGGTGCGCGCGGCCTACCGCCTCGAGGGCATGGTCCCGACCTCGACGCCCTCGGAAACCGAACGACTGCTACCGCACATCCGGCGCCTGCGCGAACTGCTGGCCGGTGCCAAGGACGACTGGAACCGGCTCTGCGCCGGTACCGCGGCGGCGCTGCCGCCCTTCCACGAACGCACCGGCAAGATCGCCGAGGAAGGCAAGGCCACCGGCCAGGCAGACTACCAGCGGCTGACGGCAGCCATCCTCGATATCGCCGACCACCTGCGGCGCGATCCGTCACGGCATAACGAAATCCTGGCCCTGGAAATGGCCACAGCCCTGCTGCTCGCCGAATCGGCGCTGGAGAATTTCCAGTCGCTGGACGCGGATTTCGCGCACTCTGCCGATGCCGTTGCCGAGCGTCTGGCGGCGGTTGAGCGCGGTGAGGAACTCGGCATGCTTGAACTGCCGCACCTCGACGCCATGTCGCGGCGCGCCCAGGAACGCCTGCTGCTGGAGTCGGTGGCGCGCGAGATCAAGACCAACCTCGGCGCCATCGAGACCGCCCTCGACGCTTTCTTCCGCGACAGCAGCAAGCAGGCGGCTCTGGCGCCGCTGCAGACACCGATACGGCAGATCCAGGGGGCTCTGATGGTCCTCGGCCAGGATCGCGCCAGCGAGGTGCTGTCCGAATGCGCCGCGGCCGTCACGCGATTCTCGCAACCCGGATTCACAGCCCAGTCAGGCGAGTTCGAGGACGTCGCGAAAAAGCTCTCGGCACTCGGCTTCTTCGTCACCCAATTGCAGGGCGGCAGCGCCGACATCGACGCGATACTGGCTCCGCCTGTGGTCGCCAAGCCGGTGCGCGAGGAGCCGGAGCCCTCGATAGCGGCACCGGCCGCCCCCGAATTCGCAGCGGAACCCCCTGCCGCGGCAGCGATGCCTGCCGTGGAGGTTGCCGAAGCAGCTCCGCCAGTCGCAACGGAAGCGCTCGAGATCGCGTCACCGCCAGAGCCCGCGCCCGCCTCCGCTCCCGACATCGTAGCGGTTGCCGAAGGCGCGCTGCCCGATTTCGAGGTCGAGGGCTTCGCGGCGCCGGCCGAGCCGGAGCCCACTCCCACTCCAGCACCTGCCGCCGTGGAGGCGCCGGCGCCGTCGGCCGAGACCGAAAGGCTGATGGAAGCCAGCGAGGAAGATCTCGACGCCGAACTGCTGGGTATCTTCCTCGAGGAAGCCAACGAGGTGCTCGGCACCATCAACCAGAACCTGCCGACGCTGCATGCCGCGCCGTCCGACCACGAGGCGCTCATCACAGTGCGGCGCGCCTACCATACGCTCAAAGGCAGCGGCCGCATGGTCGGTCTAGCCGACCTGGGCGAGGCCGGTTGGGGTGTCGAACAGGTGTTGAATGCCTGGATGCACGACACCAAACCGGCCAGTCCTGCGCTGCTGGAAATGCTTGACCTGGCGGCGAAGATATTCGGTGACTGGGTAGCTCAGCTGGAAGCCGGCGGCAGCCGCCACTACGATTACGCCTCGCTGGCGCGGCGTTGCGCAGTCCTGAGCGGTGCCGAGGAGGAAGTCCCGGCTGCCGCGACGGCACCCCTCGCCCAGCCGGGCGCACCCGAGGCGTCTCCTCCCGAAATTGCCATGGCGGAAGTCGCCACGGCGGAAACTGCGGCAGCGGAACTTCCCGCACCGGAAGTTGCGGAGCCCGAAGTTGCCGCACCGGAGTTTGCGGAACCCGAAATCGCGCAGCCGGAATTCGCTGCGCTGCTAGAGATCGCAATCGAAGCGTCGCCCCCCCCGGCACCGGATACGGAAGTTCCTGCGCTCGAACTTCCTGAGGCCGGACCAGGCCCATCCGAGCTGACGCTGCCGGAAATCACTGCCGCGGAAGACATCGCATTCGAAGCGCCCACTGTCTTGGTACCGGATACGGAAGTTCCTGCGCTCGAACCCCCTGAGCCCGGGCCTGCCCTTTCCGAGCCGACGCTGCCAGAAATCACTGCTGCGGAAGACAGCGCATTCGAAGCGCACATTCTCTCGCCACCGGACCTGGAAATCCCAGCGCTCGAACTTCCTGAGGGCGGGTCGGCCCCTTCCGAGCTGGCGCTTACGAAAATCACTGCTGCGGAAGAAGTTTCATTCGAAGCGCCCATTCTCTTGGCACCGGACCTGAAAATCTCGGAGGCCGAGCCGACGCTGCCGGATGTTGCTGCGGAGGCCCCAGCCGAGACGCCGGAAGCGATAGTGGATGCCGTCGAGACGCCCACGGCCGAGGTTGTCGCGTTCCCCGCGCCGCCTCCCGTGTGCATCGGCGAGGTCGAGATCGCGCCGGTGCTCTTCAACCTGTACATCGACGAAACGCGCCAGCACGTCGCCACCCTGCAGGCCAACCTGGGCCAGGAAGCCGTTCCGGGCAACGAGGTGATCCGCGCGGCCCATACCACGGCGAGCATATCCGCCGCGACTGGCGTCATGCCGATTTCGACGCTGGCGCGCGCACTGGAAGACGCATTGGGGCGCCTCGCGCTGATTGGCGCCACGCCGACGGAGGCGCAGCGCTACGTTTTCGCCCGCTGCGCCGGCGCCCTCGAGGGCATGATCGGTGCCGTCTCACAGCGACGCATGCCCGGCGAGGAACTTGATCTCACCGAAGAACTGAAGTCCATGAACCCGGCGATCGAGCCGGTTGTCGAGGTATCCGACACCGCCGACGCCTTCGCCGCGACCGAAGCCGGCCCCGCGGATCTTGCCGGCCCCGCAGCCGAAGCCGAAGGCCAGGCCGCCGCCGCCGAGCCGGCGCTCCCGGAAGTCACCATCTCCGCCGCCGACCGCCGCGCAGCGCGGATTGAAGACGAGATCGATCAACAGATCCTGCCGCTCTTCCTCGAGGAAAGCGTGGAGTTGATGCGGCAGGTCGGCGAGACCCTGCGCCAATGGCGGTCCGACCCCGGCAGCGCCGAGATCGCCCGCACCCTGCAGCGCGCCCTGCATCCGCTCAAGGGCAGCGCGCGGATGGCCGGCGCGATGGGCTGCGGCGAATTGATGCACTCGATGGAAGACCGCATCGACCAGGCCGTACGCATGAAGTCGGTGCAGCCGGCTGTCATCGATGGTCTCGAGGTCTCCTACGATCGCGCCGAAATGCTCATCGAGCGGCTGCGCAATCCGAATGCGGCGCTACCCGAGCCCGAAACAGCCGCGCCGGCGGCGCAAATGGCGTCGGTCGAGGTGGAAACCGCGGCGGAACAACAGGCGGCGGGCGAAGCCGCTCAGGCCGCCAAGACCGCAACGACGGCGGCTGCGGCCAAGGGTGGCGCCGCGCCGGCCCCCTTCGTTCCTGCCGCGCAGGTGCACCTGCGCGTGCGTGCCGACCTGGTCGACCAACTGGTGAACGAAGCCGGCGAAGTCGCCATCGCGCGCGGCCGCATCGAGGGTGAACTGCTGACGCTGAAGACCTCGATGCTGGACCTCACGGAAAACGTGATCCGTCTGCGCAAGCAGCTGCGCGAGGTGGAAATCCAGGCCGAATCGCAGATGCTGTCGCAGCAGGCCCTGGCCACCGAGCGGGCGCAGGAGTTCGACCCGCTGGAGTTCGACCGTTTCACCCGCTTCCAGGAAGTCACGCGGATGATGGCGGAAAGCGTGAACGACGTCGCCACCTTGCAACAGAACCTGATGCGCACGCTCGACCATGCCAACGCCGCGGTGGTTGCCCAGGCCAGGCTTTCCCGCGAACTGTCGCAGCGGCTGATGGGTGTGCGCATGGTGCCGTTTGAAAGCATCGCCGAACGCCTGCACCGCGTCGTGCGCCAGGCCGCCAAAGACACCGGCAAGCGCGCCAACCTCGACATCCGCCACGGCCAGACTGAAATCGACCGTTCGGTGCTGGACAAGATGTCCGGCCCGCTCGAGCACATGTTGCGCAACAGCGTCGCCCACGGTCTCGAAAGCACCGCCGTGCGCACCGCGGCGGGCAAGGACCCGATTGGCCAGATGACCTTGTCGCTGGCCCAGGAAGGCAACGAAATCATGGTCGCGATCGCCGATGACGGCGCCGGCCTGAATCTGGAAAAGATTCGCCACCGCGCCATCGATCGCGGCCTGCTCGAGCCGAACGCGACACCCGACGAGCACACGCTGACCCAGATGATCCTGCAGTCAGGTTTCTCCACCGCCGACGAAGTCACGACGCTGGCCGGTCGCGGCGTCGGCATGGACGTGGTACGCAACGAGACCGCCAGCCTCGGCGGCCGCATCGAAATTTCCACGGTCTCCGGCAAGGGTGCCACCTTCCGCGTCTATCTACCGCTGACCCTGGCCGTCACCCAGGTCGTGCTGGTCACCGTCGGCAGCCGCCATTACGCGGTGCCGTCGTCGATGATCGAGCAGGCCACCGAACACCGGCCCGCGGCGGCGGCGAGTATTCGCGGCGCGGGCGGTACCGAATGGCTGGGCAACCACTATCCCTACCATTACCTCGGCGCCTTGCTCGGCGATGCCCGCGCCGCGCCGCCACAGGAACGCCGCCACTGGATGCTGCTGGTACGCGGCGGTACCGAGCGCGTCGCCCTCGAGGTCGACAGCCTTTCCGGCAACCAGGAAGTCGTGGTCAAGGCCGTCGGCCCGCAACTGGCGCGAATTCCGGGCCTGGCCGGGGCGACGGTGCTGGCCAACGGCGAAATCGCCCTGATCCTCAACCCGGTGGCCTTGGCAGCACGCGCCGTGGAGCGCGCCGGCATGCCGGCAACCGCGGCACCGGCCCATGCCGTGGCCACGGCCGAGATGCCGGCGGTTCCGGCAGCACTGACCAGCACCACGATCAATGTTGCCGGCTCCGCCCAGGCGGCAGCCGCCGCAGTGATGGTGGTGGACGATTCGCTGACGGTGCGCAAGATCAGCGGCCGCCTGCTGGCGCGCCACGGCTACAACGTGTTGACCGCCAAGGACGGCGTCGACGCCCTGGAACAACTGGCCGACGTGATGCCCGACGTCATGCTGCTGGATATCGAGATGCCGCGCATGGACGGCTTCGACCTCGCCCGCAACATCCGCGGCGACAAGCGCCTCAAGCACATTCCGCTGATCATGATCACCTCGCGCACGGCGGACAAGCATCGCCAGCTGGCCATGGAAATCGGCGTCAACCACTACCTCGGCAAACCCTACGACGAGGATGACCTGCTCGAATGCATCCGCCAGTGCCTTCCGGGCAAGCAGTAGCGCAGGCGTCCGCACGGAATCGCGACCATGACAAGTCAATCACGCCCGTTCAAGGTGCTCGGCATCCAGCAGATCGCCATCGGCGGCCCCTCCAAGGAACGCCTGAAGACGCTCTGGGTGGACATGTTCGGCCTGACCGTGACCGGCAACTATGTCAGCGAACGCGAAAACGTCGACGAGGACATCACCGCGATCGGCAGCGGCCCCTTCAAGGTCGAGGTCGACCTGATGCAGCCGCTCGATCCGGCGAAAAAGCCGACGGTGAACGAACCGCCGCTGAACCACGTCGGGCTATGGATCGACGATCTGCCGGTGGCTGTCGAATGGCTCAGCGCACAGGGGGTACGTTTCGCTCCGGGAGGCATTCGCAAAGGCGCCGCCGGCTTCGACATCACCTTCCTCCACCCCAAGGCCAACGAACAGTTTCCGATCGGCGGCGAAGGCGTGCTGATCGAACTGGTGCAGGCGCCGCCGGAAGTCGTCGCCGCCTTCGCCCGCCTCGCCGGCCAGCCAGGCTGACGGCCTGGGCCCGCAGAAGATTTTAGGTCTGGCGAAGTCCCGGCGCGCCAAACCCTGCCTGGTACCTCAGGCGGCAAACATCCGGTAGCAGCTGCGCCCGGCCTCCTTGGCCGCGTACAGGGCACGATCGGCGCGGCGCATCAGTTCGGCCGACGTCAGGACACCGCCGCTGAACAGCGCCACCCCGACACTCGCGCTGCATTCCAGGGGCATGCCGAGCACGCGCATCGGCTCGCGCATGCCGGCGACCAGTTTTTCCGCCAGGCGCTCGGCGTCGGATGCGCCGCCCAGGGCGGTCAAGACCACGACGAACGCGTCGCCGCCGATCCGCGCCACGGTGTCCACTTCGCGCACCGCGGCTCGCAGGCGCTCGGCGGCGGCGCGCAGGACTTCGTCGCCGATGGCGGAGCCATGGCTGTCGTTGATCGCCTTGAAGTGGTCGAGGTCGATCAGCAGCAGGGCAATCTGGCCGCGGCTGCGCCTTGCATGCTGCATCGACTGGTCGAGGCGGGCATCGAGCAGCAGGCGGTTGGCGAGGCCGGTCAGGGGATCGGTATGCGCCAGGGCCTGCAGCTGGCGCTGGTTCTCGCGCAGGCGCGCATTCAGGGCCTCCAGTTCGCCGGTGCGGGCCGCGACGCGACGCTCGAGGTCGAGCTCCGAATGCTGCAGGGTCGCAACCAGCTGCTGCCGGGTGGCGATGGCCTCGCCCTGGGCGGCATCCTTCTCGCGCTGCAGGTCGTTGATCCGTTCCGCCAGGGCAAAGGACAGGAGGACCATTTCCACCGCCGAGCCGATCTGGATCGCATAGAAACTGAAGAAGGTGGTGGGCAGCAGGTTGAGGTTGCGCAGGCCGACCACCACCACCCCGACCAGCAGTGCGGTCCACGCCAGCAGGAAAATGCGCGCACCGGGCTGTCCGGCGCGCCAGCAGCGCAGGCCGGCGAGCACCGCGAGCAGCGAAAAGGTGACGCCGGTCAGCGAAGTGAGGATGGCCGCGAGGCGATAGGGCGCCACCAGCGGGGCCGCCGCGCACAACGCGAACAGGCCCGCCAGCCCGATGATGGCGCCGTCCAGGCGCGGCAGGTTGCGCCGCGTCTCGAGAAAGCCGCGCGTGAACAAGGCGCCGAACAGGCCGGTCGCGGCAAACCCGGTAGAGAAAGCCAGGTTGCCCCAGGCCGGCCAGTGTGGCCAGAGGAACTGGTTGCCCAGGCCATTGAGCGAAAGCTGGCCCACTGCCATGCTGGCGGCAAACAGGACGTAGATCAGGTAGTTCCGGTCGCGCAGCGAAATCCACAGCAGCAGGTTGTACGCGGCCAGCGCCAGGAGCATGCCGAAATACACGGCAAGCAGGGCATAGCTGGTTAGCGAGTCGCGCCAGAAGGCGTCCGGCTGCCACAGGCGCAGGGGGATGGTCAGCGTTCCTTCCGACGCCACGCGCAGCCAGACCGTGCCGGCCCCGGACTCGTCGAGACGGACCGGAAAGACGAAGTTGCGATGCGGCAGGGGACGGGCCGCGAAAGGCAGCCGGTCGCCGGTCGCCAATCGTTCTCCGGCGGGTCCGAAATATTCGACACTGTCCAGGGTCGGAAATGCGACGTCGAGCAGCCAGTCGCGCGGCGCACCCGGATCGGCCGCCAGTTCGATGCGCAACCACCAGGCGGCGGAGGAATAGCCGAAATTGATCGCCGCGTCATCGGCAACGCCCACAGGGCGAAACTCGGCAGCACGACGCTGCACGTCAGCCAGGGCCAGGCTGCCACCGGGGTCTTCGAAGACGGTGACGCTTTGCGCCAGCGGTAGCGAGCGCGCCTCGGTCGTCAGGCGCACGGCGGCCGCGCTGCTTCCTCCCGGACCCGTCAGGCAACTCAAGAGCACGATCAGGGCAGCAATGCGCAACACGGGACGATCCGGTGGGGGGGCGGGTCAAATTCTAGCCGATCGCCTGCGTGCGGCTCGGCGCAAGGCCACGGTTCGCGCCAATAGCGCAGGCAGACAGCCTCTGTTCGGCCTGCCAGCGGGCATCAAGGTTGACTAAACTCGCCCGTTAACGTCGAAACCTTTGTCAAAGGAAAACCATGCGCCGTTCGATGATTGCGATTCTCTCCGGTCTGGCCCTGACCGGCCCTGCATTTGCCGCCGACGATGCGGGTCCCAACTTTGCCGAGGACACGCTGAGCGGAGACTGGGGCGGCACGCGCAGCGCGGCGGCGAAGCGCGGCTTTGTTTTCGAAGGCCTGGCCCGCGTCGATGCGCTGCGCAACCGCGGCGCGATCCGCAACGGCAGCCGCCATGTCAGCCATCTCGATCTGAAACTCAAGATGGATCTGGAAAGGGCCGTCGGCTGGAGCGGCGGCAGCGCCATGATCAACGTGCTTCACGACGGCAGCTGGGGCCCCAATGCCCAGTTGGTCGGCTCCCAGATGGGGGTGACCAATGTCGAGGTGAATGCCCCGACCACCGCGCGCCTGTTCCAGGCCTGGCTGCAGCAAAGCCTGTTCGACGACCGGCTGGCCGTGCTCGCCGGTCTGTACCCGATCGATTCGGAATTCTTCACCGCGGATTCGGCCGGCGTCTTCATCGGCCCGCAATACGGTACGCCGGCCGACCTGGCGCAGACGCGCGGCCCATCGATCTTCAACAACTCCGCTTTCGGCCTGCGCGCAAAATGGAACATCGCCAAGACGGTCTACGCCATGGGCGCCGTGCTCGACGGCATCCCCAACGATCCGGCGCGGCCACGCGTCACGGCGATCCGTTTCGCCAAGGGCGACGGCAGCTTTTCGATCGGCGAACTCGGCTGGCTGCCCGAGGCGGACAACGATAAATTCAAGGGGCATGCCAAGGCGGCGATCGGCGTCTGGGGCTACAGCGCGAAGGTCAATGACCAGCGCGACACGGATGCCGCCGGCAACGCACTGCGACGCCACCAGGGCGGCGGCTACGTGCTGGGCGAACGCACCTTGGCCAGGCTGGGCGGCAGCGAGGAACGCTTCCTCTCGGGCTTCGCCCGCTATACCTGGACCGATGGCGATTCGACGCCGGTGAAGAACACCCTCAATCTTGGCCTGCACGCCAGGGGGCCGGTCGCCTCGCGGCCGGACGACGTCGTCGGCTTCGCCTGGACCCGTGCCGGCATGGCGCAAAAATGGCGCGACACGCAGGCAGTGCCGGGCGCCACCAAGACCGGCGAAACCGCGCTGGAAATGACTTACCGCTATGCCGTGACACCTTACTTTGCGATCCAGCCGAACTTCCAGTACATCAAGCATCCGGGCGGCGCCAGCGCGCCCAACGCCAAGCTGCTCGGCGTGCGTCTCGACCTCGCGCTGTAGAAGTAAGGGCGATCCCGCGGGATCGCCGTAGTACCAGCGCCGACTTTCGGTTTTACCGGCACCGCCGATAGGCAAGCCGGCGGCCGATTGCCTGGCGCCTGTCGGTTGGCGGCCGTTGCCATGCAGTAGCTGACCGCGCGGTTCACCCCTTTGCGCCTCCACGCCGACTGGGCGTTGACCCGCATTTCCCCGACGTCTGCCACCGCCATCCGCATTGATCGGCCGTAGCTCCGACGCCCCTCGCGCCATGGTGTGGCGCCGGGCCCGCGCACGATCCGCAAAAAGAGAGTTGTTATATACACTCGCTTTTTGTTATCGTTACAACAATCATGAATTTCCTGGCCCTCTTCCTCACCCTGCCGACGACGCAGTCCGCCGGCCGCATGCGCGTCTGGCGCGCACTTCGGGCGCTCGGTAGCGCCACCCTGCGCGACGGCGTCTACCTGCTGCCCGAGGGCGCCGGGCGCGCCGCCCAGCTCGGCGGCATCGCCGATGACGTGAAGCGCGCCGGGGGCACGGCCGAGCTGTTCCTGCTCGACGGCCGCGACGAGGCCCAGCGCGCGCGCCTGCTCGCGCTGTTCGACCGTAGCGCGGACTATGCCGCCCTGCTTGCGGCAATTGCCGCCGCCAGCCCAAGAGATGCCAAGGGCCTGCGCGGCCTGAGGCGCGAGCTGGCCACGCTTGCCGCCATCGACTATTTTCCCGGCGAAGCGCAGCGCCAGGCCCAGGCGGCGTTGGCGGCACTCGAGGCTACGGCCAGCGGCGAGCCGGTGACGACGGCGGGCAAGATTCGCCGTCTCGCCAGCGCCGACTTTCAGGGCCGCAGTTGGGCCACGCGCAAGCGCCTCTGGGTCGATCGCATGGCCAGCGCCTGGCTGATCCGCCGGTTCATTGACAGGAAGGCAAAGTTCCTCTGGCTGGATACTCCGAAGAAGTGCCCGAAGACCGCGCTCGGTTTCGATTTCGACGGCGCCGCCTTCACCCATGTCGGCGGGCGCGTCAGCTTCGAAGTACTCGCCGCCAGTTTCGGCCTCGATGGCGATCCCGCGCTGGCGAAGATCGGCGCGATCGTGCATTGCCTCGACGTCGGGGGCGTGCCGGTGGCCGAAGCGCCGGGCATCGAGGCCGTGCTGGCCGGACTGCGGGCGGCCTCCGAAGACGACGACAAGCTGCTCGCCGCTGCCGCGCGCGTGTTCGACGGCCTCTATCAGCACTATCAGAAGGAGCCCAGCAATGGCTGACGCACAACTTGCCGTACCGAGTGCCCCGAGTTTCCTTGAAGCCCTGCGCTTCTGGTTCAAGCTCGGCTTCATCATCCGATGTACTGCGCGAGTACACGGAAGTGCGCGACCGCCACACCGAGCTGCAGGAGCAGGTGGCGGACCTAAACCGTGCCGCCAGTCAGCTGCGCGAAATTGTGGCCGAGCTGGATGTGCTCATGGAGCAG
>SXGT01370313.1_pt1 | contig 13799 bp, 12 predicted proteins | sample 3176221 | NCBI WGS metagenome assembly SXGT01 (sample SAMN11356862, study PRJNA531348) | freshwater metagenome | isolation source: freshwater sample F1-120 | place: China: Fuxian Lake, Yuxi | collected 2017-12-25 | reverse complement strand
GCCTCCGCCCAATCCTGAATCAGGCGCTCAGAATTCCCCCTTTGCCACATCCTTCAGGATCAGGATGTCCAGTTCCTTCTCCGCCACCAGGCGCTTCAGCCGGGCGTTCTCCTTCTCCAGCTCCTTCATTCAGCGCACCCCGTCGCGGTCCAGCGCCCCGTACTCGGCCCGCCCGCGGTGCAAGGTCACCTCGGACACCCCGAGCGACCGCACCACCTCGGCAAGCGGCGCGCCCCTGGCCGGGGCCTCGTCAGCCTGCCCGAGCTTGGCGAACACCTCCTCCGGACGGTGCCGCGTCCTGTTCGAACGCATCAAGCGGAGGCTCCTCTCGGCCCCTTGGGCCGCGAAAGTCTCTCATGGCGGGTGGACCTGTTCAGCGAACCCCCGACACCCCAACCGTGTGAGGCGGCGGCACGATCCTGCTGGGCGAGTTCTCGAGCCTGCGAACGCGGGGCGCCAGCCCCGTGGAGCAGGCGAGAGCTGTCTGAGCCCCAGCAGGTCCGTGCCGCCGCCCCTGGCGTGGGCGAACGCTCGGCACGGCGCGTTCAGCCGCAGCCCCCGTCGCGGCGCCTCCAGCCACGGCAGTGTGCGGTCAAGGATTACGGACGACGCGGAAGCCGATCGACTCGCTCGCGCTGTCGCCGCCGAGCGGAAGCCGCGCGGACGAACGGCAGTCGGTTGACCAACTGTCCCAGTGACCGCCGCGCACAACGCGGAACGAACCGCTGCCAGGTCCCGTCGGATCCGTCTGCGCCGCGGATGGATAGGTTCCCCAGAAGTCGCTCACCCACTCAGCGACATTCCCGACCATGTCGTGCAAGCCAAAGCCGTTCGCAGGCTTGAGGCAGCGCGGCCAAGTCCAATACTTGGAGTTGACGGTGACCCAACCGAGGTCGGGCAACACGCCGTCGACATTCGAGCCATTCGGCTCGACGGGGATGCCGTGGAACGCGGTCGTTGTGCCCCCGCGGCATGCGTACTCCCATTCGGCCTCAGTCGGCAGGCGCATGCCAGACACCGCGAGGAACGCGTCCACATTGAGGATGCTGACCGTCTCGACGGGGCGCTCGCCAGGACCTGGGTATCCGTTGGCGGCTTGGAAGTAGCTCGGATTCGCGCCAAGCATCTGACCGCTCCACTCGTCCTGCGTCACTTCCGATCGACCCATGTAGAACGCACTCGACAGCGTGACCTGCCGAACTGGACTCTCGTCGGGGTCGCACGGACCGAACTGCGAAGCGCTGCAGCCCATCTGGAATGTGCCAGCGGGAATGAGGACCATCTCGATCAGCGTGGCGTTGTCGCGAACGCGCCAGGCAAGCCCGGTGGCTTCGATGGCCGCGCGAATCGCAGGGCTTGTCACGACCGCGGGATTCGGCGCGCTCTCGAGCAGCGTTGCCCACGACGGCGTGGTTGCGCCGCAAGGACCCCACGCGCTGAGCAACAGGGTGAGATCAGAGCCAGCAACGACGCCGTCATCGTCGATGTCCGTGTCGAACGCTCCACCGCCGGCGCTGCCCCACGATGACAGCACCGCCGCGAGGTCAAGTCCATCGGTTTGACCGCTGCCGTTCACATCGGCCGGACAACTCGCGAACGCCTGTGGGGCCGCGGCCAGCAGCAGCGCGGCGGCAAATGAGGCGAAGCGTGGCGCGGAAGCGCGCGCGTGTTGAGCGGCAAATGCATGGAATTGTGGCATGACAAAGTAGATGCCTCAAGCGCGCACGACCGCAAGTCGCAAACGCTAGATTCCCGCCGAATCGGCAGGATTTGCAATGTGTGAACGCACTCGAATGGATGCCGCGCATCCATTCCCACGCCAATGGGGCTGCGGCATAGCCGTGCTGGGGCTCAGACAGTCTCGCCTGCTCCACGCGGCTGGCGCCGCGCGTTCGCAGGCTCAACAACTCGCCCAGCACAGGCATGCCGCAGCCCACCCGCGGGGCGCGTTTCGGCTCGCTCGGTGTTGTGCGTTCGTCCGCGCGCGCGGTTCAGGGGTTTCGCGCTGCGCGGATTCCGACGATCGAACTTGGGAAAAGTGTCAGATACCGCGCCGACGCGCGGCAGTTCGCTGCACCCATCAACCAGTTCCCGCCGCGCAGCACTCGAAACGATCCAGTCAATGGACCAGTCGGATCGACCTGCGCGTTTGGCTCATAGGTCCCCCACCAGTCGTTCACCCACTCGAACACATTGCCCGCCATGTCATGCAGGCCGAAGCCGTTGCCCGCCTTCAGGCCGACGCGCTTGGTCCCGTAGCTGGACGAACCGCTTGCACCGTTGTTGCCCGCGAACCAAGCGATCTCAGGCAGGCGCGCATCGTCGTCGGTGCCCGCGGGGAAGTTCGCCGTGCCATGGAATGCGCTTCCAGTACCAGCGCGGAACGCGTATTCCCACTCTGCCTCGGTCGGCATGCGCATTCCCGTGATCTTGAAGAACGGCATCGATGCGTCCCAGCCGATCTGTTCCACTGGTCGATCGGCGGCGTCGGGGTATACGTCGCCCTGGAACGCACTCGGGTTGGAACCGATCACGGAAACCCACTGCGCTTGCGTGACTTCGTAGCGCCCGAGGTAGAACGCATTGGTGAGCGTGACCGTGTGCCGCGGGTTTTCATCGCCATTGCATGCGCTCGCGAGTGAGGCGCTGCAACCGCGCTGATAGGAGCCAGGCGGGATCAGCAGCATCTCGATGAGTGTTTGTGCGTCGCGCACGCGCCAGGCGAGTCCAGTGGCGATGATCTGCGAACGCAGGGCTGCATCAGGGACGACCGCGGGATCGGGAAGTGCCTCGATCAGCGTTGCCCAATCGGGCACCGTTGGTGCGCAGGGACCCCAGGCAGAGAGCAGAATGGTCAGGTCTGATCCGCCGACGATGCCATCGTTGTTGAGATCCGAGTTGAAAGTGCCTTGGCCGCTCGTGCCCCATGCCGAGAGCAGGATCGTGAGATCGCTGCCGCCGACTTGCGCATTCTGGTCGATGTCCGCCGTGCACTGCGCGTGGGCTTCAGCGCAGGCGACGCCAAGCGCCAAGGCGAACTGTGCGGCGATGCCGACAGCACGGATGGAGGTGACGGACCGCGCAGAAGTTCGCATGACTCGCCAAACATAGCGCGGAAGCGCCCCCTGCACAAAAAGGTCCCGAGATTTGCGCCGTGTCGGGGGCGTCTGGGGCAACGCGTCGCCCATCGCTACTTCGTCCCTGCAAAAGCGCAGCGCGGGCGACCAGTCGGTCGCCCGCGCGCGAGTATCAAGTTGGGTGTTGATCGTACGGAACGCTCAGCGGAAGCGTCGGCGCGAGGCAAGCCCAGCGAGTCCCAGCAGTGCGATCGCGCCAGGGGCAGGGATCGCGGTGCCGATTGATGCGGTGTCGCCGCTTCGCGAAGTGGTCACTTGCGAATCGATCGTGCCGACGGTGCTCACCACACCGTTGTACAGCGAGTTGATCGAACCGTCGGCGTTGTAGCCATAGAAGAAACTGCTGCCACTCGTCGCAGCACCGAACGAGACCTGCGACACGATTGTTCCTGAACTGTTGAAGATCGATGCGCCGTCGCCACCCGAGCTCAGGCCAACGCCGCTTCCCGAGTAGTAGCCAACCTGCACGCCGCTGAGACCGCCCCAGAAGGTGCGGAAACTGCCGACAGCTGCGCCAGCGGCTGATTCGATGAACACCACGGACTCACCGGCTGCGATCGAGGAGATGCCGCTGAGCGCCACCGAAGCAGCGAAGTTGAACGAATTGTCGTCCATCTTCCAGCCGGACAGGCTGACGGCCGTCGAGCCGAAGTTGGTGATTTCGATCCAGTCGGCGGTTGGGGTTCCACCGCCGTTGCTCGAGCTCATGGCTTCGGTGATACGGATGTTGGCAGACGCGGAGGCGGTCAACAACGCAACGAAACCAGCAGACAGAACGATGTTCTTCAAGGGATGCTCCAAAGGGGGGAGAAGGGAAAGGAAAGCAACGGGAGATACTTGATTCAAGCCACGCGGCAGTGGCCCAAACGGATTCCAACAGGCGTACCGCCACCCCCGCTCCGTCTCTCCTTCGACTGGCATAGAGTGCCGCGTTACCACGCAAACGCAGTGAAGACTGTGCGAAGATTCCGTTCAGGGACGGAGCTGGGGGCCAACTGATTCCTGACTGACGGCGTGGATGCCGCGCACCCTCGGGTGGGCTGCGGCATGCCTGTGCTGGGCGAGTTGTTGAGCCTGCGAACGCGGGGCGCCAGCCGCGTGGAGCAGGCGAGCCCAATCGGCGTGGGCGCCGGGCGCGTTGCGGCTCGCTCATTGCTGTGCGTTCAGACGAGCAGCGTTGCTGGGTTTTCGAGGTTGTGCTTGACGGTCTGCAGGTACTCCGCCGCCATCGCGCCGTCGATCACGCGGTGATCGAGGCTGAGGGTTGCCTGCATTTCGTGCCCGACCACGAGTTGGTGATTTCGCACCACGGGCTGTTCGACTGCCGCGCCGCACGCGAGGATCGCGCTGTTGGGCGGGTTGATGATGGCAGTGAAGTTGTCCACGCCGAACATGCCGAGGTTGCTGATGGTGAAGGTGGCGCCCGACATGTCTTCTGGCCCGAGTCCGCGCGTTCGCGCCTTCTCCGCCAGCGCGCGCGTTTCGGTCGAGATGTCGCGCAGTCCCTTGCGGTTCGCGTGCTGGAGCACTGCGACGACGAGTCCACCTCCGCGCTCGGCGGGGAGGCTGACCGCGACGCCGACATTCACATCGCCGTGCAGGATGATCCGATCGCCGGCCCATGAGGCGTTGAAGAATGGGTGCGCGGCCATCGCGAGCGCGCAGGCGCGGACGATGAAGTCGTTCACGCTCAGTTTCACGCCTTGCGGTTCGAGCTGTGCGTTCAGCATCGTGCGCAGCTCAAGCAGCGGGTCCATGTTGACGCGCATCGCGACTTGGTAGTGCGGGATGGTGGACTTGCTTTCGACGAGTCGGCGCGCGATCGCCTGACGCATGCCGCTGACGGTGACTTCGCTGCTGCCGGCACCGAGTGGCGCGTGGTAGGCGAGAGCGGTTTCCGCAGGCAGCGGGCGCGTTTCGAGCACAGTCGGTGCGGGCGCCGAAGGCTGGCGGTTCGCCGCTGCGAGGATGTCTTGCTTGACGATGCGACCGCCGGGGCCGCTGCCGCGGATTGCGTCGAGCGAGACGCCGAGTTCCTCCGCCATGCGGCGGGCGAGCGGAGAAACGCGCACGCGCGCGGATGGGCTGTCGACTGCGTGCGCTCGCTGTGGCTGTGGCTGTGGCGCGTGTGGCACGGGCTGACCGTTCGGTGCCGCGGCGGGTGCTGCGGATGTTTGCGCAGATGCGGGGCTCGATGCCACCGCAACCGCTTGCCCATCGTCGCCGTCGACGGCGATGATGGCGATGGGCGTTCCAACGGGGACCTGCTGTCCAGCGGCAACCATGATCTTGCTGATGACGCCGTCGTCGTAAACGGGCATCTCCATCGTGGCCTTGTCCGTCTCGACATCGGCGACCACATCGCCCGATGCAACGCTGTCACCTTCCTTCACATTCCAACGAACGATCGTTCCCGACTGCATAGTGTCGGACAGGCGTGGCATCGTGATCTGGACTGGCATGGCGTTGGGTCAGGCTCGGTACAGGCACGCGCGCACGGCTTCACAGACGCGGCGGGTGTTCGGGAGATACTCCTGTTCGAGATCATAGGAGTACGGCGCTGGGACATCGGCTGAATGCACGCGGTGCACATGGTTGTCGAGGTCGTCGAAGCACTCGCGGTGCACGAGCGCCGCCACTTCCGACCCTGGCGAACCGAAACTCCACGACTGATCCACCACGACGCACGCGCCCGTGCGCCGCACGCTGCGCACGATGGCAGCAGCATCGAGCGGGCGGATGGTGCGCATGTCGAGCACCTCACAGTCGACCCCTTCTCGAGCGAGCGCGTCGGCGGCCTCGAGGCAGAAGTGCACGGGGCGACCGAAAGAGACGATCGTGCAGTCGCGGCCCGCCCGTGCGATGCGCGCCTGACCGAACGGGATCAGGTACTCACCCTCGGGGACATCTCCCTTCAGCGACAGCAGCCGCTCGCTTTCGAGGAAGAAGACAGGATCGTCGTCTCGGATCGCCGTCTTCATGAGCCCCTTCGCATCGGCTGGATTCGAGGGGATCACCATCTTCAGCCCGGGCACATTCGAGAAAAGCCCCTCGACTGCCCAGGAGTGCGTCGATCCGAGCTGACCGCCCGCGCCGTCGTTGCCGCGGAAGACCACGGGGCAGCCGTACTGTCCGCCCGACATGTACAGCATCTTCGGTGCGTTGTTCAGGATCGGATCGGCAGCCACCAGACTGAATGACCAGGACATGAACTCCACGATCGGGCGCAGTCCGAGCATCGCAGCGCCAATGGCCATACCCGCAAACCCCGACTCGCTGATCGGCGTGTCGATCACCCGGCGCGGGCCGAACTCGTCGAGCATGCCGCGGCTGACCTTGTACGCGCCGTTGTACTGCGCGACCTCTTCGCCGAGCAGCATCACGCGCGTGTCGCGGCGCATCTCTTCGCTCATCGCCTCGCGCACGGCGTCTCGGAATTCGATTTCGCGCATCGTTGCGGTCACAGCAGTTCTCCTTCCCCTTCGACGGGACGGATCGCCTTGAACGATGGCTCGTTCTCGCCGCCGCCGAGCATCTCGGGCGCGCTCGAACCGGTGTAGGGCCCCCACCGCTCGAGGTACACATCGCGGTAGAGGTCGCTCATCGGCGGCACGGGCGACTGATCGGACCACTCGACCGCCGCGCGCACCGTTGCGCGCACTTCGCGCTGGATGGACTTGAAGTCATCTTCGGTCAAACCGCGGGATTCGAGATGGGCCTTGAGGCGCCCAATCGGATCGTCGCGTTCGTACGCCTCTTCCTCCTCGCGTGTGCGGTACTTGCGCGGATCGGACATCGAGTGACCCTTGTATCGGTAGCAGCGCATGTCCACGAACACGGGTCGACTGGTGGAACGCACGCGCTCGACGACATCGCGCATCGCCCAGTAGGTCTCGAGCACATCCATCCCATCGATGGCGATGCCTTCCATTCCGTAGGCGGAAGCCTTCGACGAAATATCATGCCCCATGGTGGTGCCGCGCACGATCGATGTGCCCATCGAGTAGCCGTTGTTTTCGCAGATGATGATGACGGGCACGTCCAGGAGACCCGCCAGGTTCATTGCCTCGTGCACGGACCCCTGATTGAGTGCACCGTCACCGAGGAACGCCAGCGTGACGCGCGACGACTTCCCGCCGTTGATCACTTCGTCTTCGTACTTCGTCCCGAACGCAAGCCCGACGCCGAGCGGAATCTGCGCGCCGACGATGCCGTGGCCTCCAAAGAGGTTGTTGGCGCGGTCGAACATATGCATCGAACCGCCCTTCCCCTTCGCGCATCCACCGATGCGCCCGAACATCTCCGCCATGCAGTAGCGCGGGTCCATGCCGCGCGCGAGCGCATGCCCGTGATCCCGGTACGCGGTCACGATCGGATCGCGCTTCTCCACCGCGGCAACGCAGCCGACGGCAACCGCTTCCTGTCCGATGTAGACATGGCAGAAACCGCCGATTTTCTTGTCCTGATACGCCTGCATGCACCGCAGTTCGAACTCGCGGATGAGCATCATTTCGCGCAGCCAGCCGCGCGCCGTGTCGAAAGGCACTTCAGGACGCGCAACGCGCGGGCGTGGAGGCGTCTGCTTGGTTGCCGCGGCGAGGGCCGCGTTCACATCAACGGAGGCTTGTGAAGCGGAGGGCATGGGGAGGGTCTCGAGCCCCTCTGTTATAGGGGTTTCGACCAACTGCGACAAGCCATCACGCTGGCCAAAGGTCAGAAGGGCGCGCGCAAAGCGCGATCCGGAGGATTACTGCGGCTGTGCCTTGCCCCCGCTTGCTGCCTTGCCCTTCATGGACTTCGCAATCTGCGCTCGTTCCGTTTCGCCTGCAACGCGCGCCTGCAACACCATCAGCGCAGTCTCCAACTGCGGATCGATCCCCTTGGTCAGCAAACTGCCGATGATCGGGCGCAAGTCTGCGCCGTGTCGGCTCCACTCCGCTTCGTCGATGCGGTCTGCCGAAAGTCGCATCTCGCCGCTCTCCTCCATCTGCGATGGGGTGAGTTTCACGGGAAGATCGGGGTTCACTCCCCAGTCTGTGCTCTGCGAGCGGCGGTGTACCAGTCGCCTTTCGCCAGTGTCGGTTGGGATGAGGTAGTACTGCACCGTCACCTTCACAGCGGCTTCATTCTCGCCGTCCTGCAACGGCTGCACAGTCTGCACACTGCCCTTGCCGAAGCTGCGTTCGCCGACCACGACCGCTGCGCCGTGCGCCTGCAGGCTGCCCGACACGATTTCGCTGGCGCTGGCGGATGCGCCGTTGATGAGAACCACGAGCGGCAGCCCCACGAGCGCGGCGCGCGACCGTTCGGCGCTGAAGGTGTTGAGGATGTTCCCGTCTCGGTCCTGCACCGAGACGATCTCACCCTCGGGCACGAAGAGGTTGACGAATGCCACCGCTGACTTCAGCAGGCCACCTGGGTTTCCGCGAAGATCGAGAACGAGCCCGTTCAGGCGACCGCCCTTGCGCATGTCGCGGATGGAGTCCATGAAGTCATCGAGCGAATCCTCATTGAACGATGTGAGGCGGATGTAGCCGATGCCACTGTCAGGATCGATCCACCAATCCCACTGAGGCAGTCCGCGCTCATCGAGCGACTCCTTCCACCAACCGTTCACGGAGCGCATCTTGATGCTCGCGCGGCGCAGCTTGAAGTCGAGCGGATCCGCGGTGCCCTCGCGCGCGACGGTGAGCGTGACAGGCTTGCCGACGGGACCGGTGATCGTGTCGACCGCGCGGTTGAGCGTCCATCCGACGGTGGATTGCCCATCGACGGCCGTGATGCGATCGCCCGGGCGGATGCCCGCGCGCGATGCGGGTGAACCCTCGAGTGGATTCACAATCATCAGCTCGCGCTTGTCGTTGTGGCGGATGAGGATGCCGACACCGACGAAGTTGCCTTCGATTCCTTGACGGAATCGGCGCAGGCCATCTGGCCAGATGATTTCCGAGTAGTCGTCCTCGTACTGCTTGGACAGTTGCGTGGTGGCGCCTTCGCCAAACTCCCGCAGGATCACTTCGCGTGGCAGCTGAACGGTCTCGTCGTTGCGCGTGAAGATGTCTTTCAGTACGCGCTGGAAATCCGAGGGACCAACGCGCACGCCAGGTTCGCGCGCTGCGAGTGCCTCGCGCTGGCTCGTGACGAATGCCTTCATCATCGCAACCTTCGCTGGATCGCCGAGTCCCGTGAAGTTCTCCACGAGCTGCGGCGTGTCGAGCATCAGTTCGACCGAATCGAGACCGCCGTCGATCAGCGGAGCCCAACCCGCGTTCGTGACATGCTCGCTTGCCGCCTGCCGCAAACCCATCAGCACCAGTTTCGGCGTGATGCCACGCAGGCGTTCCTTCCAGTCGTCCGCAAAGAGCTCGTTGAACTCGGGCTCCTGCTCCTCCTCGCGTTCGCGTGCGATCGGCTTGCCCTCGGCCTTCGCCGCCGCTTCGAGCCGCTTGTTCTGCAGTTTGCGCAGGCGGTACAGCTCGCGCGGTGCGAACTCCGCGATGAGCGTGACCTTGCGGTTGAACGCATCCAGCTCCGCGTCGATCTCCTTGTATCGATCGGTGTCCGCACCATCGTGCAGCGTCTTCAGCCGAAAGAGGATCTCCTGCGCCAGCAGCAGATCGCCGTCGCGCTGGGCGCTTTCGAGTGTGCTCTGCGCGAGCCGCTCGAGCGCAGCACCGTCAGGCCCCGCGAGCCACGACTGCCACTGATCGGTCGGCAAGAGATACTTGATGTTGACTGCGTGAAGGAGCGCAAGCGTGACATCGGCAGCAGCGCTTGCCGTGGCAAGGCCCTGCGTGCGCTTCTCCAGTTCCTTGATACGCGCGCCTTCCTGTTCGATGACATGCGCGTTGCGCTGCTCGACAGAGGTTCGCAGCGCCTGCAGCGCAGCCGCATCGCCAGCCGGTGGCGCCGCGAGCAGATCGTGAACACCTGCAAGATCGTCCGCCTTCGCCGCGGACCACACGCGGTCGCTCCATGCAGCGACGCCCGTCTCTCCCTCCGCTGCAGAGACCGTGCCGCCGATGGCACACGACAGAAGCGAGGCAAGGATCACCGCCCAGCCTGTCCGCCCGAACGCCAGTGCCGCCCACCCTGAATCGAAGGCCCACATCCGTCGGTTGGCAGGAAAGTTCGAGGTGTGTTCCATGTGGTTGTGCAGGGCGGTCACCGCCCCTTGCAAGAGTTATAGTCTGTTTCCGCGGCCAAGGTTCAACTGGCGGCGGCAGAAAACCGCTCGGTTTTTCAACGGCAGTCCTGGCCGAATCTCCGCCAAGCTCTTGCATCTCCTCCCCCTGAAGCAGCCCCTTCGAATGCCGAGCCCACCGATCCACGACGAGCCCGTTCCCTGCCCCGACTGCGGATACGACCTCCGAGGCACCAGCGCTCCGAACTGCCCCGAGTGCGGCCGGACTGTTTCACGCGCATCGATCGTGCGATCGCAGCGATCGGGCCGCTTCGGCAGTCCCGACTCGGAGAGCGATTCCATCGTGGGGCAGTCGGTGCTTGAACTCGACCGGATCCGCCGCAATCTGTTCTGGACGCTCCCTCTCTGGCTCGGTTGTGTCGGACTGCCAGGCCCTGGAACGCTGCTTTGGCTGCTGCTCGCCATCGGCAGCGCGGCGCGCTGCTTGACGCTCTGGCAGGTGCGACGAGAACAGGGGCGTCTCTGGAATGAGTCGGACGAGTGGGCGCAGCGTTGGTGGCTGGTGGCGCGCGCCGAGCTCACGGTCGCTGCAGCGGGTGGGTTCCTGCTGATACTGGTGTCGTTCACGCGGGCACCCGCGTTCATGGAGTGGCTGCTCGCGCTGCTGCAGTGCGCTTGGGCTGCGCTGATTGCGCTGAGCAATCTTGCGTCCGCACAGATCGGCCTGCGGATGATCATGGGGGAAGGTGAGCGCGAACCATCGAAGCATCTCGGACTCGTGACTGCGGTCTCGTTGGCAGCCGCGGCGCTCGTGCAGCCGCTGCTGCTCGCGCGATTGCTCCCGAAGTTGCCGCCGCAGTTCGAGTGGGTGGCGGTGGGCGCGCTGATCCTGTTTGTGGGCGGCTGCCTTGCGGGCATCGCTTCGCTGATCCTGACGCGCGAGATTCTTGAGGATGCCGCATCAGCCGTACGCGAGGGTGAACGCGCTCGGCGCCGAGCGGCGACCCGCGACCGCGAGGATGCGTTGGCTCGCGCCGTTCTCCAGCAGCATCTGGAACGCCCCCTGCGCCCGCCGGAACACCCGCGCCCTGCTGCTCGGCGCAGCGACGACAATGACGATCCGATTCCGCTGGCCGACGAGGACGGCTGAGCGCAGCGAACCGAGCGCCGCGCACGGAGCGCAGCGAACTTCAGCTTGACGCGCGCGGCGACCAAGCGAGTTCCGCCAGATCGACGGCGCGTGCAAGTCCTGCAGCCTTGTTTGCAGTCTCCTCCCACTCGCGCGCGGCATCGCTGTCGAGGACGACTCCCGCGCCTGCCTGCAGGTGATACTGCCACCGCACCGATCCTGGAGGCGCATGGTCCGCCTCCGATGGCACGGGCACCACCATCATGCGAAGCGCAATCGCCATGTCGACATCGCCCGACCAGCCGATGCCGCCGATCCCCCCCGCGTAGGGTCCGCGACGAACGGGTTCCAGCTCGTCGATGATCTCGATCGCACGCACCTTCGGCGCGCCACTCCCGGTGCCGACGGGCAGCGCCGCACGCAGCGCATCCCAACCATCGACTTCCGCACGCAAGCGCCCAGTCACGGTCGAAGAGATGTGCATCACATGCGAGAAGCGTTCAATCTCCATGGACCGCACGACCTGCACGGATCCCGCATCGCTGACTCGCCCAAGATCGTTGCGGGCGAGGTCCACGAGCATCGTGTGCTCGGCGCGCTCCTTCGAATCGGCGAGGAGTTCGCGCGCGAGCGCCGCGTCCTCGTCGTGCGTGCGCCCGCGGCGGCGCGTTCCTGCAAGTGGGCGGCTGACGACATCGCGTCCGCGCGTCCGGCAGAGGATTTCGGGGCTCGCTGCCACCAAGATGCACCCTTGCGCCTGCAGATACACCTGGTAGGGACTCGGGTTGACCACGCGCAGGGCGCGGTACACATCAAACGGATCGGCGTCGCTGCTGCGCACGAAGCGTTGGCTCAGGACGACTTGGAACGCATCCCCCGCCGCGATGTACTCGACCGCACGCCGCACCGATGCTTCGAACGCGCCTCGGTCGGTCACGCTCGTGCCCGCATCGCGCGGTCGCGCATGGACATCGAGATCCACGCGTCCACTGGCCAGTGGTGGCATGGGCGCGGTGAGCCGCGTTTCGAGCGCATCGAGCGCCGCGGCGCCGCTCCGCGTCTCGTGAGGCAGTTGCGCACACACAAGATGAACCACCTTGGTGGCGTGATCGAAGATGACGACATCCCGGTAGAGCGCAACATGCAGGTCGGGAAGTCCTCGGTCGTCGTGGGGGGCGCGCGCGAAAGGCAACTTGCCGGGCTCCAGCCAGCGCACCGCATCGAAGCCGACCATGCCAACCCACCCGCCGCAGAAACAGGGCGGAAGCTCGCCGTTCGACTCGACGCCAGCCCACTTCGCCGCCTCGCGCACGCAGTGGAACGGGTCGTCGGCGTGGGACTTGGTTTCGCGCACTCCGTCAGGCGTTTGCTCGCGCCGGACGACGGCGTTGCCGTGCGCAATGATTTCGATGACTGGCTGGGCCCCGAGCATCGAATACCGCCCCACCGCACCGCCCTGATCGACCGACTCGAAGAGGAAACTCGGGGCGCTGCGCTGGTCCGGTGCGACGAGGCGGCGATACGCCAGCACAGGCGTGAGCTGATCGCCAAAGATGCGACGCGTGTGCAGGCGGACAGGGTTCATCGGCTGCGCAGAGGGTAGCCGCGCAGCGTCAGCGCTGACGATTCGCATCGGCGAGCGCCACGGCGAGCGCATCGGCGACATCCGCGGGCGATGGGGGCTTCGCGAGCCCGCAACGCGCGGCGATTGCCAGCTGCATCTGGCGCTTCGAGGCGTGACCGTTCCCCGTCAGCGAGGACTTCACCGTGGTCGGCGCGATCTCGCTGATGGGAATGTCGGCGCGTGCTGCCGCAAGCAGGATCACGCCGCGTGCATGCGCCATGATGACCGCAGTACGGACATGCTTGGCGTGGACAAAGATCTGCTCGACCGCCACACGATGTGGTCGCAGTTCGGCGATGAGTTCGGTCAGGTCGCGTTCGAGTGCCACCAATCGCGCCGCCACTGTTGCCCGCGCCTGCAGCCGCAGGATGCCCGCTTCCACGACTTGCACGCGGCCCGCGCGACCACAGTCCACGCACCCGTAGCCCGTTCGTTGCAGTCCTGGATCGATGCCAAGGATGCGCATGCTTACGCGCCACCCTCGAGTGATGCGGGTGCTTTCATCGCAGGCCGCACGGCGGATGCACCGCGCCCGCCCAGCAGATCCGAAACGAGCAGGCCGTCGCTCAGCCGGATCACGCGCTGCGATCGTTCGGCGATTCGATCGTCGTGGGTGACCAGCACGATCGTCAGCCCTTGCGCGTGCAGGCGATCGAGGACGCCAAGGATTGCCTCGCCCGTCGCCGAGTCCAGGTTGCCGGTCGGTTCGTCCGCCATGATGATCGACGGATCGGAAACGAGCGCACGCGCGATCGCGGCGCGTTG
>SXGT01377862.1_pt1 | contig 13805 bp, 14 predicted proteins | sample 3176221 | NCBI WGS metagenome assembly SXGT01 (sample SAMN11356862, study PRJNA531348) | freshwater metagenome | isolation source: freshwater sample F1-120 | place: China: Fuxian Lake, Yuxi | collected 2017-12-25 | reverse complement strand
CCGGCGAGGCCATTGCCGACCGTGGTCGCCGTGTTGCGCGGCGACGGGTAGCCGACCGCGAAGTCGGAGCGGTTGACGTTGCTGTCACCCGCGCCGCCGAGGCGACGGTAGATGGCCAGAGCCGTGTTCATGGCCGGGGCATTGTTCGCCGCAGCGAACGTTCCGCCCGCAGCGGACGACTCGTTCCAGTTGGCGATGCCGATACCCACGAAGTCACGCAGGTTGGCGTTCGCCGCGAAGGTCGGCGTGCCACCCGAGATCGCCGTCGTCGAGGCGACGAGGGCGATCTTGGCGTCCGTGCTCGACATCGCGATCGTGCCCGTGGCCTGGGCCGCCGGGTTGGCGGGGACCGTGCCCGAGGGCAGCGACGTGCCCGCAGCTTGCTGCACGAGGAGGTACTGGCCGGGGCCGAGCGTGACGGCCGGAAGCGCCGTCACCGTCCACGTGGTGCCGGTGGAGGACGCGTACTGCGTCGACCAGCCCGTGAGGTTCTGGGCGCTCGAGCCCGCGTTGTAGATCTCGATGTAGTCATGGCTGAGCATCGACTGGCTGTTGCCGCCCGAGCCATAGACCTGACTGATCTTGACCTGCGCGCTGGCCGCTTGGGCCGCACACAGGACCGCAACGCTGGCGAAGAGCGTGCGGAAGAGGCGATTCGAAGACATGAAGAGCTCCTGAGGGGTGACGGACGGGGTCGGCCCTGAGATGCGTCGACCCGCGAGAAGGCTCCGGAGGCACGCTGCCGACAGAACGCTCCCCTATTCCCTGAATTCCAAGCCACCCCCCGGGAATCCGCAAGGCGTAGCGTCGTCCGTTTGGCGGGTTCGTCATCTTTTTCCGACCTCGTGCGCAAGTTCGAGACTCGCACCGCCCGACGGAGACCGTAGAAATCCAACGGCGTCCGGAGTTCGGTCGTCTCGATCTGAGGTCCTCGGAGCACTTCCCCCCATGTCTCGTACGCCCCTGATCCTCGCTGCCGTCGGCGCCCTCGCCGTGGGTGGTGGCCTGTTCTACGCCTCCCAGAAGCCGGCGCAGACTCCTCCGGAGAGCGCCCAGTCGAGCGGTGCGCCGCGGGCCGGCGTCCAGTCCGCACCGGCGGGTGGAGCCCTCAGCGCCCCCATCAGTGAAGATCCCAAGGCGACCACCGCGAGCGGCGAGGAACGCAAGACCGCGGACGGGGTCAAGCTCGAAGGGGTGGTCGGGGTCCAGGGCAAGCTGCTGCCCATGCGCGAGATCAGCGAGGTCGAGAAGCTCGCCGTGCGCGACCTCGTCAAGATGCACGTGGCGACGCCCGAGAACGGCGTCACGAACGACGGATCTCAACCGCCCGCGGGCTACGACGCCGACAGCCTGATGATCAAGTACGGCAGCATGGACGTGGCCCAGCTGCAGGAAGCGCACGCCAGCGTGCGCGCGATCCTCGACTGGCAGTCGAACGGCCCCTTCACGGACAAGACGGCCGAGTTGCTCCCTCAGGAGATCCGCCGCGGCATGGAGATCGAGCTGGAATGGCTCGAGCAGACGATTCTCTACCCCTGAGCGAGTCTGGAACGACCGCTCCGGCAGCCGAGACGGCCCGGGGAGATGGAGCGCTGCGTAGACGCGACCGTTGGCGCTGCTAGCATCGCTCGGACAAGGAGGACGCTCGATGCGAGAAGCGCGGCGGGATCCGGCGGTCGAGAAGGACCATGGTTCGCACACTCTCAAGGTGTGGCGCGGAGCTGTGGTCGGCGTTTACGGCGACGACGTCTTCGTCGAGCTCGGCCCACGCATGCAGGGCGTGATCTCGGCGCGCAAGTTCGTGCACCGTCCGCGCGTCGGCGAGCAGTTCGACTTCACCTTGCGCGGGCGCGAGGACGGGCTGTGGGCGCTCGAGCGGCGTGAGACGGCGAGCCTGCAGTCGTGGGAGGACATGGAGCCCGGCGTGCTCGTGCACGCGCGCGCAACAGGCGCGATCCCCGAAGGGCTCGAGCTCAAGATCGGCAAGCTGCACGCGTTCATGCCGAAGTCGCACACCGGCCTGCCGCGCGACCAGAAGTCGAGCGTGCTCGTTGGCAAGGTGCTGACCTGCGAGGTGATCGAGGTCGACCGCGAGCGCCAGCGCGTGCTCCTGTCGCGCAAGCTCGTGCAGCAACGCGAGCGCGGCGACGAGCGCCAGCGCGACGTCGGCGCGCTCGAGGTCGGCCAGGCGATCGAAGGTCGCGTCGCGCGACTCGAACCGTACGGTGCGTTCATCTCCTTCGGACGCGGACTCGAGGGCCTCGCGCACGTCTCCAACCTTTCCTATGAGCGCGTCGAGCACCCCTCGAAGGTGCTGCGTGTCGGCGAGCTGGTGCGCGCGAAGGTGCTCGCGCTGAAGGGCGGTGGCTCCCGCATCGCGCTCGGCCTCAAGCAACTCCAGCCGAGCCCCTGGCGCGCGCTCTCCGCGCGCCTCGGCATCAACCGCGTCGTCGAAGGCACGGTCAAGCGCGTAATGCCGTTCGGCGCGTTCATCGCGATCCTGCCGGGCGTCGAGGGCCTCGTGCACAACTCGCAGGCCGAGCTGCGCGGCGAGAAGGACCTCTCGCGCACGCTGCAATCTGGCGAGCGCATCTCCGTGCGCGTGGTCAAGATCGACGAGGAGAGCGAGCGTCTCGAGCTCTCGCTGCTGCATCAGGACGGGCGAGCGATCCGGCCCGACGAGGCGGAGGCGAACGCGACCTTCGCGACGCTGAAGCTCGACGTGAGCCCGGGCACACCCTCGACGGCGCTGTCGCGTGCGCTCGCGGAAGCTCTGACGGCGCGCGCGCAGCGCGCCGCTACAGCCCGACCCGGCGCGTGAAGGGTTCGAGGAATTCGCGCACGTTGGCGCGATCGCGGGCGAACATCCCGCTCGACTCCGAGCGCACGTGGATCGTGGCCGACGGGATGCCGTCGGGACCTTCGATGCGCAGGGTGATGTGCGCCGTGCCGCCGAGCAGGCTGCCCTTGCGCTCGCAATGCAGCACGAGCGCGTCGTCGTCGGAGCGCACGAGGCTCCAACCCGAGAGGTCCGCGACCATGTCGCGGGCCTCCGAGTAGAGATCCTCCCTGCGCTTCGCCACGGAGAGCGGCCGCAGGAGCAGCGAGCTCTCCGCGGGGTCAGTCTCGAAGGAGCCCACGACGGGTTCCGCGCGGACGAGGATTACTTGGCAGCGGCGAGCTTGTTGAGCGCCTTCATCAGGCGGCTCTTCTTGCGCGCAGCGGCGTTCTTGTGGATCACGCCGACCTTGGCCGCCTTGTCGATCATCTTCATGCTCTGGCGGAGCATCGCGGGACGGTCCGCCGGAGCGGCGGCGACGGTGGCCTTGGCCTTGCCCTTGACCGCGCTGCGGATGGCGCGGTTCTTGAGACGCAGGCGGTTGCTGGTACGGACGCGCTTGGCGGCTTGCTTGGAGTGAGTCATGGCTTATCGGAATCGTTCCATCTTGGCGGCTACATCACGGTAGCCGATGTCTACTTCGTAGATGCGAGCGTAGCTCGCGCGAGCCTCGTCGGTCCGGCCTTCGCCCTCGGCGATCTCGCCTAGAGCATAGAGGACTTCCTTGGCCCGTTCGTCGATCTCCTGCACGCCCTCGAGGACGCGCAGGTATTCCTTTTTGGCGAGGTCGCCAAAGCCCTTGCGCTGGAAGCACTGGGCCATGCCCATGCGGGCCTCACGCTGGACGCGGGCATCGGCCTGCGCCTTCTGGAACTCGGACAGCGCCGCATCCAGGTCGCCCTTCTTGGCGAGGCGCTTGGCGAGCTGCAGGCGCAGGCTGGCGTCGCCGGGGTGGACCGCGACGCGGCCGCGGAAGTCCGCCACCTCGACGTCGAGCAGTTCGGCCTCGTAGCGCGAGGCGAGCTCGGCGTTGCCGTCTTTATCCGCGCGCGCGATCTTCTTCTTGAGCACTTTGGCACGCAGGTCGCCGACCTTGGCGAGCAACTCGAAGCTGTCCTTCTTGTACTGGGAGGCACGCTCCGCGAAGTCGAGCGCCGACTCGTAGTCCTTGAGGCGCTCGCTCACGTCCGCGAGCTGCAGCATGAGCTCGGGGTCCTTGGGGCTGTCCGCGAACAAACCCTCGAGCCGCTCGCGCTCTTTGACGAGGTCCTCTTCGGTGAGCACGCGACGGCGCGAGCGCTCGAGGTCGGCAGCCTGTTCCTTGTCGCGGATCTGCTCGCGGCTGTGGCTGACGGACTCGAAGCGACCGGCCTTGAGGGCGCGCTCGGCGGCGAGGTCCTTGCGCGCCTTGAGCGCGTCCTGATCGCGTGGGTCGGCCTGCAGCGCGCGCTCGTAGAATTCGAGCGCCTTGGCGTGGTCGCCAGAGCGGTAGGCCATGGCGCCCGCACGCTTGAGGCCCTCGGGGTTGCGCGGCGCGATCTCGGCCAAGAACTCGTACACGGCGAGCGCCGACTTGGTGAAGCCCGCGGACTCGAGCGCGAGGCCGAGCTCGAGGTTGGCGTCGGGGTCGAGCGGGTTGCCGGCGAGGTACTGCTCGTAGGACTTGGCCGCAGCCGCGTGCTTGCCCGCCTTGGCGAGACCCTTGGCGACCGCCAGCGGACCGGCACCGGTCAGCGCCTTGAACAGCTTGGGGCCACCGCCGCCTTGCTCCGCTCGCTTGCGAAGTGCCTTGCGAAGCCCGCCGCGCGCCTCGCCCAAGTCGGGGTCCATCTCCAGCAGCTGCTGGTACACCTCCATGGCGAAGTCCCAACGCCGCTGGCGCAGGGCCTCTTCCGCCTTTTGGAGATGCTTGGAGTAGTCCACGACGAGGGGCTCGCCACCGCGGCGGCTCACCGCCCCGAAGCAGTCGACGGGGCTGTCGAGCCGGGCGGTCAGGGGCGGAAACGAGGGGCGCAGAGGTTAGCGACGTGGCCACAAACCGTCAACGCAGGCTATTCTCTCAGACCCCCGGCGTGGTCCAAAACTCGGGGATCCATCACCGATGTCCGCCCCGCTCGATTTCCGCGTTGTCTACTATCCCGATCCGGTGCTCCGCAAGGTCGCCAAGCCGGTCGAGGCCTTCGATGACGAGCTCCGCGCCACCGTGGCCGCCATGTTCGAGCTCATGTACCGCTCCGAGGGCTGCGGGCTGGCTGCCCCTCAGACCGGTCTGGAGAAGCGCATCCTTGTGGTGAACCCGACGGGCGACCCGGCCAAGAAGGAGCACGAGCTGACCTTGGTCAACGTGACCATCGTCGAACGCTCCGGGCCGGTGACCCTGCTCCACGAGGGCTGCCTGTCGTTCCCCGAAATATACGCCGAGATCAAGCGCCCCGAGCGCTGCCGGGTGATGGCCTTCGACCCCTCCGGCAACAAGTTCGAGGCAGAGTATTCCGGCTTGCTCGCGCGCGTGGTGCAGCACGAGTACGACCATCTCGAGGGCGTGCTGCTCGTCGACCGTATGTCGCCCGCCGACAAGGCCCGCAACAAGGGCGCCCTGGCGGAGTTCGTCGATACCTACCGCCGCTCCCAGTCCGCCGGCGCGCGCTGAGCGGCGCCGCTCGCCCCTCCCCCTGAGCCTTGAAGACGACGCGCTCCATCGCGGCGCTCGCTTCCCCGCCTCCCGGCAGATCGGTGGTCTCGGTCGGCGTCTTCGACGGCGTGCACCTCGGCCATCAGGCCATCCTCGCCGCCAATGTCGCCCGGGCTCGCGCCCTCGGGGCCGTGCCGACGGTCGTGACCTTCGTCGGGCACCCCAAAGAAGTGTTGCTCGGACGCGCCCCCCGCACACTGACGACCCTAGAGCACCGCCTCGCGCTGTTCCGCCGCGCGGGCATCGAGCACGCCGTCGCGCTCGAGTTCGACGAGCGCCTGCGGGCCACGACCGCCGAGCAGTTCGTCGCCGACATCCTCGTGCGCGGCCTCGACACACGCGCCCTCGTGCTCGGCTTCGACAGCAAGTTCGGCCGGGAACGCCGCGGCACTCCGGAGTTCCTCGCCGCCCGCGGCTTCGACGTGACCGTGGTCCCACAGGTGCAGGTCGGCCCCTACGGCGTGTCGAGCACCGCCATCCGAGAAGCCATCGAGCTTGGCGACCTCGACCGGGCCGAGGCCATGCTCGGCCGATCGGTGAGCGTGCTCGGGACCGTCGTGCACGGCGACGCCCTCGGCGGACGCATCGGTTTCCCGACCGCCAACCTCGACCTGCAGCACGAGCTGCACCCGCCGCCGGGCGTCTACTACGGACTCGCGAGCCTCTCGGGTGACGGCGGAGCGCGTCTCACGGCCGTCGCCAACATCGGCTACCGCCCCACCGTGGCCGGGGTGCGCCCGGAGCGCCCGCGCATCGAGGTCCACCTGCTCGACTTTGCTGGCGACCTCTACGGCACGGCGCTCGAGTTCACCTTCCTCGGGCGTCTGCGCGGAGAGCAGCGCTTCGACGGGGTCGACGCGCTCGTGGCACAGATCCGCCGCGACGTCCTCGAGGCCCGCGCCCGCCTCGCTACCACGTCCTCGCCGCTCCCCCGTTGACCAAGGGACCTCCCGCAGCCACAATCTCGGCCCCTCGCGAGCACCGCGAGACCGTGGTTGGGCAGGTAGCTCAGTCGGTAGAGCAGCTGATTGAAAATCAGCGGGTCGCTGGTTCAAGTCCGGTCCTGCCCACCACCCCTTCCCCGCCATCTGGGAACGCGCCAGCCACGCTGGGAACGCGCTGTCGACCTTGGAAAGCGCCTTGAACACGTACCAGCCCTTGGTGATCCGCCGCAGCGACCCGGGCAAGCTCGAGATCGAGTGGGCCGACGGTCACCGCACGAGCTACTCGGCCGCCGAGCTGCGCGGGGTCTGCCCCTGCGCCGGCTGCATCAACGAGGTCACCGGCGTGCGCACGCACGACCCGGCCTCGGTTCCGGCGAGCTTGACCCAGAGCGACGTGCGCTTCGTGGGGAACTACGCCATCGCGCTGCAGTTCTCCGACGGCCACAACACCGGCATCTTCCCTTTCCGCTACCTGCGCGACCACGACCCCCGGGCCTAGGGTGGCAGCGATGGCCGAGCCGGAGGACGGGCTGTTCGTGCGGCCGGGGCTCACGATCCCCGAGGCCGAGCTCGCCCACACCGCGCTGCGCGCCGGGGGCCCGGGTGGCCAGAACGTCAACAAGGTCTCGAGCGGCATCCTGCTGCGCTTCGACCTCGAGGGCAGTGCGACGCTGACGGCCTCCCAGAAGGAACGGGTGCGCTCGAAGCTCGGCGCGCGCCTTACTAAGACGGGCGAGGTGCTCGTAAAGGCCGTCGAGCACCGCGAGCAGGGCCGCAACCTCTCCGCCGCGCGCGAGCGCCTCGCCACACTGCTCGCCGAAGCGCTGCACGTGCTGCCGCCGCGCCGAGCGACAAGGCCGACGCGCGGCTCCGTGCGCCGCCGCATCACCGACAAGCGCCAGCACTCCGAGCGCAAGCGCGAGCGCGGCGGCGGCTGGGACTAGCGCGGGGGCGATGGTACGGCTACGCCTGCCTAGCAGGGCGTGCCGGAACGTCGAAGCTCGCTTCGCGTGCGACCCAGCGCCGTTAGCGCGGCAGCGGGAGCGAAGCGGGCTCGCACTGCGGGCGAGGCGTAGCGTGTCCGCCCTTGAGCCACCCGCCATCGCCACGGCGCCCCGCTTCCGAGGGAGCGCGCGCCAAAGACTCGGGCCCTCGGCGACCCGTCAATTGGGGCCTCAGAGGGCCTAAACCGAAGCGTGAACGACGTTTTCCTGAAATCCGCTAGGCCCCTACCCCCCCCCTAAGTGGCTGCCGAGGCCTCCCCAGCGCGATTCCATCGACTCTCCGCCTAAGCACCTAACATCTTATCCATCAATCTTTTATCGCAGATACCGTGCCCCAGCTGGCGGACTTTGCGGGAAACCTCTGGGGCCTGCCGGCCGAACTCAACTTGTGTTAGGCCCCCAAAAAGTCCCGGCGGAGACTTCCATCCGCCGGGTGCGCGCGGCACCATCTGCGCGCTCCAGACCCCATCCCTTCTCTCTGGTGTCTAACTCTCTCTACGGAGTGCATTCCTCATGATGAAGATCGTTCTCGGCGCTCTGGCCCTCACCGGTGCCACGACGCCTGCTCTCGCGACCGAAACCTCGTGGTCGACCACCGACCGCGACCTCGCGAGCCTCTCCTCGTCCCTGACCCAGGGCGCCTCGGGCGTCTCCGTGTCGGGCTTCCTCCGCTCCTCCTACGTCGGTTGGAGCGACCAAGATGTCGGCGGCTTCTCGATCGACGACGCCCAGATCTGGGTGAACGGCACGGTCGGCGACTTCGGCGTGGTTGTCCAGACGGAAGCGGCGGACAGCCCGCGTTTCTTCAACAACGACACGGGCGACTTCACCAGCGGCCCGGATGTCGACGACGACGGCGACGGCGTGCCGGACGACGTGGATACCTTGAACCGCCCCAATCAGCCGGGCACGGTTGGCAGCTTGGGCAATCTGGGTGTCCTCGACGCCTACGTCACCTGGAACGCCACGGAAATGATCAAGGTCCAGATGGGCCAGTTCCGCCCCGCGGTTCTCGGCAGCTCGCTCGGCAACGAGAACAACCTGCTGTTCATCAACCGCTCCGGTCTGGGCGCCCGATTCGCTTACCGCGATCAGGGTGTTCAGGTCGGCGGCTCGTTCGGCATGGTCAACGCCGTCGTCTACCTGCAGAACGGTGACGATCTCGACGGCGACGAGATCTCGTTCGGCGGTCGCGCCAGCGCGACGATCATGGGTACCGCTTCGGCCAACGAAGGCGCCCTCGGCGCTTCGGGCGATCCGAGCCTGACGGTCGGCCTCGGCTTCACCGATGACAAGGGCCTACTTGCCGATCAGGTCATCGCCGTCGACGCCGCCTTCACCATGGGCGCGCTCGGCGTGTCGGTCGAGATCGTCGACGTGGACGAGGATGACGCAACGCTGTTCAACGTCGCCGGCTCGTTCGTCGTGATGCCCGATCAGCTCGAGGTCGGCCTGCGCTACGAAGACTTCGACGACGCCGACAACGAGAACTGGATCACCCTCGGTGCCAACTGGTACCTCCAGGGCCACGCCGCCAAGTGGCAGTTCAACTACATCATGCTGAACAGCGATGACCCGGCGGACGACACCGACCTCTTCCAGGTCGGCCTGACGGTCAGCATGTGATCGCCTTCATCCCCGCCCCGGGCCGCGCGCGTCGCGGAGCGGTGTGAGGGTGAGCCAAGAAACTGGGGCAGCCCCGCGCGCGTCGCGGGGCTGCTTCTTTTTTGCCCGGAGGGCTCGCGGGCACTGCGGCCTAGACTTCGCCGCCCCATGCGTCCTGTGCTCGTGCTCGTGCTGCTCGCGGCCAGTTGCCGCGCGGTGGATCCCAGGCAAGAGGAGCCAGAACCGCACCGAGAAGCTGCCATGACGAGCCCGAGCTCCCCCGCCCGCAATCGCCTCGCCCAAGAGACGAGCCCCTACCTGCTCCAGCACGCCTCGAACCCGGTGGACTGGTACCCTTGGGGCCCCGAGGCGCTCGAGCGCGCGCGCCGGGAAGGGAAGCCGATCTTCCTCTCGATCGGGTATTCGGCCTGCCACTGGTGCCACGTGATGGAGCACGAGAGCTTCGAGAACCCGCAGATCGCGGCGCTGATGAACGAGCACTTCATCAACGTCAAGGTCGACCGCGAGGAGCGCCCGGACCTCGACGACATCTACATGAAGGCCGTGCAGGCCATGACGGGCTCGGGCGGCTGGCCCATGAGCGTGTTCCTGACGCCGGAGCTCGAGCCCTTCTTCGGCGGCACCTACTTCCCGCCCGTGCGCCGCTACGGACGCCCGAGCTGGCCGGAGATCGTGCAGTCGCTGGGGCTCGCGTGGCGCAACGACCGCGAGAGCATCGCCAAGCGCGGCCGCGCGCTGGCGGACATGATCCGCAAGCCGCAGGTGGCCGCCGGCGACCTCGACCCGAACGCGCTCGGGCTCGCCTACGCGATGCTCGGCCAGAACTACGACCCCGAATGGGGTGGCTTCGGCGGCGCGCCCAAGTTCCCGCACGCGATGGACATCCGGCTCGTCTTGCGCCACTGGCTGCGCACGCACGATCCGGCCGCGCTGGCCATGGCCACGCACACGCTCGATCGCATGGCGGCGGGCGGCATGTACGACCAGCTCGGCGGCGGCTTCCATCGCTACTCGACCGACGAAAAGTGGCTGATCCCCCACTTCGAGAAGATGCTCTACGACAACGCGCTGCTCGTGCCGGCGTACCTCGAGGGCTACCTCGCGACAGGCAACGCCGAGTACGCGCGGATCGCGCGCGAGTGCTGCGAGTGGGTGCTGCGCGAGATGGTGACGCCCGAGGGCGCATTCGCGAGCACGCAGGACGCCGACAGCGAGGGAGAGGAGGGCAAGTTCTTCGTCTGGACGCCGAAGGAGCTCGACCTCGTGCTCGGCTCGCGCGTCGGGCGCTGGGCCGCCGAGTGGTGGAACGTCACCGATGAGGGCAACTTCGAGCACGGGCGCAGCGCGCTGTGGCGGCCGGAGCCGGCGGACAAGGTCGCGGCGATGCTGAAGATCGAGCGCGCGGAGCTCGAGACCGCGATGCTGCAGGCGCGCGCGAAGCTGCTCGCGGCGCGCGAGCTGCGCATCAAGCCCGGCACGGACGACAAGGTCCTCACGAGCTGGAATGGCCTGATGATCTCGGCGCTCGCGCAGGCCTACCAAATGCTCGGCGACGAGCGCCACCTCGCCGCGGCGCGGCGCGCGGCGGACTACCTGCTCGCGCACCTGCGCACGTCCAAAGGACGACTGCTCGCGACGTCGCGCGGCGGGCGCGCAAAGTTGAACGCGTACCTCGATGACCACGCCTTCCTCATCGCGGGGCTCGTCGACCTCTACGAGGCGGACTTCGACCCGCGCTGGATCGAGGAGGCGCTCGCACTCGAGCGCGTGGTGCACGAGCACTTCGCCGACGCCGAGAACGGCGGCTGGTTCACGACGTCCGACGACCACGAGCAGCTGATCGCGCGCCTCAAGTCACCGCAGGACGGCGCGCTTCCCGCGGGCCAGAGCGTGCACGTGCTCAACTTGCTGCGGCTCGCGGAGCTCACGGGCAAGGGAGAGCTCGCGCGCCGCGCGGAGTACGCCATCCGCTCGATCGGCCTCGTGCTCAACCGCTACCCGCAGGCCTTCAGCCAGATGCTCGCCGCCGTCGACTTCCTCGCCGCCGGCCCGCGCGAGATCGTGATCGCCGGCGAGCGCGACGACCCGCGCACGCGCACGCTGCTCACCGCCGTGCGCTCGCGCTTCCTCCCGCAGCGCGTCGTCGCCCTCTCCGACGCGCGCTCCGACGCGACCCTGATGCCGCTCCTCGACGGCAAGAACGCCGACGAGCGCGGCCCGCGCGCCTTCGTCTGCCGCAACTACGCCTGCAAGGCCCCGTCGCGCACCGTCGCCGAGCTCGCCACCGAGCTCGACGACTGACGACCAGCTCTGGGGCTGACGAGCTCGACGACGAAACCGCGCGGCGGTCAGTGCTCGGGATCGGGGGCGCCGGCGGTGCCGCCTTGGCGCATGGGCTTGCCCATGACGGCGCGCTCGCCGAACTTCAGGCGCTCCTCGATCTCGCGGTCGAAGTGCGGGTGCTTCGGCGTCGGCGGGAAGCCGCGGTGCTCGCTGCGACAGACGTAGCAGAGCACGACGTTGGGCGCGAAGTGATAGAGCAGAGCGTCGACGAGCGCGGCCACGCCGAGCGACGCGTAGTAGGTGAACGGCGCGAGGACGGCGGCGATCACGACGATCGCGATGCCTAGCGAGCGCGGGAAGTCCTTCTGCGTGTAGAGTTCGGGATGACCGCAGGCGGTGCAGCCCTGCAAGCCGCCCTCGGCGTTGACGCTCGCGGGCGCGAGCGCGTGCACGTCGCCGCAGTGCGTGCAGCGCACGGCGTCGGGACTCGGCACGGTCACCGGCGTCGGGCTCGCGTCCTCGTCGCGGCGAGGGCAGCGCAACGCGACCCGCGCGCTCACAGCGGAACTCCGTAGAGGTCCTGCAGGAAGATCGAGACGGCCGTTCCAATCAGCACGAGTACCGTCGAGGCGTAGAGGATGCCCGTGGCGGAGCGCGTGTTCCGATAGCGCAGCGACTGCGCGCACATCCAGCCAAAGAGCAGCGGCATGGCGATGCCGAGCAGCACGCGCGTCCCGATGTGGAACATGGGCCACGTGCCGAAGATGTCGATGTCGCGTGCGGCGAGGTCGCGCTGGAACACGGCGCAGGTCACGAGCACCGTCGCGAGCGACAGGCCCATCCAGACCATCGTGAGGCGATTGAGGCGCACGAGCCATGCGACATCGAGCGTCGGGATCGTCAAGTACCAGTGCCCGAAGACCATCGCGAGGCCGACGCTGCCGCCGACGAGGCCCGTACCGAGCGCGGAGAAGCTCGCCACGATCCAAGGTAGGCCCGATCCAATCGGCCCCATGTTGCGCAGATACATCGCCAGCGATGCGGCCGAGAGGACTGCCGAGAAGACCAGCGCGATCTCGCGCGTGCGGGCGCGCACGGGCGAGGCGTAGACGAGGAACGTGGCAGCGGAGAGCCCCGCAAGGATGCGCGGCAGCGCGAACCACTCGCCGGCGCCGACGGTGGGCTCGAGCACGATCGCCACGAGCAACGGCACGAGTGCCGTCACGCCCATCAGCTGGAAGAAGAACGTGCCGAGCGGCGCGCGGGCCACGGCGGCCATGGTGACGAGCACGCCGAAGGCGAGCTCGAGGCAAAACTGCGTACCGAGGCTGCTCCAGACCATGTTGCCAAGCAGTATACGCAGCAGGGGCTCCATCCGGGGACGCCGGACGACGTGGACGAGTCCGTGCGGGCGACTGCTAGGATGCGCGAGTCCCCCACGCGGGCGACGAAAGGAAGCGACCATGACTGCACTTCGAGTTCTCGTCACCGGCGGCGGCCGCGGAATCGGCCGGGCCATCGCGCTGCGCTTCGCCCGCGAGGGCGCGAGCGTGGTGGTCGCGGCGCGCACGGCGACGGAGATCGACAAGGTCGTGACTGAGATCGAGCGCGCGGGCGGCAAGGGCATGGCGGCGCAGTTCGACGTGCGCGAGGAGCAGAGCGTCGCCGCTGGCATGTGGCGCGCGATGGAGTTCCTCGGCGACGATGTCGACGTGCTGGTCAACAACGCCGGTGTGTTCCATGTCGCGCCGCTCGAAGAAACCGACTACGAGCGCTGGCGCTGGATGTTCCTCGCCAACGTCGACGGTCCGTACTTCGTCACCAAGGAGTGCCTGCCGGCGCTGAAAGCGAGCGGTCGCGGGCACGTGTTCAACATCTCGTCAATGGCCGGCAAGCGCGGCTACGCGGGCAACACGGCCTATTGCGCCTCGAAGTACGCACTGCGCGGCTTCGGTGACGCGCTGCGCGAGGAGCTGCGCCCCGCGGGCGTGCGCGTGTCGACGATCTATCCCGGCTCGACCGACACCGCGATCTTCGATGGAGTCCCCGGCAACTGGGACCGCTCGAAGATGAAGCAGCCCGAGGACGTGGCCGAGGTCATCTGGAAGGCTTGGACCTCGCCGCGCGACGCGAACGTCGACGACCTCGAAGTGAACTGAGCCCTAGCGCGGCGGGATGCTGCGCACGAAGTTCAGGAACTCGTTGCGGGTCTTCGAGTCCGTCTGGAACGCGCCGAGCAGGCACGAAGTCAGCGCGGAGGAGTTCTGCTTCTGCACGCCACGCATCATCATGCACAGGTGGTGCGCATCGGCCACGACACCGACGCCTTTGGGCTTCAGCGACTCCTGCAGCGCCTGCGCGATCTGCTGCGTCATGCGCTCCTGCACCTGCAATCGGCGCGCGAACACGTCGACGAT
>SXGT01365155.1_pt1 | contig 13806 bp, 11 predicted proteins | sample 3176221 | NCBI WGS metagenome assembly SXGT01 (sample SAMN11356862, study PRJNA531348) | freshwater metagenome | isolation source: freshwater sample F1-120 | place: China: Fuxian Lake, Yuxi | collected 2017-12-25 | reverse complement strand
GGGAATGATCATGGCATCGCGCGAACTTCTTGAACGGAACCCTTCGCCGACGGAAGCCGAAATCAGGCACGGCATCGACGGCAATCTCTGCCGCTGTACCGGCTATCAACACATTATCAATGCGGTCCAGGCTGCTGCAAAGGCGGGAGCATAAAATGTCAACCACTATCGCGACAACCGAAAAACTGGTCGGCAAATCCATTCGCCGGCGCGAAGATCCGAGACTGATCACGGGCACGGCGACCTACGTGGACGACCTGAAATTGCCTGGCATGCACCATGCCTGCATCCTGCGTAGCCCGCACGCGGCGGCGAAAATTCGCTCCCTCGATATCTCGGCGGCCCAAAGTCATCCAGGCGTAGTTGCCGTGTTCACCGGCCCGGATGTTGCCGGCGTGGGGCCTGTGCCGTGCGGCGCTTCGCTCCCCGGGCTTCGCGTTCCGCATCACGCGATTCTCGCCACGGACCGCGTCTATTATGTTGGCCACGCGGTTGCAGTCGTGGTGGCCACGGACCGCTACGTTGCCGCGGATGCCATCGACCTGATTGAAGTGGACTACGAACCAACGGCCGCGGTTGCCGACCCGGAGAAGGCTCTCGAACCCGGCGCGCCCGCTGTGCATCCCGAATGGCCGGACAATGTTTCGTTCACCTATCATCAGGAGGGCGGCGAACCGGACAAAGCCTTTGCGGAAGCAGAGGTTGTGGTGAAGCAGAGGATAACGAGCCAGCGGCTGGTTCCCATGCCGATGGAGACCCGAGGCTGCGTGGCCGAGTATCACACCGCGGAAAAGAGCCTCACGCTCTGGTCTTCCACTCAGATTCCACACCTGCTTCGCACTCTTGTCGGACAAATGCTGGGTTTGAGCGAAAACCGCGTTCGCGTCATCACACCGGAAGTAGGCGGCGGATTCGGCTGCAAACTAAACGTTTACGCGGAGGAAGCGCTCGCTGGCTTCGTCGCTATGAAGATCGGGAAACCGGTGAAATGGATTGAATCGCGGCGCGAGAATTTCCTGTGCACGATCCACGGCCGTGGCCATGTCGATTATTACGAGATTGCCGCCAGGCGCGACGGCACCGTGCTCGGGCTGCGCCTTAAGCTGATTCAGGACCTGGGCGCATACCAGCAGCTTCTCACCCCAGCGATCCCTACTCTTTCGGTGCTCATGATGCCGGGGCTGTACAAGTTCCGCAACATATCGGCGGACATCATCGGCGTGTTCACCAATTGCGTTCCAACCGACGCCTATAGGGGCGCGGGACGTCCTGAAGCCACACATGGCGTCGAGCGCATGATGGACCTGCTCGCTGCCGAGTTGAATATGGACCCGGCGGAGATCCGGCTGAAGAATTTCATTGGGAACGACGAGTTCCCCTATGCCACCGCGACCGGACTCAGCTATGACAGCGGCGACTACGCCGCGCCGCTCAAAAAGGCTCTCGACATGGTCAATTACCACGCGCTTCGCGAAGATCAGCGAAAGGCCCGCGAACAAGGCCGGCTGATGGGAATTGGCATTTCCACCTACGGAGAGATCTGTGCGTTCGGCCCGTCGCCGGCGACTCCGGCGGGCGGCTGGGAGAGCGCCACGGTGAAGATCGATCCCTCCGGTAAGGTTACCGTGCTGACGGGCGCGTCTCCGCACGGCCAGGGCGAAGAAACCACGTTCGCGCAAATCGCAGCCGACGAGTTGGGGGTGTCGATCGACGACGTGATCGTGTTCCATGGCGACACGGCGATCGTACAATACGGCATCGGGACGTTCGGAAGCCGCGGCACGGCGGTGGGCGGGGCGGCGTTATTTTTCGCGTTGAAGGACTTGAAAGCGAAAATCAAGAAATTCGGCGAGATGATGCTCGAATCGGACGATATTACGTTCTCGGGCGGCGTCTGCACTTGCAACAAAACGGGCAACACGGTGAGCCTCGCGCAGATTGCCGGTATGTCGTACCGCGCTATGCGGCTTCCGGTCAACGAGGAGCCGGGCATGCAGGCGACGCGCTTCTGGGAGCCGCCGAACTTTGCCTTCCCCTTCGGCGCGCACATCGTCGTGACCGAAATCGATCGCGAGACGGGGCACGTGGAGGTGAGCCGGTACGTCGCGGTGGACGATTGCGGAAACATCATCAATCCGCTGCTCGTCGCCGGTCAGGTGCATGGCGGCGTCGCGCAAGGGCTGGGGCAGTCGCTGTGGGAACAGGCGGTCTACGACGACACGGGTCAGCTCATCACCGGCGAGTTGATGGATTACGCCGTGCCGAAGGCGACGTCGATGCCGTGGATCGAAACCGGTCACACGGTGACGCCTTCGCCTGTAAATCCTCTGGGTGTAAAAGGAGTAGGCGAAGCCGGGACCATCGGCTGTTCACCGGCCGTCGTGAACTCCGTGGTGGATGCACTCAGTCCTCTGGGCGTCCGGCACATCGATATGCCGATGACGCCGGAGAAGGTCTGGAAAATTCTGCAAGGAGAACGGATATGATTCCTCAAAATTTCGCATACTCCTCTCCGAACTCGCTCGAAGCGGCGCTCGACCAGCTTGCCGACGGGAGCGCAAAGGTCCTGGCGGGCGGCATGAGCCTCATCCCGCTGATGAAGCTGCGTCTCGCCTCCCCCGAAAGCCTGGTGGATCTCCGCCGCGTGCCTGGCCTGAAATACATTCGCGAGGAGAACGGCGTACTTCATATCGGCGCGATGACCACCCACTACGAAGTGGAATCCTCGGTGCTTGTCCGCGCGACGTGTCCGCTGCTTGCCGAAGCCGCGGCGAGCATTGGGGACGTGCAGGTACGGAACGCCGGGACCATTGGCGGAAGCGTGGCTCATGCCGATCCGGCGGCGGATTATCCGGCATCGCTACTGGCGCTCGAAGCGTCGGTCACGCTCGCGTCGAAGGCGGGTGAGCGCACCCTCTCGCTCGAAGACTTTCTCGTCGATACCATGACGACGGCGCTTGAACCCGGCGAGATTGTGCGCGAGGTCACGGTAGGCGTGGAGCGGAACGATGTCGGGACCGCCTACGCGAAGATGTTGCAACCAGCTTCGGGTTTCGCGATTGTGGGCGTGGCGGCGCGCATCGGCACGGGATTCGCGCGCATCGGTGTCACGGGGCTTGCATCTAAAGCGTACCGGGCGCGAAACGTGGAGGCGTTGCTTGAGGGCGGGGCTGATGCAGCGGCTGCGGCGGCCGTGATCGCGGAGGGCATCGACGCGAACTCGGATCTGCATGCCTCTGCCGATTACCGGCGTCACCTCGCCACGGTATACGCGGCGAGGGCTATTCGCCAGGCGATCTCGAGGGCGCGTTGAAGATCGGCGGTTCCTACGAATTGGCACTGCCCCCGGCGCGCGCGTACACGGTGCTTCAGGACCCGTCGATCCTCGCCCGCTGCATGCCGGGCTGCGATCATCTGAACCGGATCGGGGAGACGGCGGAGGGCCACGTGGCCTACGAGATGAAGATGAAGATGGCCATCTCGAGCGTGCAGGGCCTGTTCGCCGGAACCGTGAAACTTGCCGATCCGAATGAGCCGACGAGCTTCCGCCTCATTGTCGAAGGTAGCGGCAAGGTCGGTTTCATGAAAGGCGAGGGAGTGCTTACGTTCGTCGCGAACGGCACGGGCACGGATGTCCGCTATGAAGGGGAAGTGAATGTCGGCGGCGTGATCGCGGGAGTGGGGCAACGCCTGCTCGACGTCACCGCGAAGCACATTATCAAGAAATTTTTCGGGAAGGTGGCGGCGGCTATTGGCGAGATGGAGTAGCCTTTCGTGCCTTTTCGTGCCTTTGGAACTTGACAATCGAACCAGACGCTGATATAACTAATCTGTTATGCGTCCGGATGCAGATTTCTACCCGCGTCTCATCAGCTTAACAGCCGAATGCAGGAGGGCGTCCGATTTTTCTCGTGTTCTCAAGCAGTTGGCTGAGTATGCAGGATCTGACGGTTGCGCCGTTTGGGAAATTTTTCACGCGGGAACGGGCGACCGAAAATACTTCAAACTTGCGGAGCATCTTCCGGTGGAAAATCCCGATCAGCATTCCCCTTGGTATTTCCTTCCCGAAGGCTGCATCACTGGCGAAGCTATCCGCACGAACACGACACGGGTGGTTGAAGATGTCGACGCCTGGATTGCGGATGACTTGCCACCGTTTGGACACCTGTTGAGGGATCGGGGGATAAAAACGTTCTGCTCGATCCCCCTGCCAGGTGGATTTGGGCCGAAGCGGGAGGCTGCAGTCAACTTTTATTGGAAGGAGAAGCGGTCCTTTCGAGGCGATCTGGAATGTGTTGATCTGGAAAATATTGAAAAGGCGGCGAGGACCATACCGGATCTAAATAATGGCGTCTTGAACCAAATGGGGTTCGAGCTCTTGACAACGGTTGAAAAGAAGCTGAACGAGGGAGGAGAGGTTCTCCAGAATGTTCTCCAATCCGTGACGGACCAATTTAACGCTGTCGAGTCGGCTATTTATCTTGAGGATCGCGCCAAGGCGCCTGGCGAATATGAACTCGCGGCGCACCTTTGGCCGTGGAATTTCCCCTTGAAGCGACAATATCTTGCAGGTGACCCTGGGATCACAGTCTGGGCGATCGACCACGATCAACCGGTTCGATTCGTCGATCTGCGCCAATTCGATGAGGAGAAGAAGACGCGCAATTACGCCGGGATGACCTGGACAACGCAGGATGATCTGCTCCAAAGCGCAAAGAGGCATTACTGTCATGAGCCCTTTCCGCCGCTGTGTTTCGTCGCTGCGCCAGTTCGCGACGGAAAGCGCGTAGTTGGCGCGATTCGGTGTTGTATGACTAGGACCGCTCCGCACTCATTCGATGAAAGCCACATCGCCATTCTAAAATTTGTGGCGGACCAGATCGGCCATTGGTGGGGGAATCAAGTGGTCTTGCGAAAAGAGACGGCAGACAAGGAGCGATTCAAAGTACTCGTAGAAGGAATTGCCACGATGCACGATGCCGCGTTCCGGCTTTTGAAAGATTCGAAAGAGTCGAGTATCAAGCCATTGTGGGATAAGTCATTGGATTTGATTGCTGACATAACACCCTGGCAAGATGCCCTCAGCATCCGAGCAGTGGACCCGGCGAAGCAAGAGTTGCATTTTGTTGCCACGCGCGGTAAAGCATGGGGGGAGGGTGGCGCCAAGCAGGCTCGTGCGCGCCTGGAGCGTCGATACCCGCTGTCGGAGAATTTTTGCGGATCTACAGCCGTTCGGGGTCGCAGAGTCCTTGTCGAACCTGAAGCCGGCAAGCCAGGTAAATTCCGCTCCGAGCTATTCCCGACCGCTACCAAGCTCATTCACGCGCCGATCATGTTCGGGCAGGAACCGATTGGCGTCGTGGACGTGAGAGGATTCGGCTCGAAGGCGATTCCAGCCAATCTGGGTCTGATGTGCGAACTGATCGGCCGCCAGTTGGGGTTATATCACTCGCTACACGAGCAGTTTCAATTGCAAAAGCGTCAGGAAAACAGCTTGGCGAGGCAATACGACGAGCAGAATCAGATCTACGAGGATTTCTTGCATCAGTTGCGCAATCCGCTGCTGAAGGCCTCGATGTTAGCGCAGAGGGCGGCGGACCCGCGGACCCGGACCGGCGTCGACCTGCAGCAGATTCGCTATTTCGTTCGGCGCGTACTGCAATTCTCCGAGAACCTGAACCATTTCATCGCGCTTTCCAAAGGCGAGCCGATTCAGACAAGGCTTGAGGTACTGACTTACGATTATGTGGTTGGCGCGCTTAACAAAATGGCAGCGGACGAGGCGCTCATTGTGCCTAAGGACCGTGGGTTGAAGTTCCAAGTGGACGAAGCCAGTTTTGAGCCTTTCCGACGCAAAACTGTTTTCGCGGCTAAAGACTTGCTCAACAATTGTCTGTTCAATCTCCTCGATAATGCCGCGAAGTATAGTTTCAGCAACACTGAGATCACCCTTCGCTGTCGAGCGCAGGAGATTGAGAAGAACGTGATTATTGCCGTAGTGAACAAGGGACACCGTATCGAACCTGCGACCAGGATACGGCTGATTGAGCGCGGCTACAGAGGTGATCGTGCACTTCTGACCACCGCCGGTGGCTGTGGAATCGGCCTTTGGATTGTAAAGCAGTTCATGACAGCGATGAATGGGGACCTCGTGATTGTGCCTACCGACCCCCGCGGGCTGAATGAATTTCGGCTCGTATTTCGAAGTCGCTGACTTAGAGTCAAGAGGAGACCGTCGTGAAGATTCTGATTGTCGAGGACGACCACTTTCACAAGCAGGTCATCGAAGAGAAATTTCGAGGGCACCTTGGGCCCGATACCAAGATCTGCTGGGTGCGGTACGAGAAGGAGTTCGTTCAGCGCTTTAATGAGATCGCCGAAATGCACTATGATCTGGCGATTCTAGATCAAATGATGCCGTGGACCGATGAAGATGACGAGGAGTATGACGCTGACGCGCCTAAGGACGGACCTCTTCGGGCCGGGACACGCTGCTGGGAACGCCTAAAAGCCAACGAGTCGACAAAGGACAGACCGGCGATCTTTTTTACAAATCTGGAAAAGAGGACAGTCCCTGACGGAGCTCCATATGTACGAAAGAAGGACGACGAAGAAATGACTCAATTGCTGCAGGAGGCTGACCGCCGGTTGTCCGAATACGCGGCGAAGATCAGGCGGCCCTAAGCTGACGCTCGCAGCGCCCCTCTAACCATTTGCGTTCCCAATAACTGGTGTTATCCGTGTATGGCTCTCTAACGGTGACCTGCGAAGAGAGGCTGAGCATCAATGCATTCATCACCCATTCATGGGCACCCCCCTCCTCCCTGAGATGCTTCAAGACATCGTCCGGAAACATGGGGGCGGTCGAGCGAAACTCTCGCCAGACGTCGCGGTACGCGTCTGCCAGTGACTTGACGAACACACTCTTCCGCACGCCAGGTCGAAGCGTGTAGGCCGTAATCTGCGATCCTAGAGTAACCTCGTGGGCGTTAGGCGCGCCCGGGATTCGAGCCAAGCCTCGAAGCCCAATGCTGAAATCGCGGTAGGGCGCTTCTAGATCGGCCTCCTCAATTTGGTCCTTCCACACATTGAAAAAATGGCTGGATTCCTGATTGTGCATTATCGCGTTCAGTAGCGCCAGACCTGCCCTGCTTCGAGTCAGCCGCGACTGCGACCGGCCCCGCAGACGTTTGTAGTTGGCATCAAGGCCTACGCTGAACTCTAGCGGTCGAGGCATTTTGGCCACTAAATCGAAAAGATTGGCGTCAAGCGTATCGGGTTTCCGAATGCCGCTCTCGATGCCATCCGCACGCCGCTCCATGCAGGATCGGAGGCGCCTGACCAGCATCGGTTGCTCTTTTTCCTCGCTCGGTAAAAATCCAGCTAGAATCCAGTACGATGGAGGTTCTTCGTCGCCCACGGGGGGAAGGTCATAGCCTTGAAGCCAAGTCTCCAATTGATCGATCGGAGCATGATTGTCGAGCCACCGAAGCACTTTCCGCCGCATTTCGGCAATCGGACCCGGCTCGTGCAATTCTTTCGGTGGTATGTCCCTCAGGAACACCGGGTCTTCCTCGAAGCTTGGACGCTTTAGAAATTCCGTAGACCTGAAGGCGACAGCTTCTTCCACCAGAGAACCATACGTCTCCAGCGAGACCTTGAGGTGGCACCCAAGCGTCTGCGCGACGTTCGCAAGAGTAGCAAGATTCCATTTTCCGTAGCCGTCCCTTTCCATGCGGGCGATTCCCGGCTGCTGCGTGCCGATCATCTTCGCCAGTTCCTTTTGCGTCAACCCGCGCTGCATCCGGACAGCAGCGAGCTGGGAGGCGATCCAGGTATGCAAGAAACCCTCCGAGTATCCCTCTCTCGTTTCACGGTCGCGAAAGCTGCGGATTAACTCTTCTCGACGGTCGCCCTTGCCGTCACGAGAATCGCTCATGACTCCTCCTGTAAACGCGATGATCCCCCAAAATCAGGTGACGCCTCTCGGAAGCTACCGCAGGCGCGTCGGACGGATGAAGCTTGCTATCCCGCTCGGTCGCGCCTACCAAAAACGTGCATGCGGATTCACCCGCCAGCGGGCCGCGGCACATCATGATGCGCACGGCCACACTTCCGTTGACCCGTAACTTATAGATGTGCTTATCGCGACTGTTGTTCAGCGGCCCCGCCACTAAATTCGTGTGGCTCGCAAATTCAAACGTCATAGCTTCAAGGGCATCTAATTTCTGATCAAGCCGCCCTCGATCTCTCTTTCCTAGACGGATATCGTCCGCCCACTTCAAAATTGCATTGCGGCCTTGGAACTGGTAATCCCATAGGATCATCCCTTCCATTATCTTAGCCTCTCTCGCAAAATAACACAAGTGTTATGTTTCATTTTTTCCAATGCCTGACGGGTTTCGCGTAGGATCCCAAAAGCCGTCTGGCGTGCTGACCACGAAATTTCCAGGGGGAAACATCTCCCAGGCCGTCTACTCTTCCGCGAAGCCCGGTTGCAAGCCAGTGCTGATGATCAAAGCGGATCGGAACATGGATAAACTCGGACACCAGATCCGGGAAGGGCCTCGGTATCAAACGCAAATCCATAGCGAAGCCGCCCTTTTCGGGTGTCAGCTTTCCCGGCGAAGGAAAGTGGTATTGGAAGAAGCCGATATCGAGCTGTGTCGGCCGTACGAGTTGTCCCACCGCGCTGACCGGGTACCGGATTGCGATTTGATAGGCGTTGCGCCGCCGCCACAGTCCGACAGCCGCGTTCCAACTCGATGGGACGGCGGCGTCGATGCTCTTCTCCAGCAGGTCCCAGGACCCGGCCCAAGTCGGCCGGTTTCCGCGTAGTCGCCACTCCGCACGCAAGAGTTCGTTCACCAGGGGCGCTGCCGCGCCGACCGTCGCCGCCGTCGACAAGATATCCTCAGCTCCCTTCAGTAGACTCTCGTCCAGGTTCCAGCTCGAGTCGATGGGTTCTGTCGTTATCTGATGGACAAGCCGCGATACATTCAGGACATGGCCGAGGTCGAAGGACGGCGGCCTCGAAAACCGGACAAAATTCTTCGCATTCCGGTGGGATAGATAGGTTTCAAAAGGCTGTCGGCTCACCCATTCCTCGACGTAGTCGACGAGAGCCTGTTTTAGCTCGTCTATTGAACCCGGCCGGTTTGTGACCTCAAAGAAATGCTCGGCGCGCGCCTCGCTCACGCGATCGTCGTGGATAAGATTCCATCCAATGGCTCGATTCGATTCTTCGTCGTCGGCAAGCATTTCGCTCGCCAGTCGAGCCAGATCTTCCAGGGAATGCGTACTCTCGCGACCAAAAATACGCGACATGGAGTGAATTTTATCAAAATAAGAAACCAACTCTTAACAAAATTCTTGGGGATTAATTCGGATGGCACGGACCAGGCTGCGGTAACGACTTCGACATTTATGAGGAACTCGTTCACACCTACAGTCCCATGTAATCGGCCACCGTTTTCATCGCCTCGAACGCGAACGACTTGCGGCCCTCACGGCTCTTCCACCAACCTTCGGGCGTGAAGAACTCGTCCTTTGCGGGGATCACGCGGAACTCGATGCCCGACGTCAGTCGGTCGACGTTGCGCCCGGCGCGGCGCGTATGAAATGTGCTTGTCACCAGTAGCGCGCGCTTCACACTCCGCCGGTTCAGTTCCTTTCCGATGGCGATCACCTCCTCGGTAGTTGAGAGTGCCCGGCTCTCAAAGCGCTCGAAGTATTCGCGCGGAAAGCCGCTGCGTACCGCGTGGTCAATAGCAAGGTCGCACTCGCACAGATCGTAATGAAAGGGGTTACCGCTGACTAGAGCCTTCCGTGCATAACCCTGGCGGACCAGATCGCCCGCCGCTCGTACCCGCCGGCCATAGTAGTCGCCGCCCAGGACAACGGCAAACTCCGCCTGGAAGGGCTCGTCAGAGCGAACCAGAAATCGCCCCAGAGCGGCGAGCCAGAGCGTGGCCGTCGAGCCGAGAGCCGCAACAAACAGAGCCGCAAGAAAGAAAAACCGGCGGCGCGTCACGGCTTTGCTTCGCGGTAGTAAGCCATCAGGTCAATCCAGGCGGGCTTGTGCCCAAGTTGGCGGAGAAAGGCCGAAACCTGGCCGCGGTGGAACGAATCGTGGTTCACCAAATGCAGCAGGATGTGCCGCACCGTATTCTCATAGGGCTCGCCCTGCAAGTTTCGATAGGACACGACTCGATTCCATCCATCTTCCGTCAGGCCCTCGGCCATGGCGACATAACGGTCTAGTAGCGGAAGCCAGTCGCGGTCGAACGCCTCGATTGTCCATTGTTCGCCCGGAACGCTCGAAGTTAGGCGAGGCGTTCCTGTGATGCGTGAGTACCAGGCGTCGTCGGCCTGAAAGATGTGGCCGATCGTGGCGGCAACCGTGGGATACGCCGCTCCCAGGTTCCGGTTTAGATCCTCCAGCGCGAGTATCCGCGCGGAGTCAAGACACTTGCGTGAGGCCCAGGCGTTGTAGCGAACATGATGCACCAGGTCGGACAGCAGCATTACGCCATTATTTCACTATCGCTAACGTAAACGTAGCGGCGAATTCCGCCGATAAGCTCCATGCGGGTATGAAAGCACCATTACGAGCATGCGTCTTGGTCGGGATCGTGTCCTGGGCCGTAACCGGCGTGCCCTCGGCGTGCGCCGCCATGGGACTGCACAGACCAGGGCAGGACTGGAAGACCTCGCCAGGAGGACGTCCATGGCGGATCGGAATCACGGAGCATCCGCCATTTGAGGTCGTAAGACCGGACGGCACTGCCGGCGGAGTCGCGGTCGAGATCGTAACCGAGGCGGCGCGCCGGAAGGGCATTCAACTCGAGTGGGTAGTCAAAACCGGCAACATAGAACACTTGCTCCTGAACGGCGAGGTGGACTTGTGGGCCATCCTTTCGGACTTCCCCGCTCGAAGAAAACACATTCATGTCACGGAGCCTTGGCTGCGTAACGAAGTGTTTCTCCTGTCGCTCGAACGCTCGGGCATCGGTACCGCGGACGCCGCTGACGGTCGAAAGGTAGTCCATGCGTTAGGGTCTTCGAGCGCCGAAGCATTGAAGCGTCTTCCGCGGGGCGCACGGTTGTCGCGGGCGGAGGACGCCGCGGATGTGATCGAGGCGGTTTGTTCCGGATCTGCCGATGCGGGTTTTCTCGACTCACGCGATGCTCAGTTTTGGCTTCAGTCTCAGGGTCTGGAATGCCGGAAGAACCTGCGGGCCACTCTTGTTCCGGATGCTTTCAGATTGATGGCCACCGGCGCTGCACCGAAAGCGGCGAAGGCGGCGGACGCGATCCGGTCGGAGATCGTAAACCTCGCGCGGGATGGCACCCTCGCCCAAATTTACGCGCGGTGGTTCCTGAACTCCGGCAACGATTTCAAGGCCAGCTTCGCCCTGATCGATGCAAACCGGAAGACGTGGACGCTTTACGCCGGCATCATCGCGCTTGCCGCGGTTGTCGCGTTCATGCTGCATCAGAACCGCCGCGTCGCATCCGCCCGAGCGGCAGCTGATCGCGCCAACGCTTCGAAGTCGGACTTCCTCGCCAACATGAGTCACGAGATTCGAACGCCGATGAATGGCGTCATCGGCATGAGCGCACTGCTGCTCGAGTCCGGTCTGGACGCCTCACAGCGGGAGATGGCTCAGATTGTCCGGTCGAGCGCCGAGTCGCTGTTGTCGTTGATTGACGACATTCTGGATTTCAGCAAGATCGAAGCAGGGAAGCTCTCGATCGACGCGATTGATTTCTGTCCGTCCGAGATCGTGAGCGGTGTAGTGGACCTTCTGGAGGCGCGTGCGAAAGCCAGAGGACTCGATCTTCGAGCGGAGATTGACGCGAGCGTGCCCGCGGTTCTCTGCGGCGATCCAGGCAGGCTCCGCCAGGTGCTCGTAAATCTGATCGGAAACGCAATCAAGTTCACTGAATCGGGCGAAGTTGTGGTGCGCGCAGAAACACGTGGGGAAGACCCGGATCACAAGTTTTCGATTCTGTTTTCCGTGATCGACACCGGCATCGGAATTCCACCGCCAGTGGCGCAACGCTTGTTCATGCCGTTCACACAGGCAGATTCGGCAACAACTCGAAAGTACGGTGGAACCGGACTCGGTCTGGCGATCTGCAAACGGCTCGTCGGTCTGATGGAAGGGGATATCGGTTTCACGAGCGTGCCAGGCAAAGGTTCGACTTTCTGGTTCACGGTCGGGTTCAAACCGGCCGTCGCCGCAAAATCGACGCCGCACCCTCCCCGGCGGAGGACCGCGCCCCATCGCGTGGGAGGCCGTTTGCTGCTCGCGGAAGACAATGCAGTGAACCGTTTGGTTGCCATTCGGATTCTCGAAAAATTAGGTTACTCCGCCGATGCCGTACCCGGGGGCCGGGAGGCCCTCGACGCGATCGAGGCGACTCCATACGACCTTGTCCTGATGGATTGCCAAATGCCGGGCATGGACGGATACGAGGCAACCGCGGAACTTCGCCGGCGCGAAGGTTCGGAGAGGCATACGCCAGTTGTGGCCCTTACGGCGAACGCCATGTCGGGAGACCGTGATAAGTGCCTCGCGGCAGGCATGGATGATTACGTTTCAAAACCCATCCAGATTGTGAAGCTCGCCGAGGTGATCGCCAAATGGACCTCCGCGGCGGTGCGGGAAACTAAAGTGGATCCCCTCTTACGCGAGAACCTCGCGGATTTTCCCCGCTAGCGTCTCCGGCGTAAAGGGCTTTTGGAGAAAATTCTCGCCGGGGGCGAGATTACCGTTTCGATGGTCCGGATTGTCGGTGTATCCCGACATGAAGAGGACCTTCATGCGGGGATAGGTCACCCGCAACTGGTTCGCAAGCATGGGACCGCCCATCCCGTGCATGACCACGTCCGTGAGAAGTAGATCGATCTTTTCATGTTCCGCGCAAACCCGCGTTGCCATGAGGGCCTCCGCCACGACGACTTTGTAACCAAGACTGGTTAGCCAGTATCGCACCAGTTCTCGGACGCTCGGCTCGTCTTCCACGACAAGTACGGTCTCCGTTCCGCCAGTGCCGGTGATCGGCTCGGCCTTGCGTTCTTCCAGTTCCTCGCCGGGTTGGGCCTCCAGCGGAGCTTCCGGAAGGCAGATCTTAAATGTCGTTCCGCGGCCAGGCTCGCTGTCGACCCAGATATCTCCGAGGCTCTGTTTGACGATCCCGTACACGGTTGCAAGTCCGAGTCCGGTACCCCGCCCGACTTCTTTCGTCGTGAAGAACGGATCGAAGACGCGGGAACGCGTGCGTTCGTCCATGCCCTGTCCGGTATCTCTGACCACAAGCATCACGCAAGGTCCTGGCTCGCAGTCCCGGCCCTTTTTCGCGTCCTCGGGGTGCAAAATAATGTTTGCCGTTTCAATGACGATCTCGCCCGAACCCTCGATGGCATCGCGGGAATTGGTCACCAGGTTCACGATTACCTGCTCGATCTGCCCCCTATCCGCCTTGACCCGCGCGAGCCCCTCCACGGGCGCGGTTTTCAGTTCTATATCCTCTCGAATCAGACGCCGCAAAAGAGTCAGCATGCCTTCAACGACTTCGTTGAGGTCGAGAAGTTTCGGCTGAATGACCTGCTGCCGGCTGAACGCCAGGAGTTGACTGGTGAGGGAAGCGGCGCGGTTGGCGGCGAAGTCGATCTGGGTGAGTCCGGCTCTCAGGCTGCTACCGGCCTCAACCTTATCCAACAGCATTTGTGAGTAACCGGAGATTACGGTGAGTAGATTGTTGAAGTCGTGAGCGATTCCGCCGGCGAGCTGGCCG
>SXGT01018683.1_pt1 | contig 13806 bp, 19 predicted proteins | sample 3176221 | NCBI WGS metagenome assembly SXGT01 (sample SAMN11356862, study PRJNA531348) | freshwater metagenome | isolation source: freshwater sample F1-120 | place: China: Fuxian Lake, Yuxi | collected 2017-12-25 | reverse complement strand
GGAGATCATTGCCGAGTTGGAAGGGCACCGGCGTGGCGTCTATTGCGGCAGCATTGGCTGGATTAGTGATGCCGGCGACATGGACACCAACATTGCCATTCGCACGGCCGTTCAGCAGGATGACCGCATGGCGTTCTGGGCCGGCGGCGGTATCGTTGCTGATTCCCGATGGGATGTGGAATATCAGGAATGTTTGACCAAGGCGGCGCCTTTTTTTGATTTGTTACGGCGTTGCACGCAGGATTAGGAGCGACAGCTTCGGCTACAATACGCACCGCCCGACTGGCCGGTGCTAAAATCGGCAGGGTTTGTGGTAACGATAGGGAAGCGTGGCCGAGTGGTTTAAGGCAGTGCTCTTGAAAAGCACCGATGCAGGAATGTATCCGTGAGTTCGAATCTCACCGCTTCCGCCAATAAACACCTTGAAACCCGCATTGCTACAGGCTTTGCGGGTTTTTTAGTTTCTGTCTACCCCCCTTCCTACCCACACTTCATTAGATGCTTCAGGGGAAAATCGAGCGTTTTTTCTCCGTGTCAGATCGGCTCATTCCAGTTCAGCAAACTGTCGCGCAGCTCAGTTACAGAAGCAGTAAGCCCCGTGCACTACATAAAGATTCACCAGATGGCAAGTGTGCTATTCCAGTTGAGATGGAATGCTATCTCCTTGTCAGTGCCCGCCAGCGCCGACTCTTCCAGGTCAGCGTCGCATCTGCTTGTGCACGTAGTCAAATAACTCGAACACCGAGAGCCCAAGCGCCGCCGCGATTACCTCGATGGCATTGAGCGTCGGATTGGCACGGCCATTCTCGACGCGGCTCAAATACGTCTGATAGAAGCCGCACTTCTCGCCGAAGACAACCTGACTCATCCCTGCTTCTTGTCGCAGGGTTCGCACGACTGATCCAAAGTGTTGAGCGAGTGTTGTTTGCACATCGAGACTATCCCGGATATGCTCTTATTCGCATAAACACTAATTCATATAATCGGGTGTCGTAAATCGTTTTCGCGGGAGATGCGATATGAAGAAATTAGCACTGGCAGCTTGTATAGCAACGGTACTGACCGGGTGCGCCTATCAACTGACAGCCATGCCACGTGATGGCGGAAAGATTTATCACGGGGAAGCCTCAAGCAATGGCATGGGTAGCGGGACAATGAGCCTAACCATCGAAAACCGCACCTATACCGGGCGCTGGGTGGTCACCAGCCGCAACGATAGTTTCACGATCCTGAACACCTACGGCAAGAACAGCCGTGGCGGTACGGCAACGTCTACTGGCTTTGCGCAGAATTACGGAGGTGGTGGCACTCTCAAGGCAATGCTGACTTCTGCTGATGGCAAGGGGATGCGTTGCGAGTTAAGCGGCTCCAGTTCAGGCACCGGGGGCGGTGTCTGCATGGATGATGATGGCCGCGTGTTTGACATTCAGTACTCGCTCTGATGTCGATACCCGTGCAGGAATCTCGTCTGCTGGTGTTATGGCCAGCCCGCCAGCTTGGCAAGTATTTGTCGTTAGCGGCGTTCGCGCTTCTCTCTGCCTGTGCCACACCCACCACGGGTGTCGTTCCTCGTGGCGAGGGACTACATACGGTCACGCGCCAGGGCGAAGGTTTCTGGGTGACGCCCGATTCGTTGAAGGCGGCGGCGATTCTGGAGGCCGATGCCTACTGCAAGGGCAACGGCAAAGCGGTCAAGGTGGTGCATACCAAGGAAATTCCGGCTGGGGTACTGGGGCGCTGGCCCGAGAGTGAAGTCCTGTTCCGGTGTGAGCCATGAAGGCCAAGGCGCTGCTGATGGTCATCGTCGCCATGCTTACCGGCTGCGCTGGCTACGTGCAGATGATGCCGCGTGATTCCGGCAAGGTGTATGCAGGCACCGTGCAGGGGAGCGCGACCGGCGCTGGCACCATGACCATCGCCATCGACGGCGAGCAATTCACCGGGCCAGTGGTGCGCACCGGCTCAAGCGACAGTTTCGGGTTCATCCAGCAATACGGCACCAAGACCGGCGTCACGACCGGGACGATAGTCAGTGCTGGCGGGACGGCGACCGTGAAGGCCATTCTGTCGTCGCCTGCTGGGCGCGGCCTTCGCTGCGAATTCACGTCTGATGGATCAGGCGGCGGCGGCATCTGTGTCGATGACAAGGGCCGCGTGCTGGATGCGATTGTCGGGCGGTAGGCAGTGCTCATGGCGGAAAAGAATATAAGGGGGTATCCATGAAAATGAATCACTGGTTTTGGGGGTTGCTTTGTCGTTATCGGTCTCCACGGCTGCCATTGCCTATGAGCAGTGGGATTCGGCAATGCAATGAAGACCGGCGAATCGTCCACGGGCGATCCCATACTGACGAAGTGTCACTACGAAACCATCACGGGTTACAAGTTTTCCGTCGTGGTCAGAGGAATGTGTCCCTATATCGTCAAGATCAACCCCGAGACCGAACAGGTGAAAACTCAATGATCCGACGCATCTCAGGCGTGGCACTGTGCGCCGCCACCGTTCTTTTTCTGTCGCATACCGCAGCGGCAAATGCAACTTGTCGGAACTTCCCCGGCAGTTACACCGCATCGAAGCACTGGCTGGCAAGCGCGGAAAAGGGCGATCCACTGGCGCAGGCCAATGTCGGCGATATGTATCGGCGTGGCGATGGGGTGAACAAGAATTTTTCCAAGGCCGGTGCCTGGCTCAAGAAATCCGTTGCGCAGGGGTGTGAGCAGGGGGAATTCGCTCTTAGCGCCCTACTCATGGACATGGAGTTGGAGAAGAATCCGAATGCCTACTTGTCCAAGACAACCTCAGAAATTATGGAGGAGTCATTGAAATGGAAACTCAAAGCCGCATCAAAAGGACTTCCTAGTGCTCAATACAGCATGGGGCGCATACTGGAAGTAGGGTTATTTGGCGTCGTAAAGGATCCAGAGAAAGCCTTTGCTTTGTACCAGCAGGCAGCCGACCAAGGATACGGTGTGGCACGCTGGCAACTTGGGTTGATGTACCGCGATGGAAAGACTGTCGACCGGAATCTGGTTGAAAGCTATTTCCTGATGTCAATCGGGTCGGCACCTAGTTCGGAAGATGCTGATGCCGAGCGCAACACGGTGCGGCAACAGATGACAGATTCGCAAATTCGAATTGCAGAGTCACGGCTTCAAGCATGGCGAGAGAACGAGGAATTCGAAGTCGTAAAAGCGCTTGCTGAATTAGATGGGCCATCAGCGTTACCGGAAGCCCAGCTCGCACTGGCTTGGAAGTATCGCAAAGGCAAAGGCACCCCAAAAGATAATGCGCTTGCATTGAAATGGTTCATGAAGGCCGCCGAACAAGGCAATGCTGATGCTCAGCTTGGCGTTGGTGTTTTGCTTTGGGAAGCCGAGGGAGTAGCAAAGGACAGCCGCGTGGCATTTGACTGGTTCAAGAAATCAGCAATGCAAGGCAATGCACTTGCTCAAGGTTTCTTGGGAATGATGTATGTTAGGGGAGAGGGAACCAGCAAGGATGATCAACTTGGCGCGCATTGGTATCGCAAGGCAGCTGAACAGGGTAATGCTCTTGCCCAGGTTAGCCTGGCAGGCTCGTATGCTGGCGGTCATGGCGTTCCAAAAGACATGCAATCAGCCTATTTTTGGCTCTTATTGGCGGTCGCTAATGGTGGGGATGAAAAGGCTGCAGAGATGCGCGATCAGATTGAATCTGGCCTGACACCCGATGAAAGAGCGAGAGCACAAGCTGCCGCCCGAGACTGGAAACCCAATTCGGCCAGTAGCACGCCATCGTCCACCGATGCGCCCGCAACATCCAATGCCAAGCCTAAAGCGACGGGAAGCGGCTTCTTCGTTGCGCGCAACCACATTGTTACCAACTTTCATGTCATTGATGACTGCGCACGGATTACCATTAGCGGAAAAGGTGCGGCACGGGTGCAGTCGGGTGATGCGCGGAATGATTTGGCACTCTTGGAGGTTAAAGCCGGAAATGATTCGATGGCAACACTTCGGGATGGCAAGCTCCGTGCAGGTGAGCCGGTCACCGTCATCGGCTACCCACTGGCTGGCTTGCTCGCGCAAGGTGCGAATGTCACCACGGGAAACGTCAGTGCTTTGGCCGGCCCGCGTAACGACGTGCGGCTGATTCAGATAACCGCTCCCGTGCAGTCTGGCAACAGCGGCGGGCCATTGATTGACGCCAGCGGTAATGTGGCAGGCGTGGTGGTCAGCAAACTCGACGCCTTGAAGGTAGCCAAGGCAACAGGCGAAATCACCCAGAACATCAATTTCGCCATCAACGGCACCATGCTTCAGGCGTTTCTTGATTCAGCAGGCATCCAATACAAAACGTCACCCCTGAGCCGGAAACTTTCCGCGCCAAACGTTGCTGATCGCGCCAAGCAATTCACTGCTCTGGTAGAGTGCTACTAACTCAGGGGCAACCAGGAACTGCCACGATGGAAGCTGACTACCTATGCCACAGACATTTACGGGCGATCCTTTCATAACTGACGCCTGCACAAACAACGTACCCGCATCCACTGACGATGCCGTCATTGCCGCAGAGATTGTCGTCCTGTTGAAAACCGATTTACAGAATCTCGTGGATATGCGAATCCTGTTCCGTGATGATGGGCCTGTCGAGATTCGGCGAAATTTTTTCATGCGCCGACACATTGCACAGAAAATTCTCGATGAAAACAGCCCTCAAGCCTGACCCCATCATCATCGACGGCTGCGGCCACAAGCACTATCGCCAGGAATTCCGCTTCGATGGCAAAGGCTTCTTCGGGCGCATTCACGCGGCCATTCTCAACTGCCTGCGCAGCAACAGCACCTGACGCCGTGCATATCGATGAATTTCGCGAGATGCAACGGGACAGCGCGAAGCACTGCTTGTCCAGCCTGTTCGATGCCTCCCGCTGGAAGTTCCTGAACGCGGCGAATCTGCTCGAAGTGCGCAGCCCGGCTATCGAGCGGTTGCGCTCGGTAGGCATCGACATCCGCATCAACCTGGGGCCGCTCTTCAATCCGTTCATGGTGCTGGCCGAGCGATACGTCGTTGCCTTCTTCTCGCCGCAGGGCGAGCTATTTCCGACCCCCGACGGCAATTGGAATGAGCGCTGGAACCGCTACTTTCATCATGTGCTGCTGCCGCACCTACTCCAGCAAGATGAACTGGTGCGCAACGTGCTGCGCGCTGTCCACGCGCTGCCCTGCAATGATTCGCGGGGTGCGGCAAGTGTCATCGGTCACTTCTTTGCCGAAATGACCCTGCCGGAGACTGCGCCGCTCTGGGCACCCGAGACGATTTTCGAAAACTGAGCAAGCCGCCATTCGAAGAGCATTTCTTTGCGCAGTTTGCGACTGCCGTAGCTTTCAAGCTGACTGGCGTAGATCAATCCGTGGCACTGACGGCAAGCCAGCCTCCCGTTGCGCATGTACAGCATCCGACAGCGCCGGTCGCAATCGGGACAGGCAAACCAGTGTCGTGTCCCGCCATGGTGACACTGGGTGGTCGTGATGCCGGCCTCAATCACGCAGCCCCAGACATTGATCCGTACGCGCTCATCGGTCAGGAACAGCACACCGATATTGCGCAACAGTCGGCCCTCTAGGTTATCCAGCAGGTCGTCGATGGCAATGCACAAGGCATCAGAGGTGGTCGCTCGTCCGCCACGATACCCGAACCAACCGCTACCGTGTCCGCCCATATGCGCTCCCGATTGTGTCGAAATCATTCAATTGATTCACGGATAGAGTGTCGCGCTTCCCGTACTCGCCGCCCGCCAGTCATCAAGGCTTACGGAATCCAGCAATACGCCCATGTAATCGCTTTCGGTGCGCCGATGCGTTCCCTCGCCACGAATGAAACTTTGCTTGCGTTTTGCCATCATTCACCCCCTTTTCATTTCATCAAACTTCACCACGCGCCGCCAGCCGTCCGGGTCGGATCGCGCCCCGTCCAGCGCAATCGCCAGTTCATCGCCGGAGTAGTGCCAGTGTTCGGCCATTGCCAGAATGCGCCGTTCAAGGTCTGAATCCAGTCGTTTAAGCCATGCCGGGCAAGTTTTGCCGTTGTCGGAGTGATACCTGATAACGCCCTCTCGCTCTGACAGCCCTGCTTTTACCGGAACCCCGCACCCCCCTCGCCCGGTGACATGCTGGCAAATAGTGCAACTGGCTATTTGCGCTGGCAATGGTAAATGTTCGATAGGCAAGGCGTTTTGTGCCTGTGTCTCCTGAAGAACCTCATTCCGCGTTGCGGGGAGGGGTAAACACACCTCAACCTTACCGCCGTCTGGAAAGGTATGTACCCACCCAATCGAACGAGTCGCCGTGTCATCAGTGCCGACTTTCAGCACGTCAACGATTTCCGCCTTGTGTTCGCGGATCACTGTCAGCCAGCGATTCACCGTCGCACCGTCGCCGGTCGCCTTGATGGTTCCAGTAGGTGAAAGGGTCAGTCGCACACCTTCCGCTTGCGCCTCGCGGATGATTGTCGCGGGGGTCATATCTCCACCTCCACCACGCCCGGTTTTTCCTGAAGGTGCTCAATTTCCCTGAAGGTGCTCACCTCTTTTTGTTGGGCATCTTCAGCATTTTTGAGCATCTTCAGTGAATCTCCCTGAAGGTGCTCACGTTGAGCATGTTGAGCATCTTCAATAGGGAGTCGCCATAACCATTGTTGCTTTGTCGTCCCGAAGTGTCCGCCTTCCTTCTTTGGATCAATTCCAAGTGCCTTTTGCGCCCGCCGGATCGTTGCCCAAGAATACCCCGCGCCATCCGCGTCCGCCTTGATGGTATTGCTTGGTAGCGGCCCATCAGCCAACAGATCAGAAAGGAACCGTTTTGCATCGGTCAGGGTACCGCCCTCGCCATCGTCACTGGTCGCGTCCGCCGTCGCCAGCAACTCCCTCGCCGCGCCTTCCACCGCATCGCCCCACAGCACAGACGATGCGAAAATGCCCGGATGCGTTTTCAGTTCGGATTGGTGCAGATCGTATTCAAAGCCGTCACCATCCGGCCCGATGTTCGATTTCGCCCGGCAGAAAAGCCGCACAGTGCGTCCATTCTCGCCTTCCTCTTGGTGCTTCGCTGCCACCAATACCACGCGGGCAAGTGCGCCAAAGGCTAGGCTTCCGGTCAATCGCTCTACTGGATCGCGCCCGCTGGTTCCCTTGGAAAAATGCGTGATACCCAATAGAGCACAGCGCATCGCGCCAGCCAGATCAACCAATGGTTGCAGTCCGCGCCGCACCTCTGCATTCTTGTGACTGTCTCCCGCAATGGCCGAAACCACAGGATCAACGATCAGCAATTTCACGCCGCCGATTTCGGCCAGCTTGCGCCGCAGTGGTTCCGTGTCGCGGGCAGGGTCAAAAGATCGCTGCTCGTTGCCCTCCCGAATGTCGGCAATGAAATAAACGCGGGACAGATCAGCGCCCGATAGTGCCAGCCGGGGAATCAGGGTATCGGCAGGATCGTCCTCGCCGCTCCATATCACCACGTTCCCGGCAATGGATCGGGTGCCATCCGGCCAGCGTCCGCCGGTTGTCACGGTCGCTGCCAAGCCCATGCTAATCGTCGTCTTGCCGGTGCCGGGTGCGCCGCCGAAAACATGCATTTTGCCAGCCGCTAACCAGCCATCCCACAGCCAGGCAATTGGTTCGGGTGTGATATCACTTGCTCGGATCAGATCAACATCCCGCGCACAGCCACCCTCTGGCGCGTTTTCTTCGCTGGGTTGATGCTCATCCCTTGCCGGTGCGCTTGCGTTCGCTATGGCTTGCGCTACGGCTTCCGCGCCGCCAAGAATGAACAGGTCATTCATGTCCTTCATGTCGGGATCGCGGTCGCTTCCAAAGTCAGGGATTGCCAGCTTGCCGCCGATAGATCGCGCCGCCTCAATTGCATGGGAATCTGGCTCGCCGGTTGCCTTCACCAGATCAGCCAGAATCACAATCACCGCCGCCGGATAGCGTTCGCGCATCGCCTTTGCCACCGTTGGCAGGTTGCCCGACGATAGCGCCGCAATAGCCGGGTGTCCGGTTGCTTCCTTGGCAGAAAGCACGGTCGCCACGCCTTCGCCTATCAGCAGGATCAGGCTCGCGCCGTCGCCATTGGGCAGGCGTTCGGTTGCCCAATACCCGCCCACCTTGCTACCACGTCCGGCCAGTGCCGCCTTGCGCTTGTCGCCGTCAATCAGCTCCAGCGTTGATAGGCTATCACCTTGCTTGACTGGAACCACCAGCAAGCGCCCGGTCAGCAGGTCGCCGCCCGACTTCGGGGGGTAGCCCAAGATCGTCGCCGCCGCGCCAGCGTCAATCTCTCGCAGGGTTGCCACGGGGGGGACACGCTTGCGTACCAGGTAGGGATGATCGGCCATAGCCTCGGTCGCCGCCTTCAAGATCGCCGCCGCCCTCGATGCCGTGTCAGCACGTTCGCGGGCTATCTCGGCTTCCTCCCTCAAAGCCCGTTCCGCCGCAATACGCCGCCGCTCGGCAAGCTCTTCCGGTGTCGGTTTCTGGTGCATTCCATCATCGCGCCAGCCGTTCGCCTTGGCCTCATAGAACAGCGTCCCGATAGTCAACTTGCCGGTTTCGCTGATGCTCTTCCAAACAGATGCGGCCTCATCGTTACCACGATCACCGCACCATTCATCCCACAGGTCGCGGCCAGCGTCGCCTAGCTCCGACTTCACCATACAGCCCACACGCACACGCTCATCGTGTCCGCCTACTGGGATGAATTGCAGGGCTTCGCGGATGCGGTCAAGATCATTCGACATCGCCGCCCCCTTCCTTGCCAGTGACAAAGCCCGGATAAGGCCATTCGGGAGTCCCAAGCGAATACAGTGCAGCATTGCGCCGAATGTGTCCGCGAAACTTCACCGACGGCACAATCCGGGTAATGATGTTCCAGCCCATGCAGCGCAGATCATGCACACGCGCCGCCGCTTCCGGTATCGCATGGTCGGCAGTCAGCACGAAAGATAACAAGGGCTGATGCTGACGAATCAGTGTCAGCACTTGGGCGCATTGTCCGGTCACGATAGGGGGTTTCATGTCCGCCCCCTTTGCTTAGCAAGACGGTTAAGTCGGCGTTTGATAGCTCGTGTGGATGCAATAGCAGTATAAATTCCCTTGATGCGAAAATATCCGTTACCCATTGCTAGGGCCACGCGCCAGCCTTTTTCATCGGCACCCCGACATTCATTTAGCGAAGCAATTTGGGTATCATTGAAGCCGTAGCTAGATATGAGGGTCGCATCACGGTCGCCACCGATGCGGCCCTTATTGTTTTTGATCATGGCTCGCCCCTTATGCCTTACGGCTTTTTTCAACTTGGGCAGTCAGCCGTTCATCAATTTCAACCTCAATCAAGCCAACGGGTTTCGCGTCTATACGGCTTTTTTCAACCTGGGCATTCAGCCATTCATCAATTTCGGCCTCAATCCAGCCAACGGCTTTCGCGCCGATAGAAATAGGCTTAGGAAAGGTCGGGTCAGAGTCGCTCGGCCTCTTAGGGTTATGTCCTATGCGGGCATAGATAGTGGAGGTGCAAAGCCCCGTGCGGGCTTCAACTTGTTTGCAACGTAGGATGGTTATCCTGTTTTGATTCTGTGCGGCCATGTCTGCTACTCCGTAGCTTGCGCCGGAAAATACCGGCATGGCTTCGCATTCAATACATCATAGTTTGATAAGAAAATGGAAAGGGCTTTCCTTTTAAGGGTGTCGCCCCTCTGAAACCCGCGCCAATACTGGCACTATGGGTGTCGCTATTGTTCCGGTTTGCGTCCGGTCGGTGCCCACTTAGGACGAATGATTGTCGCCGCTTTGTCGGCAAGCGTTTGTGTAAAACTCTTTTCTTCGTTTATCAACCAATCCGCTACCATCGCATTGTCGGGGTGCGTTCCCCGATCGTCGCGGTCGGCATTACCCCAGAATCGAAGCGAAGCCTGATTCATCCTCGCCAACTTATCGGAAACATGGTCTCGCCCGCCGGGTGCGTTCGCCTTGTCCACCATCGCCCGCAATGAATCGCGCTCGCCGCGCAACGCATCCATTTCGCGGATGGTTTCCGCCGCCCATGCCCTCGTCTTTTCCAGTTCCGCCCGCGCCGCATCAAGGTCGACTTGCAAGGCATGGAAAGCCTCGGCATTGATTGCCGTATGGGTCTTGCGCTCGATTTCATCAAACAGGAACGCAGGTTTTTGATCGGGATAATGCTTCGCCATCCAGTCGCGCAAGTCGGTATGTCGCACGGTCAACCGATCCTTTGCCACATTGTCACTAGTCGCTACCGTGTGCCCATCCCGCCCATGCGGAATATCGCCGTGCATGATTGCATCAAGGATTTTTTCGGTATTCGCTTGCAGGCAAGGCCATTGCGGAAAATAGCTGGTTTTCGGTATTCCATTTTTGTCAGTGCCCACGAGAATTGCCGCCTCATGATCTATCAGTCCGCACCAGCGTAGCGCGGCCTCAACAGGACGATAGAAAGGCTTTTCAAGTGCGTTGCAGCTTTTCGCGTTGTAGTCCATAGCGTCCCCTTCACGCATCGCCCTTGAATCAGATACCGCACCAGCCGGGCAAGGGTTCCCGGTGTTCGTCCTTGGGGATCAGCCTTGGACTAGGTGCGGCAAAACATTATGCCGCCTGTTTCACCTTACCGCGCAGCAACTCAAGCAAGAATTCAGGCGCAAGGTCGGCACCATTCGCCCATGCCACCGTTTGCATGATCGGATGTTGATGCGCTGTGGCGAATAACGCTGGGTCGCGCAATGGTTCGAATACCTCGCCGTTCAACTCGCCCGATAAATCCACCTCGCCCGAATCGCCTGTATTGAACGTCAGGCGGATCCGATAGCCGGGTAACGGTGTGACTTCAGTGGTATGCAAAATCATGGTCATTACTCCAAAGGGTCAATCGATTTCAGGGGTTTATTCGCCCGTGCCAGCGTCCAATCTTCCGCCAGTTCATCCCGGTGCAAGGCCAGCCACTCACGCACCAGCGACAGCGCTCGGTGTGGCAAGTCGCCCGCATATACCTTGCCATCCAGCGTAATCACAGCCTCATGCTCACCATAGACTGCGTGAAAATGTATTGGCGGATGTTCGCGCCAATTCATATAAATAATGATGCCGAAGAATCTTGAAATTTCGGGCATTACGCCACCTTTCGTATGGGTGTGACATTCGCCACCACGGGCACCGTGCCACAGTAAACCGCCCATGCCTCCATCAGCATAGTTCGCTTATCAAGCATATCGCCGCGCCGATACGCCGCCTCCACCTTGTCGGGCAGGCTATGGGCTAGCGCGTGCTCGCAGACTTCGCGGGGAAAAGAGTTAGCCACCGATTCAGCGCACCAATCGCGAAAACTGGAACGAAAGCCATGCACGGTAATATCGTCACGCTTCATGCGCCGCAATACTGCCGTCAGGCTCATATCAGAAAGGGGTTTGCCGGGCTTCGTGCCGGGGAATACCAGATCGCCCATGCGCGGCATGGATTCCAGCAAGGCCAGCACCGCCGGTGGTAACGGCACACGATGCTCGCGTCCGGCCTTCATACGCTCAGCAGGGATTACCCATAGCGCAGCATCAAGGTCAAATTCTGCCCACGTCGCCAATCTCACCTCACCAGATCGGCAGGCGGTCAGAATGGCAAGATCTACCGCCTTCGCCGCAATGCCTTCCTGTGTGCGTAAAGCCGCCATAAACGCGCCCATTTCTTGCCACGGCAAAGCCGGATGATGCACCGTGCGCTTGCTTCGGCTTGGGTCGGCCAGCAGGTTATCTAAATGTCCACGCCACCGCGCCGGATTGTCGCCTTGCCGATACTTCGATACCGTCGCCCAGCCAAGGATTGACTCGATACGCCCGCGCAGGCGGGTTGCCGTTTCTGTCTTGTCTTTCCAGATCGGGGAAAGGGTCTTAACCACCAGCGCGGTATCCACCATCGCCACAGGCATTTTGCCAATGATCGGGCTTACATAAGTCGCAAGGGTGTTTTCCCATTGGCTCGCGTGTTTGGCATTCTTCCAGCCGCTACGATGCGCCGCAATATAAGCCGCCGCGCATTGGTCAAAGGTCATCCTCTTGGCCTGTTCCAGTGCCTCAGTAATCTTTTTTTCATTTCGGATTTCTACGGGATCTTTGCCTTCCTGCAAGAGCAAGCGATAGCCCTTCGCCTTCACTCGCGCCTCTGCCAGTGTCACGGTATGCAATGGCCCTAACCCCATTTCCCGTTGCTTCTTGGACAGGGTAAAGCGAAATATCCATGACTTGCCACCCGTCGCAGAAACCTGCAAATAAAGTCCGCCCCCGTCGCCGTAATAGCCGGGCTTTGTCTCCTTGCTCACCTTCAAATAAGACAGCTTATCCACCAGTCGCGCCATGATTTCCCCTTCCTATTCGAAAAATGTGGGTATGGGCTACCTGTCTACCCGTGTTTCCTACCCACATTCCTACCCACATTCCTACCCACATTCTAACGCGGATTCTATCAGATATCGCGGAATAATACGGACTATGTGCGCGGGGGTGTAAAAGCCCGCAAAGCCCTTGCAGCAAGGGGTTTCGCGGATTGTTGCGGACGCTTGCGGAATGTTTTACGGGGGGGTGTTATGGCGGACACCGCTTCCGCCAATAAAAACTCTGGAACCCGCATTGCTACAGGCTTTGCGGGTTTTTTAGTTTCTGGGCATCGAACATTGGATTGACAGAAATAAAACCCGATTTTTATTCTGCCAACACTCGCAGAAATGCCTCGTTAGTCATGATGAAGGGGTGATCGAGTGGGTTTCTTTGTCGGGGCGCACTATACGGGTGCGGCGCTGACAGAGATCGTGGATAATGCGGCGCCACTTTAGGTGCGCATTATGGCTCTCAAATCGACAATTTTCAGGGTGGAATTGCAGATCGCTGATCTCGATCGCAATTACTATCAGAATCACACACTCACTGTTGCCCGTCATCCGTCGGAAACGGACGAGCGCATGATGGTGCGCGTGCTCGCTTTCGCTTTGTATGCGGGTGAGTCGCTGAGCTTCGGCAAGGGCTTGTCGTCCGAAGATGAGCCTGATCTGTGGGCCAGGGATCTGACGGGCGCTATCGATCTTTGGGTCGAAGTCGGTTTGCCTGATGAGAAGCGCATCCGCCGCGCTTGTGGTCGTGCGCGGCAGGTTGTGGTGGTGACTTACGGCGGTCGCGTTGCCGACTTGTGGTGGCAACAGAACAAGGTGGCGCTACAAAAACAGGACAGCCTCACCGTCATTAACCTAGCGGCGGAGGACTCTCGCGTGCTGGCGACCTTTGCTGCACGCGGCATGCAGTTGCAGTGCACGCTGCAGGACGGTGAGCTTTGGTTTATTGTCGATGGCGAGAATGTGCGCATTGCGCCGGAAATCCGGCTTGGATCGCTTGCCGGCGGGGTGGTTTGATCAGTAGTAGTCGGTCTTTTCTGTCTCGACGGGCAGGTTGGCCGCTTGCCAGGCCATGATGCCGCCGGTGATTGATTTCAGGTTGGTATAGCCGATTCTGGTTAGTTGCACGGCGGCCAGGGCGGCACGTCCGCCGGTGCGGCAATAGATCAGGACGGGGGCTGCCTTGTTGACGAAATCCTGTAGTTCGCCAATCCGGAATTCCAGAATGCCTCGTGGGACATTCACAGCGCCCGGGATGCGTCCGGCCTCGAATTCACCGGCCTCGCGGACATCCAGAATCTGGACCTGACCAGACATGCTATCCCAAGCGGATTGGGGGTCGATTTCCTGGATTTGGGCACGGGCCTCGGCAACGAGTTGCATGGGG
>SXGT01445899.1_pt1 | contig 13807 bp, 23 predicted proteins | sample 3176221 | NCBI WGS metagenome assembly SXGT01 (sample SAMN11356862, study PRJNA531348) | freshwater metagenome | isolation source: freshwater sample F1-120 | place: China: Fuxian Lake, Yuxi | collected 2017-12-25 | reverse complement strand
CACTGGAATGCTTGGATTTGCTAGTCAAGTTGCCGGTTGGTCTGAAAGTGAACTTATGACTAAACTTCACGAGTATTTTCAATCTTTTGGATACGGGCAAGAAACAGGTCCATTATCAGTAGGGTTAATCGCTGCAGGGTTAGCGGTAGCGTTAGCGGGATATTCAGGTAAAGCAAACAAATTAAATACTCCATACACAAAAACCAAATCTAAAAATGGATTTAACTCATATTAAGTTATATCGGCAATAGATTAATCAAACAAAAATATTATATTAGAATTAAATAAAAAAATCCCTTATCTTAAGGGGTTTTTTTATTTAAATATTCTTCTAGAATTTTTATAATTTGATCAATTTCATGTTTGTCTTCATCACTGACCAGTTTAAAATTTTTGTATTTGAAAAGAAATAACCAAAAAAATGTGAAGTGAATTAATAACATAAAAAATAAGGTATTAACCGTAATTCCAAAAAGACATAAGAAAGGTATACAAAATGTTACTATGTGAAACAAAAAATTAAAAATTTCTGTATTAGCAATAGATAAAAATTTATATTTTCTAATAACTCCTTTTAATTTTTTTGTACTGAAATTTTTATATCTTTTCGTTTCTTCGTGTAATTTTTTCATATTACTAAAATTTGTTTATTTATAAAACAAATATAATAAAATTAATCGATAGAAACTAATTCTAAATCGAAAATTAAATCTTTTCCTGCTAATGGATGGTTACCATCAATTACAACAACATCTTCTTTAACTTCTTTGACAATAACATTCATAGGTCCCTGAGGAGTCATTGTTTGTAACATCTGACCTTCGATTACAGATTCAGGAACTTTATCTTTCGGAACTTCAACTACCAAGTCTTCTCTTGTTGATCCGTATGCATCATCAGAGGCAATTTCAACCACTTTTTTATCTCCTTCTTTCATACCTAACAAACCTTTTTCAAATCCAGGTATTAATGACCCTTGACCTAATGTTGCTTTAATAGGCTCACGACCTTCAGTCATAGAAGAATCAAAAATAGAACCATCACTTAATTTACCCGTGTAATTAACAGTCACGGAGCTGTTTACTTCTACAATTTTCATATTTTAATTTTTTTTAAAGATATGAAACACACTCCACTATGTAAAATAATATTTATATTATATGAAAGATTTTTTTAAACATTTATATCTTACCTTAATGAACAAGTATGGTTCATTCATGTGGTTTGGAGCACATATTGGTGTAACTCAAGTAAACTGGCATTGGATTTTAGAGATAACATCTTGCGTACTTATAAATTTTATGGTTTTGCATACAATTTATATTGAATGGAAAGATAGTAAACAAAAAAGTTAGGACATACCCATTTTAAATTACTGAACATTCACAACTTGATTGTAAAACAATGGTATTTATAATATAAAATACTAATTAATACTTTTACTAATTTTTTTATAAGTATTTTGACACTATCGTCCTCATACATTAACGATTATTATTAAAGAAAATTAGTTGATATCATGAATAAAAGATTAAAATAAATAAAATGAATAAAAATAAAAATCCAAAATTAAAAATAGGGGATAGAATTATTTTGGTTTACATGCCAGGTGAAAATTTGGACACTGGAACAAAAGGGGTTGTTAAAAATATTGTGGCATCGCCATCTTTTACTAATTTACCTGAAAATATGTACAATATTGATTGGTATGATGATGATGAAAAAATTATTAGTACTCTTTCTTTACTACCTGAAACAGATTCTTGGATATTAGATCCACAATTTAATCAGAATGCCTTAAATGAGTCTAAACATCGTATGATTACTGACTTAGATGAGTTGATTAAAATACATGAATGGTCAAGACTGTTTAAAAAATCCGATCTTGAGTATATTATGGACTATTTAGAGGTAATTAGAGACTTAGGAGTAGTAAATATGTTCCAATCGGGTCATTTTTTAGGTCAAACTAAAGATTATTTAATAAAATATTTTGATTTGTATCGAATGCAAAATCAATTAAATAATAATGATGAAAAGAAAATACAAAAAATCTTAAAAATGTGTGAAAATGTAAGAAATATCATGATTTCAGTAGGGGTTGATAATTTAGAACAAAAAAAACAAGAAATTACAGGTAAAACTTTAACAAATAGAGTAAATAAACTAGCAAATGAACTTGTAAGACACTTTATGGGGATTTAATTAAGTTTTTTTACTAAAATACTTGATTAAATCATTTGAATTACTATTTTTTTTACAAAAACACACATATTATGACACTATTATCCATATCTTTATTAGTTTTTAGTATAATTCTACTTTTATTTACTATTTTATTTATAATTTGGTGGAAAAAATATGGAAAATTACTATTTTTTACTCTTAAGGATCTAAAAAACATACAAAATTCGTCAAATTTGATTGAAAATACCAAAAATTTTAGTAATTTACAGAATTTTTACAAAAATATTGATAATATTGGAGGTGAAATGGGTGACATTAAAGAAAATATGGCTAAATTCACAAAAAGAATGAGTGAAATAGGACAAAAAATAAGGTAAAATTCGATAAAAAACCTAATTTTATTAATTTTCAGTTGTTTCTTCTTTAAAAAAATTAGTAAGAAACTTACCTATAACACCAAAAGATATTGATGTTACAATCATTATTTTAATTTCTAAAGGGGTAAAAATATCTTTTAAATTTTCAAACTGCCATAACCCACCTATTGCGAGTACAGACGCTACCGCTAACAAAGAATCTCCAACTCTTCTCCACTTCTTAGGTGTTGGTTTCCAATAATGACATAACAAATTACTTATTTTTTTTTTCATTTTATTTTCCTTGGCCTCTATATCGTTTAGGTTTTTCTTCTTTAGGACCAAATTTTTTTTTTGACTTTCCTATAGTCTTCTTTCCGAATGTAATTTTGGTAGACAATGATGTTCCTTTTTTTTTCATTTTAAATACCCTTAACTAAATTTATTGATTGCTTCAAATATTCTTTTGATCTTGGGGATGGAGTATATTCATCATCTTTAGTTTGTAAGTTGAGAACCTTTTCAATGTCTTTAACTAATTCAGTACCATGTTCATTTTCTTTATATAACTCGATGATTTTATCCATAGCTCTGTGACATTCACCAGTTGTTTCATCATAATAGTTTTTGTTACGAAACTTATTGAGATGATTCATCATTTCATATGATAGATGAGAACCACCATCCTTAACATCTTTAAATAATCTGAGGTTATTTAAAATACCCAACGTATCAACCATTGAGTTAACGCCTGTAGTTCTCTTACTAATACCAGGTGTGTATCGATTGTATTCTTCAGCTCTGCCGACGATTTCATCTAAGGGAATTACATTCTCAGGTATACATCTAGGTCTCTTGTTGTCCTTTTTATTTTTGGATTGAACATTGTGTACCTCCAATAAAGAAGATCTCAACAAATGTCTCAAATTCAAATCTGATGGGTTATAATTTTTCATATATTTAATTATTTATCAAAAATTTAAGTATTTATACTAATAAATATCATATACTATGAGAATTGTTGAAAATGCGGTAAAACGAGCTCTGAATGATTTACTTAATCATCCAATGAAGTTAAAAAAAAATATTAAAGTCTCTGAGAGTTTAAGATACCACCTACAAAAAAAAATACCTTTATCAGAAAATGTCTTGAGAATATATTCTAATTCATTCATTGATCTAATAAATGAAGTGAGGTCACTATATAATAGAGATCTTATTAAATTAAATCAACAAGACATTAGAATTGTAGAATCAGACTTTTGTAAAAGGGTTCTTCTCGAAAATGGTCGTTTAGTTTATTTAGAAATCCCGATTGAAGATAGAGAATTCATTTCGGAGGCAGAATACCAAGGAAGAAAAGTTCAGCTTGGAAAGATCATACAAGGAGACGTAAAAAAATTCAAAGTCTATGTAAAAAATGACAAAGGTAATGTTGTGAAAGTAAACTTTGGTTTTGGTGGTAAATCGGCAAAAGGTAAGCGAATGACAATTAAAAAAAATAATCCACAAAGAAGAAAGTCATTCCGTGCAAGACATAATTGTGATAATCCAGGACCAAGGTGGAAGGCTAGATATTGGGCTTGCAGAACATGGTAAAAAAAAATATTTCAATTAACATAGATTACATTATAAAAAAGAATCTAAAATCTTTTGTGAATAAGGATGGGATAATACAACCAAAGTTTTTATTGAATAAGATACGTGAATCTAAAAAAATATACGAGGAACGAGGAGCAATAACTTTAGGGCAACTTAAAGAATTTGTAGAAAAAGGTAAGTATAAGAAAATAGAAGTTTATCGAACCCTCAAACCAAAAAAAACAAAATTAGAAGAAAATCTTATTCAGTTATCAACAAAGAAAATGTTATTAGAAAAGTTTAGGAATGCTCCTTCTATAAGACAAATTGTCAAAGACATTATAAAAATATATAAAAATGAAGATGAGGGTGAATTTTATCTACCTGAGGATTCAATTGACGATACCTTAGAATATTTTTTATCAGACTCTAGTATTTCGATTGAACTAATTTTATCTAAATCAAAAGATGTCCAAAGTTTTTTAGTGAACGCTAATTTTTATAAACAAGAAGATATCATTGTAGTCAAAATAGTTTATAATCCTGATAAAAAAAATCAATCAATATATAATTTAATTGGTGAGTTGAACGAATTAATTGCGCATGAATTAAGACATCAGTATCAAAGAGATAAAGGATTATATGGGATGGATAATTCCCATAATTATTCAAAAGATGAAGAAGAAATTGGGATTGATTATTATTCGAAACCAGAAGAAATTGACGCTCAAGTAGACGGGTTCAAGAGAATGAAGAATGTTACTGGAAGGCCATTTGAAGAACTTGTTAAAAATTGGTTCAGAACACATACAGAAATTCACGGAATGGATACTAATGAACAAAATCAAGTTATATCAATGATATTGAAACATTACCGACAGTCTCAGATCTCTCAATAATTTTTTCGATTAAATCATATATAATGGCTGCTGAAATTGAAAGTCCCGTGTAATTAGCTAACCCTGTAACCAAAATATCAATTTGTTCTTCTGACATATCCAAAACAACCATATCTTGTAATAGGGGTATCAAAGGTATTAAAAACGTATAGGACATCATACTAGAAATTTTTGAAAATCTAACATTCAAACTCTCTAAAAAACTAAAAAAGGCCTCTTTAAGGTCATAAGCTTTAGACAAAGATCTGTCGAAGAACGAAATAAGTTTTTTTTCTTTTATTAATTGTAAAACGTTATACAATTTTTCCTTGTTATCAGAAAAAAAAGTAAGAATTAAACCAAACATTAATAGTGATATTTCAATTCTAGATAAGTTGGAATATCTGTTAACCATATAATCACTTATAGGACCAAGGAAACCACCAATAACAGTATCATAAGATCCAATAAAAGTACAATCTATACCAAATTGTGTTTCGACATCCCTAATAATTTTTTGTGTTATAGATTTATTATCTTGAAGAACCTCAAATATTTTATTTTTGTGCCTTTTAAAGAGTAAATTCATATATTGAGATTCTGTTATAATAATGTCCATACTATTGTAAATATTAACTAGATCAACAATAATTTATTTATCTAAAAGTTAAATTAAAGTAGAAGTTATAAAATTTGTTTAAAAAAGGTGATATTTATTGAAAAATTAAAACTATGAACGCGTATTTCTTCAAAATGTCTCAATCTGAAAAAAACAACATATTAGATCAACATAAAAGTTTGTATGATGGGTATGTTACAAAATATAATCAAGAAAGTAACCAAACACCTGTTTATGTCCAAGATTTAGCAAATGATAAGATGGGTCTCACTGTAAACAACAAAGGTGTTGTTAAAAACTATACCAATATGAACATAAATGAAATCCATACAGGGCTTGATATGATTGGAGGTGATACGACTAAATTACACGATAATGTATATCATAAACATATTCATTTAAAAAATGGAACTGTTGACGTTGATGATATGTCTGACGAATTATATTCACCAAGTAAAGACGAATATATGACATCAGGTTATTTTAATGATAAAATAGGTCAAAATTTAGATTACTATGAATACGATATAGACGAACCCATGGATTATTCTTTAGAAGATATACGTGAAGTAAATGTTGATGGGGAAGAAAGTTACGAAGAAACTGGTCTACCCCTTGATGAAATTGAGGAAGACGATATGCCAGAGGTCTTTGAAGAAATAATGGAATCGTTAGACATGTTTAAAAGATTCGAAAAGTATAACTAAAATGGAAATACAAGAATTAATATTTTTTATCCTTCATGAAAATACTGGAACAATAGAAGTTCAGTTTAGATTAAATGTTGATTCCGAAGATAAAATCAGAATAGATTTTATCAATTTAAATGAAGCAATAGATTTTGGTTACGAATTGATAATGGAAGATTACGATTTACAAGAAGATGATGAAGATGAGTTTTATTGGTTAGATTCACCATCAATTGATGAAGAAAATCTTCTGAGTTTTTTAAACGAATATTATATTGTCAATTCAGACAAATTACCAAAACCCGAGTTAATCTAAGGCCCAACTCTAGTTAAAAACATCGTTGTAGTTTCTCCACTACTATTTGGTCCGTAGTCGTAACTTCCTGAAGTTCTGATAACTAAACTTTCTAAACCATCGTCTATTATTTTCCAAACCCTACGAGTACCCTCGTAATCAAAAATAATATAACCTAAATCGTATACTGAGTTTTGTCCATGTACAACATAAGGGTAGCGTTTAGTCCAAGTTGTGGATCCACTGACAGGATTATCAATAGGGTCAAAATACACGGTACTATAATCCATAGCAATTCTTGTAAAACCTACTTGAATCGAATCAAGAGGTTTGGTTTCACTTTGATTTACATACCAATCACCTGGATAGAATACTTGATTTAAACTTGAATTGTCTATGTTTTCATATGTAATTTTATCAAATCGGTATTCACCACTCAAACTTAATAATTTTGGTTCGCTGTATTTTACACATGAAGTAAAAATTAAAATTGTAAGTAAAAATAATATATAGTTTTTCATAATTGTTTTATTTGTACAAATATACACTTATTTTGACAATTTAAAAAGTATTTATAAAAAAAATGCATTTAGACGACTTAATTTATTTTTTAAAAAAAAACACTATTACTTCGAATACTGAAGAAGGGGGTGAAATCGGTGAGCAAGATTCTGCAGGTGGATCTTCTGCGAGTGCTGCGGTTTACCCAACTGTGACTAAATGGGAAAGTGGTTTAACGAGAAGTGTTGCCAATCAAATAGATTATAAAGTCAAATGGAAGGATTTGTATAAAATTACAAGAGGTAAATCTAATACTCTTCTATAAACAAAATTTTAGTATATTTATAAATAAAATATGAAAAAAATTATAATATCAGAATCAGAAAGAAACCAAATTATTTCTAAACACCATATTGTGCCACAAATTGATGTTAATAATGTTGTAATATCAGATTGGTTGTCACCAGATGAAAAATATGTAATTTTTTTAGACGAGTTATACGATTTAGAAAATAAAACAAAATTGGGGGATATATGGAAATCTACTGATAATCTACTATTATTTTTAGAACACACCTTCAAAGTTTCAAATTTAAGACAAGACATTAAAGAGCAGGCTTGTAAAATTTTTAACAAAGTTTTACTTAATGAAAACAAAAATGATCTAACATACCTTAAACCTACTATTAAACAATTTTTATTATCTGAAAGTTTTCTTGATGACGTATGGAATACAGGGGCAAAAGTCTTAGGGTATACCGGTAAGTTTATAAAAGACACAGCGAAGAGTACCGTAAAAGGGGTTAGCGATTTTGGAAAAGATTTGGTTAAAGGTGGTGCTATATTAGGTAACGCAGTTTTATCAGGTGAATGGAAAGAGGTTTTAAATTTAATGAAACAAGGTATAAAGTGGTTAGCAAGAAAAATAAGACAGGCAATTTATAGTCCTGTTGGGATAATCATTGATACAATTTTAGTTGTAACAGGAGTTGGTAAAATACCTCAAGTGGCCGTTTGGGCTATAATTGTATCTTTAGATATATATGAATTTGTGACTGGTGATTATGAACATAAGAATGAACATATTATTTTTAGAATTTTATTTTTCCTTATTGACATACTTGGTTTAGTCACTTCTGGTGCTGCCGCCTTTGCGGCAAGAACGATGTTAAAGGCAACAGGTGGTACAGTAAGGGGGGTTGAAAATTTGGCCGTAAAAAACCAATCATTCAGAGACATGTTGGTTAGTCTATTTAAATCATTAAAAAAATTACCGTCAAAATTAACCGAGATTGGTAGTATGTTGGCAAAAGGTAAATTTGGTAAATTGATTAATATTGCATTACAAAATGTTAATAGGTTTATAAATTTTATTTTAGAGCAAATAAAATCTGTGTTCAAAAGTCCTGCACTGAAACCAGTATTAATTAACTCTGGTATTATTCTTGCGATAGGTACAGGAGTAGAAGCATATAAAGATCACAAAAAAAATAAAGAAGAAACCCAACATAAGATAGATATGAAAGTTGCTAAAGAAAAAGAAACTAAAGACATCGATGATTTGGAGGGTCAACTTATGACTAAACCAACAGATATGAGTTCTGTTTTATAACTCAAAAATATAAGTAATATGGATAACAAAATATTATTAGAAGAAATAAAAAGAATACATTTCATTTCCAACTATAACTTGTTGAAAACTTCAGTGGAAAACAAAGAAATTATTTATGAAAGACCGGTTTTCAAAGATTTTTTGACTAGCACTAGAGGTACAGAAGTGGTGCGAGGTGAAATAGAATCTATTCTCAAAGCTGGTACGGTGGATTTTAAAACTGCAAAAAATTCTTTAGGTGGACAAAAGACTTTAAAAAAAACATCAGATATTTTAAAGGCTTTAAAAGAAGGTAGACTTGCCGAATCATCTGTTGCAGATTTGAAATCTGTGATGATGAAAAATACAACAAATAAAGATTTAATGACCTCAATTGCTAATGATGTTGTGAATTCAGAAAAATTTATCTCAGACTATTCTCACTTAAGTCACAAAGAAATTAAAGATAAGTTGAAAGGATCAGCTATGAACCTTGATCAGGCTAGTGAGCAAACAAGAGCAATTTTGAATGCTCATGAGTTAAAACTGGCAGAAGATTTAAAAAACGCGAAAATAAAGGCCGAAGATGATCTTTTTCGAGACACAGAATCTTTAAGAGACCCGACACCTTACAAAAGCGAAAAAGAGTGGAAATCTTATGATAACATGACCTCTAAAGAAAGGGTTAGAGAATATAAAAGAAGATACCCAAATTCAAAAGTTGAAAGAGAAGCTAAAACAAATCCAAAGGGACTATTCACAAATTTAAAAGACGCGGGTATTTTAATATGGAAAGGCGGCAAATGGGTCATTAGTAATGCTCTATGGATATTAATTTTTGGTGGATTAGCTTATGGGATTTGGAAATATTGGTCAAAATCTACTGGTGTACTTAAAGATTGTGGAGAAGGTATGGTTGAGGATCCTGAAACAGGTGATTGTGTCAAAGGAGGCACAAGTCAAAATGATGATTTAATAGTCGACAAAGATGGTAATACTTACAATCCTTGTACGGGAGTTTATAAAATTGGTTGTGTAACAAGTGACGGAATAAAAGAAAACGGAACAGATTATATTTCACAAGCACAAGAATGTTTAGGTTTGTCACCAACAGGAATGTTCAATAAAGAATTAGAAAATAAATTATATAATAAAATAAATAAACGATCTTTCACCAAAGCAGATCTATCATTGATTTGTATGGCCGGAGGAACTTTAGCAGCACTTTAAAATGAATATACAAAGAATTATTAGAAAAGCTCTTTTAGAGAGAGACGAAAAACTTCAAGCAGATGGTTTAAACCAAAATGTTTCCTATTCCTATCTTAGATCCGTTGTAGAAAGTTGTCCTGCAATCGCAAAAGGTGCATTTTTACAAAGACCTATTAATACTCTCAAGAATGAGATGTTGAAAAAATTTCCTGAGTTAGCATTAACAAATGTTAGAGATGTTGCTTTTGTAAGTGCTAAATTTTCGGATGCTGCTTACATTGTATTTGGTAAAGAAGATCCTAACACTCCAAAACCAGCACTTTTTGCTTACAAATTAGTTCGACAACAACAACCAGTATATGTTAAAAATGGTATGGGTGGTGACACTAATTGTGAAGCACTAACTCCACTAAAAAATTTAGGTCAAACTCAGTTAAGTCCTAAGAATCAAAAACAATTAAATGATTTTATTGATACAATAGGACCTGCTTATGTTAAATTTCAAGAACCTGAAGAAGAAAACTTATCATTGTACGATCAAACTGCTTATGCCAACTTACAATATCCTGACGGAAGACCTGTATTTGAACCTTTGCCTAGTGAAAAAGGATATATTTGGATTCAAAAAGGAATAAAACAACAAACAACAAATTTACCTAAAGCTTTAGAAGAATTATTAGACAAAGAACAATTCACAGGTGTCCAACCTCAAACTTTGACAGGTGATGAGTGGAGATATTCATTTTATATTAAAGACATAATTCCATACATTCCGGCACTTAATAGTCAAAAAAACGCATTAAGACCAAAAGACATAATTTATCCTAAAGATGAAATTTTGAATCCAAAAAGAAAAACATGTAGAGAGGTAATCACACACCTTGATTATTGTCGAACAAGTCCTGTAGGTAAAAATTGTCAAAAAAATATACTAAGTAACTTGATTACAGTTGCTCGTTGTGGTGATTTAAGAATGGCAGGTGGTGTTTTTGGTGTAAAGGATGAATACGAAAATGTGATGAAGAGTGGAGCACCTTACGGTCTTGCAGATCTCAAAAATTTATTTGGAAAAGCTCAGGCTGGTAGTGTACAAAAAGAATCTTTAGAAAAAAGAATAAATTCAATTTTGAACGAACAACGAAAAAAGTTTCGGTTTTAATTTTTTCATTTAAATTTTATTTCTATATTTGTAGAAAATAAACACAATATGAAAAAATCTTCTATCTCTACCTCTACCACAATTCTTTTATTATTAGTAATTGGTTTTTGTATGTCACCTACAAGAATCAAATACCGAATCTTTTCATCTATAGAAATCTTGTTTGATTTAAAGAAAGGATCCTTGAAACAAGCTTACCAATCAGTTAAGTTTAATGGTAGTACTGGTACAAGTGTAGAATCAAAAACTTATTCAAAAGAAGCCCAAGAATATTTTAATGAAATTTGCTTAGGTGATGAGTACGGAAATAAATATTCTAACGGTGACCCAATCAAACATGATGTTAAAATTTATGTTGATGGATTACAGACTGATTATATGAAAGAAGAGTTGGAAAATATTGTGAGTGATTTAAATACTTTAATTGATCCTATTGATATCAAGATTGTATCATCTGAAAGTGACGCTAATACATTTGTTTATTTGGGTTCTAAGTCAGGATTCATCGAAAACTATCCATTTATAGATTTTAATTTAAGTGGGTCATGGGGGTATTTCCAAACAAGATTTAACACAAAAACCAATACTACTCGTTCATTTATTTTTGTCGATATGTTAGATACCCACGGTAATACAATCGCACAACGATCAGTTCTTCGTGAGGAACTTACCCAGTCTTTAGGTTTCGCCAATGATTCTGACAAATATCCTAATAGTATTTTTTATCAATATGGTAATACTGTTACAGAATATTCTGATTTAGATAAAGAAATTATTCAGATGTTGTATAACAACTAAAATTGTTATGGTCCGCTAGCTCAACTGGACAGAGCATCGCCCTTCTAAGGCGAGGGTTTCAGGTTCGACTCCTGAGTGGATCACAAATACAAAGTTATGGAAGACATACACCAACAAATTCACGAAGAGTTTATTAACTCTGAAGAGTACGATAAGTATCTTTATGATATTTATAATTATGAGCCTCAACGAACAGATTCACAGAATTAAAAATTTGATGTACGAACAACCCCAAGTTCAAACGTTGACTGGTGGTGGTTTCAATGATCCCTTAGGACAAATCATTAGTTTAGAAACAGAAGATAACTACAAAATTGGTAATGTGGTTTTAACAAAATTAGAGAATGCTCAGAATATAGATCCAGCATTCATTAAAATGTTCGATGAGTCTAAGTTTCAAACAATACCTATAAATTACGACAACTCGTTGTTTTTACATTCTCTTCAGGTTAATGATCAATTTAGACAACAAGGATATGGGACTCAAATTATGAATCAGTGTCACAATATTGCAAGTAAAAATGGTTATAAGTACATCACATTAATCATGGACCAAGGAAATAAACCAGCCGAAAATCTTTATAAGAAATTGGGTTATAAAAAATTAAATTTTGATAAAATGGTAGATTTTTATTTTGTTGAATTGTAAAAATTTTTTATCTTTACGATATGAAAAAAAAATTACCATACGAATCTACGGGAAATGCAATTAAAGGATATGTTGAATCTAAAATCGCTAAGGGAGAAAAAAGTGACTGTGTTGTAAGAGCATTTGCTTCATCATTTGAAGTTTCTTATGATTTTGCTCATAAATATGTCTCTGATGAATTTAAAAGAAAACCAAAATGTGGAACTTTTGGAACCGTAAAAAGACTTGTTGATATGTCAGACAGTTTATTAAAAGTTAATGGTAAAAAATTATGTCCTGTTGGAGTTAGACATAATGACCAAATGTTAAGGTCATTAATTTATGATGTTAAAGTAAAAGGTGAGATAAAAAAACGAAATATGACCGTTGGTACCTTTGTTAAACAAAACCCAAAAGGAACTTTTTTTGTTTTAGTTAGGCGCCACGCTTTTACAATAAAAAATGGGATAGTTATTGGGAATCCTGATGATGCAATTAAAACAAAACGACCAATGAGGTGCGCATTTCAAATTAAATAGGGAGATACTCATAAAAGTTACCAATTAATATAATTCAGAGATATTTAAAAAAAACTATTAATCAGAAATTTATTATTACAGAATCCGAAAAGAATCGTATACTTAGGATATACAAAATTGCAATTACAAAAGAAAATAAAAGTTTTATTTAATCATTTAATTGTCATAACCAAAAATAATTCTTATATTTTATTAAATCGTTTAACTAAATAATATAAAACAATGAGTAAAGGAAACACAAGGGGACGTTACATTTGTAAAGTAGGGTTTTATGACATCTACGCAAAAGATCAAATGAAATCAGGAAGAGAGTCACATAAAGTCAAAACCACGGAATATTTGGTTTACCATTCAAAAACCTTAAAGGAAAAAGGTTTTAAAACTAAGGACCTCGCAGTTGCTAAAGCAACCGAAATGATAGAAAAAAATATACATAAAGTATAATTTGTTATGAGTTGTATGGTTTAGTATGTCAATCAAATTACTAATATTAATCCTTTACTCTAAATCAAGTAAACCATTAAATTAAAAATATGAAAAAAATAGTTGATTTTCTTAGATCATTTTTTGCGGTAATTATAGTTGTGATAGGTACACTTTCGTTTAATTTTTACATCACACATAAATTGAGTATTATTAGTGTGATTCTCGGGATTATAGGTTTTGTTATTCTTTTTCCTGCAGTAAAAAAATGGGAAAAAACTTTTGGCGGAGAGAAGAATAATTGAAAAATTATAACCATAAGTATACCTTTAATTATTTAAATTTTAATAT
>SXGT01247200.1_pt1 | contig 13809 bp, 12 predicted proteins | sample 3176221 | NCBI WGS metagenome assembly SXGT01 (sample SAMN11356862, study PRJNA531348) | freshwater metagenome | isolation source: freshwater sample F1-120 | place: China: Fuxian Lake, Yuxi | collected 2017-12-25 | reverse complement strand
GGGCTGTTGCTCGCGACGCAGATCGGCGCCGATCGCGGCGCTCGGGAACTCATCGGCGATCCGGTCCCGGATTTCGATCTGCCCGTCCTCGACGGCGATGGCGCGAGGGTGTCGAGCCGAGACCTTCAGGGCACCACCTACCTCGTGAACTTCTGGAACGACTGGTGCATCCCGTGTATCCAGGAGCACCCGTCGCTCCAACAGTTTCATCGAGCGCACGCCAACGACCCTGCGGTGCGTCTCATCGGGATCGTGCGCGACGAGAACAGCGTCGCCGACATTCGGGCGTACGTCGAACGCGAGGGCGTCGAGTGGACCATCTTGCTCGACCCTGACGGTGTGGCCAAGGTCGGATTCCGAACGACGGGCCAACCCGAAACGTTCGCCATCGGACCCGATGGCGTTGTGCGTGAGGTGTTCATCGGTCCCGCGACCTACGAAGAACTCGAGATGCTCGCGACGACCGCCTCATCGGCAACGGAGTCGGACCCGTGAACCCGCGCTCGATGACGTGGGCGGTGCTGGCGGTGCTCGCAGTGTCGGTGCTCGGGTTCGTCGCGTTTGGAGGCGACGACGAGACGAACACCGAACGGGCCCAGCGTCTGGCCCGTTCCTACGCATGTCCTGAATGCGTTGGCGAGTCGGTCGCCGCGAGTAGTTCTTCGACCGCTCGACGTATGCGGGAGATCATCCAGGAAGAAGTCGCCGCGGGCTCGACCGACGAGGCCATCAGCGAGCGGCTCGTTGCGCTCTACACGGATCGCATCTTGCTCGAACCCGAACGCGACGGCATCGGCTGGATTGTGTGGGTCGTGCCGATGGCCGCGTTGGTGTTCGGAGCCGGCGGTGTGTATCTCGCGCTCCGCAGATGGTCCAGCGAGCCGCGACTCGTCGCGACCGAGGCCGACGAACTCCTCGTGGCCCGCTTGCGTGACCAACCGAGGTCGGAAGGATCGTCATGACGCTGTCGGATTCCGAGCGAGCACGACTCGAGACCGAGCGCGACTTCTTGCTCCGCTCGCTCGACGACCTCGATCGAGAGCGTGACGACGGTGGCGTCGACCCCGAGACCTATTCGGTGCTCCACGCCGACTACACCGCTCGCGCCGCGCAGGTCACGCGGCGGCTTGCCGGCCGTCCGGTGGAGGAGCGCGTGGAGACTCGGCGTGATCCGCGTTGGGGACTCACGGCGCTCGCGCTTGGCGTCATCCTCTTGACGGTGACGCTCGGCGTCATCTTGTTCGCGGCGCCGCGCGGTTCCGATTCGTTGACCGGTAACGATTCGAACGAGGCGACGACGACCGACCCGGAGGCGGCGGCGGATGCGGAGCGCGCCCGCCTGACGGCGGCTGTCGAAGCCGAGCCCGACGACTTCGACTCGCAGCTCGAACTGGGCCTGTTCTTGTTTCAGCAGCGCAGCTACGTCGACGCGACGAAGCATCTTGCCATCGCGCAGCAGTTGCGGCCCGACGACGTCGAGGCCCAGAGCTTCTACGGGTGGGTCGTATGGCAGGCCGCCCAACAGAGTCCGGACGGTCCTGACCGCGACGAGCTGATCGGCATCGCGCTCGAGCACCTCCAGATCGCCGTGAACCTCGATGCGGACGATCCCGGCGCCAACACGTTCTACGGCATCGCGCTCTTGCGCGCCAGCGGTGACGCCGCCGCCGCGATTCCGTATCTCGAAAAGGCGGTCGCGATTGCGGGCGATCAGGCGCCGCCGATGTTGAGCGAAGCCCTCGCCCAGGCGCGGGCTACCGTTTCCGGCTCGACGACCCCGGGCGCTTCCGCGACATCCATCGCCGCCCCGACCACCGAAGGATGATCATGGCCGCGCAGCCGGATTTCGAAATCGATGCAAGCAAGATCTACCGCACCACGATCACGCTCGACGCGGGAACGATCGTGATGGACCTCGATCCGGCGCTCGCACCTTCGACCGTGAACAACTTCGTGGTGCTCGCCCGCCGCGGTTACTACGACGGGCTGACCTTCCACCGGGTCGTGCCCGACTTCGTTGTTCAAGGCGGCTGCCCGGAGGGCACTGGCACGGGCGGACCCGGCTATAAGTTCCGCGACGAGCCGGTCACGGCCGAGTACACACTGGGTGCGGTCGCGATGGCCAACGCCGGACCGAACTCCAACGGGAGTCAGTTCTTCATCTGCATCGATGACTGCACTCGGAAGCTCGCGAAGAGCTACAACCTGTTCGGGTACGTGACCGAAGGTATGGACGTCGCTCTCGGTGTGTCGGTCGGCGATGTGATGAACTCGGTGGTCATCGAAGAACTCGATCGCTGACGACGCGTCACGATCGACTCGTCGGTGCGACAATGGTGCTATGGGCTTCTTCCAGCGCAATCGTGACGAGCTGATCGAGCGGGGTTACTCGCCCGAACGTCTCCCGCCGGGGCAGTACTTCACCGAGCGGTTTCCGGTACTGCACGTCGGCGACGTCCCGCCGCTTTCGCGCGCCGACTGGACGCTCACCTTGTTCGGTCTCGTCGACGAACCCCGTACCATCGACTTTGCTGCGCTCTCGTCGTTGCCGACCGTCGAGGTCACCACCGACATCCATTGCGTGACGAAGTGGAGCAAGTTCGACACGGTGTGGCGTGGCGTGCGGTTTCGGGACCTGATGACGCTGGTCGACCTCGATCCCCGCGCCCAGCACGTGATCGAGCATGCCGAATACGGCTACACGACCAACGTGCCACTTGCAGACTGCCTTGGCGATGACGTGCTGGTCGCGTGGGAATACTCCGAACCTGGTGGAGCGCCGACGGAACTCACCGCCGAACACGGCGGTCCGGTGCGGTTCGTATTGCCGAAGCTGTACTTCTGGAAGAGCGCCAAGTGGTTGCGCGGCATCGAGTTCAGCGACGTCGACAAACCCGGCTTCTGGGAACGCAACGGGTATCACAACTATGGCGACCCCTTCCGCGAGCAGCGCTACACCTACGACTGAACGACACAGGTGCTCGCGACGTCGAGATGCCCCGTGGGCGGCACCCCGCCATGCATGCCGAGTGACCTGGCAGACTTGGGGATTGCGCGACAACGCCGGGACGATCCGCGCGGCGCTTTCCGAAGGAGCCTGCATCGTGACGACGCTCGAGAATCGCCACAACACTGCGTTGATCGTTGTGGACGTTCAGAACGACGTCGTCAAGAACGCACATCGACGCGATGACGTGATTGCGAATATCAACACCTTGGTGGATCGGGCGCGCGCTGCGGGCGCGGCCGTCATTTGGGTGCAGCACGCCGACGAGGATCTCGTCGAAGGAACCGACGGCTGGGTGTACGTGCCGGAGCTTCGTCGAAACGAAACCGAGACGTTGATCCACAAGCGCTACGGCGACTCGTTCGAAGAGACGGAGCTCGAAGCCGAGCTCGAGTCGCAAGGTGTTGGGAAGCTCGTTGTTTGCGGCGCGCAAACCGATGCGTGTATCCGTTCGACGCTCCACGGTGCTCTGGTTCGCGGCTACGACACGCTGCTCGTCGCCGACGCGCACACGACCGACGACTACAGCGACTACGGGATGCCCCCGGCCGACAAAGTGATTGCTCACACGAACATGTATTGGCGGTACCAGTCGGCGCCCGGTCGGACCGCGGGAACCCTCGACACCGCTGACGTCGAATTCGTTTGATATCGAACGCTCAGCCGGTCGCAGCGCTGACGCTCATGACGGTGACCCGGCCGGTGGCGATGACGTCGCGGGTCACGCTCCCGATCACCGCCGCTCGCCAACCGGTGTGGCCGTGCGCGCCCATTACCACCGCCGTGACACCGTGTTCTTCGGCATGAGCGACGATTCCCGGAGCGACGGCACCTTCGACGACGTACGTCGTCACCGAAACGACGCTGGCTTCGAGTTGGTCCGCCAAGCGTGACAGGTACATGGCAGCGCTCGGTTCGGTGACGTCGTCGGCGACGTGCAACAAGAGCACTTCGAGCTCGCGATCGCGTCCCAGCGCGATTGCGTGGCGCACCGCGTGCTCCGCGAGTTCGGAACCGTCGAGCGGGATGCTCACTCGCCAGCGATCGCCCGGCGACCAGCCTTCGACGGGATGCAACTCGGATCGGAACTCGTGGCCGCCTTCCTCGACGTCGAAGCGCGCTTCGTTGGCGGACCAACCTGCCGCCAACCGTCCGATCCGTTCCGCCAGCTCGCTCGGATCGCCGCGAAGGCGACGAACCACGCCGAACGCTCCCGCGAGTGTCGGGACCACGATGAAGTAGATCCACACGCCGTCGGTGAAACGTTCGACGAAGATGACGATCGTGGCGGTCGTTGTGAACAAGGCCGCGGCAACGACTGCCACGAAGGTCAAGATCGGCAAGGACGTGGGCGAACGTCGCCGCGACAGTCGAAGTGTCGCAGCCCAGCTGGTCATCGACAACAAGACGAACACTCCCGCCGCGTACACCGCGAGGTAGGTGCTCTCACTCGTACCGAGTGCGACGAACGCAATGATGACGACCAGCACTTCGCACCGCACCGGCCATACCGGGATCCCAACTCGGTTGGTGGTGGTGAAGAATGCCGGCGCGTACCGGCGCATCGACAATCCGACGAACAGATTCTGGATCCCGATCGCGCTCGCGGCAGCGGCGGAAAGCAACACGAGGACACTCACGACGGTTCCGACGTAGGCGAGTGGGCGCGGGAGCAGCGCGTCCATCGCCTGGGTGAACACCGAAACTTCGGAGTCGGTCGGATCGGCGATGGCGACGATCGCGGGCCCGACGAGGATCATCGTGAGCGACGTGCTCCCCATGATGATCATCAGGCTGCGAAACGCCAGCCGACTGCGGGCGGTCGGCTGGCCGACGTAGGCCGCGACGAGGTTCGCGAAGACTTCGACTCCGGTCATCACCGCGAGGATTCGGACGAACGCGCCAAGCGTGGTCGACAACGCGGGCCCACGGAAACCGTCGATCGTGAACGGCGGGAGCTGCACGCCGCGTTTCGCGACCGTGGAGATCATCATGATCCAGAGGAGCGCGAGCACGCCCGCGGTGGCCGGTCCGAATACGAAGGTCACCAGGCGCGGACCGCGATTGACCAGGTATCCGCACGAGACGGCCATGATCGTCGCGAGCGCGAGTCGAGGGTCGACACCGAGCCATCGGCCGTCGAAACCGGCTCGATCACCGACGAACGTGACGAGCGCGGCGATCGACACGAGAAACGTCAGCGTGTACTCGATGCAGGTGATGGCCGCGCTCGTCTTGGCGGCCCACGGTCCGAGTTGGTCCTCGCTCAGGCCGGTGCCGCCGCTGCCATCGGTGATCCACCTCATGACCAGGCGGTAGAGCAACGAGACGACGAAGATCGTGATGACGGCGAGCCAGATGGCCGGCCCGTAGCTCTCGGCGGTCATGCCCTCGGCCGCGAGGAGCGCCAGGAAGGGACCAAAGACGTAGAGCGGCGAACTCGCCGGATCCCCACCGCCGGCGAGCGCGCCCTCCCACGCGGAGCGCAATCGACGATCACCGACGCCGGACATCACCGCATCCTCGCGCGAGGACGACCAGCGGCCGGTCCCGTTCCTTGCTTGTCAGCTCGACGGGATCATGTCGCGCAACAACGCTCGCGTTCGTGCCGCGTCGTTCGGATCGAGCGCGAACTCCAGCGCGGAAAAGTCGGTCGCGCCAGCATCTGCGAAACGCTCCAGACCGGCTCGGACGTGCGCCTCGTCACCGACGATGGAGACGTCGGCGGGACCGTCTGCGCCTTCGGCATCCATCACGCCGCGGTACGAGGGCAGGTCGTTGTACCCGCTCAGCACGCCTGCGATCGCGCCTCGCACGGAGTCGGCGTCGTCGGTGACGCACACCGGCACGCTTGCGACAATTCGCGGCGACGGTCGACCCGCGTTTGCTGCCGCTGTCTCGACGGCAGGGCGGATCACCGAGTCGATCGTCTTCGGCCCGCTCAACCACAAGATTGTGCCGTCGGTTCGGGCACCCGCGAGCGCAAGCATGCGCGGCCCCATCGCAGCCAACATCACCGAAGGCGTCGCAATGTCGCCCGGTCCGCCGACCGCGTCGACGTTGGCGGAGTAGATCTCGCCGGAGAACGACACCTTGCGTTCCGCCAAACCAGGCATGAGCACCGACAGGTATTCGTCCATGGTCCGTGCGGGACGAGCGAACGGGATTCCGAGTGTCCCTTCGACCGACGGCTTGTGGGCGAGGCCGATGCCGAGAATCACGCGTCCGCCCGCGATCTCGCTCGTCGTCAACGCCTGCGCGCCCAGCATCAGCGGGTGGCGCGTCCAGATCGGAATCACGGCGGTCCCGAGTTCGATCCGCGAGGTCGCCTGTCCGACCACCGCCAACGAAGTCAGTGCGTCGGGCACGCCGAGCTGGGCGACCCAGTAGGTCGTGAAGCCGTCCACTTCTGCGGCGAGGGCGTGATCGACGATTTCCGATGTCGGCCGACCGAGTGCGATGAGCGATGAGCCATTGATTCCGATGCGCATGGCGAGAGTCTGCCCGATCCGTGCCGCTCGTGTCGGGGCGGCGCGGCCGACGAGACCGCCCGTCGTCAGCCGGTCAGGACCGGGTCGAGCGTGGGTGCCTCGGGCGGCCCGCGCACGATGGCGACCGTGAGCTGGTGCTCACCGGGAACCATGAGACTCGGAGGGACCAAGAACATCGCGAATCCGTGGCCCTCGTCGTCGAGAGGCGTCGAGGTGGCGACCCCGATGACGACTCCCTGGTCGAGGAGGGCGAGGGTCGCGGGCTCGGTGGAGCCGTTGAAGAACACTTCGTTGTACACCCACGGCAGCTGCTTGGCGTTGGGGTCGACCCGCTCGAAGCGCTCGGCTCGGTTTCGGATCGAAGCCGCGTGATCGCTGGGGCGGTCATCGATGAGCTCGAGCGCGGGTTGTCCGATCAGAAACCCATAGTCGCCGACGCGAAAGACGCGTAAGCGGGGATCGCCAACCGGTGGAAGGCCTTTCGTCGCCATCACCCGCGCGAATCCGGTCCGACCGTCGAATTCGAGGTGGTCGGAGCCGGCTGGCGGTTTCAGGACGTCAGCGGGTTCGAACGCGGTCAACCCGTCTTGGTACAAACGCCGGACGTCGCGTTCGGAACTCCGTTCGGGGCCGACGAGCGATGTCCCGTCGAACTCGACTGATGTCGCCGCGTCGACGATGTCGAGCATGGTGGGGAGCACGTCGACTGACGACGCGATGCGGTCATCGACGACTGCATCGCGCTGGGCGGGTTCTTTCACGAAGAGCGGCGTCCACATGATCTCTGCGAAGTTCGCCTCGGACACGCTTCGGATGGGTTCGCCCGGCGTGAACGCGATGCCGTGATCAGCGGTCACCACCACGAGCGCGTCGTCGAGTTCGTCGAGGCGTTCCAATCGCTCGAGCAGGTCGCCGAGCACCTGATCGGCGGTTTGGAGTTGCAGGAGGTGTCGGCGGCGGGCGACTTCTGCACCCGGACCTTCGGTCCAACGCAGGTACGCCGCGCCGGGCATCTTGGCCGGAGCGAGGGTGTCCTGGAAGTTGCCGACGAACCGGAACGGCTCATGCGGCAGCATCACGTGGGCGAAATCCAGACGTGGTTCTTCGGTCGGCTCGATCGATGAAAGGAACTTGCGTGTGTTGTCGACGACGCGGTCGGTCGCTTCGGTGGACCCGAACGTCGACTCGGGTCGGCGTGGATCAACGCGTTGTCGCCAGAGCTTCGCGGTGGCTGTCGCGAGTTCGCGGTGCGACGAATCGGGCCGACCACAGCCGTCGGGGCAGAGGCGGGTCGCAACCTCGTGCACGTTGAGCTCGTAGTCGTCGCGCAACAAGGTGAACAGGTTGTCGCGATACTCGGCGAGCGCCGGAACCGCTCGAGCATTGCGGGGATATCGCCCACTGAGGATGGCCGGCACCGCGACCTCCGTGTACGGCGCGACCGTCGTCGTGTTGCGGAACCACGTCGACGTCGATGCGAGCCGCGCGAACGCGGGGAACAATTCGTCGTCGATTGTCCCGCTGCCGTCGAGCAACGACATCGTGGGCAACTCGTCGAACACGATCATGACGACGCGTTTCGGATTGGCAATGCGCGCACTCGGACCGGGATCCGACGGCGAGAACGCAGGAGCCGCAGTCGAGCCGAACAAGAACACGATCGTCATCAATGCCGGTCCAACGATCGAATAGCGAAGGAATCGACGCACGACTGCGTAGCGCAGCACGCCGATCGCCATCGCGACCGCGACCGCGACGGCGAGGCCTGAACTCACCAAGGGACCGAGGTCGGTTGCGGGCGTGGTGATCGCGAGGCATGCGACACCGCCAAGCGCGCCGAGCATGATCGCACGAAGGTGGTCCCTTCGGGTGGGGAGCATCCACGCAGCGACGAGGTCGAGGGCCCAGATGCCCATCGATGGGATCAAGGTCACGGCGAGCGCGAAGGCGGCGACCTGTCCGAAGCCGAGGTTGCTGGCGAGGAAGACGCCGGGATTGCGCCCCAACGCGTCGAGGGCGGGTTGGGTGATCGCGTAACCGACCATGGCGACGATCTCGATGGATCGGCCCGACTCGGCGCGCCATGAAGCGAAGCGTCGCCGTGCGTCCGGATCCGTCGCGGCGATCGGGGTTTCGGTTTCGATTCGTCCGAATCTAGGTGGGGTGTCGTCTCGGGAGCACTTGACCACCTGTGCCAAGACAAGTACAATACAAGTTGTGCGGTACCTCGACGTCGCCGATCAGCTCCGGGCGCGGCTCGCGCTCGGCGACGTCGGGGCGGGCGGCGCGCTGCCCAGCGAGGCAGATCTGAGCGCGGAGTTCGCCGTGAGCCGCGTCACCGTGCGCCGCGCGCTCGAGTTGCTCCGGTCGGAGGGCCTGGTCAGCAGCCGCCAGGGGAGTGGGTGGTTCGTAGCGGCCGATCCCGTACGTCAGGCACTCGGGCGAGTCACCACGGTCGAAGCGGCGCTCGAGGCAGCCGGGTCGGTGCCCGCGCGAAGGGTGTTGGAGTTCGGTTTCGAGCCGGCATCGGTCGAAGTCGCGCGGGCCTTGGACCTGCGGCGCGGTGCCGACGTGCTGCGAGTCAAGCGCCTGAACCTCGCCGACGGTGAGCCGTTCGCGCTCGTCACCGTGTGGTTGCCCGGCGCGTTCGGGGCCGAGATCAGTCGCGCCGAGGTCGAGGTGGCCACGTTCTACGACCTGCTGCCGCTCCGCGGCATTGCGTTGGGACGGGCAGTGCAACAGGTCGGCGCCGACCGTGCGAACGCCGACGATGCGCGCCACCTCGGGATCGACCGATCGGCCGCGATCCTCACCGCGCGGCGAGTCACCTACGCGGTCGACCATCTTCCGGTGTTGTTCTCGCTCCACCGCTATCCCGGAGCGCGTACATCACTGGAGATCGAACTCCCATCACTAGCCTTCGAAGCAACTCCCAGAGACAGGATTCGCCATGGCCAAGGTTGAAGCGAACACCCCGATCGCGCTCGTCGAAGCGTTGTACGCCCAGTTCCCGGAGCGCACCGAGATCGCGCGTGCTCGTCTCGGACGACCGGTGACGTTCGGCGAGAAGATTCTGTTCGCGCACGCCGACGACCCGAACGCAATCGGGCTCGGTCGCGGCAGCGACTACGGCGACTACCGACCCGACCGGGTCGCCATGCAAGACGCAACCGCGCAAATGGCGTTGTTGCAGTTCATGCTCGCGGGGCTTCCCGAAGTCGCGGTCCCGAGCACCGTGCATTGCGACCACCTCATCCAGGCGCGCGTCGGCGCCGACGAGGACATGAGCGTCGCGCTCGACGTGAACCATGAGGTCTACGAGTTCTTGCGCACCGTCAGTTCGAAGCATGGCATCGGGTTCTGGAAGCCGGGGAGCGGCATCATCCACCAAGTCGTGCTCGAGAACTACGCGTTTCCCGGTGGCATGATGATCGGGACCGACAGCCACACCCCGAACGCCGGCGGCCTCGGAATGGTCGCGATCGGGGTCGGCGGCGCCGACGCCGTCGATGTCATGGCCGGTTGGCCCTACAACACGAAAGTTCCCAAGCTCATCGGCGTGCGCCTCATCGGAACGCTCAGTGGTTGGGCCTCGGCGAAAGACATCATTCTCGAAGTCGCGGGCATTCTGACCGTGAAGGGCGGCACCGGAGCGATCGTCGAATACTTCGGTCCGGGTGCCGAGAGCATCAGCGCCACCGGCAAGGCGACCGTGTGCAACATGGGCGCCGAGATCGGCGCGACCTGCTCGTTGTTCCCGTACGACATGCACACGGCGCGCTACTTGAAGGCAACCGGACGCGAAGCGATCGCTGACCTCGCTGATCGCTACGCCGACTACCTCCGCAACGATCCCGAGGTCGAGGCCGACCCGTCGAAGTACTACGACCAGGTGATCGAGATCGACCTTTCGGCGCTGGGCCCGCGCCTCGTCGGTCCGCACACCCCCGATCTCACGCGCCCGATCGCGGCCATGGCCGACGCCGTTGCGACCGAGGGTTACCCGGTCGAGATCAGCGCGGCGCTGGTCGGCTCGTGCACGAACTCGTCGTACGAAGACATCGGACGAGCGGCGCACATCGCCCGACAAGCTGCCGCGAGGGGAATCCGCGTCAAGTCGCCATTGCTCATCACGCCCGGCTCGGAGCAGGTACGCGCGACGATCGAACGCGATGGCCTGCTCGCTGATCTCGAGGCGATCGGTGCGACGGTGCTGGCGAATGCGTGCGGTCCGTGCATCGGACAATGGCAGCGCGACGACATCCGGAACGGCGACCGCAACACGATCGTTTCGTCGTTCAATCGCAACTTCCCGGCTCGCAACGACGGCAACAAGGACACCCTCAGCTTCATCGGATCGCCCGACACGGTCGTTGCCTTGGCGCTCGCCGGTCGGCTCGACTTCGACTTCACGAATCAGCCGCTGGTCGCGCCGGACGGCTCGGAGGTGTTGCTCGACGCGCCAACCGCCGACGACCTGCCCAGTCGCGGGTTCGATCCTGGTGAATCGGGATTCGTTGCGCCCGCCGACGAACCGGCGTCGGTCTCGGTTGCCGTCGATCCCAATAGCTCTCGCCTCGAGTTGCTGACGCCGTTCGCGGCGTGGGACGGCCGCGACTATGCGGGGCTGCGCGTGTTGCTGAAGGCGAAGGGCAAATGCACGACCGACCACATCTCGCCAGCCGGACCCTGGCTCACCTATCGCGGGCACCTGACCAACATCTCCGGCAACATGTTCCTGGGTGCGAACAACGCATTCGCGATTGCCGACGGCAACAACGAGCCTGGCATGGGCAAAGATGCGCGCGACGGGTCGCTGAAGCCCATCCCCGAACTCGCTCGCGAGTACAAGGCCGCCGGGATCGACTGGGTGGCGTTCGGCGACGAGAACTGGGGTGAAGGGTCGTCACGCGAGCACGCCGCGATGGAACCGCGCTACATGGGCGGAAAAGCAATCATCGTTCGTTCGTTCGCCCGGATCCACGAGGCCAACCTCAAAAAGCAAGGCGTACTTCCGCTCACGTTCGCAGATCCGGCCGACTACGACAAGGTCCGCTACGACGATCAGGTCGACATCGCCGGGCTGGCTTCCCTCGCTCCCGGATCCCGGGTGAGCGTCACGCTGCACCACGCGGACGACACCACCGAGACGATCCTGTGCAACCACACGATGAGCGACGAGCACATCGCTTGGTTCCGGGCGGGCTCCGCGCTCAACTTGCTCGCGGCGAAACACTGAACTCGAACCGATGACCACACCGGCCATCGATCGGTTCCTCGTGGCTGCGAGCGACGCCGGCGTCGAGGTCGCCGTTGCCCGGTTTCCCGAGGGCACGCGCACGGCCGCCGACGCCGCCGCTGCGATCGGGTGCGACCTCGGAGCCATCGTGAAGTCTCTCGTGTTCGTTGCCGAAGCCAGCGGCAACTCGCGCGCCGTGATGGCTCTCGTGTCCGGCGCGAACCGAGCCGACACCGACAAACTTGCGCGACATTTCGGCGTCGACACGGTCCGACAGGCAAACGCCGACGAAGCCCGCGCGGCGACAGGATTCGCGATCGGTGGGACTCCACCACTCGGTCATGCAACGCCGATCGATCTCGTCATCGACGAGGCTCTCTTGCAGTTCGCGGCAGTCTGGGCCGCGGCCGGTACGCCCGATTCGGTCTGGCCCATCGACCCTCGGCGGCTCGTCGAGATCACCAGCGCACCCGTGATCGCGGTCAAACCATGAGCCTCGAATCCGACACGTTCATCGTGTGTTCGATCGGGCGGGTGCGCGGCGGACGTGATGAAGCAATCGACGACGACTGGGGTCTCGTCGAAGCGACCATCGTGTTGGACGATCGGTTTCCCGCGGATGCATTGGCTGGCCTCGACGCCTTCAGTCACGTCGAGGTGGTCTTCGTGTTCGATCAGGTCGACGACTCGAAGGTGAACGTCGGCGCGCGTCACCCACGCAACAACACCGAGTGGCCCGCGGTCGGGATCTTCGCCCAACGCGCGAAAGCGCGTCCGAACCGGATTGGTCTCACGACGTGCGAAATCGTCGAGGTCGATGGTCGCGAGCTGCGGGTCCGCGGCCTCGACGCGATCGACGCGACTCCGGTGTTGGACCTCAAGCCGTACATGACCGAATTCGCTCCACGGGGCACGCTCCGTCAACCCACTTGGGCGACGGAATTGATGGCTGGGTACTGGTAGCGCTCAGCGCATCGCTCGGAACCGGTCGACGATCGGTGGGAGCGCTGCGACGAAGCGATCGACGTCGTCCGCGGTCGTGTTCCATCCGACCGAGACGCGCAGGGAGTGTTGTGCGTCGACGCCCATCGCCTGCAACACCGGCGACGGTTCGAAGGTCTCCGACGAGCACGACGAGCCGGAGTGCACCGCGATTCCGGCTTGGTCGAGTGCGAGCACGATGGGCTCGGCTTCGACGCCCTCGACCCCGAAACAGACCACGTGCGGGAGGGAGCCCTGAACGGTGGAATCGCCGAATCGCTCGGTTCGCGGGATCGATTGGATGCCACGGGCGATGCGTTCGGTCAGCATTCGATTGTTCGTCGCCGAGGTCGGGACGTCGATGGCTGCGGCGGCGTATCCGAAACCGATGATCGCGGGCACGTTCTCGAGCCCGGCGCGTCGGGTTCGTTCTTGGGTGCCACCGACGACGAGCGATCGAATCCGAACGCCGCGACGTACGAGCAGCGCCCCTGCACCTTTGGGCCCTCCGAACTTGTGCGCGCTGATCGACATCAGGTCGGCGCCGAGGTTCCGGAACGACACCGAGCGATGACCGACGGCAGCGCAGGCATCGACGTGGAGGAGCACGCCGGTCCGACGCGCGAACTCGAGCGACTGCACGGTGCCGACTTCGTGGTTGGCGAGCTGGACCGAAACGAGCACGGTGTCCGGCCGTATCGCAGCAGCGATCTCGGCCGGATCGACGCGACCCAACCTGTCCACGCCGACCACGGTGATGTCGTTGCTCGCGGCTGCGATCGACTCCCGAACTGCGGAATGCTCGACCGACGTCGTGACGACGTGCCCGCGCGCCCAGTGGTGGGCGTAGTTGATCGCTTCGGTCCCACTGCTGGTGAACACCACCTCGCGTGGACGAGCATCGACCAATGCGGCGACCTGTGCGCGCGCGTCTTCGATGGCGGCACGCGCCAGACGCGCTTCGGTGTGCATTCGGCTCGGGTCGGCGTGTTGGTCCTCGAAAAACGGACGCATTGCGTCGAAGACGCCGGGTAGAAGCGGAACCGTCGACGCGTGGTCGAGGTAGACGCGAGTGGGATTCGAACGGCCGT
>SXGT01098273.1_pt1 | contig 13812 bp, 13 predicted proteins | sample 3176221 | NCBI WGS metagenome assembly SXGT01 (sample SAMN11356862, study PRJNA531348) | freshwater metagenome | isolation source: freshwater sample F1-120 | place: China: Fuxian Lake, Yuxi | collected 2017-12-25 | reverse complement strand
GCTGGACGTGTGTCGGCAGTACACCGAGCGTGTGCACCACTACCTGCGGTGACGGCGTCCGCGCCGGCGCCGAGGCCTGCGACGACGGCGATGTCGCCAGCGGCGACGGCTGCAGCGCCACATGTACCGTCGAGGGCGGCTGGACGTGTGTCGGCAGTACACCGAGCGTGTGCACCACCAGCTGCGGTGACGGCGTCCGCGCCGGCGCCGAGGCCTGCGACGACGGCGATGTCGCCAGCGGCGACGGCTGCAGCGCCACGTGCACGGTCGAATCCGGGTGGACCTGCGTCGGCAGCACACCGAGCGTGTGCACCACCACCTGCGGCGACAGCGTGATCGCCGGCGCCGAGGCCTGCGACGACGGCGACGCCGTTGGCGGCGACGGCTGTAGCGCCACCTGCGTCATCGAGCCGGGCTGGAGCTGCACCGGCACCCCGAGCGTGTGCACCACGGCGTGCGGCGACGGCACGATCGCCGGCAGCGAGGTCTGCGACGACGGCAACAGCGCCGCCGACGACGGCTGCAGCGCGACCTGCACCATCGAGCCAGGCTGGACCTGCACGGGCCAGCCCAGCGACTGCGACGAGATCTGCGGCGACGGCCTGATCGTCGGCGTCGAGGCCTGCGACGACGGCGCGATCACCCCCGGCGATGGCTGCAGCGCGACCTGCACCATCGAGCCCGGCTGGAGCTGCACCGGCGAGCCGAGCGTGTGCACCCCCGACTGCGGCGACGGCGTCGTCCTGGGCAGCGAGGATTGCGACGACGGCAACACCACCGCCGACGACGGCTGCAGCGCCGCGTGCGCGGTCGAGCCGGGCTGGTCGTGCGAAGACGACCAGCCGAGCACCTGCACGATCGTCTGCGGCGACGGCATGCTCACCGGCGCCGAGGGCGACCCCGAACGGTGCGACGACGGCAACACGGCGGCGGGCGACGGCTGCGACGCCATCTGTAACGTCGAAGCCGGCTGGATCTGCAGCGGCGAACCCAGCCGATGCGAGGCGCTCAGCGTCGCCGGCGGCGGCTGCGCCGCCGGCGGTGGCGGACCACTGGGCCTCGGCCTGATCCTGCTCGTCGGCGTCCTCGGAATGGGCCGCCGGCGCAGGCTGCTGTCGCTGACTGGGGGAGCACTGGTCGCCAGTCTGGTCGCCACGGCCAGCCCGGCGGCCGCGCAGATGGTCGATGTCGGCGCGACCGACTATCCGGCCGAGCGCTTCCAGCTGTCGATGGATCGCGATGGCATCCTCGGCGTCGAGTCGGCCCGGGCACCCGGTCACCTGGTGGTCGATCTCGGCATCTGGCTCGGCTACGCCAACGATCCGCTGACCCTGCGGCTGGGCGACGACCGCGATCGCCTGGCGTCCCTGGTCAACAATCGCCTCGGCGGTGATCTGGTGGCCTCGGTTGGCATCGGTGACCGGATCGAGCTGGGTCTGACCGCGCCGTTGATCCTGTCGCAGGACCAGGATCTCGGCATGCTCATGAGCACCGAGTCGCTGTCGAGCTTCGGCTTCGGCGACCTGCGCTTCACGCCCAAGTTCGCGCTGCTGCGCGGCGGCGTCGACGTGGCGGTCGCGCTTGGTCTCACGGTGCCGACCAGCGGCGAGAACTACCGCGGCGACGGCGGATTGACCGCCACGCCCCAGGTCCTGGTCGGCAAGAGCTCGGACAAGCTCCGCTACGGCGGCAGCCTGGGCTGGCGCATCCGCGAGGGCAAGCAGGTGTTCGACCTCGACATCAACGACGAGCTGCTCCTGAACCTGGGCGCCGGCTACCGCGCCACCAGCAAGCTCGAAGTGCTGACCAGCCTGGCCTTCGCCACCGCCGCCGCCGATCCGTTCGGCTCGTACAACCGCAACCACGCCGAGCTGCAGGGCGGCGCCGGCTTCGACGTCAACACCGGCATGCGGTTGTTCGGCGCGCTGGGCGCAGGCATGAGCGAGGGCTACGGCACCCCCGATTGGCGCATGCTCGTGGGCCTCTGGTTCGGCGCTGGCAATCCGCGTGGCGGGGCCAAGCCCCCGGTCATCGTCGAGGTCGAGAAGGTCGCGGTCGTGGATCCCGACCCCGACAAGGACGGCATCCTTGCTCCCACCGATCAGTGCCCGACCGAGGCCGAGACCACGAACCAGTATCAGGAAGAGGACGGCTGTCCCGACGAAGTGCCCGACACCGACGGTGACGGCAAGAATGACCAGACCGACACCTGTCCGACGGACCCAGAGGACGCCGACAGCTTCGAGGACGAAGACGGTTGCCCCGATCCCGACAATGACAAGGACAGCGTGCTCGATCCAGCCGACCGCTGCCCGGTGGAAGCAGGCGTGGTCGAAAACGGCGGCTGTCCCGACACCGATCGCGACGCCGACACGGTCGTCGACCGCCTCGACAACTGCCCGGACGAACCCGGCACCGCGGCGTTCAACGGCTGCAAGGAGAAGCTGCTGGTCACCCTCACCGGCGGCGGGATCGAGCTGCTCGAGATCGTCTACTTCAAGAGCGACAAGGCGGTCATCGACAGGCGCTCGTACCGGCTACTCACCAACGCCGCCACGGTCATCGCGGCCCATCCCCAGATCAACCGGGTGGTGATCGAGGGCCACACCGACAACGCCAACGACGAGGCCTACAACAAGGACCTGTCGCAGCGCCGCGCCGAAGCGGTGGTGGCGTTCCTGATCGAAAAGGGTGTCGATCCCGCGAAGCTCACCGCCATCGGGTACGGCGAGGAGAAGCCGGTCGCCGACAACAACACCCGCAAGGGTCGCCGCGCCAACCGCCGCGTCGAGTTCAAGATCGAGTAGCGCTCCAGGTCCATTCAGGGCTTCGTCAGGCCGGCCAGCGCCGTGGTGGTGTTCCAGTTGCGGACGGTGAGCTGCTGGTAGATGGGCATCGCGGCCAGCTTGTCGAGCCGGCTCTGGGCGGCCTTGGCGACGAGGCGCGAGGCGTAGATGACGCCGGTGCCGGCGTGGGCCTGGTCGACGCCGGGCGCACCCGGGATGAGCTTGATGGCGGCGGCGGCGGTGAGCGGCGGCTTGAGGAACAAGACGTCGTAGCGGTACGTGGCCGGCTCGGCGCCGAAGCCGCGCGGCGCGCGCTCGACGATCGCGGTCATCTCGGCGCGGCTGCGGACGGCGACGCTCGCGGCGTAGCCGAAGGTCTGGGCCAGCATGACCTCGATCTCGCCGATCAGGCCGGCGCGCGCGGTGAGGCTCGACTCGAACACCACGTTGCCGCTCTGGATGTACGTGGTCACGGCGGTGAAGCCATGGGCCTCGAAGCACGCGGCCAGCGCGCTCATCTTGATGATGTTCTTGCCGCCCACGTTGATCCCGCGGAGCAGCGCGACGTATCGGCCCATCGAGGCGACCGTACACCCGGGTCAGGAGTCGGTGCGCCGGCGGAGGAAGGCGCGGTAGGCGGTGTCGATCTCGGCGACCATGAAGGTGGCCTGCGCCTCGCTCCGGGTGGTCGCGACCACGACGCGGCCGGTCGCCGCCTCGACGCAGACGTCGTGGCCATCGCGGCCGCGGGTGAGGTCGATGCGGCGGACGTCGGCGAGGAGCAACCGCTTGCCGTCGTGGAGGAGGTGCTCGGGCGTGATCGCGAGCGTGGGCTCGCGATCCCATGGCTCGGCCCCGCGCAGCTCGGCCACGGCCATCGCGAACAATGCGATGAGCCCTGCGACAAACCCATTCCAGATGGGGTCGGCGACGAGTCCGGCGATCGCCGCTGCGACCGCGAGCAATGGCGCCAGCACCACCACGATCCTGGCCGTGGTGTGCCCCGACGCGCCGGGGCGCTGGTAGGTGATCTCGGTTCGTGACGGGACCTGCGCGCCGCGAAACGGTCCCCCGTCGACGAGGTCGTGCCGGCGGCGCACCACCAGCCCCTCGGGCGCCGCCACGACCAGCGCGACCTCGCCGGGATTCGCTACTTCTTGTCCCAGGCGCCACCGTCGAGGCTGGCGACGAGCTTCTCGTGCAGGCCGGTCTGAGGCTCGGGCTCGGGCAGGTTGCCGTAGATCGTCGCGATGTCGCGCTGAGGTGCGTCGTCGCCCTCGGCGTTGGCGCCGTAGCGGCCGTAGGGCTGCGATGGCTTGCGCAGCGACACCAGCATGCCGCCGCCGCTGGGCGCCGGCGAGATGAAGCCCTTCTTGAGGGCGGTGCCGACCCGGGCCGGGCAGCGGCACGGGTTCATCGGATCGACGTGCTCGCACCGCGGCGCCAGGTAGTCGCCGACCTTCTGGCGCGCCCGCGACAGCCGCACCTTGTACGCGCTGGTGGTCACGCCCAGGGCCTTGGCGGCGTCCTCGTCGGAGAGCTTCATCACCTGCGCCGCCACGAACGCCGAGCGTTCACCGGGTGAGAGGCAGTTGACCACGCTGGTCATGCAGCCCTGCTTGAGCTCCCACAGGAGGAAGTCGCGCTGCGGATCGGTGAGCGAGCGGACCACGTCGGTGCGGGTCGCCTCGCTGCGCAGCGTGTCGTCGAGGACGTCGAAGCTGACCTCGGGCGTGCGCGGCAGCTTCTTCTCGAGCACGTGGTTGGCGATGTGCAGGAGCCACAGCTCGGCGCGCTCGGCCTCGGTCGGTAGATCGTCGCCACCGATGTACGCGCGGTGGAACACTTCCTCGACCACCTTGGAGGCACGGGAGTGGTCCAGGGTCATGCGGAAGCAGAAGTTGTAGACCCGGCGCAAGTGCTGACCGATGACGGGCTTGAATCGCTCGCGTCTGGTCTTGGACAGCACGGCGGCATGATATCACGGTGGCGTGCGGCGGCTTACGATCCTCACGTTCCTGGGCGCGACGGGGTGTACCCTTGGCGACGGGCGACCGCCGCTGGCGCGGATCGCGATCGAGCCCGCTGCCATCGTCGAGAACGACGGCTTCCAGACCGCCGTCACCCTGGATGGCACCGCCTCGGCCGATCCCCTCGACGACCCCGATGGCACCCAGTCCCTCGACTTCGGGTGGGAGGTCATCGACGACGAGTTCCGCTTCGAGGGCAGCCGGGCCACCTCGCCCGCGCCGGTGATCCTGCTTCGCGGCGACCGCCCGGCCACGATCGTGCTCACCGTCACCGACGAGGACGGCCTGTCCGCCACCGCCGTCGATCACGTCCAGCTCACGGTCCGCTGACGGCGCCGGGGCGACGGCGACCGCTACTGGACGCGCACGTTGAGCGAGTACGGCCCGGCCACGCCCGGGTTGTAGCCGTCGACGACGATGAAGTACGTGCCCTGGGCGGTGGTCGTGAACATCACGGTCTCGGGGCCACTGATGGCGTCGGAGCCGTCGAGGCAGGTCGGGGTCGCAGTGCACGGCTGCACCAGTTCGAGCGAGATGTCCCAGCCGGTGGTCGGGGTCGCGACCGCGGTGATGGTCACCCCGGCGTTCACGGTCACCGAGTAGATGGCGTCGGGTCCGTCAGGCAGGAAGCCGGTGCACGCCGAGGCCGGGCGCACGTCGTCGGCGTAGCCGGTGGTGTCGCCGGTGACGGTGATGCCGCCCGCCACCATGGCGCCGGCGGTGACGTCCTGGGCCTGGGCGCAGGTGTCGGGCACCGCGCCGGATGCCGCATCGACGCTGGCGTCGATCGAGGTCGCGGCGTCGATGGTGCTGGCCGCATCCACTCCGGGCGCGTCGATCAGATCCTGCTTGGCATCGACGGCGCGGCCGTCGACCTCGTCACCGCTCGAGCCCTGGGCGCAGGCGGCCAGGACGACCAGCAACACGGTCGAGACGCGGGACAGCATCCCCGGAACGTAAACCGCCGCGGCCTCGTCCGACAACCGGACCCCCGCTCACCACCGATCGCCGGAACCGGCGTTCACTGGGGGGTGCGGGTCGCAATCGGTGGCTCGACCATCGCCGCACCCGTCGCAGGCTGGCGATCTGCCTGGCGCTCCGCGGCCTTGCCGTTGGTCGGCGCCTGGATGGCGGCCAGCTCGGTGCTGATCTCGGCCAGCAGGTCGGCCTTCTCGCGGTAGGGCATGAACCCGCTCTTGAACCCGGAGATGATGATCTCCTTGATCGTCGACAGCGGCCAGCCGTAGGCCTTGTGGCACAACCACAGCTCCTTGCTGACCGTGGTGTCGGTGATGAGGCGGTTGTCGGTGTTGATGGTCACGCGCAGGCCGTAGTCGACGTAGAAGTCGACCGGGTGGCCCTCCCAGCTCGGCGCGGCCTTGGTCTGCAAGTTCGACGACGGGCAGACCTCGAGCGGGATGCGGTGGTCGTTGACGTAGTTGAGCAGGTCGCCGTTCTCGACCAGGCGGGTGCCGTGGCCGATGCGGTGAGCGCCGCACTTGTGCAGCGCCTGATGCACCGAGTCGGGTCCGAACGACTCGCCGGCGTGGGCGGTGCACGAGATGTTGTTGTCGATCACGAGCTGGAAGGCCTGGCGGTGGACCTTGGCCGGGTTGCCGACCTCGGCGCCGGCGACGTCGAAGCCGACCACGCCGCGGTTCTTGAACGCCACGCACAGCTCGGCGATGCGCAGGCTCGACTCCGACGACAGCGAGCGGATCGCGCACAGGATCACGCCGTAGCGGATGCCGTACTGGCGCTTGGCCGCGCGCAGGCCGCGCATCACCGCCTCGACCACGCTCGCCGGCCGCAGGCCTTCCCGGGTGTGCAGGAGCGGCGAGTAGCGCACCTCGAGGTAGCGCACGTTCTCCTTCCACGCGTCCTCGGCCAGCTCGAACGCGCTACGCTCGAGCGCCTCCTCGGTCTGCATCACCGACAGCGTGATGTCGAAGGCCTTGAGGTAGTCCTCGAGCGAGTTACAGCGCTCGCCGGCCCAGAGCATGTTGAACAGCTCGCCGCGATCGAAGGTCGGCAGCTTGACGTGTTGCTTGCGCGCCAGGTCGAGGATGGTGTCGAGGCGCAGCGAGCCGTCGAGGTGGCAGTGCAGGTCGGTCTTGGGCAGCTTCTCGAGGAACTCGAGAGTGAGCTCGGGAGTCATGTCGCTATATCCCACCGGGAGGCTTTCGGCGCAACCGGGACGTGAGGTCAGTTCAACGCGGTCACGCCCCAGCCAAGCGTGACCAACATGGCGTCACCATTGCCCATCATCGTCTCGGCGTCCGCTCCGAAGCGCACATAACGCAACCCGAGGACGTACGCGTCCTTGGCTCGGGTGGGAATCCCCAGGCGCATCTCGACGCGATCGTGGTCGGCTCCGCCCAGGCCCCAGGCGCGCATCGCGCCGAGCCAGAACACGCTGGCGTCGCCGTAGAGGCCGACGCTGGCCTCGACGTAGCCGTCGAGCGCGGCCGCTGGCCCGGTGCTACCGGCGCTCAGACCGGCCAGCACGTCGAACACCATGCGGCGGGTTGCGAGCGCGCCGCCGAGGCCGCAACGGAGCTCGCCGAGGAACGCGTCGTCGCCGTAGCCAACCTCGAGGTCGAACGATGCTGCGATGCCGCCGCCGGCCTTCGCGATCCGTATCGTGGTTCCGACGAGGCCGCCGAGCGCGCGATCGCCCCCCTCAGGTGTGATGCCGATGATGCCGCCGTAGACGACGAAATGTCCCGACAGCTTACCCTTCGGCCTGGCACTGCCACCGCCCCCGCCGCCGCCATCGCCGACGCCGCCGCCGCCGCCGCCGCCAACCTGGTTCGGCACGTAGACGCTGGTGATCGAAAGACCGTACGACGTGGCGATCTGTGAGATCAGCGTCCTCAGGGCGGGCAGGTCATCGGCGGGCGGAGCGCTGCTGGCGACGGATCCGATGACGCTCACGGTGGCGGTCGCATCCGGGGTCGCGATGCACGCGCTGGCCCGCCAGCGAGACTTGACCTCGCGCGTGTCCTCCCAGACCAGGCCGAGCTCGCTCGGGAAGATGGATCTGGCCACGTCCGCCGCAAGCGGCGAGGCCGTGCTCGGCGAGCACGGCCCCTCGGCCACCCCGACCGCGTACGTGCTGGCGGCGGCGAGTGGCTGGGTCGACACCAGCACGTCACCTGCGACGTCGAAGCGGGCGCCGTCGACCGCCTTCCATCCCTGGACGCCGTGGAGCACTTGCCCGGTGCGCGGCAGCGTCAACGTGCCGCCCTCGCCGTCGAGCGGCGCGCCATGGGCGGCGACGGCCGCGCGGCGCACCTCGACCAGGACCTCGGTGATGGCCGCCGTCGACACCGTCGCCGGGCTGATGACCACCGTCAGGTAATCGTCGCGCAGATCAGCGCACACGTAGATGCCCTTGTCGCTCCTGAACAGCGTGCCCCAGTAGCCGAGCGGCACCGGCTCGAGCGTGCCCCTCGCCACCTGCGCGAGGACCATCGCCGCGTCGAACGCGCACGAGCCCCGGCCCCGCGACGGACCGAACGCCACGGCCACACCGTCGAGGGCGAGCACGAAGCTCGAGCTCGTGGCCTGGGCGATCGGGATCGACGGGTTGATCGAGATGCCGAGGTCGGTCAGCTCCGTCGCGGGGCGGATCTGGCCGGCGAGCGCGGCCAGCGCCGGCGCCAGCGCGGCGTCGACCCGCTTGGCTGCGCCCGGCTTGATCGTGACCACGATGGTGTCCGTAAGCCGTTGCAGACACAGCGCCAGCGCGCCCCCGGCCATGTCGACGGTGGGCCAGAACACCGGCGGCGCCCACGCGGGTCGCGACGACGCCGCGCCCCGAGGCACCGAGGAGCAGATCCCGTTCACGGCCGTCAACGTGAGGGTCGTGCCATCGGCGCGCCCGAACACGTCACCATCGGCGAGTCGCGTGTGTTGCCATGACTCGCCGCCGAGCTGCACGGTCTCGGCCGGCTGAGCTGAGGCGAACCTGACCAGCGCGAGGAGCAGGATCGATCCGACGAGTGCACGGGCCATCAGCGGGATGGTCGCGGGCGCCGGGCGACGGCTCAAGGTAGCGGCGGGGTAGCCGCGCGCTTCTCGAGACCCTCGATCACCGCAGCCGCCACGTTGCGCTTCTCCAGCTCCTCGATGTGACGGATGCCGGTCGGCGACGTGATGTTGAGCTCGGTCAGCTTGCCGCCGATGACGTCGAGGCCGACCAGCAGCTGGCCGTACTCGCGTAGCACCGGCGTCACCGCGCGGATGATGGCTCGATCGTCGTCGTCGAGCTCGGTCTTCACCGGCCGGCCGCCGACGTGCAGGTTGCCGCGGGCCTCGTTCTTGGCCGGGACGCGCAGCACCGCGCCGATGGGCTCGCCGTCGAAGAGCACGATGCGTTTGTCGCCGTTGGCGGCCTCGGGCAGGTAGCGCTGGGCCACGGTCCAGCGGGTGCCGGCGCCGATCGCGTTCTCGATCAACGACGACGTGTTGGGATCGCCGTCCTTGACCACGAACACGCCCAGGCCGCCGTAGCCGTCGACCGGCTTGACCACGATCGCGCCGCCCTGCTCGCGCTGGAACTGGGCCAGGCGGCGGGCGCTGCGGGTGACGATGGTCGGCGGCGTCAGGTCGGGGAAGCGCAGCACCGCCAGGTGTTCGTTGAGCTCGCGCAGGCCGCGCGGATCGTTGACCAGGAGCGTCTTGCCGCGGGCCTGCTCGAGGATCCAGGTCGCGTGCAGGTACGACGCGTCGAGCGGCGGATCCTTGCGCATGAGGACCACGTCGAAGGCCTCGAGCGGGATCGAGACCCGCGATTCGATCGAGAACGCCTCGGCCGCGGTCGACGCCTGCCGGACCAGGGTGAGCTGAGCCTCGGCGATGGGGTCGTCGTGCTCGAGCCCGAGGTGCTCGATCTGGCAGGTCCACACCTCGTGATCGCGGCGCTGGGCCTCGAGCATGAGGGCGTACGACGTGTCCCCGGCCAGCCCGAGGCGCTCGAGCGGATCGACGATGAAGAGCGTCCGCATGTCAGCCCGCGGTGCCGCCATCGCCTGCCGGCGCCGGGGCCGGTGCACCCTCGTCGCCGCCCACGGCGAGCTTGGTGGGCAGGAGGTGCTCGAGGCCGTGCTTGCGCAGGCGGTAGTAGAGCGTCGAGCGGTTGATGCCGAGCATGCGAGACGCAGAGGCGATGTTGCCCTTGCTCTTCTCGACCGCCGCCATGATCTCCTTGCGCTCGCTGTCGAGCAGACGCTCGGCCAGCGAGCGTCCGTCCTCGGCGCCCCCGCTGGGCGGCGGCACCAGCGCCGGCCCGCTGCCGCCGTCCGACGCCACGGTCGGGAAGCCCCCCGAGGTCTGGGCCCGGCGACCGAAGTCGAGGTGCGACGACTGCAGCTCGCCGCCGCGGGACAGGATCATGGCGCGCTCGACGATGTTCTCGAGCTCGCGCACGTTGCCGTGCCAGGGGTACTCGCGCAGCTTGGCCAGCGCGTCGGCGGTGGCGCCGGCGGGACGCGTACCCATCGTGCGCGCGAACTTGGCGACGAAGTGCTGGGCCAGGACCGGGATGTCCTCGAGGCGATCGCGCAGCGGCGGCAGGTTGATGGGAAAGACGTTGAGCCGGTAGTAGAGGTCCTCGCGGAACTCGTTCTCCTCGATCATCTTCTCGAGGTTGCGGTTGGTGGCCGAGACCAGACGGACATCGACCTTGATGGTCTCGTGGCCACCGACCCGCTCGACCGCGCGCTCCTGAAGGGCGCGCAGGCGCTTGATCTGGACCGCCATCGGCAGGTCGCCGATCTCGTCGAGGACCAGGGTCCCGCCGTCGGCCAGCTCGAAGCGGCCGGGCCGGCGCGCCATGGCGCCGGTGAAGCTACCCGTCTCGTGACCGAAGAGCTCGCTTTCGAGGATGCCGGGGGCCAGCGCGGCGCAGTTCACGCGCACGAACGGCTTCTGCTCGCGCGGCGAGTTGATGTGGATGGCGTGGGCCACCATCTCCGTGCCGGTGCCGGTCTCGCCGCGCAGCAGCACGGTGGAGTTGGTCGGCGCGACCTGCTCGACCTTGCCGAGCACCTCGCGCAGCGCCGCCGAGTCGCCGATGATGTTGCCGAAGTCGAACTGGCCGTGGAGCTGCTGGTTGAGGTATCCGGTGTACTCGGCGAGCTGCGCCGCCATGCGCTTGTTCTCGCGCTGGAGGTGGAAGCGCTCGATCGCGTACTGGAGCAGGCCGCGGACCTCCTTGGCGTCCCACGGCTTGGTGATGTAGCGGTAGACCTGCCCGAGGTTGATGGCCTCGATGAGGACATCGACGTCGGTGAACGCGGTCAGGATGATGGGCACCGCGTCGGGGCGGAGCTCCTTGGCTTCCTTGAGCAGCTCGAGCCCGGTCATCTTGGGCATGCGCTGGTCGGTGATGATGACCGCGACGTCCTTCTCCCGGAGCAGGTCGAGCGCCTCGGGCCCGCTGCCGGCGCTCACGATGTCGAACACCTTGCGGAAGTTGAACCGGAAGGCGTCCAGGTTGTCCTGCTCGTCGTCGACGACGAGGATCGGGTACTGCCGAGGGTCCAGGTTCATCGCGTCCACCGTTCAGCCACGACAGAGGTCCGGCCGGGTTCTGGTTACCATGGTCCGTCCGCACGGGGGAATGATTGCGCGGGATTGCGAGACTTATCCTACATGTAGAGAAAAGTGGCCCCGCCAACCAGCCGTCTGTACCGTGATCGTATGGCCGTCTCCGCTGGTGCGCGCGCCTCGCGTCGCCCGATCCGATTGCAGTCGGCGTCGCGCCCGCTGCCGCCGCCGCGCAAGGGCATGGTCGCCACCCGCCGGCTCTCGGTCTTCCAGCGCCGCGTCGAGACCGGGGTGTCGCCGACCACGCTCGAGCTCATGTTCGAGCAGGCGCGGGTGGTGAGCGAGGGCCAGCTCGATGGCGACGACTACGCCGGGTCGACGATGATCTCGTTCGACCTGCCCAAGATGGCGGCGCGGCTCTCCGACCATCCCGACGCGGCCACCGCGCGCCGCTTCGCCGAGCTCGCGCCCGACGACGCACGGGTCCGCGCCCGCGCCCGCGCCGTCGCCTACGCCGAGGCCCGCCGCCTCGCCGGCGGGACGCTGATCCAGCCCCAGATCGATCTCGAGGTCCGCGCCCGCGGCCCCATCGTGCACTTCGCCTTGAACGTCGAAGCATCGCTACGGAGGTAGAACGTGACCGAGCTCTACAGCATCCCTGAAGTCGCCAAGCTGTTCGCCTTGCAGGAGTCCCGGTTGCGGTACTGGATGCAGACCGGCTTCGTCGGGCCGACGGTGCGGAAGAACAGCCGCTTCTACTACACGTTCCGCGATCTGTGCGCGGTCAAGGCCGCCAAGGACCTGCTCGCCGCCGGGCTCTCGCCCCAGAAGGTGCGCAAGAACCTCGAAGGCCTGCGCCGCACGCTGCCCGGCGACGCGCACCCGACCCTGCGCCTGCGGATCTGCTCCGACGGCGAGAACGTGATCGCGCTCGCCGACGACGTCGCCTTCGTGCCCGCCACCGGCCAGGTGGTGATGGCCTTCAACCTGCCGGCGCTAGGCGGACAGATCGCGTCGATGCGCCAGCAGCAGGTCGAACAAGCCGAGGCCGGCGCCCCGATCAACGTCGTCGACGAACCCACCGAGGCCACGCTGGGACCGACCGCGTACTGCTGCTTCATGGAGGCCTGCGCCGCCGAGGATCGCGGCGACCTGGGCGAGGCCGAACGGCTCTACCGCAAGGCGCTCGACGTCGATCCGCAGCTCGCGGCCGCGCTCACCAACCTCGGCAACCTGCGCCACAAGGCCGGCGACGCGGACGAGGCCCGCAGGCTCTACGAGCGCGCCATCGAGCACGATCCCAGCCTGGCCGAGGCTCGGTACAACCTCGGCAACCTGCTCGAGGACGTGGGCGAGACCGACCTGGCCATCTCCGAGCTGTGCCGCGTCACCCAGATGGCGCCCGACTTCGCCGACGCCCACTACAACCTCGGCATCGCGCTGGTGCGGGTGGGCTCGAAGGCTCGCGCCCGCCGCCACCTCCATCGCTACCTCGAGCTCGACACCGAGAGCGAGTGGGCGGTGCGGGCCCGCGAGTACCTGGCCAAGGTCGCGGCCTGAGCGGGCACGGGCGCGGGCGGTTCTGACTGCTACCATTGGAGCGTGCGCCGTGTCGCCGCCCTGAGTCTGTGTCTCGCGCTGGCCTCGAGCGCGTGCGGCGGCCGTCAGCTCACCAACAAGCAGGTCGCGACCGGCGCCGTGGGCGCCGCCGCGATCGTCGGCATGCTGGTCCTGTTCGGCATGGTCCACGACTGCGAGGTCAGATACGGCGGCCAGTGCGCCGATCCCGACGAGCCACCGCCCTGGCCGCGCTGAGCGCTCAGTCCGCCCAGCCGCTGGCGCAACTCGCCAGCACATCGTCGCCGATCGTCCAGTCCTGGTCGTTGAAGCACAGGTCGATGTCCTGGACGATGCACTCGACGTCCTCGTCGTCGACCATGCGCAGGTCGTACTTCGCGCAGTCGAACACCGGGACCGACCCACCCTCACCAGGCAAGAGTGGGTCGCCGGCCAGGAGGTCCGCGCCCCACGACACCTCGTCGGCCGGCGACAGATGCAGCTCGTGGATGGCGTAGCTCGATCCATTGCGGATCGTCAGCGAGCCGACGTCGTCACCTCCTGGGCCGCCGGTCGGTGTGGCGGGGCCGCTCTGTGCACCACCGCACGCGGCGGCGGCTATTGCTGCGAACAAGACGAATCCGATCTTCGACATGAGGGTTCTCCTTCTCCCACCTGATGCCGCCCACCCCGCCAGGTCGCACGCGTTCGCGCCGCTGCCGTCAGAAAGGCCTACGACCCTCGCGTCAGAGCGCGTCGATGAAGGCGCGGGCCTGGATGTAGACGTAGACGTAGGGCGCGAAGTAAAGGACAGCGTCGATGCGATCGAGGATGCCGCCGTGGCCGGGCAGGATCGCGCCCGAGTCCTTCACGCCGGTCGAGCG
>SXGT01047789.1_pt1 | contig 13812 bp, 12 predicted proteins | sample 3176221 | NCBI WGS metagenome assembly SXGT01 (sample SAMN11356862, study PRJNA531348) | freshwater metagenome | isolation source: freshwater sample F1-120 | place: China: Fuxian Lake, Yuxi | collected 2017-12-25 | reverse complement strand
GATCTCGCCTATGCGCCCGGCATCTCGTATGGCGATCAAGCCAGGCGCGCCGAGTGGGAGTGGAGCACCTACAACTTCGAAGAGGCCGACGCCGCGGCCCACTTCGCCGCGTTCGATCACTGCGAGTCCGAGGCCAGGCGCCTCCTCGGCCGCCACTCGGATCCGATGAAGAAGCTGGTGCTCCCCGCCTACGACTTCGTCGTCAAGGCGGCGCACCAGTTCAACGTGCTCGACGCGCGGGGCGCCATCGGGGTGACCGAGCGGGCGCGCTTCATAGGCCGGATCCGGGGCCTGGCCAAGGGGGTGGCCGAGGCCTTCCTCGCCCAGCGAGAGACCATGGGCTTCCCCCTGCTCCAGGAGAAAGCCGTTTAGAGGCAGTCCTGCCGAGTTTTAGGCCCTTCCCTAAGACAGCGAGGTGGTAGTTCACAGGAGAGGGGAGACCGTTGCCTCCTCGCCTCTTCTCCTGTGAACTACCACCCCGCCCGTCTTGCGAGGTCGTTGCCTCGTGACCTGCTCCCTGTGAATGACCCCCTCGCTTGTCTTGCGAGGACGTTGCTGCTCGCCTGCTCCCTCACTTCCTGAAGGGCTGGACCTTCACTTCGTCCGAGCCCTCGGTGAGCTCCGACAGGGTGTTGGGGCGGATCTTGGTCCAGGTCTGGACAGTGCCACGGGCGTCCGGCCAGCGCACGGTCACCTTGTCGATGGCGCAGGCGTCGCCCAGGCCGAAGGTGAGCACGGTGTCGAGCTGGAGCCCGAAGTGGCCATAGCCGCCGGACACCTCCTGGACCTGGGTCTTGCCGGCCGCCGTGACCGAGACCCTGGCGCCGATGCCCGCCCCGTTGCTCCTGCCCGCGCCTCCCCCGCGGAGCTTGATCTTCACCGAGTTGCGGGTGTGCCCCACCTGGTTCCTGTACACCTTGATGACCGGCTTCTCGGGGCATAGCTTGTCGCCGCTGCAGCGCGCGACGCTGGTGGCCACCACCAGGTCGAGGTCGCCGTCGCCGTCGATGTCGACCGCGGTGAAGCCCACCGCGTGGTAGTGCGAGAGGCCCACGTCCCGGGCCAGCTCCCTGAAGGTGCCCCCAGGCTCCTGGTGGAAGAGCAGCCCCCAGGTCTCGGGGTAGTCCGATGAGCCTATGAAGATATCCTTTTTGCCGTCGTTGTCGTAATCGAAGAAACCCGCGGTGATGTCGCCCTCGTTCCAGTCCGAGATGACGTGCTTGCGGGCGAGCCCCGACTGCTCGTTGGGGACCCTCGAGAAGGCGCCCTTGCCGTCGTTGCGGAGGAGCTGGGTGGCGTCCGACGACTCGCCGATATGCCAGTGCTTGATCTCGGCGTGGAGCGCGTCCATGTCGCCGTCGTCGTCGATGTCGGCGCAGACGGTGGAGAAGGTGTTCCCGCCGTTGCGGGCCGGCTGGTCGTCAAAGTCCGGGGTCCACGAGAAGTTCTGGCACGACACCCTGGGCGACTTCACCTCCGCGGGGCATTTCCCGGGGTTCGCCTGGCAGTAGCAGCGGTAAAACTCGTTGTCCCGGTAGTCGACGCTCCCGTCCGAGGCAAAGGGCGTATCTCTTCCTGTCTCGGTGAATTTGCCATTTTCGTTTCGCCAGAGCTCGTTGTACTGGCGGCCATAGGCGCTCACCATGAGGTCCATGTCGCCGTCGTCGTCGATGTCGCAGGCCGACACCCCGTAGGCCGCGCGGCGGGTCATGCCGGCCAGGAAGGCCTTCCGCTCGTCCTCGCTCCCGGCGGAGAGCGAGTCCCTGAGCACGCCCCGCTCCCGGCTAACGTCGGCGAAGAAGCCGTCCCCGAAGCCGGCGTAGAGCCTGTTGCCCCCGCCCTGGACCCCGCTCGCGTAGAAGGTGCCGACGAAGACGTCGAGCAGGCCGTCGCGATCCACGTCCACGAAGGCGGCCGCCGTGGTCGGGTAGCGCGCCCCCTGGACGTCCGAGCGCTCGGCGAAGGTGAAATGCCCCTTGCCGTCGTTCAGGCGGATCTCGCTGCGATCGTTCCTGGCAGCGGGCTCCTCCTTGCCGTCCAGGTAGGTGCCCTCGAACGCGTCCAGATCCCCGTCGTTGTCGACGTCGCCAAACACGGTGAGGTGGGCGAGGCGCCCCGATCCCGAGGCCTCGCGGGAGTCGAGGAGGCCGCTCGCGCCCGTGGCGTCGGCGAACTTCCCTCCTCGGTTCATGTAGACCTTGACCAGGCCCTCTCGCTTGACGCCAAAGCCGTGGAGCACGAGGTCAGGGAGGCCGTCGCCGTCCAGATCCACCGAGGTGACGCGGCCTCCGAGCACCTCGCCCAGCCCCACCTCGGCGGTCACGTCCACGAAATGCCCCGAGGAGGGCAGGGGGGCGGGGGGCTTGCACAGGGCGGGCTCTGCCGGGGTGACCGCGGTCGGGGCTGCCTCCGGAGCGCCCGCCGAGCACGCGGCGAGCAAGCCGAGGAGCGAGGCGAGGAGGCCCGGGAGGGAGCGGCGCGTCATGCTCTTGGGCATCGTAGCTTGGAGCCGGCGAGGCCGCTCCCATCCTGTGGTCCGAAATTCCGAGGAGACGCCTGGCCATCCCGCTAACCTTCTGCCCGTGAAGCCCGCGCTCTTTGCCCTCTTTGCCCTGACGCTCGCCGCCTGTCCGCCCGCCGGTCCCCCGCCCAAGTATCCGCCTCGGCCCGCCGGCTGCCGGGTGGAGATCTTCGAGGGCTCGCCCCCCATGTCGACCGAGAACCTGGGCACGGTCCGCTCCCGCTGCGAGGAGAGCGTCACCGACGAGAACTGCCTGAGGGGCCTGCAAGATCAGGTCTGCGCGATGGGCGGCGACGTGGCGTGGGGCGTCGCCGACAAGCCCACCCTGCAGGACGGCCACAAGCACTACACCGCCCGGGCCGCTCACAGGCTCCGCAAGCCCTAGCCCGGCGGTCCGACGGGATCAGCGAAGGCACTGGTCCACCTGCTTGACCGTCTGGGCGGCCTTGACGCACGCCACCGTCCCGTCCGTGATGCGGCGCCCCACGCACTCCTTCACCACGGGCGCCATCTCCCCCCGGACCCTGGCTTTTTCCTTCTCGATCTCGTCCGGCGTGCTCTCTTTCTTGGCCTTCATCGTCAGCTCGACGTTGCGATCCACGATGAGCTGGCACTCGGCCTCCGTCGCCGGGTGCCCGCAGCCGAAGGAGCCCAGGAGAGCCGCGGGGAGCAGGAAGCGCAGGAAGAGCAGGAAGCGCAGGTGCTTGGGGAGGCCTTGCATAGGAAAGAGTCCGCTCTCCGGTATCACGCTTCGAACTCCGCCGACGCCGTCCCGTGCTCCGGTGGTCGGGGGGGGCGAGCCCCCTTCCAGGGGACAAAGCGGGCGGGGCAGGGAGGGCTTCCGAAGCGCTGACATAGGGTAAATTCCCGAGGATCGTCGTAGAAACCAATTGCGTGAATGCTACACTGGTCAAGGTGACGACAAAGGTGGAGACACCGGAGGACTGTCTTCGCAAGGCCATGGCCGCGAAGACGGCCCGCGTGCGGGGTCTCCACGCCCGCCGGGGCCTGGCCAAGCGGGGTGGCCTGGAGAAGACCACCCACGCCATGCTGCTCAGGCAGCTCTACCTGTCCCTCTTCGAGGGCCAGCACTTCGACCGGGCGCTGGAGGTGGCCAAGCAGGCCCTCACCCTCGACGTCCTCACCGACGTGCTCGCCCAGGACGCGGCGAGGGCCGCGATCGCCGCCGGATATCTGGACGAGGGCCTCCTCCACCTCCGGGCCGCCGCTCGCCGGGGGCCAGCCTCTCGCCGTCCCTTCCACCTGTGGACCCTGGGCAGCGCCCTCTTCCTGGCCGGACGCCACCGGGAGGCTGTCGCGTCGCTGGAGCGCGCGGCCCGGTGGGGCACGAGCGACAAGCCCCTTTACCGGGCGCACCTCGCCCTGGCCAAGCTTGCGTGCGGCGAGCCCATCGAGAACATCGAGCGCACCATCCACGAGCTGGCGGAGGCCCCCTGCGGCCAGGGCTATGGCCGCTTCCTGCTGGGGCACCTCGCGTATGCCGCAGGTGACGGGCTCGCGGCCCAGCGCTACCTCGAGGCCTTCGTGAAGCGCACCGAGTCCTCCCGCCCCGGCCTGGCGATCGCCCTCCGGGGGGAGCTGATCATGGCCCGTACGACCCTGGCCAAGATGCAGGCCAACTGAGCTCAGCGCTGCCTGGCTCCGATGCGGTCGATCGCTCTCCGGCTCGCCGCACACGCGCGACACCACGCACGCGATCTCGCCGGTCGCGTCGTCCACGAGCCACATCTCGCTCGCGTCTGCCCCGAGGCTCGCGGCGAGCGCGCCGACGATGCGCGGCGCGGCCTCCTCGAGCGTCGACGCGGAGCCGAGGACCTCCGACAACGCGAACTGGGCCGCGAGCCTCCGTTCGGTGAGAACGGCGTGTCGAGAACGGTGAATGTCGCTGGGATCTGGCGTCGTGCTGCGCTCCCCTGGCTGTTGACAGCTTCCGCGACGCTGCGGCTAGTGCCTCGTCGCAGGGGATGTGAAGGGTTGCCCCGCGATCACCGTTCACGAGCCGCGCCGTTCCCAACGGTCGCCCATCAATCCTTCAATTCCCCTGCGACGGGGGACTAGTTGCCGCAGCCAAGGCCTATATCGTTGATATCGAAGCCCTGGGTGAGCATCACCATGCCCGAGCCGTCGGCGTTCATCATCTTGAGCTCGTGGTTGTTGGCTGTGTTCCCCGGCCTCTGTAGCCAGAGCGATACGATGTTGCCATTGGGCAGGACGCAGGGGGTGTTGTCGTTGGAGAAGGAGCCGTTCACCGGGGAAGGCGCGCCGCCCGGCGGGATACGCCAGATCTGCTCGGCGCCCCACTCGCCCTCGAACACGATCGTGCCGTCGCGGGCGTAGCCGGGGCTATGGGTGTTCTTTCCCCCTCCAGGGCCGCCCTCGGGGCCGATGACGCGACGGAAGCCGGTGCCGTTGACGTTCACCTCGCAGATGCCCGTCGCGTTCGACCCGAACGGATCCGCCCCGCAGTCGAAGATGACCCTGGACCCGTCGGGCGCGATGGAGGGCTTGAAGTTGTTCGGTTGGTTGGAGCCCTCGGTGAGGAGCGCGGCCTTGCTCCACACGCCGTTCGTCCTGGCGCTCACGAAGAGATCGCGCGGGTGGGGCCCCCGGCCTCCAAAGACGACCAGCGCGCCATTTCCTGCGACTGCAGGGACGACGTCGCGCATGTCGACGACGGGTCTGCCCTCCGGGAGCACCCGCTCTCCGGACCTGAGGTCGGGCGCGAAGATCGCCAGGCACGCCTCCGAGCAGCCGAGGCGCGTGGTCTCGACCACGAGGCTGCCGTCGGCGCCCATGTTCATCCTGCTGTCCCTCCCGGGGGAGACGGCGTCCAGCGCAGCGGTCACCGAGGCCGCCGTGGCGCCGCTCCTGGCCTCGACGAGAAAATAGGTGGAGCTCACGTTGTAGAGCACGCGCCCGTTGCCCGAGACCGGAGGCACCGGGACGTCCGGCAGATCGATGGGCGTTACGTCGCCGATCGTGCCGTCCAGGGGCGGACCGCCGTCGGTGCCAGGGATCCCTCCCTCGCCCGAGGCCGCGAGGGTGAAGTCCGAGCCTAGCCCGGCGATGAGCGTGCACCCCGCCGAGGGCGCGAGCAGGGACAACGCGAGGGTGAGGGGGTGAGCGAGCTTCACCTCAGAAGGTCCCTCTCCCGGTGACGAGCGTTTCGACCAGACCGCTGCGGGCGGCGCCCTGGTGGGTGACGATCAGGTACACCCCTGCCCCGGCGAGCAGCGCCCCCACGACGAAGCCGACGGTGGAGATCGTCCCCGAGGTGCGGCCGTCGCTGACCCTCTCGAGCCCCTCGGCCGAGCAGCGGTTCTGAGCGTCGCAGGCGGCCTTGGCGTCGGAGCTGGCCGAGAGTGTCATGATGCCGAAGACCGTGCCCAGCCCCAGACCGACCGCTCCTCCTCCGATGAGCCCGTAGCCCAGGTACGGAGGAGCGCCCTCCTGGACGTCCCCCACCCTGGTCTTGGTGAGAGCGGGGATGGCGAGGGGAACCCTGGCAGCGCCTCCGGGGATCTGCACCTTGACCGTTCTTGGCTCGGCGCCGACAGCGAGGAAGACGAGCGCGTGCTCCCCAGGATCCAGGGGGATCGGGGCGCTCCACGTGGGCCTCGGCACGTCCTGGCCGTCGATGGTGAGCGTCTCCACCTTGGTGTTCTCGACGCCTGCGAGCACCAGCATGGATAGCCTGGGCTCGAGCTCCGAGGCCCTGGTCCGGGCATAGGTGGCCCGCTCCTTGTTGTTGGCCTGGGAGAAGAGGCTCGCCGCGTCGCGCAGCTCTCCCCAGGCGGTCGCCAGCTTTCCCTGCTTCTCGTGGCAGAGGGCGAGGTTCAGGAGGGTCTGGGCCTGGGGATCGAAGGCCTGGCTACGGGCAAAGCTGCCGCACGCCTGGTCGATCTTGCCGGTGAGCTGGAGCCTGAGGCCCTCCTGCAGGAAGTCCGACGCTCGCTTGGGGTCGCGCTGTAGCGCAGGGGGCGCGTCTGGCTGCGAGTCCTGGGCCCAGGCCGGGGCCGGCGCGATCGACGCGCCCAGGACGAGCGAGCATGCAAAGGTCTTTATGGGGTGCAAGGGTCTCCCTCCCGGCGCCGCAGACTAGCCCTGCTGGAGACGAAGCGCGAGGCTCGCGTGGCCCGCTCCCTGTCCCGCGATCGCCACTCCCCTAGACGAGCTCGTCCACCGGCCCTGCGCCCTCTCGCACCACGACGGGGGGCACCGTCGTGAGGTCGATGACCGTGGTGGGCACCTGCCCCCCGACCCCCCCGTCGATCACGAGGCCCAGCCCGCTGAACAGCGCGTCGATCTCGTGGGCGTCGACGTGGGGCTCCTCGCCCTTGCGCTGGGCGGTGGTCGAGATGACCGGCCTGCCCAGCTCGCGGGTTATGGCGCAGATGATGGCGCTGTCAGGCACCCGTATGCCCACCGTCCTCTTCTTGCTCTGGAGGAGCTTGGGGACCTCCCGGGTGGCCTCCAGGATGAAGCAGTAGGGCCCGGGGAGCATGTGCCGGAGGATCCTGTACTGGTGGTTCTCGACGATGGCGTAGCGCGCGATCTGGGAGAGATCCGGGCAGATGAAGGCCAGCTGGTGCGCCCTGTCCATGCCTTTTATCGCGTAGAGCCGGTCGATCGCCTTCTTGTTCAGCAGATCGCAGCCCAGGCCATACACGGTGTCGGTCGGGTAAGCGATCACCTCGCCCGCCTCGAGCGCGTCGACGGCCCGACGGATCTTCCGGGGCTCGGGGTGCTCTGGGTAAATCGAAAGCAGCATGGCAAGCCGGGCCCAAGTAGCGCATGGAGCGAGCCCTTGTCACTCGCGTTCGGGGCGAAGCGGGCTATCCTGCGCCCAAGCGGATGCGCATCCTCGACGTGCCCCCGGGCTTCCTCCGAGTGTTAGGCACGATCTTCGGCCTGCTCTGGGGGAGCTTTCTCAACGTGGTCATCCATCGGGTCCCCAGGGACATCAGCGTGGTCACCCCGGCCTCTCACTGCCCCTCCTGCAACGCGCCCATCCGCCCCTGGAACAACGTCCCGGTGGTCTCGTGGTTCCTCATGGGAGGGCGCGCCCGCTGCTGCGGCGTCAAGGTGAGCCCCCGCTACCCGCTGGTCGAGCTCATCGGAGGAGCCCTGGGCCTCGCCCTGGTAGAAACATGTATTTTACAGCAAGCTGGTGACTCCGGCCTGGGTCGGGCCCTGGCGGTCTACGGGGCCACCTTCGCGGTCTCGCTGGCGCTGGTCGCCGCCGCCTTCATCGATCTGGACTTCATGTACATCCCCGACTCGATCTCGCTGGGCGGGGCGGTGGTGGGGGCCCTCACCGCCACGCTCCGCGGCTTCTCGCTGATCGACGCCGTGGCCAGCTCTCTGGGCGCCTACGCGGTGCTCTGGGGCTTTGACAGGCTCTACAAGCTCCTCCGGGGCCAGAGCGGCCTTGGCATGGGCGACTGGAAGCTGCTGATGCTGGCGGGGGCCTGGTTCGGCTGGCGCGGAGCGTTCTTCGTGCTCTTCGCGGGCTCGGTGCAGGGCTCAATCACCGCGATCGCTCTCAAGATCTTCGGGGTGAAGCTGGGGTTACCCGAGGGGGTCAAGGAGGAGCTGCGCCAGCTCGAGGAGGCCGCCGCGGCCGGCGACCTGGAGGCCAAGGCGGCGCTCGAGGAGGAGATGCTTGTCGGCGTCACGGGCGACGAGTCCCTGATGCAATCCAGGATCGCCTTCGGCCCCTTCCTGATCCTGGGCTGGTTCGAGTACCTGTTCTTCGGCGCCCGGATCACCCAGAACTACGACTCCTGGCTGGGCGTCTTCTTCAACTGAAGAGGCTGTTTACGACGCCCTCTTCGTCGAATCGGACGTCTCAGGAGAGGACTTCGCCAGCGGTCTTCGCACCCAGGACGTTCTCAATCCACCGGTCGAGTGTCGCCGTGTCCGTGCACGATTGGATGCGAGCACGCTCTTCATCCGTCAGCGCAATCGCTGCGCGCGTGAGAAGGCGGAGAAGTGCGTTGCGCATGCCTTTGAGCTCTCCCTCTTCGACGCCCTCGTCACGCGCCACAGCAAGAGCGCCACGCGCATCCTGTTCCGCCATCTTCGCGCGTTCGTACAACTCCCAATCTTCCGGCGTGAACGCCGTCCTACGCGTCACTTCAAGCGCTTCGCGGAACGGTCCCTCCGCGAGGGCGGGCGGCACCACGTTTAGGTTCTTGGCTTCACGAAAGAAGTAGGCCCACTTGTCGACGAGCGTCTGCGGATCGTCGCCGGCCGCATACTTGGGCAGCTCCAGAAACGCATACTGGACCTGGGGAAGGCCCTTCTCGCCGCCGTGTTGCTCCTGCATCCGCCAGCGGCTCAGCATCGGTACCTTGAACCGGTCGTTCATATCCTTCTCGGGCCAGAGCTTGAAGTTGCATATCGTCACGCCAACGACGTTGCACAGCGTGGGGTATTCGTCCGCGTTGCGCAGTTGCATGACATACGCCTTGCTGGCGTTGTAGACGACGCGCTTCTCGACCCCCTCGACCTTGAGCACCTGCATTTCGACGACAAACCGCCGCCCAGATGCGTCCGTGCACTTGACGTCCACGATCGAGAGTTTGAGCTCCGGCACCGCGACGTGCTGCTCAAGAGAGAGGTGCTGCACTTCGAGGATGCGGTGCTCGCCTTCGAGCTCGAGGAGGTGGTTGAGCAGCGCGATGAGCAGATCTTTGTGCGCTTCGGCACCGAAGATCCGCTTGAAGACGAAGTCGGTCTTGGGGTCGGCGAAGACAGGGCTCATGGGAAGGTTCTACCTTCGGTGCGAGCCCTGGGCAATGTCCCTGTCCGAGCTGGCGAGGCGCTCCACCGGCATCTACACGCTGCTTGTATCCATTCGGACCCTTCTGCCACCCAACCAGGCGATTTGTGCGCCATGCTTCTTGCCTCGATAGTCGATAAAATCAGGCCACTCCGGTGAGGGCCTTTGAACCCACGGCGTCACGAGATCAACGCGCCACCACCGGTTGAGAACCGTGACTGGGCGATCGGGAAGTGTCTTCTTGCGGTCGTTCAGTGGCATCTTCAAGAAGTAGCTGTGGGCCCATTCCGCCAAATCGAGGCGTTGATCTGTAACCTTGGCTTTTTTTGCCTGGAATCCCCACCGAACCGACTTCTCCCAGCCAGTACTCCGGCTCTCGTGTTACAAGCTCCAGCTTGGGATGCGAGCCTGCCAGCCTGGCGGTTAGATTTCTGCTGATTCCAATATATTGAAGCCGCCTCGACCTCTCGTAGGCGCACTTCCCGAGCGCAATGTAAAGGCCCGGTCCGAAATCGAGCTCGGCGAGGCTCGCCTTGGCTCGATCCGAATACGGGCCATACCAATCAACGACGATCGCGATGTGCTTCATGCTGTGCCCTCTGTCGAGTAGCTCGCCTGGCTCGCCGATCCACAAGCGACGTGGCGACCTACGAGAGGTTGGCGGTCTGGGTCAGCTTGCTCACCACGGTGCCCAGCTGCTCCTCGGTGAGTCCCTCGTAGAGGGGCAGGGTGAGCGAGCGGGCAAATACACGGTCGGTCACCGGGAAATCGCCCTCGCGGTAGTCGTAGCGAGTACGGAAATAGCGGGTGAGCGGCATATGCCAGGTGCCGATGTTGGTCTCGACTCCCTGCTCGCGGAGCGACTTGATCAGGTCCGCCCGGCGGGGAGCGAGCTCCGCGGGGAGCGTGGTCACGTAGCTCTGGTAGGTGGGGAGAGCACAGCTCGCCACGAAGGGCGCCTGGATGGGGGTCCTGGAGAGCAAGGCCTCGTAGGTTTTGGCGAGGGAGCGGCGAGCGTCGAGGACGCGATCCAGCTTGGCCAGCTGGGTCACCCCCAGCGCTCCCTGGAACTCGGTCATCCGGCAGTTGTAGCCGGGCATGATGAAGTCGGCCGAGCCCGCGGTGGGATCCTGCCCATGGTTGCGGAGGGCCCTCATACGGTTGGCGATCGAAATGTCGTCCGTGGTGATGGCGCCTCCCTCGCCCGTGGTCACGGCCTTGCGGGGGTGGAAGCTGAAGCAGCCCATCAGGCCCATACTGCCCGCGGGCTTGCCGTTCCAGGTGGCGCCCAGGGCGCAGGCCGCGTCCTCGATGACCGGGAGGCCGTGGCGCCCCGCGATCTCGAGGATGCGCGTCATGTCCGCCGTCTGGCCAAAGGTGTGGACAGGCAGCACAGCCCGGACTCGACGCAGGGTGTCGCCGGCCTGGGCCAGCCTCCCCAGGGTCTCCTCGAGGGCGTCCGGTGACATGTTGAAGGTCCGGGCGTCGATGTCGACGAAGACCGGCTGGGCGCCGCAGAGCTCGATGACGTTGGCCGTGGAGAGCCACGAGTAGGCGGTGACCAGGACCATGTCCCCGGGGCGCACGTCGATCGCCAGGAGCGCGAACTGGAGCGCCGCGGTGCAGTTGGTCAGCGCGACCGCGTACTTCGAGCCGGTGATCGCGCACATGGCCGCCTCGAACCTGGCGACCTGGGGACCCTGGACCAGGAAACCCGTCTTCAGGACGGCCTGGACGGCGTCCAGATCGTCCTGCTCGATGGTGGGGACGCTCAGCCGGATCACTGGGCGTTTTCCTTGTACCACTCGGCCGTACGGCGGATCCCCTCGTCGAGATCGATCTTGGCGTTGAAGCCGAGCACCTCGCTCGACTTCTTCACGTTGGGGATGCGGAGCGCCACGTCGGCCAGATCGCGAGGGACGAGCGAGATCTTGGATCTGGAGCCCGTGACCCTGACCGTGGCCTCGGCCAGGCCCAGGATGGTGCAGATCGCCCGGGAGTTGCCGATGTTGAAGGTCTCGCCCACGGCGCTGGGAGAGGTCATCGTGAGCAGCACGGCGTCGACCATGTCGTCGACGTAGCACCAGGCGCGGATCTGGCTGCCGTCGCCGTGGACCTCGATGGGCTCGTCCCTGAGCGCCTTCAGGATGAAGTTGCGCAGCGCGCCCTCCCCGACCTGCCCCGGGCCATACACGTTGAAGGGGCGGACCACCGCGGTCTTGAGCCCGTGCTCCTTGTGGTAGGCGATGGCCAGGTGCTCCTCGGCCAGCTTGCCCACCGCGTAGGTCCAGCGGGGCTCGCCGACCGCGCCGATCACGGTGGAGTCGGTCTCGGCCGAGCGGAAGGCGTGCACCCCGAAGACCTCGCTCGTGGAGAAGCACACCACCCGCTCGCACCGGGGCAGACCGGCCGCGGCCTCGAGCACGTTGGCCGAGCCGATCATGTTGACGCGCAGGGTGGTGGACGGGCTGCGGCTCACCGTGTCGATGCCGGCGATGGCCGCGCAGTGCACCACGATGTCCGCGCCCTCCATGGACCGCCTCACGTGCCCGGCGTCCAGGACATCGCCCTTGATGAGGGTCAGGTTCTTGTGATCGCGGTACGCCTTGGTCTTCAGCGAGTCGCGGGAGAGGTTGTCATAGGCCACGATCCTGTTCGCCTCGATGAGGCGCCCGATGAGCGTCGAGCCGATGAAGCCGGCCCCGCCGGTGATGAAGATCGATTTTCCTTCCAGGTTCATACTTCCTCCACCGCGCGCCCCAGGCCGCGGAACACGAGGCCTGCCGCCCTGGCAGAGGCCCGTGAAAACATGTGCCTCGCGTCCACCAGCACGGGGGTACGCAGGGTCTTCTTGAGCGCGCCCAGATCGAGGCGCCGGTAGGCCGTGTGCGCCACCAGCAGCACCGCCGCGTCGGCGCCCTTCAGGGCCTCCCAGACGTCGCCCTTGTGCTCATGCACCCAGGGATCGTGGACCACGCACTCGGCGCCGGCGGCCCTGGCGTGCTGGATGAAGGCCTCCGAGGGGCTGTTCCTGGTGTCGTCGCTGTCCTCGAGGTAGGAGTAGCCGAGCACGGCCACGCGGGCGCCCGACACCCCCTTGCCCAGGGAGGCCAGGGCGCTCTCCAGGAGGCCGAGGACGTGGGCGGGCATGGAGTCGTTGCGGGCCCTGGCCGCGGCGATGAGCTTGGGGTCCAGCCCGGGGGCCCCGTGGGCCAGGAGCCAGGGATCCTTGGTGATGCAGTGGCCTCCCACGCCCGCGCCGGAGAGCAGCACGTTGCGCCCGGGCGACTTGTTCACCAGCTCGCGCACCCTGAGGAAGCTCCCCCCCGAGGCCTCGCAGATCAGGGCGAGCTCGTTGGCGAAGGCGATGTTCACGTCGCGGTAGGTGTTCTCCGCGGTCTTCACGAGCTCGGCCGTCACACAGTCGGCCTCGTCCAGATCGCCGCGCACGATCGTGGCGTAGAGGGCGACCATGGCCTTGGCGGTCTCCGGCGTGCTCCCCCCGCACACCCTGGAGAGCTCGGTGAGGTTCTTGAGCAGCCGCCCAGGCATGACCCGCTCCGGGCAGTGCCCCAGGAAGAAGCCCTGGTTTCGCTTCTTGCCCGAGGCGCTCTCCAGGAGAGGAGCGACCACCTTGTCGACGGTGCCCGGAGCGATCGTCGACTCGACGATGACCAAAGCCCCGTCCTTCATGACCGAGCCCAGGCTCTCGCACGCGCCGCGGAGCGCGCGGTAGAGGGGCTTGTTGTCGCCCTCGACCGGGGTGTCGACGTCGATGAGGATCACGTCCGCCGTCGCGAGGTCGGCGAACGAGGTGGTCGGTTTCAGCTTCCCGCTGGCGACGACGTGGGACACCATGGGAGCGAGGCCGGGCTCCTCGCCCTCGATAGGGCAGTGGCCTGCCTGGATGCGGGCGATGCGGTCGGCCTTCAGGTCGACGCCGACGACGTCGAAGCCGGCGTCGGCGAGGCAAGCGGCCACAGGTAACCCCACATAGCCAAGGCCGATGACTGCGATCCTGGCTTCTTTCTTCTCGATGCGGCTCTGGAGCGTGGACATGGATGCGATGCCTAGCCGTCCTGGCCCCGGCGCGCTACTCCACAGTGACGGTCTTGGCCAGGTTTCGCGGCTGATCGACGTCCGTGCCCTTCAGATCGGCCATGTAGTAGGCCAGGAGCTGGAGGGGGATGACGGTGAGGAGCGGCAGGACCTCGGGCTCCGCCTCGGGGATCTCGACCATGTCGGCCTCCGGGGCGCCAGGAGGGTACATCGACCCGCCGGAGCGCATGCTGCGAGGCGCCTGGCCCTCCAGGCAGAAGCGCTCCACGTCCTTGTCGCCCTTGGTGCACACGGCGATGACCTGACCCTCCCTGGCCTTGACCTCCTGGAGGTTGGACAGCGTCTTCTCGTAGTGGGGATCCCTGGGGCACACGATGACGACGGGCCTCTCCTCGTCGATGAGCGCGATGGGGCCGTGCTTCAT
>SXGT01901858.1_pt1 | contig 13813 bp, 11 predicted proteins | sample 3176221 | NCBI WGS metagenome assembly SXGT01 (sample SAMN11356862, study PRJNA531348) | freshwater metagenome | isolation source: freshwater sample F1-120 | place: China: Fuxian Lake, Yuxi | collected 2017-12-25 | reverse complement strand
GCCGCGAGCAGCACTGCCGCCGCGGCCGCCAACCACCACGGCCACGCGGGCCGGCGTGCATCGATGCCGACGGCACGCTGCGCCATCGCCGTCAAGGCAGCCGGCACCGGCGGCGTGAACGCGGCCCGCAGGCGCGCGTCGAGTTCGTCGTCGAGGGGATCGTTCATGGCGTCTCCGGCAACGGGGCCGCGGTCGGCTGCGACGACGGCGCCAACGCGGCGCGCAGTTGCTGGCGCGCGCGGCGGGCGTGGCTCGCGGCAGTGTTCTCGTTGAGTTCGAGCATGGTGGCGATCTCGGCGAAGGACATTCCGGCGACGACATGCAGCAGCAGGCAAGCGCGCGCGACTTCGGGCAGTGTGTCGAGGCCGCGCACCAGGGCGTCCGGCAATTCGTCGCGAACGGCGGCGAGCGTGAAGCCCGCCGACGGCCGCGCCGACGCCGGCATCTCGGGCAACGTCGCGGGGTCTGCCGGTTCCGGCAGACGGCGACGGCGCCAGTTGGCGCCGGTGTGCCGCACGATCTGCGCCAACCATGCGGCGAGGTCGCTGCCCGGCTGGAACTGCGCGCGTCGCTGCCACGCGATCCGCGCCACTTCCTGCACCAGGTCATCGGCCTCGCTGCGGCCAGCCCACGCGGCCGCGATCACCCACAACGCGCGCCCATGTCGGGCGAACGCCGCAGTGAACTCGTCGGCCGTAAGGGTCGCAGCTGGCATCCGGTGGGCAACGTACCGATCAGCCGCCGCAACCGGAACCGCAGGCGCTGCCGCAGCAGCCGGACTTGGCTTCGGGCTTGGCGACGGGAGCCGCCGGTGCCTTGGCCGCGGTGCCGCAGCAGCCGGGCGGGCAGCAGTCGTCGCAGCAGGGCTCGACGCAGCACTCCGGCGGGCACACGATGCAGCACGGGCAGCAGGGGTCTTGGGCTGCCGGAGTGCCGGCCGAACCGGCCAGTGACATCGACAGGAACCAGGGAAGGACGGATACGAGGAAAGTGTTCATGCACCCGACTGATGTCGGAACCCCGGCCCTGGCGTGCAGCATTCTCACGATTTCGGCGTGCCCGGTGGCCCGACGACTACGCCTTCCGGCGAAGGGACGCTCCCGGCACAGGGTTGTTCACGACAGGGGCGCCCGGCGAGGCCATGCTGCACCGCGACCTCGGCTTGTTGCCACGCTCCGTGACCACCATGCAAAACCGTCGCACGTTCCTCGCTTCGACCCTCGCCTTCTCGGCGTGCGCCGCCGGCAGCCCCGCCGCCCTCGTGCCGCCAACTCCCAAGCGCCTGCTGATCCTTGGCGGCACCGGCTTCATCGGCCCGCACCAGGTGCGCTGCGCGCTCGCGCGTGGCCACAAGGTGACGGTGTTCAACCGCGGCCGCAGCGGCAAGGGCATGTTCGGCAAGGACGTCGAAGAGCTGGTCGGCGATCGCGCAACCGACCTGTCGGCGCTGCAGGGCCGCACCTGGGACGCCGTCATCGACGAGTCCGCTTCGCAGAGTTCCGCACCCGATTGGGTGAAGCGCTCCGCGGCCGCACTGCGCGAAAGCGTCGGCCAGTACCTCTACGTCTCGACGCGCTCGGTCTACCTCGACACGAGCCGCGTGCCGATGACGGCCGAAGCTCCGGTGCTGACGCGCGAGAACAGCCCGATCGCCGAAGGTCAACCGCTGAGCTACGGCCATGCGAAGGCCTACGCCGAGAAGGAAGCCCACGCAGCGATGCCGGGCCGCGTCTGCGTCGTGCGCCCGGGCCTGATCATCGGTCCGGAGGACGACACCGACCGCTTCACCTACTGGCCGGTGCGCATCGCGCGCGGCGGCGAAGTGCTCGCACCGGGCGACGGCAGCGACCACGTGCAGAACATCGATGTGCGCGACCTCGTCGAGTTCCAGCTGCGGCTGGTCGAGAACGGAACGTTCGGCGTCTTCAACGCGGTCGGCCCGCAAGGCGGCCAACCGTTCCGCCAGTTCCTCGCCCGCATCCAGCAGGGCGTCGGCGGCGATGCGACCTTCACGTGGGTCGATGCCGACTTCCTCGTCGAGCGCGGAGCGCGGCCGTACGGGCGCGAACTGCCGGCGTTCCAGCGGATGCAGGGCCGCACCGCCGGATTCGGGCGCTTCGACCTGAGCCCGGAGATCGCCGCCGGATTGACCTTCCGACCGACCGAGGTCACGGCGCGCGACACGCTCGCGTGGTGGCAGAGCCTGCCGGCCGAACGCCGGGAGAAGCCCAAGGCCGGCCTGACGGCGGCACGGGAGACGGAACGGCTCGCCGCATGGCGGGCGCGCGGCTGAGGGACTGCGGGCCGTCGCCGCGCCATTGCGAAGTTTGTGAATAGCATGCGCGGTCTGAGGTGACTCCCAAGACGTGCGTAGTGCTGTTCCTGACACCCTGCTGCCTGCCGCCCACCCGCCTTCGCTGACGCCAGGCGGCGCTGGCGGCGTCGATGTGCATCGCACCGCGATCTGGCGGTATCTGCGCATGCTCGGCGCCTCGGCCGACGAAGCGGACGAGCTGGCGCAGGAGACGATGCTGGTCGGGTGTCGCAGCCCGTTGCCCGGCGAACCGGCGGCGGCGCGCGCCTTCCTGCGCGGTGTGGCCCGCAACCAGTGGCTGCGCACGCGGCGCTTCTGGCAGCGGCGGCGCGAACGCGAGATCGCGCTGGCGGTCGAAGAACTGTGGCTCGCGACCGCGGACGCCGACGACGGCGACGATCGCATCGAACGGCTGCGCGGGTGCCTTGCGGCGTTGGCGCCGCGCACGCGCGAAGCCCTCGAGCTTCATTACCGCGACGGCTTGCCGTGGACGGACGTGGCGTCGCGAGTCGGGCTGTTGGCGAACGGCGTAAAGACCCTGGTGCAGCGCGCGCGGCAGATGCTGCGGCAATGTCTCGAACGGAGGACCCCATGACGACGATGACGATGGCTACGCGCGAGGTCGCGCGCGAACGACAGCTCGATTGGCTGCTCGACGAAGCGCTCGGCACGGGCGAGCGACGGCACGTGCATTCGCAACGCGGCGTCTCGTGGCTGGCGGCGGCGATGGTCGTGCTGGCGGTCGGTGTCGCGTTCGGCGTGGCGATGCTGCGCGGCGACGATGCCGCGCGCATGGCGCAAGAACCGGTCGGCGAGCCCGCGTTCCACGAATGCCATGGGCCGGCGGAACTCGACAAGGTGCCGGCCGACGTGACGGCGCTGCGCTGCTTCGACTTCGATGATGCGGCGTGTGCGCGGCTGGCGAAGTTCACCAAGCTCGAGCGGCTCGACCTGTCCGGCATGGACGTCAACGACAAGGGCTACTCCGTGTCGCTGCCGATCACCGATACCGGCGTGCGGGAACTCGGCAAGATCACTGGACTGCGTTGGCTGTGCCTCGCGAGATGCCACGCGATGAAGGGCGAAGGACTGCAGGCACTGGAAGCGTTGCCGCGGCTCGAACACCTCGACGTCACCTACTCGGGCATCCTGTCGCCGGCGGTCGAACGGCTGTCGCGTTTGCCGAGCTTGCGCACGCTGGTGCTGTCGCACTGCATGAACTTCCACGGCGACTCGCTGCGTGCTGTCGCCAAGATTCCGGGGCTGCGGCGGCTCGAACTGCGCGCGTGCACGACGATTGCCGCGAAGGATGCTCTGCATCTCGTGCAGTTGAAGGAACTGCGGCATCTCGATCTGCGCGACTGCCAGGGACACTTCCGTGGGCAGCGCATGGACTTCGGTTTCGGCCTGTTCAAGGACACCGACGGCGACGGCTTGCCAGACACCTCACCTCAGCAACCTCTCGAAGATGGCAACGGCATCACCGACGAGGTCATCGCCGCGTTGTCGACGCGACCGCTGCACACGCTCCTGCTCGGCGGCTGCGAATCCCTGACCGATGCGATCGGTGACTCGCTGGCGAAGATGACGGCGCTGCGCGTGCTCGACGTCTCGAACCTGCCGAAGACCGACGGCAGCCTGCTCGCGAAACTGAGCAACGAACTCGAATCGCTCGAACTCAGCGACAACGGGCAGTACGCAGCCGCGGAGCTCGCTCGGATGCCCGCGCTGCCGCGCCTGCGCTCGCTCGGGTTGAGCGGCCTCAAACTCGATGCCCCCACTCTCGAACGGGTGCTGGCCAGCAAGCCGCTGCGCACACTGGCCCTGGGCGGTCGACCGTCGCGCGGCAAAGGCGACCGCGCCACGCAGCCCACGCTGGATACTGCAGCCGCGATGAAGCAGATCGCAACGCTCGCCGATCTGGAGTCGCTCGACCTGCGCGACGCGACGTTCGTCGATCGCCGTCTGCTGGAAGCGGTGGCCAGGCTGCCGAAGCTGCGTTCGCTGGACCTCACCGCCCCACTGACCAATCCGCTGATCGACCGCAACGATGCCGTGGCAGGCCTTGCTGCCAACACGTCGTTGCACTCGCTTCGTCTCGTGTGGAACCGCTTGACCCCTGAGACGCTGCAGGGCCTGCGCAACCTGCCCCTGAAGGAACTCGATCTGCGCGGCACTACCCTGACGGACAAGAATGTGCGCGAAATCGCGGCGACGTGGCCTGGCTGCCGCATCACTCTGCAGAACGGCCAGATCCTGCAAGCGCGGTGACGCGCCGGCCGCCTACGGCAGCAGCACGAGCTTGCCGAGTGCGGCCCGCTCCTCGAGCAGCCGATGCGCTTCGCCCACCTGCGCCATCGGCAACGTGCGATCGAGCACCGGCGACAACCGCCCCTGCTCGACCAGCCGCAGGATCGTGCGCAGATCGCCCTTGCTGCCCATCGTTGAACCGAGGATCGACAGGCTCTTGAAGAACACTGCGTGCAGCGACAACGACACCGTGCCGCCGGTAGTCGCGCCGCACGTGACCACGCGCCCTCCGCGCTGCAGCACCTTCAGCGAAGCATCGAACGTCGCCGCCCCGACATGCTCGAACACGACGTGCACGCCGGCCTTGCCGGTGAGCGCGCGGACTTCGGCGACCACATCCTGCGCCTTCGAATCGATCACGTGGTGCGCGCCCAGCGCCTTCACCTTGGCGCATTTCGCGGGTCCACCCGCCGTCGCGATCACCTGCGCGCCGAGCAGATTGGCAACCTGCACGGCCGCGCTGCCGACGCCCGACAACCCGGCGTGCACCAGCACCGTCTCGCCGGCCCGCAGCTCGGCACGTCGCACCAGCATGTTCCACGCGGTCTGGAACACGAGGCAGGTCGCCGCCGCCTCCGGCATCGACAGGCGCGCGGGCTTCGGCGCCACGTTCGCAGCCGGAACGCACACGTACTCGGCGCACGTGCCGTCACCGCTCTCGCCGAGGATGTGGTAGTGGCGACACAGCTGGTCGACCCCCTGCAAGCACGACTCGCACACTCCGCACGAGACACCGGGCAGCACCACCACCGCGTCGCCTTCCTTCACCCCTTGCGCCCCGGCGCCGAGGGCATCGACGACGCCAGCCGCATCGCTGCTCGGCACGATCGGCAACGGGAACGTGTGGCCCGGCACCCCACGCCGCACCCAGGTGTCGAGGTGGTTGAGTCCGATCGCGGCGATGCGGAGGCGCACCTGCCCCGGCAACGGAGCCGGCAGCGGCCGCTCTTCGAGCCGCAGCTTGTCGAACCCGCCGTGCTCGCGCACGACGACGCAGCGCATGGTCACCATCGGCCGCCGATGATCGCGCTGACGACGCGAGCCGACAAGCGGTCGTTAGCGCCTGTCGCTGCCGTCGGACGCCACGGTCTCGCCTCGCGCGCCGTCTTCAGCACACAACTGCTGCACCAGGGTGCGCACCGCCTCGATCATGAACGGCTTCGACAAGACGCCGTCGAGCTGCATGTCGCCAGCAACCTGCTCGACGTAGGAAGCGGGATGGCCGCTCATCAGCACCACGCGCGAGGACGCCCGCATCGATCGCAGCCGTCGCACGACTTCGACGCCGTCGAGGCCCGGCATCGAAAGATCGACGAACGCCGTGACCTGCTGTTCCTTGGGCAACGCGGCAACCGCCAGGAACAGGGCTTCGCCACTGTCGAGAATCTGCGCCTGCACGCCGATCGTGCTCAGCATGCGCGCCAGCATGCCGCGCACGGCGAGGTCGTCGTCGACGACGAACATCGAGCGCAGGCTGTTCGGGGAGATGGTCGTTGGCGGTCGCGGCACGACGATCGGCGGCTTCGGCGCCGTGGCACAAGGCAGGGTGATCGTGAAAGTCGAACCTTGGCCCGGAGCACTCTGCACTGCGATGCGGCCCGAATGCCGGCGCACGACGCCATGCACGACGGCGAGCCCGAGGCCGCGTCCAGGAAAGCGCGTAGTGAAGAACGGATCGAAGATGCGCTGCTGCACCTCGGCGGTCATGCCATCGCCGTCGTCGGTAACGACGATGAGCGCTTCGCTGCCGCCTTCGGCAGTGGCCGGCGGCGTGGAGAGCGAGATGCGGACCGAGTGCGCATTGGCGTCGCGAGCGTTGGTGACCAGATTGAGCAGGACCTGTTCGAGTTGCGCGCGATCCCCGAGCGCGCCGACGCCAATCAGGTCGGGCGCGACGGCCAGCGTCACCGACACGGTGTTCTTGGTCGCCGCCTGCAGGGCCGGCAACATCTCGGTCACGATCGCGACCAGGTCCACCGGCACGCATTGGGTCGGTGAACCGCCGGCATACGCCTGCAACTGGCGGCACAGGCGCGACGCCTGCTCGCTCGCCGATTGGATGGCCCGCGCCAGCTCCACGCCGTCCGCCCGCCCCCCCGGCTGCTGCATCAACTCGGCGCTGCCGAGGATGCTGGTCAGCAAGTTGTTGAAGTCGTGGGCGACGCCGGCCGCCATCGTGCCGAGGCTCTCGGTGCGCTCCAGTTCGCGCATGCGCTCTTCGAGCTTCTGCTGCGCGAGCTTGCCGGCCTCGATCTCGCGCACGTGGTCCGCCAGACGGGCGTTCGCCACGAGCAGCTTGCGCCGGCTCCAGAACGAGACCAACACCAGCAGAGTCAGCGAACCCACCAGGCCGAACGTTCCGAAGCGCCGCGCTTCGTCGAGCCGCTGCGCCGCCTGGGAGTTCTCCGCCGCCAGGCGCTCTTCGGCGGCCTCCTTCGCGCGCTCGGTGGTGGCGACGCGCTCACGCAACTCCTCGGCCCGCCGCTCCACCACGACGTTGCTGGTCTGCATCTCGTCGATCTTGTTTCGATAGGTGGCGGCGTTGTCGCCGTCGTGCATGCGAACCGCGATTTCGAAGCGGGTGCGCACCAGCTCCAGGTCGCACTCCGCGTAGCCAGCGCCCTCGATCAGGGTGGTCAACTCGGCCAATCGCAGCTGGACCGTGGCGTAGTCCTCGCGATGGACGCAACTCCACACCAGCATGTCGCGAATGCCGAACAGGGCGCGCCGGTCGCCGAGCTGCTCGTACAGCCGCTCGACTTCCTCGTAGATCGGCATCGCCGCGTCGCGTTCCCCACGCCGGTAGAGACTGTTCGCGCGCGCCGCCATCGCCGAAGCGTGCAGCCGGCGGTTGCCCTGCGTCGCCGCCAGCTGCTCGATCTGCTCGGCCAATCGAGCTGCCTCGGAGAAGCGATTCTCGTTGCCGGCAATGGCCTGCTCCTCGATCAGGCAAAGGTAGCGCAGATGTTCGATGTCAGCTTGCCGGCCGCGCTCCACCGCTTGCGCGAACAGCTTGCGCAGCATCACCAGTCCACGTTCGGGGGTTATGTGGCCGGCGACCGACAACGACCGGATCCGCAACAACGGATCCCCCAGCTGATCGGCGAGTTCTCGCGCTTGCACCCAGTCGAGCACCTCCTGGTCGTGTTTGCCGCCGTGGCACAGCACCCGCGTCCGCGCCAGATGCACGAAGTAGCGCAGCACGGGGTTCGTTCCGTCCGGCAACAGTTCGCTGCGCTTGAGCCATGGCTCCGCGTAGACCGGGCCATCGACGATGCAGACGACGAGCGCGGTCATCGCCGCCGCCGCCTGGCCCACACCGAGCAACGTCGAACCCTCGGCCGAGGCGCGGAGCCGTGCCGCCTCAGGAACCGCCGCGCGGGCGTCGTAGTCGAGTTGCGCTTCGATCACTTCGAAACCGAGCTGGAACCACTCCAGGGTCCCCTCCTTGGCGGCGGCGAACTTCGGTTCCACCAACTTCAGCCGGACTTCCTGCGCACACACCGGAGCACTTGCTGCTGCGGCGAGCAAAGACGCAACCGAGACGGCGAGGGCGCGCATTACCTGACTGTAGTGCGGCGTCCGTACGCTGCCAATCAACCTGCCCGACGCGGCGGCGAACGGAGCGTCGTCGATCGGCACCTGGCGTTTCCTGGCGACGTCGAACAGGCGCGGCAGCGGCCGGTCGATGCGATCGCCAGGCTTGCGGTACGGCACCCGGTGCAGCTTCGGTTGCAGCTGGTCCTTCGGGGCCGTCTCGACCGGGTGCACGATCCGTTCTTCCCCTGGCTCGACCTGGAACCCGAGCACCTTCGTGCCGTCGGTGGCGGAACGTGCTCGGCACGATCGCGAGCTGGCTGCGTTCGCGTTCGGCGTGCCGGACGCGATCGCTCAGATGCTGCGGCCGATGCCGAAACCACCACCACCGCCGCCGCCGATGGAACGGCCGATGCCAAAGCCACCACCACCACCGCCGCCGATGGAGCGCCCGATCGAAGCGCCAAAGCCACCACCACGGGACCGGCTGACGCCACCCGCGATCTGGGCGACGGCGCCGACGATCTGCAGCGCCACGCCGATGCCCTGCATCACGTCGGTCGACCGCTGCTGATGGTGACGGATCGGCGGCGGTGCGAACCGCTGGCTGCCGCGCAGAACCCCCCACAGGTCTTCCGCCGGCAACGCCCCGGAGCGCGCTTCGGGCAACAGCGCCTCGAGATGGTCGAGGTGGAACTCACTGCGCCCGGCGTCGTAGTCCGCGCGCCGGAATCGCGTCACCAACTCGTCGAGACCGTCGGCGATCGCGTCGAGCCGATGCGCCGAAGCCTCGATCGGCGTCGCCTCGCGCTGCACCCGCGCCAGCTGGTCGGTGCATGCCCGCAACGCCTGCACCAACTGGTCGTCTCTCCGGTCGGGCGTGGCGCAGGCATGGCTCTCCATGGCGCCCTGCTCAGCCTTGGCGAGGAACGACGTCAGCCGGGCGAGCGCCCGCTCGTAGAACACGCCGCGGTTGCCGGTCTCTTCACGCACACTCGCATGCAGCGACGCCAGGCGCTGGGCGACCTGTTCGGTCGCCGACACCAAGGCATCGCGCGCAATCGCCCGCCGATCGACTTCTTCCTGCACGGGCGGCACGCCGACCGCCGCCTCGATCGCGTCTTCCATCAATTCGATCTGGTGCTGCAAGTCCTTCACGTCCTCCGTGCGCCGCTGCACTTCGAGGGCCACGAGCTTTGGTGTGGCCTCGAGGAAGCGGTAACTGGCGACCGCCGTCGTGTAGCCGATGAACTCGGCGAGCCGGCGATCGAAGCGCGCAACGAACCCACGCGAGCGGTACTGCGGCGTGCCGAACTCGCGGCGCCACAAGTACTGGAAGAGTCGGCTGTGTTGGTACGGCGGCAGCTTCTCCTTCGCTTCGGCGCGGAGCTCGTCGGCGCGCGCGACGTCGCGCGCGAGGCGGACTTCGCCCTGCGTCGCTTCGGCCTCCAGTGCCTGGTACTTCGCATCGGCGGCGAGCCGCTTGCCGACTTCCGCCAACAGCGCATCGCGGCGCGCGACCTCGGCATCGAGCTCGCGTGTTTCGGATGCCAGGCGCGCCGCCCCCTCAGCCTGCTCCCGCACCGCCGCCGCGATCTGCGCCTGCAATTGCGCCTGCCGATCCTGACGATCCCGCTCGAACTGCTGCAGTTCCGCCACGACCGCGGGCATCGCCTGGTCAGCGGTCGCGGCATCGAGCTGCGGCATTTGCGTCGCTGCCAAATCGCGCAACGTCTGCAACCGTTCGCGGCCGAGGGCATCGGCTTGCTCGCGAACGCGCCGCGCCGCCGATTCGGCGGCATCGGCATCGCGGCGAGCCGCCTGCGCCGTAGCCGTGAGCTGCGCCATCACTTCGCGCCCCGACCTCACCATTTCGTCAATGTCCTCCCGCGTTGCAGCGTGCGGCCGCTGCCATCACGCATTTCGATCACCGGCCCCGACGTGCCGCGAACCTTGCGCGCGAACACCGTTTCGTCGAGCACGCCATCCTTCTGCTTGTCGGCGACGAGTCGCTCGAACACCTCGGCGGGCACTTCCTCGGCCCACTTGGTGACGCGATTCCGCGTCTTCGCTTCGGTGTGCACGACATCGCGCGGCAACGCCTGACCGTCTGCGGTCAGCGCTTCGACGACGACGTAACAACCGACCACACGACCGTCGTGGGTGCGCTCGAACGCACTCCTCTCCCCGGAACGGGCGACGATCGTCACCACGTATTCCTCGTCGAGCCGCAGAACGACTTCGTCGAGCAGCTTCTGCGAACGTCGCAACCGATCGAGGTCCTGAGCGGCCTCTGCCGCCTCGGCGCCGGGCACGACCTGGTTCACCGCCGCGAGTCCGTCCGGAGCAGTGGCGAGTTTCTTGGCGGCGGCGAGGGAACGTTCCCACTTCTGCCACGCCGCCGGCCACAGATCGGCCGACGGCACCGGCACGGGAATGGGCTGCGGCGTCGGTTCGACCTTCGGCGTCGGCGCCTTGGCCGGCTCGACCGGCAGCGGCTCGGGAATGCGCGTCGGGGTCGTTGGCGCCGGCGTCGGCGTGAGCGCTGGCTTTGGCTGCGCCGTCGCCGCCTGCATCGCCATCGTGACGCCAGTGCCGAGCACGGCGAGGCACAGCACCGCGAAGCACAACGGGCCGCGCATCACCCACAGGTGCGCCCGGAAACGCCGCCAGCTCGGCGGTGGATCCGCGTAGCGATGCTGCTTTGCGAAGTAGTGGTCGATCGCCGCATCGACCTCTTCCGACGTCACCGCTTCGCCGGCGGCCGCCGCCGTCGCCATCAGCCGCTCGCGCAAGCGCTGCTTGGCGATCGTGGCATCGAGCTGGGACTCGGCGGTTTCCCGTTCGCGCCGCAATGCCGACGCGACGTCCATGATGCGCAGCATGTCGTGCATGCTGGCGTCGACGACGGGAGCGCCGGGCGATGGCGGCGGTACGGATGCGGGCGATGAGGCTGCGTTCACGAGCGAACAGCGTGGAGTGGCCGAGTGCCGCGGTAAGCTGCCGCGACTACCACGCCAAGGGAATCATCGTGTCCGAGAAACCACTCGCGCCGGCAATCCAGAAGCCCGCTTCCTCCGTCCAGAAGTACCTCGACCAGGCACTGTCCGTGCTGCAGAAGTACGGGATCCTGCCGCAACAGGACGCGCCGCCGCAGCTGGTCAAACTGCTCGAAGAAGTGCGCCACGTCGATGAGCCCAAGGTGATGACGATCGGCAAGACCGTCCAGTACATGCAGAGTTTCAACGCGATGGTGCGCGACAACGTCGAAGACGTTCGCATCGGCAATCGCTTCCTCGACATCTCGCAGCAGTTCGACAGCATCCGCGACGACAGCAAGACCCTGATCGCCCAGCTCGACGACGGCAAGATCAGCCTCACCGAGCGCCTGTCCAATCTGTGGATGAAGATGCGGCGCGGCACGCCGAGCGACCGCTTCCAGAAGATCGCCGAGATCTACAAGGCGGTGACCGGCGACACCCAGGTCCAGCTGCAGAAGGAGGCGGCGATCATGGAGGGCTACATCGACTTCCGCTTCGCCCTGAAGGAAGCGGAGATCGTCGCGCGCGAACTGCTCGACAAGCAGACGACGACGGCCGACGCGGCGAAGGCCGCGCTGGCGACCGCCCAGAAGGCCGTCGACGACTCCGGCAGCGCCGATGCACCGACCAGGTCGCGCTTGCAGCTGGCCCGCGACCAGGCGATGCATGCGTTCCAGAAGCAGGACCGCCACTTCCAGCTGATCAAGGACATCGCCGAGAACCTGCAGATCGGCTACGACGTCGGCGAGACGTTGGTCGCGAAGCTGAAGCAGACGCACGACGTGAAGGACCAGGTCTACCGGCGCTCGGTGACGTTCTTCACCACCAACGAGCACGTGTTCACGATCCTCGGCGCGGTCTACACGTCGCAGCACGGGCTGCACGAAGCGACGCAGGCGCACGAAGCGTTGAAGCGCGGCGTCAACAAGGGACTCGAAGACGTCGCCGACCTCGGTCGCGACCTCGAACGCGCCGCGCTGAAGGCCGGCTACGGCTCGACGATCGACCCCAAGTCGGTCGAGAAGCTGGTCACCGCGATCACCGACTACCAGGTCGATTCGCTGAAGCTCGTCGCCGAGTTGCGCAAAGAAAGCGATGCGAACGCGCGCGAGATCCGGCGCGTCGTCGAAACCGGCAAGCAGCGCTTCCAGGACACGGTGGCGAAGTTCGCCCGCGGCGAACAGGTCTGACGGCGACGGGCGCAAGAACGTCCAAGCCGCACAGCGCGGTTTCCGTACTGTGCGGGCATGCGCATCTCGCTCCTCGTCCTGCTCGCCGCCGCCGCTTGCACGTCGCTGCCACCCCAGCCCACCGCCGCCGACCGGACCGACTTGCTCGCCGTACGCGAACAGGTCTGGCGCGCCTGGTTCGGCAACGACCAGCAGCGCTTGCGCGAGCTGCTGCCCGACGACTTCGTCGCGATCGATCCGGAAGGCGGCGTGAAGCGCGGCCGCCAAGGCCAGCTTGACGGGGCGGCGGCCTTTGCGACGGGCGGCGGCAAACTGCTCGACGTGCGCTTTCCCGAGACCGAGATCCAGTGGCTGGCAGACACTGCGGTCATTTACACGACGTTCGAAGTCGACCTCGAAGCAGGCGGCCAGAAGCAGACGATGAAGGGCCGCGCCAGCGAAGTGTTCGAACGCCGCGCCGGACGCTGGGTGCATCCGGGCTGGCACATGGACTCCACGAAGTGACGTAAACTGCGCCACCGCCATGCCGCCTTCGACGACAACCCTCGTGCACCGCGCGCCCGGGGTCGCGGTGTTCGACTTCGCGTGCGGTGCGCACCGCGGCGACCAGGGCGAGGAGGAAGCGACGACGGCGGATCTGCTGGTGCTGCCGTGGCGCGGCCATTTCGAATGGCGAACGGGACGCACCGTGGACGTCGCTTCGGCGAACACGGCGTTGTGGTGCCGCAGAGGCCACGGCTACCGCGTCGCGCATCCGGTGTGTGGCGGCGATCGCTGCACCGTGCTCGCGATGCCGATGGCAGACGAGTCGACGCGCGGGGCGGAACCGGCGGTTGCCACCGTACCCGTGACAGCGCGGCTGTATCTCGAACACTTGCGTCTGCGCCATCTGCTCGCGACGGCGACCACGCCCCTGGCGCGTGATGAGTCCGTGCTCGCCTTCGCGGCGGCAGTGCGGCGCTCGCCCTCGACGCCGGAGCGCAGCGCAACCGCCACCCAACTGCGTCAGGTGCACATGGCCCAGGAGTTCCTGCACGCGAACGTGCAGCGCACGGTTCGCCTTGCCGAGGTCGCGCGCGCCGTCGACGCCTCGCCGTACCACCTCGCGCGGGGCTTCCATCGCCTCGTCGGCCTGCCGATGCACCGCTACCAGCTCGCGCTGCGGGCGCGGCAGGCGCTCGCCGCCGTGCTCGACGGCCACGACGACCTGACCACTCTCGCGCTGGCGCTCGGCTTCTGCGACCACGCGCATCTCACGCGTGTCTTCACGCAGCACTTCGGCATGCCGCCGTCGGCGGCGCGGAGTCGCCGATGGTGAAGCCGGCCCCCGTCTCCGTGCGCCCGCTCACGGCGGCACGTTGGAACGACTTCGCGGCCCTGTTCGGCGAACGCGGCGCGTGCGGCGGCTGCTGGTGCATGCT
>SXGT01824186.1_pt1 | contig 13814 bp, 19 predicted proteins | sample 3176221 | NCBI WGS metagenome assembly SXGT01 (sample SAMN11356862, study PRJNA531348) | freshwater metagenome | isolation source: freshwater sample F1-120 | place: China: Fuxian Lake, Yuxi | collected 2017-12-25 | reverse complement strand
GCTGTCGGTTCGACACTTGCGCAAAGGCGCGCAGCGACGGTTCGTCACCGAACTGTGCGAGGAGCTGTACCACCTCAAGGGCAAGCCGGCCAACCGTTCGCCGCTGGCCGTGTTCGTGGACGAGGCCCGGCTGTTCGTTCCTCAGCAGGTGACGAGCGAGATTGCCCGGACCGTCGGCGCCGTCGAGGACCTCGTCACGCTCGGCCGCAGTTCCGGGTTCGGCGTCGTGCTGATCAGCCAGCGGTTCGCGACGATCAACAAAAACGTCACCACGCAGGCAGGCGTGATCATCGCGCACCGGCTGACGAGCCCGCAGGACCGCAAGTCGCTGGGGGAGTGGATCGAAGAAAACGCCACGATCGACCAGCAGCGCGAGACGCTCGCGAGCCTGGCGGGTTTGAAGAATGGCGAGGCGTGGGTGTGGGCGTCGACGCTGGACATCTACAGCCGGGTGCAGATCCGCCTCAGCGAGACGTTCGACAGCGGCGCGACGCCGAAGATGGGCGTGAAACCCGTCGAGCCGAAGAAGCTGGCTGAGATCGACACCGACAAGCTACGAGAGCGCCTGACGGCCGCGGTGGAAGCGAAGAAGGCGAACGACCCGGCGGAGCTGAAGAAGCGCGTCGCGTCGTTGGAGAAGGAATTGACCGCGAAGACGCGAAGTCGCGAAGAATCGCCCGCGAAGGTGAAGACGGTCGAGAAGCCGGTCATCACGGAGAGGCAGATTGCCGCAATGGATCGGTTTGCGGTGAAGTTGGAAGCGGCCGTCAACGCTCAGGGCATTAAAGTCGAGTGGCTCGACAAGGCCATCGAGCGATTTCAAGCCGAACGGTCGAGCGCTGAAAACTTCCGCGCCGAACTGCGAATCCTGTTCGACCAGTTGCGCATTGCGATTGTGACGGCGAAGTCGCCGCAACCCAGAACAGTAGCGGCGGGCATCGACGCAATTCAGTCATCGTTCTCGCTTCGTGCGCGGTCTAACCTCAAGTCGACGGCCGGGCCACTTGAACCGGGCGAGATCATCACCTTCAAGCGTCCTTCGTCATCCGGCGCGACGTCAAACCCAGGCAACAGCGACATCCCCAAAGGTGAACTGGCGATCCTCACCGCGGTCGCGCAGACGCGGGGCGGCTGCTCGCGCGAGCAGCTGACCGTCCTCACCGGCTACAAGCGTTCGACCCGCGACGCGTACATCCAGCGGGCCCGTGAACGCGGCTACGTCGAAGATCGCGGCGGGCAGATCGTCGCCACCGCCGACGGCGTCGCTGCCCTGGGCTCAAACTTCGAACCGCTGCCCACCGGCGACGCGCTCCGCGAACACTGGCTGGCCCGCCTGCCCGAGGGCGAACGCAAGTGCCTGCAGGTCCTCGTCGACGCCTGGCCGAATTACGTCAACCGCGACGACATCACCAGCGCCACCGACTACAAGCGCAGCACGCGCGATGCGTACCTGCAGCGTCTCGGCAACCGCAAGCTCGTCGACGCGTCCCGCGAGGGCGTGAAGGCTTCCGACATTCTTTTCGACGGGGGTGCAGCATGATCGCTCCCCCCATCCACTTTGAAGGCGACCGCCTGAAGGTCGTCTGGTCCGACTTCGGCGCGGGGCCGGGGTATGACCTTTTCAAGGCGGTCAAGCGGCTGCCGGAGTACGAGGTCGTGCTCGATGACAGCGGCATGGCCACGGGTATCACCGCGCCGGCGCGGTTCGCGTCGATGCTCGGCGTCGATGTGCCGCCGGGGCTGGAAATGCCGTTGCCGTGGTTCGACGGTTTGTTCGATGACCAGCGGGCGATTGCCGAGATGGCGATGAACGCCAAGCGGTTCGCCTACTGGGGCGACTGCGGGCTTGGCAAGACGCTCGTCGGGCTGGAATGGGGCCGTCAGGTCGTCCACCTGACCGGTGGGCGCGTGTTGATCGTCACTCTCAATGAAATCGTTGGGACGTGGATCGATGAAGCGAAGAAATTCTACGGCGACACGCTGCCGATTATCCGGATCGACAGCCGGGCGCACATGAAAGAATGGTGCGCCGCCGGCACGATCGGCGGCGTTCCCACTGGCGCGATGATCGCCGTCACGAACTATGAAAAGTTCAACCATAGTTCCGAGTCCGACCAGGTCGTCAGCGAACTGAAGTTGCTGGCTGGCATCGCGCTCGACGAATCGTCGCGTCTCAAGACCGGCGGCGGGAAACAGAAGTGGGCACTGATCAAGTCGGCCCGCGGCATTCAGTTCAAGCTGTCGCTGACGGCCACGCCGGCACCGAACGAACTGATGGAGTTCGCGTCGCAGGCATCGTTCCTCGAGCGCATGCGGTCAGAATCGATCGCCGACGCGACCCAGCAGATTATCTGGACGTATTTTTCCCGCGACCCGAAGACGCACCGCTGGACGATCAAGACGCACGCGCGGCAGGCGTTCTTCGAGTGGATGGCGTCATGGTCGATCTACGTGCGCGACCCGCGGCACTTCGGCTGGCGGAAGGGTTGGACGCCACCGCCGGACCCGGTCTACCTGCACCATGAGATCCCGATCACCGCCGAGCAGCGGCAGATGGTGATGGATTTCAATGCCGACCCCAAAAACGTCGCCGAGGCGAACGTCGGGATGATGTTTGCAGGCGAGTTGAACGCGATCGCGTCGATCAAACTCAGCCAGGCGGCCAAGGGTTTTGTTTACCTGAACGACAAGGACGCGAAGAAGGCCGGCGACTCGGCGAAGGACGAACCGATCGGTGAAGTGCCGGCGAACCTGGTCGTGGATCCGGTCGACGGTGTTGTCGGTGAAGGTGACGACGTCGCGGCGCAGACGGAATCGAAGCCACAACCGAAGCCGAAACCGAAGCCCGCGAAGAAACCCCGGATCGTGGTACCGCCGGGCGGCGCGACACTGATTGCTGGCAAGCCCGTCCGGCTGATCGAGTCCAACAAGCCGCGGTTCGTGGCCGAAAAGATCGTCGAGGAAGTGCGGGCCGGGCATCGCGTGCTCGTTTGGACCGTCTTCGACGCCGAGACGGAGATCTTGCAGCGGGAACTCGTCGCGGCGTTCGATCGGGCCAAACTCGGGCGGGATGTGAACATCGGCGCGCTGACCGGCTCGACGCCGAAGGGCGAACGGCCGGAACTGCTGTCGCGGTTCCGCGCCGGCTCGCTCGACGTGCTGCTGAGCCGCGGGAGCATGATCGGCTACGGCCAGAACCTGCAGCAATGCACGTCGATGTTCTTCTACGGGTTCACGTTTTCCTACGAGACGTTTTACCAGGCCGTCCGCCGGGCGTTCCGGCACGGGCAGCTCGTGAGCGTGCGCGTCCACATCCCAGTCATCCCCGAACTGGAAGGCCAGATGTACGACACGCTCGTGCGCAAAGCCAAGCAACACGAGGACGCCGTCGCCGAGATGGAAGGGATGTTTGTAAATGCCCGGCGCATGGTCGCGGGCGGGAAGAGCGGTGCGGCGTGAACTGTGAAGCCCTAACTAGCAGAGGGAGCCTTCGCCTGTCCGATCTCGGAAGGTTGTTGATCGAGAGACACACGGAGAGCATTCTCGAAGGCGTCAGAAACATCCTGCATCGAGCCATTGCCGTACTCGAATCTGCGTACGGCAATCAACACCGGGACGCACCGGCTGAAGAGTTCAGCGGATCGCCGGCTTGGTTGAAGAAAGCCAATCAGACTTGTGCTCACGATCGTGCTGATCGACGAAACTTGAAACAGCACTGGCGTGTCTCTGAGCCCGTTGGTCAGCGCGGCACTCACGATACTCGTGGCCCCAAGGATGTAGTGCGCCCAGCGCCATCTTACCGCTCGCCTACTCCAACCAATAACGGTGCCATGAATGTCTTCGAGGACTTCTTGGTCTGTCATGTGTGAATCCTTAGATGGGCAATTACCGCGAACTTTTTCGACACCAAGCATTCTCACAGAACGGTCGACTATGAACAACATCATCTACAACCTCGACTGCATCGCAGGCATGGCCGAGAACCTAGCCGCCGATTCAGTTCACCTGACCGTCACGAGCATTCCGTTTGAAGAACTGTTCACCTACAGCGGCAAACTCGAAGACGTCGGTAACAACGGGTCGACGATCGACATCCGTGGCGGGCGGTTCGCGCTCAACATGCGGTTCGTCATCGGTGAACTGTTCCGCGTCACCGCACCCGGCTGCAACGTCTGTATCCACATTCAGCAGTTGCTGGCGTACAAAAACCAGCACGGTTTTTCCGGCCGCCGCGACTTCCGCGGGGCGGTGATCGACCTCTTTCGCGAGGGCGGCTTCACGTTTCATGCCGACGTCTGTCACCCGGCGGCGGACCAACCCGTGACGGCTGACGAAGTCGCGGACCTAGTCGTGACCTATGGCGACGATCCGAAAACGCTGACGGCCATGTTGCGCCACCGCTTGGGTGGCGGCCTGCCATCGGAATTTGCGATCCCGAAGGATCCGCAGGCGATGGCCCAGCGGCTGTCGCTGCACTCGCTGCAGTTCAAGACCGGCCACACCCGCGACAGTAACCACTGGGCGAGCGCGCCGAACGATTACGTGCTGGTGTTTCACAAGCCCGGCGAGTCGGCGGTGCCCGTGCGCCCGATGATCTACAAGGCGGGCGCGAAACCGATGCCGCGCGAACTGTTTTACGAAACCGAACGCAAACGCGACGCGATGGCGTACGGCCAGTACGTGCGGGATTGGGCGCGGAAGGTGAAAGCGGTCAACGCACCGACCGACACCTACGCCGGCGGCTGGCTTAGTCCGGATGACTGGATCAAGTGGGCATCGGGCGTGTGGGGCGACATCGACGAGTTCGACGTGATCGACGGCGCCCGCTCGCCATCCAACAAGGAAAGCAACGAAGAAAAACACGTCTGCCCTCTGCAGCTGGAAGTCATCCGCCGGTGTGTGCTGATGTACAGCAATCCGATCGACATTCAGCCGGGCGTGACGGTGCTCGACCCCTTCATGGGCGTCGGCAGCACCGCCGCGGTGTGCGTGGAACTGAACCGCAACTGTGTCGGTTTCGAGCTGAAGGAGAGCTACCACGCCAACGCGCTGAAGAACGTCGAGCGGGCCCGGGCGAAACAGACAGCCGACGGCGACCGGCAGATGACGCTGATGGACCTTGAGCCCCTGTTGAAGGTGCGGGAAAGGGCGAGGGTGTCGGCATGAAACCTTCCCCCGACATGCACTACACGCGGTTGACGAACTGGTTTGGGTCGGCGGCGGAGCAGGCGCACCGGATTGGGCCGTTGCTCAAGGGGTGTGCGCTGGTGGTGGTGCCCTTCGTGGCCAGCTTCAGCGAGGTGCCGTATCTCGACGCGGCGAAGATCATCGTCGGCGACAAGCACGCGCACGTCATCAACCTGGCTCGCGTGATGGCCGACGACGTGCTGGGTGAGGAACTGCAGCGACGGCTGGCAGCGCAGCCGTTCTGCCAGCCGGTGCTGGACGATGCGCGGCGGTTCTGCCGACAGGTCGAAGAGCAGCAGGGACTCACCAAGAACGATCCTGCGCTGTTGATGTTCGACATCTTCGGCACCACGGTCGATGTCGAGACGGACGCCGGGCGTCTGACCTGGGCGATGCACTACGCAATCACGTCGTGGATGGGTCGTGGCGGAAATGCTGGGACGAACGGTGAGTTCTCCAACACGAAGATCCCGATTCGCTATTCGCCCGATGGTGGCGGCAGCGCCCAGCGGTTTCAGAACTGGGTGTCATCCATCCCCGCGTGGCGGGATGTGCTTCGCCGGTGCGAGATCGACCAGGCCGACGCGTTCGACGTGATCGGTAACATCGCCAAGCACGATACCCACAGGGTCGGCATCTACTGCGATCCGCCTTGGGTGACAGCGGGGCGGAAGTACAAGCACCCGTTCACCGATGCCGACCACCGCCGGCTGGCGAAGCTGCTGGGCAAGTTCACCCACGCGCGGGTTGTGATTCGCTACGGCGACGAGCCGCTCGTGCGCGAGCTATACCCGTCGACCGAGATCGGCGGGCCATGGACGTACATCACGTACCCCAGCCGCGGCCAACAGAACAACGACGTACAGGAAATCCTGATCCTCAACCGGGCCGCAGCGGCCAAGGTGGCGGCGTGAGCTTCGTTGTTCTTCCAAAACAAATTCACTCGGTAATCCGAGAAGGCGAAGCGCGCTTGGGGAAGGATGGCGTTCTGGCCCTGACCGCCGGGGACTTGAAATCAGTGCGAATTGACGGGTTTGCCGTTCTGCTGATCGACGTTCAGACACGGCGGATCGCACTCCGAGCGCCGCGTGATTCGGATCGATTGGATGCTAGGAAGTTGACGCCGAACATGGCGAGAAAGGGTCACTCGCCGAGCATTTTCAGGATCAAAATTGAACCTGCGATTCGGGCACTAAAGATCAAGGTCGATATCGCGAGGACTTATCGCGCGTCGGTAAAAGACGATCTGTTGATCATTGATTTCAATCAGGAAATCAAAGGGGGTGCGAATTGAAACCGACTCCAAAACTCAAACCGCGCGAGGCGTACGTCCGCTGGGTCAAACATGCGGGTGAAGGCCCGGTCGCCAACGACGGGCATCACGTCATTGGCGTGAATTCGTTCGAGGAAGCCGCGCAGGCCGCAGCGGCCGCGATCTTCCGCGAAGTGAATGACGGTGAAGAGCCATGCGTGAGTGGTGACGGTGTTCACGTCGACGTCGAGAACTGGCAGGGCAAACACAGGCGGTTCCATGTCACGTGCCGGTTCGAAGTGGCGTGGGACGCCAATGAAATCAACGTGCCCATGTCGGAAGGAGCCTGAAAATGCGGTGCATGTCAGACGACGAATACGCGGTTCACAGACTGCTGGTGCCGATCGCGAAGTTGGCGATCGTGGCGGTGAAGTCGGTGGATGTGGCGCGCGAGTGCGACCAGGCGACGAAGACGGCGCGGGTGTTTGACATCTGCCAGACGGAAAAGGCGCTGACGGCCGCGGTGAACGGGCTGCCGGCGGCGTTGGTCGAGACGGTGATGAAGGAATCGGTCGACCAAAGCAGGGCGGCCGTGGAAACGGTGTCGCCATGAACACGCATTCGATCGACGACGGCGACCTGTGGGACATCTGGGACCGGATGAGTGCCGACGAGCTGGCGATGTATGTCGGGCTGTTCGGGTTCGAAGCGGTCCCGAGAAACCTTCACCGCCGGCGTGAACGGTTGATCGAGGCGCATCGGCTGATCAGTGACGGGCCGAAACCGAATGCAGACCTCGCGCGAAAGCGGCGCGTGCACAATGAACTGGCGGCGATGTGGCAGGCGAATTCACCGGTGGCCGGCAGTTCGACACCGACGGACCCGCTCAAGCGGATGCAGAGGAAATGGCACTCGGCCCAGTACCGCCGGCGTCAACGGGCAAGACGCATTGCTGAACGAAGTCGCGCGGCGTGAACGGATCGGTTTTGAATCGGGTGGAGACAGGGAAGTGATGAAGCAGAAGAACGAAGAACCTCTCGACATGACGCGCGGGCAGTACCGCAGGCAATACGCTGGGTACGTGCGCGGACGTCGGATCAACGCGGTCAGCCTGATGGCTGAGGCGTGGTTCTGGCGCATCAACGTCATCTTCGACGACTTCGGGAACGGCGACGCCGACCCGGTGCTGCTACACGCAGCGACCGTAGGCCGGCGGGCGGGCGTGTCCCCGGAAGATGTGTCGAAGTGGGTTGATGAACTGGTCGGAAAGGAACTGCTGGCGCGCTACAGCGTCAACGGTGACGACTATCTGCACATCGTCGGCTTCACTGATCTGCAGCCTGGTGGGAAGAACGGAAAGCGAGTGCATCGGTTCCCGGCGTCGCCGTGGGATATCGGGGGTAATGGTCCCGATATCGCTGCGGGGGACGTGGCAGGTGAACGGCTGGATGACTCGCCGGGTGAATCCGGGGGAATCCAAGTGAATCCAGAAATGGCCGGGCAATCCAAGCCGCACCATTACAAGGACAAAGACAAAGACAATCACCAGGACAAGGACAATGAAAAGCCTGCTGCGCAGGCTTCCGGCGAGCCGCGTTCCGCGACGTCGCCGGCGGCCGGCAGATCTTCGGCTTCGCCGATGGTGCTCGAATTCGAGACCGTCGGGGGAAGGAAGAACAAGGCCAACACCTGGGCATTGACCGAGGCGTATGTCGCTGAGATGGGCGGCGCGTTCCCGGGCGTCGACGTGGTCGCCGAGTGCCGGAAAGCACTGGGGTGGACACGGGCGAAACCCGCCAACCGCAAGACGGCCGACGGCATGCGTGAGTTTCTGTGGAAGTGGATGACTCGCGCTCAGAACGACAGCGCGCGAAACAATGGCGCGCAACGGCGGGGCGGTCCTGCTGTGACGGGCGCGGTCGTGTCCCGTCCGAATGTCGTTGACCGTGCCCGCCAGCTTTTGGAGGCAAGATGAACCGGGAACAAGCAATCGATTTCGCGTCTCGGTTTCGTGGACTGATGCCACGCATGACGGACGAGCAGACGATCGCCGTTCGCGACATGTTGATCCAAATACACGACCACGACTCGACCGCGTGGGAAAAGCTGCGCGGATATGCCGAGCAGAATCGCGAGTTCGAGTTATCAGAGGTGAAAACAATGTTACACGGACCACGAACAGGCAATGTGGCACGTACGGCGCAGTTCATCGAATGGGATTGCCGCGAACGTGCGCAAGCGGAGGCTGATGCCGAACGCGTTGGCCAACTGATCGCGGCACTATCCAACGACGAACTGGCGAATCTGAAAGCAATCGTCTTGGAAAAGCAGACCGATTTTATTCGCAAGGAAATGGCCTACAAAGACCCACGATCTCACAACTGGCTGCGGACGCTGATCGTCGATCACATCGACAAGCACGGGATGGTGGCGGCATGAATCGGCGAGCAAAGATCGTCCGCCAGTATTGGAAGTTGACTGATCCGAAGGGCGAAGTGTCGACCGTCGCGATTGAGGTAAGCACTTCGAGTGCCCTGGAATTCTACGAATTACTGAAGTCGATCGGGATGAAGATCGAGAACATCGATTTCGACACGTATCACCAGCTAGAGCAGGAACTGGTGGCGGCATGAATCTGATCGCGATTGGCATTATCGGTGCCGTAGCTGCCTGCGGCTTGTTCTCGATCGGCGTCATCGTCGGCGTCCGCATTGTGCTGAAAAGAATCGAGGCGGAGGAGCAGCGCGTTTACGACAAAGAGTTTCCCGGCGTGGGAGATAGCCGAGAAACCACGTTATGGGCAGGAGAGGTCGCAGGGCTTCGGCAAGCCGCACGGATGTGTGGGAGCCGAAAATTTTTCGGGTGAGGTAAATCATGTCACAAAACAGCAAAATCGAATGGACCGATCGTACGTGGAACCCGGTTGTGGGGTGTCGGGCATGTTCGCCGGGGTGTGCGCATTGTTACGCCGAGACGATGAGCAACCGGTTGGCCGCGATGGCGAAGAAGGATATCGCCGACGGGAAGGACCCGGGCCGGAAGCGCGGGTACCTGAACGTCATTCAGGACGGCGGGTGGCGTGGGAACGTGCAGACGGTGCCGGAGGCGTTGGGCGACCCGTTGAAATGGCGATCGCCACAGAAGGTGTTTGTGAATTCGATGAGCGACCTGTTCTACGGCGACGACGCCGACCGACGGGCGTGCGAGTCGAAGGGCATCCCGTTCGAGCCGGTGCCATTTGAATTCATCGACCAGGTCTTCGCGGTGATGGCGCTGACGCCGCGGCACACGTATCAGATTCTGACGAAGCGCACGGGGCGGATGGCGGAATACACATCCGACCCGACGATGCCCGGGCGAATCTATCGGCTCATCAATGACTGGCTCGACGACGGCGAGGGGGGATTTCTCGGCAAGTATTACGACGAGGCGCACAACGTCACCGGCTGGCGCACGGAAGGTGACCCGACCGAACCGGAATGGATCCTGCCCCTGCCCAACGTCTGGCTCGGCACGAGTGTTGAAAATCAAGCGATGGCCGACAAGCGGATCCCCGAGCTGCTACAGGTCCCGGCGGCCGTGCGGTTTTTGTCGTGTGAGCCGTTGCTTGGGCTGGTGGACCTTTCGCAGTACTTACGCGCGCGGCAATGCAGTCAATGCGGACAAGAATGGGACGCGGCAGCGTGCGGGCCGACCCACGCAGCATTGAAGAACGACCCCGGCATTCACTGGGCTATCGTCGGCGGTGAGAGCGGGCCCGGCGCGCGTCCGATGCACCCGGACTGGGCGCGATCGATCCGCAACCAGTGCGTCGCGGCGGGCGTGCCGTTCTTCTTTAAGCAGTGGGGTGAGTGGGCACCTGGTGAAAACGCGGAAAACCCATCGACGCGTACCGAGCAGACGGCGACGTGGTTCGATGACCGGTGGCAGTTGGGAACATTGACGCCAAAGCAATCCGAAGAACTTCACTACGAAGACCAGCCCGCCCTCTTCCGACTGGGCAAAAAATCCGCCGGCCGTCTGCTCGACGGGCGGACGTGGGCCGAGTTACCGACTGTTAAAACGCAGGCGGAAACGATCTCGACGGCGCGGGATTGAATATTCCCGGACGGTTTTCCTTGAGAACCAGCCGCAGGCGGCCGATAATGAGGATGGTGCCTGTTCCAAAGAACAGGTCGAACATGAAAATAGCCCCGGCGGGATTCGAACCCGCATTTTCGACTTCGTTAGGGTCGGTCCTTATCCAATTAGGCTACGGGGCCGATTACGAGGGTCTGGAGCGTTTGCTGCGTTCCAGACCCTTTTTTCGTCATCTCTTGTAATACATCGGCTTTTTTCCGCTTTCTCTACAATAAAAATGCCGATTTTCTCGGACGCATTCTCTACAGTCGCATCGGTCGACATGACGCTTCCAAACTAACTGCAGACACGTAATCGCGCAAAAATTACCGATTTTCACGGAAAATCTCCGGATTCTTCCTTGCTCATAAGTTGTAGCAAAAGTCTTCGCAGGCGTGTTGAAATGCCGCATTGTGATTTTCAAAGAATGCAAAACGAGGGGCCCCCGAGGGGATCCTGGCGTGAGTTTGTACCGCTTCGGCAATTCTGTTTAGTGCTCAGATATGTCGTCGACAGTCGCCGTACCGCCGCTCGTCCCTCAGCAGAGTGGCGAGCTGATGACCCAGCTGTGGTCCAGCGGCAAGCCCGTGATGGTTTTTGGTTTCACGAAAGGCGGCGACCCGTTGCACCCGCAGATGCTGGGGTATGACAGACGGTTGGTTACGTTCGAGAGGATGCCAATGTCTGTTGAGAATTAAAGGTTAGCAGCTCGCTTGCCCGCTTCCATCGCCATCGACGCCAACAGCTTTGCGAAGATGTCGAGTCCGAAGCCGCCGGCCTTGGCGGCAGCGACCTTCGCTTGATCCCACCGCGTTGGATCGCGCGACGCGTCCATGAACTCGTGGCCCGTCCACGTCAGGCGCGTGGGGTGAACTACTTTTCCCCCGCCGTCACGACTCGACAGGTGCATCCCTTCAATGAGTTTGGCCTCCTCAAGCAACGTGAGGTGATACAGGACCTCTTTCGCCTCGTAGCCGTCGATGTTGAATTCCATCTCTGGCCTGTTGTTTGGCTTGTCTTCGATCTTCATCAAAATCAGGCGAACCAAATCCATGTCACGCTTCATGTGAATTTCCTCGTGTTGGTACCGCCTCATCTATAAACGATCGAATCGTCTTCGACCTGGTCCATCCCTTCGCATTCATGCGATCCTGAATCAGGCGTTCGTATCGTGGAGGGAATGAGACGCGGTGTTTGACGCAGCGGCTGCCGGTGGGGAGGCTGCGTTTGCCGCGCGGGGAGCGGGGGTCGGGTTGGGTGACGACAGAGGTGGCCATCATGGGACCATTCTAGCACAACAAGGGGCCCCCGTTATTGCAAAGCACACAGATTTTCGCGGTTTTCGGCGTTGTCACGCGGCATACTTACCGCGCGACGCTGCCGGTGTTTGGGCCTGGTGGTGTCGGGCTGCAATCGGATCGGGCTGACAGGGCAAAACTCAATGGCAAACGGATTACTGGCGGAGCCGGGCTTTGGCGCGCGCACATCGACTCGGAACGACCCCGAGTCACAACGCGTGGCAGCGGCGTTGCGCGCGTACTGGAAACAGACGATGCGACGGCGCCCGCCTGCCGAGCGCGAAGCGTGGCTGAAACAGGCGGAGGTACAGGCGGCGATCGGCGCGACGGTCTGCCGGCAACGGCTTGAGTCGATTACAGCGGAGAAGGATCGGATCGCGCAGATGATGTGCTCGGGCGGGTGGGTGGTGGCGTGGGAGTCGACGGGCTGTCCGATGCCCATCGAATGCGACGATGCCGGCCGGGCGATCCCGCTGGTGGAGTGGCCGGTGGCCAGCGCGAAGCGGACGGGCGAGTTTCACGCGCGGGGGAAGGTGCAGATCGTGCCGGCGGTGGGGGTGTGCAACGGCGTGACGAACGTGCGGCTGGATGGGGATGGTAAACCACGACTGAAACCCAACGGGGAGCCACGGGAAGCATCGGGCGGGCGCGTGCGGGTGGGGCGTGATCGCCGCGAACTGCTGGAGACGGTGCTGGTCCCGGCGTACTGCGTGCTGAGCGTGCGCAGCTCGTCGCGCGTGAGTGATCGAACGCAGGTAAGTGTGCGGCGTGCGGGTGAACCGGTACGCGGTCGACGGCCTGACCCGATGCGGCTGAGCAGGTATGGCGTGCGGCAGGGGTGCGAGATGCCGACGGGCGAACCGGTCGAGTCGGTGCCGATGGCGGGCAGGGCCCTGCGGCGGTGGACGCCGGCGATGGCGGTGGTGACGGAGGATCTGATCGACGGGCAGGGCGTGATGGAGGCGGCGTTCTATCCGCACCCTGGCAGCCCCAGTGCCGAGGCGATCATTCGCATTGGTGAGATGGGCGCGACCCCGCTGGATGGCAACTGGTAGTTCACAGCGGAAAATTTTCGGACGCATTCGTGCATCGTGCCATGAATTAGGCACTTAACGACTTGAATTTTTTCAGAAGTGTCGGCAGCTGTGAACTGAAAAGTTCACAATCGCCGTGAAGGGTAGATAAGCATGTCGTTACTGGCAGCATCATCGATCATGTCGCTGAACATCGGCGAGAGGATGAAATCGGATGAAGAACTAATTTTTCCAACGCGGATGATGAAGCTGGCCGTGAACCTCCGCGAGCAGCATGGGCTGGACGATGCGGAGATCGGCAAGCGACTGAAAGTCTCGCGCGAGTGGGCGTGCAAGCTGCGCGGGGAATACAAACGGCGGATGGAACGCATCCAACTGCAGTGTGCCGATGCGGGCGGCGATGCGTCGATCATCCAGCGACTGATTTCGAAAAACTGACGAACCCTCCTCCGGGACAGAATAGCCCCTGTCCTCCACGGCTCCGGCGGCGGCATCCATCGAATGGGGCTGGTCGCCGGGGCTTGCGAAACATCTGTGCAATCTGATTCACACAACGCCGACGATCGCGACGGCGACCATCATCGCGACATGGTGCGCTCGCCGTTGCCGTCGACGCCGGTCAACTCGGCGATGGAGTTGCTGACGATGGTCAGCCGGGTATTTCAGCCGATCGCGTGGATGGCCGCGACGTTGGACGTGAGTGAGTACCGCGTGCTGCAGCGATTCAAGCGACTTCGCCGGGCGGGTTTTGAAATCGAGATCGATCGCGGCACGGTGCGCGTCGAGGCAACCGGGTGGGAACGCGTGCGCGTGGCGGCCGAGGCGTATTACGAGCGAACGTACGGCGACGAATGAGCGATGCAGATCCACGGTGTCGAAACGGCTGGCTGGTGATCGTCGGCTTCGGGGTCTACCTGACATTGG
>SXGT01680086.1_pt1 | contig 13814 bp, 7 predicted proteins | sample 3176221 | NCBI WGS metagenome assembly SXGT01 (sample SAMN11356862, study PRJNA531348) | freshwater metagenome | isolation source: freshwater sample F1-120 | place: China: Fuxian Lake, Yuxi | collected 2017-12-25 | reverse complement strand
CTGAGGTTGCTGGAGCCCATCAGCAGCAGCGTGCGGTCGTCCGACTGGATGAGGACCGCCTTCGCGTGGAGGGCGCGGTCGACCTTCTCGTCCTCGCGGCTGCGTGGGGGCACGTAGACGGGGAGCTCATGCGCCTCAAGCTTCCACATCTTCGCCCACGCATCGCGAAACCAGTCGGGGACGTCGAGGCAGCACTTCCCATCATCTCCCAGCCGCCCGCCCAGGACCAGGCGGCCCTCGGCGCCACGCGCGCGGGGAAGACGCATGAGCGCTGCCATCGTGGTGGCGGCGGCCTTCTCACTGTCGCCGACGAATGGCGTCACGACCGAGATGCTGGACGCGCTCTTCGAGCCCCACGCCGCGAGCAGCGGATCCATGACGCCACGCGCGGCACGGCCGGGACGCTTCGGAGAAACGGGAATGAACCTCGTTGCGGGCAGCCCCGCGGGTGCGTCCGGCAGCTGCCACTCGCGCACGCGCTGCCTCGTGTTCTTGATCGCGTCGGCGAGGCGCGCCCGTGTGCCCGGCGGCATCGTCCCGAGCGCCAGCAGGTCGTCCTCGAGGAAGTCGAGGACGTCGCTGAGCAGGTGCTTGGGCGAAGTTCCGTCCTTGCCGTGGAAGTCCAGACACGCCGCCATCTCGCGGTTACGCCGGTAGCCGGTTGTGGTGAGGTTGGCCGACCCGATGAGGACGCGGATGTGCTCCTCCCAGACCAGCAAGGTCACCTTCGAGTGCTGGCAGCCGCCGGGCACGGGCACGGGGATCTGTGACCACCGTCCGGTGGTCTGGCGGCCGTCGACCCGAGCGACATCGACAAAGACCGCCGCCGTCACGGTCGATAGCTTGTCCTCGCGCTCGGCGATGAAGATGCGCTCCTTCTCGGTGTTGTCGAAGCGCAGCCCGAGGAAGCGGGGCAGGAGGTCGTCCTCGAAGAGGGCGGCGTGGAAGGTGTACGTCGACGCCAGGCAGGCCACAGGGGCGCCGGCGTCGGGTGGTGGCATCCAGTAGCCTGCGAGCGGCTGCGGCGCCGGCGGCTTACGCGTCTTCTTCATCGGCTCCCACCTTGACGACGCCGAGCTCGTTGAGCATCGCGTAGGCGTTCTGGATGCGGAACGGGTGGAGGTAGAGGCCCGCGTAGCCTGGTGGTTTCTCGGGGAGGCCGAAACCAGGCATGATCGTCAGCCGGTCTCCGCGCTCGATCCAGTCGCCTTTGCGCTTCTCTTGCTGCACGCGGCGGTGGCGGTCGAGCAGCGCCGACAGGAAGCTCTCCGAGGACGGAAGGCCAGCCGCGATGTCGTCGCTCATCTGCCGGAGGAGCTTGGGCACCTTGCGATCGATCGCGGGCTCGGCGATGAGGCGCGTGATGGCGGCGTCGAGGACGGCTCGCTGGCGGGTGAGCTGCTTGCGAATCTTCTCGAGGGCCTTCGCGACCGCCTTGTCGGCGAGCACCTGGGCTTCGGCGAGCGCCCCCTTCGACGAGAGCGACCAGCGGATGGTGTCGAACGCCTCGAGCAAGAGCGCGCTGCACTCCTCGTGCGCGTCGATCGCTTCGACGACGAGGCGGAGGAGGCGATCGAGCGTGTCGCTGCCGAGCAGCTCGCGCAGGCCGTTCTGCATGACCATGCGCTCAACCGTGCTGCGCCCTTCGTTCGAGGCTTCCCTGTACGTCTCGACTGCATCCACGAGCAACGCGAGCGTGCGCGCGCGCTGCCCGGCCGGATCGGAGGTGAGCGCCGCGAGGATGAACTTCCGTTCGTGCTTCTGCATGCGGTCCGGGCGCAGCCGGTCCACCAGCGACGACCAGAGGGATGACTGGCCTCCGGGCCACTGTCCCTTCACTGCCTCCTGCGTCGCCTTGGCCATCTGGGTGAGCCACTTGCCGCCGTCGCCCGCCGCAGGGTTGCCCTCGAGGATGCCAGGCAAACCTTCATCCTTTGCCCACGCCAGCGCAAGCCCCTGGCCGCTCGTGTCGAGGTGGTTCTCGTCGTCGACGATCTTCAGGTTGCGGGCGAGGCGCGCCATGACGCCGGTCGGGCCGTTGACCGATTGGCCCTTGAGGAAGCTGGCGCGCGTCAGCGGCTCGTCGCGCGACAGGGCCGCCCGTGCTCGATCGGTCCCGGGAATCCGGCGAATCCCATCCGTGAGTTCGGAGTCGCCGGTGGCCTGCCGGACTAGCGCGGCGACGTACAGGCGCTCAAACGCGAGCCGCGCGGTCTCGTACACGTCGTCCTGTTTCAGCAACTCTGCCGCCCTTGCAGCGACCAGCGCGGCCACCACGGAGAATGTCAGCAGGCGCGGGCGCCACATGCGCGCGGTAAGCCCCGGGAGCAACAGGTCGGCCAGCCGCTCCGCAGCCACGGTCGTCCCGAGCGGGTCGACGCTGGTCGCTGGATCTTGGGACGGATCGTACGGCGTTGCGAACGGAAACCCGGCGAACATGTCGGCCACGACACCTCTGGAGCTGCGCCCCGCTCAGCGAGCTGGTGCCGATGATAACCGAAGCAGCTTAAAAAGTACGGCTGCTGCTGAGCGTGGTGCGGCATCCGTGCAGCTTGCGCGACTCGACATCTACCGTGAAGATCGCCTACGATCACGCCGATGTAGATTGACAATCGCTGCGAAAGGGATGGCGCGATGGCGAAAGAGCAGGATGGAGATCGGTCGCGCGTCGAGGCCGAGCTTGCGGATTTGAAGAAGTCAGCGGGCCAGTTCAAGAAGCTTGACGACCTGAGGGACGGCAGTTGGTTCTCGGACCTGCTGCGCTCTGCGATGCGGACGTACGCGAAGAAGGTGAGCTGGGAGTACTTCGAGAGGGAGTATCCCGGGCTTCCGCGGGACGCCATCGCCGACCGGTGCGTCGACCTAGCGAAGCGGTACGCCATGATCGAGGGCGGGATCACAGCATCTGCGTACACGGGGGCGCTCGCGGCCACCATCGGCTCGGGAGGCGGTGCATCGCCGCTAACGGTGCCGGCCGCCTTCACGTGCTTTACCGTGGACCTGCTCTATCTGACGCACCTGCAGCTCAGACTGGCTTACGACCTCTCGGTGATCTACCGGCATCCGATCGAGCTCGACGATCCGGAGGACTGTTACGATCTCCTCCGTGTCGCGTTCGGCATCAAAGCCGGTGAGGCTCTCCGACAAGCGGTGGGAAAGGTAGTTCCGGAGGCGACCCGTCAAGGTGTCAAGGCCGTCGCCAAGGGTACGGTCCTCGCGTGGCTCAAGGCTCTGCCTGTCGTTGGGAAGTACCTGCTGCAGCGCAACATAATTAAGTTCGCGATTCCTGCGGTTGGCATCCCGCTGAGCATGGGGCTGAACCGATGGACCACTGGTAAGGTGGGCACCCAGGCTCGTAGCATCTACCGCGACCGCCTGACCGCGAAGCAGTACGCAGCGACCAAGGTCGCCGGCACTGGCCTGCCGTACGACCTGCTCATCGGAACGGCCTGGTTCGTATCCAACGCAGACGGCGAGATTGCAGCCGAGGAAGCGTGGTTGCTCGCGGCGCTGACTGCGGAGATACGTTCGCGTCCAGGGACGGAAGACCTGCTCGCAGGCTTCGGTGAGGCTGTCGCCTTCGACAAGGAAGGGTACCTCGTGAAGGTGCGAGCGCTGCCCAAGCCCTTGAAGGACGAGGTGTTCGATTTTGCTTGTGAGGTCGCGGCCGTCGACAGGGAGTTGCATGCGCTAGAGTGGGAGGCGCTGGGTGCACTGGCGTCGGCGTGCGAGACCGAGGTGCGAAAGCGCGACATCGAGAAACGGATCGCGCGAGCGCGTTAGGCGCTCATCAGCGGTGGCGGGTGTGTTGCACGTGGCGATGACGACGATCTCGGCGGGACGGCGCTAGTCGCGGCGGCGCGCGCACCCCGACCTCCATGTCTTGATCGAGGTGAAGCGCGCCGCTGATATCGACGGGAAGATCGACTGCCAGGATGGCTGCGATCAGTTCGACGTGGCGGAAGCGCTCGAGAGCAGCACGGTCCCGCCGCGACCGACGTACGTTTGGTTGCTTGCGGTGTCGCCAAGCCAGCAGAAGCGAGGCGTCGAGCGACGCGAGGCGTGCCGAGAGCCGGCAAGGATCCGCGAAGTCTGCCGACATTTCACGGTCGACCAAGCGGAGCGCCGCGCCGCTCGGCTCGGTCTGTTGTGGTGGAAGGATGCGGCCGCCACACTCGCCACCTTGAGCCAAGATCTCGCGACGGTATCGACTTGGCTGACGCGCCAAGGCTTGGCCGGGTGAGCCGCCTCGAGATCGCTGCCGGGCTGGTTGTCGATCACGACGAGCGAGCGGCAACCCGCGATGGCGGGGCAAGTCGGATAAGTCGGACATGGGCCCCTTGGGCGGAGCCCTCGCCGGTCATTTCTTCCCTCCGTACGACGCGAGCGCGCGGCGGAGAGCACCGTGGCCACGGGCGGGGACCTGCAGGGCGCGCAGGGCAGTGGCGAGGTTCTTGTCAGCGTCGCTCAGGAGTACCTCGAAGCGAGCATCGAGGAAGTGCTCGTGCGAGGAGACCAGCGCGTTGACACGATCGAGGAAGATGAGTTGGTCGCGATCGCCGCCCGCCTGGGGTGGTCCGAAGTCGACGAAGACCTCGTGGGGCCAAAGGTCCTTGCGGAGGGGTGGCTCCTCGTCGACGACGAGGCCGGTGAAGAGAGGCCGTTGCACGCCCGCACGCTCGAGCGTCTGGCGAACGCCATCGACGGCGCGGAGGAAGTTCGGATCGGTGAACGAGAACCCGACGACCACGAGCTCGCGCAGGAGCAGCGATGCCTCCACCAAGGAGAGCAGGCTACGTGAGCTGGCGTCGAAGCGGAGGAAGTTGCTGCGGGTGAGGATCAGGGTGTCATCGCCGACGGTGCCGTGCAGCTTGAGCACCCAGCGACATCCCGCCTGCGGCTGCTGGCGTGGAAGGACTATCGTCGGCTTGCCCGCGCAGACGAGGGCCTCTTCGAGGAGGCTATCGAAGTTGGTGGTGACGTAGCCTTCGGCAGGCAGCGCGGCGAGCAGCATGTGCCCGAGGCCAGGCGAGTGGGCGCCGCTGGAGGGGACGAGACGATCCTTCACCCGCTTGGCGAGCGCCTCCTCGCTGCCAAGGCGATTCTTCACGACCTCGGCAGCAGCCAGTGGGTCCCGCCGCGCGAGGTCCTCGAGAGCGGGCCGGACCGCTTCGGGGACCAGGTCGCTCAGTAACTTGGTCCAGCCGGGAAGGCCCGCCCCGATCGAGACTCCTGCGCCCACGAAGACGACAGGCCTGAGTTCTTGGTCGAACGTGGCGGCGAGGTTCGCTGCCGCTGCCTCACGCGCGTCCGACAACCGGAAGGCGTCGGCGACGCGCGCGCGTGCCATCTGCGCGGCGGCGAACCACTTGGCGTCGCCACAGACCAGGACGAGGTCCACGTCATCGCCGTGGCGATGGAGTTCCTCGATCAGCGCGGGCACCAGGTCGCGTGCGATTCCGGCGTGGTCCGCCTTGCCGCCACCGGTGCCGATCGTCGGCATGGCGAGGGTCCATCGTCCTTCGCGATGGCGGTCGGCGGCCGCGGTTTCGATGAAGGAGCGGGCGCCCGCGACGAACCATTCGATCGGCGTCGAGCCATCGCGGCGGCCGCCGGTGTCGAGCCGGAACAGGTGGCGGGTTCGCCATGTCCCGATGTGGGCGCAGCGCTCGACTTGCACCTTGTGGCGCTCCTTCTCCACGGCCGCGCGCAGATCTGCTGGCGGTCGACGGGGAACGTCCGGCCCATCTCCCGTCCATCGCGAGCCGATGCCGTGGCGGTCTCCCGTCAGGGCGATCGCGTCGCAGCTCAACTCGAGGAGATCCCCGCGGACGATGAAGAGGTGGCCCACAAGAAGACGATACCGAGCCGGCGCTCAGAGGCGCTACATGCCGAGGTCCGAGAACGTCAGCGCGCCCTCGGGCCACCGCAGCGAGGCGGGTTTTGAACGTGGTCTGGCCGCGAGCGCGCTCGATCTAGCTGCCGCCGATCGAGAAGTCGACGCAGAAGACGCTGTCCTTGGCGCCGAGCCTGGCGTCGGGGGCGCAGCCCAGGAAGAGGCTGGGCGCCCCGCCGGTGAGCTTGGGAGCCTGCGCGCCGCGGAGGTCGGCGATGCGCCAGTAGTGACCGACCACCACGGGTGTGCCATCGGTGTACTCGTCCCACCGCTTCACGCGGTCGCACATGCGCCACTTCTCGTTCGTGAAGAACGGCGTCGTGGTCACGCGCTCGGGGCCCGACGTGAGGACCCGCACCGGGTTCATCGTCTGCTTGAACTCGTTGAACTTACCGAGGTTCTTCAGGAGAGACCAGGGCTGCGACTCGTCCTTGAGGGCCGCCGCGTGCCGTGCCTTCTCGGCCTTCACCTCCTGGGCGATCCCGGAGCGCTCGCAGTACTCGGCGTGGCGAGTTCGCCGGCCTCGAACGCCTCGAGCGTCGATTCGGCCCAGCCCGCAGTCTAGCGATCGCCGCTGCGTCCCAGGCGGCATGCCTCGTGAGCAGGGCGAGCAGGCCGTCGAACTCGCCGTGGATGGTGCCGACGATGTCGAGTGGCCGGTGAACAGAGGTGCGACGAGGGCAGGCGATGGCACGAGCGCAAGGCTCTCAGACATCGCCGTGAACGATGGGCCGCAGCACGCGACCAGCGTGCGGCTTGCTCTGGGGCGGTACGTGCTGGGCCTCGCCGGTGCCTGTAGCCAAGATCGGTGGCGTCAGCCAAGGCCGATGCGCTCGGCGCGCGCCCAGTGCGCGTTCGCCACGCCGGCACACCAGTGACACACCGGCCGTCAACGCGGAGGCGTTCGCGGAAAAGCTCGGCGAAGACGGTTGTTTGCGGGACGGTCGTTCCGCCGCCCGAGGGCTGAAAATCCGCGTGTCGGCGGTTCAACTCCGTCCCTGGGCACGAGCAAGGTGGTTGGTGAGTGGGTCGCGCAGCAGCGGCGGTTCATCCGCAGCCGCCGCGATGCTTGGCGTAAGGTCGGCGCGTGGCGCGTGCGCTGACCTACGACGATCTCCCGCCCGATGTTCAGGCGAACCTCGACCTCGCGTACCGCGCCTTCGGCCGCCGGCGCTACGACGAGGCCGTCCGCGGGTTCACGGCGGTGGTCGACGCCTACCCGGCGTACATCCACGGTGTGTTCACGCTGGTGCGGGCGTTGCGCGCGAGCGACGACCGCGCGTCGGCCAACGCGCGCTTGAGCGCCGCCGCCGCGATCGCCCCTGACGATCCGCGGATCGAACTCGGCCTCGCGTGGAAGGCGCTCGATGCAGGTGACGCGCGCGACGCCGAGGCGCTCGCCACGCGGGCGCTGCCGCGCATCGAGCCAGAGCTCCGTGGCAACGTGCTCGCGGTGCTGGCGCGCGCCGCCGAAGCGAGCGGCCGCACCGCGGACGCGGCGCGGCTGTTCCTCGAGGCGTACGAGGCGGGCACGATGCTCGGCTGGCTCGAGGAGCACTGCCGGCTGGCTGGCATCGAGTACCTGGATCCCGGCCCCGACACCATCGCGCCGTGGCCGACGACCGCCGTCGCGCGGCGATGGATGTACGAGGCGATCGAGGCGTCGCTCGTCGAGGCCGCGCGCGCGAACGACCCGACGGTCCCGGACGGGCGCGTGCTGATCACGGGGTGTGATGGGACCGCGCGGCTGACGTCCGCCTGGGCCCAGCGCGCGGGCGTCGATCGCCCACGGCTGTACCAGGCGCTCGCCAGCCGCGGCGGTTACTGCGACTGCGAGGTGCTGATGAACGCCGCCGGGCGCGATGGCGACGACGGGTTCGCCCTCGTCGCCGGCGCGATCGACGGCCCCCTCGACGAGGTGGTCGCCGTACTCGAGCCGTTGCGCTCCGACGACGTGCCGCCCGCGAGGCCGCGCCTGGACCCGGACGCGGAGCCCTCCGAGCACCTCGGCATCTACCTCGACGAGGCCCACGGGCAGATCCCGCTCCAGGTCACCGACAGCGTGTCCCTGGGCCGCGTGCTGCGCGCGTTGGCCGACCGACCTCCGACGCGCGCACGTCTCCGGTTGCTGGTCGGCTTCATCGACGAGCCCCCGGCAATGGTGCTGGCGGGCCCCGATCAGGCGCTGCTGCGGATCCAGGAGCTCGGCGACGGCCCGGTGCCGAGCGACCTCGCCGCCGCCTGGCCTGACCTGGCCGCGCAGCTCGCAGCGCTGCGCGCCGGCCTTCCCCGACCGGGTGCCTGAACGGGGCGCTGCGAAGGCGTCGGCGGTGATGGCGGGGCTGGTAGCGTCCCCGCGGTGCACACGCGCCCCTCAGCACAGCGGATTGTCGGGCGGGCAGTTCGGTCGGCGCGGGGGCGGGCGACGGGCCTCGTCGATGTCGAAGCCCCAGAGGCGCGCCTGGCGGTCGGCGAGTTGCCGGCGCTCGGCGTCGGTGCGGGCGGCGAGGAAGTCGCGGTGGGCCGCCGTCAGCTCGTCGCGCACGGTGCGCAGCGCGCTCGCGCGAGCTTGCTCGGCGGCGAGGTTGTCCGCGAGCTCGCGCAAGAGCGCCTCCGCCTTGCGCAGATCGCGCAGCGCTTCGTCGCGCTCGGCGCGCGCCGCGTCGCGATCGCGCTCGGCCTGCTGCTGCGCCTGGGTTGCGCCGCCGCGCGCGCCGCACCCGAGCCCGAGCGCCACAGCCGCGATGAGCACGACGACGGCCACCTTCATGGACACGATCGTCGCGGACCCGCCGGGGGTGGTCAAGGCTCGGCGGCGCGGCGGCCCCACGCCGGGGCCGGCCGCAGCTAAGATGGGACCGGATGAGGCGCGCGGCCCTGGCGATCGTCGGCGTGATGGCGGTCGTCGGCTGCGGCCGGATCGGCTACGACCCGGCGATCGACGCCGGGGCGGGCGCTGGCGAGCTGCGCTACCCGACCGACGACGTCGCCGCGGTGGTGAACGCGACCGTGATCGATCTGCGGCCGGTGGCCAGCCCGCCGGGCGCGACCTTCACGATCGCGCCGGCGCTGCCGCTCGGGGTCGTGCTCGACGCCGACAGCGGCGCGATCCTCGGCGTGCCGACCGCGGCGGCCGACGCGATGTTCACGGTGACCGCGCGCGCCGCCGCCGGCGTGACGGCGGAGTTCGAGCTGCGCCTGACCGCGCTGCCCGGCTGGATCGTCGACGTGACCGGCGATCAGCCTGACGACGACGGCGGCGCCGACACCACCTGCCTGGCCAGCGCCGCCGGCGGCTGCACGCTGCGCGCCGCGTTCCAGACCGCCAACCAGCGCACGCTGCGCCAGCTGATCCTGGTGCCGGCCGGCGCCTACGCGATCGGCGCGTCGCTGGGCGTCGTGACCAACGACGTGGTGATCGCCGGCGCCGGCGCCACCGCGACGATCGTGCGGGCGGCGACGTTCCGCCCCGGGTTTCGCGCCTACGGCGTGACCTCGGCCCACACCCTCGCGCTGCGCGGCACCACCTACCGCGACTTCGGCAACGCCGACGGCGCGGTGGTCCACGCCACCGCGGGGCGCGTCGAGATCGACGACTGCCACTTCGCGGCCAACGCCTCGGCCGGGTCGGGCGGCGTGCTGTTCGCGTCGGACGGCGCGGTGGTCGTCGCCCGCGACTCGCTGTTCATCGACAACGAGTCGTTCGGCGGCTGCTGCAGCGGGTGGGGCGGCGTGATCGATGGGGAGGGCCCGGGCACGACGATCGACGTCGAAGGGTGCACCGCCACCGGCAACACCTCGGCGTGGGGCTCGTTCGCCCACATCACCAGCGGCACCAACCTGCGGCTCATCAACTCGACCCTGGCGCGCAACGTCGCGACCATCGCCGGCGCGCTGGCGTCGCCGGGCGGGCACTACCTGATCGTCAACAGCACGATCGTCGCCAACACCAACACCCGGGACGACGCGGCCGGGCTCTACGTCCACGCGTCGCCGGCGCGCTACCAGCTCGTCAACACCATCGTCGCCGGCAACACCGACGCCAGCGGGGCCGAGCACGACTGCCGCAAGAACGACCCGGCCACGGTGGTGACCTCGCTGGGCGGCAACCTGATCGGCGACGCCGCCGGCAACTGCGCCGCGTCGTTCGACCAGCCCAGCGATCGGCTGTCGACCGATCCGCTGCTCGAGCCGGGCGCGCCGAGCGATCACGGCGGCCCGACCCCGACGCTGCTCTTGCAGGCCGGGTCGCCGGCGCACGCCGCGGGGGTGAGCGCGCAGTGCCCGCCGCGCGATCAGCGCGGTCGGCCGCGTCCGCCGGGCGCCGCCTGCGACCTGGGCGCCACCGAAACGCCGTAGCCGACAGCGGCGGCGATGTAGGTCAGGCGATCCGCAACCCGAGCGCTGCCCGAGCGCGCGGCCCGGACGCGCTCCGCGGATGCCACACTCGGGATCGTGGGTCCCCTCGCGCGTCGTGGGGCGATCGCCGGCTGCGCGATCGCCCTGGTCTTCCTCGTGGCGCCGCGCTCGATCGCGGCGGCCCCCTGCAACACCGCCGGGCCGGCGCTGGTCGTGGACGGCATCACCTGCCAGCTGTCGGGCGTCCACGCGTTCACGTCGGTGACGATCCGCAACGGCGGCGTCATCGAGGTCGTGCCCTACGCCGGCGGCAGCAAGCTCGCCACCGGCAACCTCGAGCTGCGCGCGCCGTCGATCACGATCGACGCCACGTCGCGCATCGTCGCCAAGGGCGCGGGCTACCAGACCCGGATCTGCGGCGACGGCGGCGGTCCCACCGCGGCGGCCGGCGGTCAGGGCGGCTGCGCGGTGCGCGACTCCGGCGGCGGCGGCGCGCACTTCGGCCGCGGCGGCCGCGGCACCAAGGACATCGCCGGCACGCAATCGTTCCCGCGCGACTTCGAGGAGGACTGCGGCAACTCGGTGGTCTACGACGCCGGCGGCGTGCCGTCGTGCAGCGACACCAGCAACTGCCGCGCCGGCAACGACGGGCTGCCGACCGTCGCCGGGCAGGAGTTCTACCACTCGATCTATCAGCCCGAGTTCGGCGCCGCCGGTGGCGACAAGGGCTGCCGCGACGGCGACGGGACGACCGTCAACACCGCGGGGCCGGGCGGCGGGCGCGTGGTGCTGGCCGCGCTCGACGCGACCGCGACCGGCCAGATCGCGATCGCCGGGCGGATCGACACCAACGGCAAGCGCGGCTGCGGCAACGGCAACGACTCGGCCGGCGGCGGCGCCGGCGGCACCGTGTTCCTGGTCGGCGACAACGTCTCGATCGCCACCACCGCGCGCATCACGGCGTCGGGCGGTCTCGGGGGCGACACCCAGGGCCTGGCCGCCGACCCGACCGGCGAGTGCGCGGCCCCGGCGCAGCAGGGCGGCACCTGCGACGACTGCGGCGGCGGCGGCGGCGGCGGCATCATCTCGGTGCTGTCGGTCAACGCCGACATCGCCGACGAGTCGGTGTTCAGCGTCAGCGGTGCGCTCGGCGGCACCTGCCCGATCTGCCAGGGCGAGGCCGGCGGCGGCGTCGGCGAGCTGCAGATCTCCGGCGGCTACGTCGCCGAGTTCTGCGACGGGTTCGACAACGACTTCGACGATCAGGTCGACGAGGGGCTGCCGCCGCTGGCCTGTGCTGGCGGCCCGATCCCGGCGTGCGTCGGCGGCGTGCCGCAGAGCTGCCCGCCGGCGGTGCCGGCGTGCGTGGGCCCGGTCACCGACACCCGCGCGCGGTTCCTGGTGGTGGTCGACACCTCGGGCTCGATGCTGGGCTCGCTCACCGGCGTCCCGACGTTCGGCGACGGCTCGGTCGATCACCCCGGCCTCGATCAGGACGGCGACGGCGCCGCCGACGACTCTCGCCTGTTCAAGGCCAAGGGGGCGCTGTCGACGGTGATCGCCGCGTACCCGGAGATCGACTTCGCGCTGGCGCGCTACCACCAGGACACCGCGATCGATCGCAGCTGCCAGGTGGCCGGCTGGTTCGAGTGCGCCTCGATCTGTTGCAGCTACGACAACCCGACCAACAACACCGGCGCGGCCTTGTGCAACGTCAACGGCGGCAGCCTCGGCACCGTGGCGGTGCGCGCGACCTCGCCGGGCGACGAGTGCGTCAACTACGCCGGCAACTGCGGTCCGCCGCGCCGCGGCGCCGACGTGCTGGTCGGCTTCGGCGCCGATCCCGATCGCTACCTCGGATGGCTCGACGGCGCCGAGGCCGCGTTCGACCCCGGCCAGGTGCCGGGTGACTTCTGCCCCGGCGGCGACTGCGAGCTCCGCGGCACCGGCCCCACGCCGCTGGCCAACTCGCTCGCCGCGGCGCAGGACTACCTGACGCCGATCAAGGCCTGCGACGCCGCCGCCGGGGGCGGCTGTCGGCGCTACGGCGTCATCCTGTTGACCGACGGCGCCGAGAGCTGCCAAGGCGACCCCGTCGCGGCGGCCACCGCGCTGCGCGGCGCCGGCATCGACACCTTCGTCGTCGGCTTCTCGGTGCTGGGGAGCGAGCAGGCCCAGCTGAACGCCGTCGCGGCGGCGGGCGGCACCGGCGCGGCGTTCCTGGTCGGCGACGAGAACGCGCTGGCCAACGCGCTGGCGTCGATCGTGTCGGGCTCGATCGTGTTCGAGACCTGCAACGACCTCGACGACGACTGCGACGCGCGCATCGACGAGGACTTCCCGACCAAGGGGCTGGTGTGCGACGACGGCCGGCTCGGCGCGTGCCGCGGCACCGGCGCCTACGTGTGCGCGGCCGACGGCTCCGGCGTGGTGTGCGCGATCACCAACCCCGGCGCCGCCCCGATGCCCGAGGTGTGCAACGGGCTCGACGACGACTGCGACGGCGCGATCGACGACGGCATCGCCTGCATCCCGGGCTGCGTGCCGACCGCCATGGTCGATCTCTGCAACGGGCTCGACGACGACTGCGACGGCGCCTTCGATGAGGACGATCCGGCGATCGGCGCGCCGTGCGGCACCAACGGTATGGCGCCGTGCCGGCTGGGCACCCAGGCCTGTATCGGCGGCACGCTGGTGTGCGTGGGGGCGATCGAGCCCGGCACCGAGTCGTGCAACGGGCTCGACGACGACTGCGACGGGCTCGCCGACGACCTGGCGACCTGCCCCGGGACCACCTCGTGCGTCGAGGGGGCGTGCCGGGTGCCGTGCGGCAGCGGCGAGTTCCCGTGCCCGGCCGGGCTCACCTGCGAGACCACGCCCGCCGGCGCGTTCTGCGTGCCCGACGCCTGCGCGGCCTGTGGCCCCAACGAGATCTGCCAGGGCAACCAGTGCGTCGACCCGTGCGCCGACGTGACCTGCACCGCGCCCGAGGTGTGCCGGCTCGGCACCTGCGTCGACTGCGACGTGCTGGGGTGCCCGAGCGGCGAGATCTGCGTGGCGTCGGCGTGCGTCGCCGATCCGTGCGCCGACGTCGACTGCGCGGCGGGGTGCACCGACTCACTCGGGTGCAGCTGCTACGCCGGCGCCTGTCGCGGCAACTGCGATGACGGCAGCTGCCCCGACGGACAGCGCTGCGACGCCATCGGTGCCTGCGTGCCCGACGCCTGCGCTGGCGTCGCTTGTCCGGGCGGGCAGGTGTGCACCGCCGGCGCCTGCGTCGCCGATCCGTGCGTCGGCGTCACCTGCGGGCCGGGCGCGGTGTGCCAGGGCGGCGGCTGCATCGACGACCCGTGCAAGCTGATCGACTGCGCGCCGGGGTTCTCGTGCGTGCTGGCCCCCGAGGGGCCGCGCTGCGCGATCGACCAGAGCGGCGGCGGGTACCGACCCGACCTGGTGACCGCGGCAGGCGGCGGATGCGCGGCCGGTGGCGACGGCGCGGGCGGCGCCGGCGCGATCGTGCTCGGCCTGGCGCTCGCGCTCGCGCGGCGGAGGCGGTCGT
>SXGT01629907.1_pt1 | contig 13814 bp, 8 predicted proteins | sample 3176221 | NCBI WGS metagenome assembly SXGT01 (sample SAMN11356862, study PRJNA531348) | freshwater metagenome | isolation source: freshwater sample F1-120 | place: China: Fuxian Lake, Yuxi | collected 2017-12-25 | reverse complement strand
GGCCGAATCGGGTGGACTTGAGGATATCCAGCGATCCCCGGACGATCGTCAGAGCAGCACCGTCGCGAAAGTCCCCACCGACCGCATGCCGATCCGACGGTAGGCCTTTCGCGCAGGCGTGTTGAAGTCGTTCACGTACAGCGACCCGAAGTACACCTGCAGCGCGCTCACGATGTCGCCAATTGCGACGCCCTTAGTTTGAGCCGCGTCGCGGTCGATGTGGAGGCGCAGCCAGGGCGTGTCCGCGCGGAACCCGGTGAACGTGTCACGCAGTGACAGGTTGCCGTTCGCGCTCTCAACCACGTCCCGCGCGGCTTCTTCGATGGCCTCCGGTCCGGTGTCACCACGGTCCTCGATGATGAGTTTGAACCCGCCAGTGTTGCCGAGCCCGTCCACGGGCGGCGCACCGAATACCGTGAGCCGCGCGCCGGGCACTTCGTCGGACAACTCGCGCTGGAGTTCGGCCGCGATCGCGTCACTGGAGAGTTCCGGTGCGTGCCGGTTCGGGAAGTCGTCGAGCATCACGTAGAGCGTCGCGAAGTTCGGCGCGTTGGTGCCGATCATCACCGAGTTGCCGGACACGCTGACGGTGTGTTTCACGCCCGGCGTGGCCCGTGCGACCGCCTCCAATTTCCGCATCTCCTGTTCGGTGCGCTCGACCGACGCCGAGTCCGGTAGCACCACGTTCACCAGTAGGTAACCCTTGTCCTGCGCCGTGATGAACCCGGTGGGTGTGGTGGTGAGCGTCTCGTAGGTGAGGTACAGCAACCCGCCGTAAGCGAGGATCACGAGCAGGGAGCCACGTAAGGTGAGCGCGACCGCCTTCGCGTAGCCCTCCGTGACCGCGTCGAACCCCCGGTTGAAACTGGCGAACAGTGTGCCGAGCGCGCGGTTCAGCACCTTGTGGAACGCCCCCCCGAGCAACCCGCCGGCCAGCGCCGCCGCGACCGGCACCGCCCACGACGGCACGCCTCCCAGCGACGGTTGCTCGCTCGCCCACAAGTTCAGGTGTGTGTGTAGGAAGAAGTACACAAGACCCGCACCGAGTAGCGGAAACGCGACCGCGGGCAGCGGGTCGCGTGCGGTCGCGTCGGTGTTCGGCTTCAGTAGCATCGCGCACAGTGCCGGGCTGAGCGTGAGCGAGTTGAACGCCGAGATCAGCGTGCTGACCGCGATCGTCACCGCGAACTGCCGGTAGAACTCGCCGACGATGCCGGCGATGAACACGCATGGCACGAACACCGCGGTCAACACCAACCCCACTGCGATCACTGGCCCGGATACCTGATCCAGGGCTTTCACGGTCGCGTCGCGCGGTGACAGCCCGCGTTCGATGTGGTGCTGAACGGCTTCCACAACAACGATGGCGTCGTCCACCACAATGCCGACCGCGAGTACCAACCCGAAGAGCGTGAGGTTGTTCACCGAGTAGCCGAGGACGGCCATCGCTGTGAACGTACCCACGATCGCGACCGGCACCGCCGCTAAAGGGATGATCGCGGCTCGCCAGCTCTGGAGGAACACGAGCGTCACCAGTGCCACGAGGATGACTGCGTCGCGGAGCGTGTGGAAGACTTCCGTGATGGACTCGTCGATGAACGGCGTGGTGTCGTAGGCGATCTCGTACTTGACGCCCGGCGGGAACCGGCCCTTCAGTTCGGCCATCTTCGCGTGCACGCGGCGCGCGGTGCCGATCGCGTTCGTGCCGGGCAACTGGTACACGGCGAGCGCAACAGACGGCTTGCCGTCGAACGTACAGGACTGGTCGTAACTGAGCGCGCCGAGTTCGACGCGGGCCACGTCTTTGAGCCTCACGGGGCGGCTGTCGGTGTCTGCCTTCAGGATGATCTCGCCGAACTGCTTCTCGTCGGCGAGTCGGCCAAGCGTGTTAATCGTGTACTGGAACGCTTGCCCTCTCGGCGCCGGTGGCTGACCCACTTGCCCGGCCGCGACCTGCGCGTTCTGCTGTTCGACCGCGTGCAATACATCCGCCGCGGATAGCCCCTTCACCGCCATCTTCTCGGGGTCGAGCCAGAGCCGCATCGAGTAGTCACGCTGGCCCAAGTAAGTGATGTCGCCCACGCCTTGAAGGCGCGCGAGTTCGTCGCGCAACTGGATGGTCGCGTAGTTGCTCAGTTCAAGCAGCAACTTCTGGCGTGCGTTCTCGTCGTCCGGTGCGTCGCCCTCGTTGTACAGGTTGATAATCATCAACTGGCTGGGCGACTTCTTCTTTACGGTCACGCCGCGGCGCTTCACGATGTCGGGCAGTACCGGCTCCGCGAGGTTCACGCGATTCTGCACGAGTACCTGCGCGATGTTCAGATCGACGCCCGGTTTGAACGTGACCGTGAGCGTGTACGCGCCGTCGTTGCCGCACGTCGACGACATGTAGAGCATGTCCTCGACGCCGTTCACCTGCTGCTCGATGGGTGCGGCGACGGTGTCCGCGACGGTGCGCGCGTTCGCGCCGGGGTAGATGCCGTACACCTCGACTGTCGGCGGCGTGATGTCCGGGTACTGCGCGACGGGTCGCGAGTACAGCCCGACCACTCCCGCGAGCACGGTCATGATCGCCAGCACCGCGGCGAAGAGCGGTCGGTCGATGAAGAAGCGTGTGAACATAGTTGTCTTGGCGAGCGGAGCGTATTGTCTTGACCCTCGCCCCGGCTTTGTGGGCGAGGGTGGTCGGCGCTTCGCCGACCGGGTGAGGCGTTGAACTTTGAAGACCCCTCACCCCGCCGCGAATCGCGTTGGGCCGCTCCCCGCAGATCCGGGGTGAGGGCAAACCCTACCGCGTGCCGCCGCGTGTGCGGATATTCCGCACCATGTCACTGAGGCGCCGCAACGCGCCGCCCTTCCGCGCGGTGTCTCTCGCCTTCTGCACGACGACGGCGAGCGTTTCCATTGTGTCGCAGGCCGCGATCAGCACCATTCCCAGAAACACCGCGAGCAACAAGATCGCGAAGCCGAGCATGATTTCGTAAAGCAGCGCCTCGGATCCGAACTCGATCGCACAGATCAGCGCCGGGATGCCGACCAGTGCGAGAATAGCCTGACCCACGGACACCGCCCGCGAACCACCCGTTGCGAGCCGCGTCAGGCGCGTGAATCGGTCCATCAGCGCGAAGAACACCGGCGTTAGCACCCCCCCGAACAGGGTCACGCCGAGCATTCCGCCCAGCACCGCGACGCCCAACGCCTGCCGCATCTCGGCACCCGCGCCTTTCGCGATCGCCAGCGGCAGCACGCCCAACATGAACGCTACCGAGGTCATCATGATCGGTCGGAACCGGAGTTTGCACGCCTCCAGAATCGCGGTGTTCAGGTCTTTGCCCTTGTCGCGTGTGTGCTTCGCGAACTCGACGATCAGAATCGCGTTCTTGCACGCCAGGCCCACCAGCACCACGAACCCGACCTGCGTGAAGATGTTCACGTCCTGCTTGCCGATGCCGGTCGAGAGTACCGCCTTGTTCCCGCTGCCGCTGAGTACCCGATCGATCCACGACGCGGGGCCGAAGGCCCATTCGCCGAACTTCAGGAAGTCGGGCACGCCGCCCGCGTTCCACTGCACGAGTTGTTGGTGCGCCGAACCGGGGTCGCTAATCCACACCGCCGCGAGCGAACACGCCACGCACACCGGTACGACCAGAATCACCGCGAGCGGGAACGCCCAGCTCTCGTACAGCGCCGCGAGGATCAGGAACACGAACGCCACCGAGAGGCCGAACACAAGGCCACCGGTGTTGCGCGACTGCTTCTCCAGGAACGTGAGTTCCGTCCATTCATACGCCATCTTGTCGGGTAGTTGCTGGTCCGCGAGTTTCTCCAACATCCCGATCGCGTCGCCGGTGCTGCTGCCGGGCGCCACGTTCCCGTTCACCGCCGCGGCCGGGTACATGTTGTAGCGCGTGATGACCAGCGGGCCGCTCTGTTCCTTCACGGTCAACAACGCGCCCAGCGGCACCATGTCGCCTTTCTTGTTCCGCACCTTCAGGTGCTTCACGTCCTCGATCTGGTCGCGGAACCGGTCGTCGGCCTGCACGTTCACCTGCCACGTGCGCCCGAACCGGTTGAAGTCGTTCGCGTACCGGCTCCCCATCGTGCCCTGGAGTGTGGCGTACACGTCGCCCACTTCCACCAACCGCTCCAGGCACGCATCGGTGTTGATGGCCAACACGAGTTGCGGCGAGTTCGTCTTGAACACGCTGAACAGCCCGACCACTTGCTTCTGCTGGTTCGCCTTCTCGATGAACGCTTCGGTCTGCCCCTGGAGCGTGACCGGGCCAACGGAACCGCGGTCCTCGATCATGATGCGGAACCCGCCGGCGCGCCCGAGGCCGCTTACCGCCGGCGCGCCGAACACCTGCACCTGCCCTTCGGGGCACAACGTGTTGAACCGCTTCCGCAGTTCCACGGCGATTGCGTCGGAGGTGAGCGTCTTCGATCGCCGGTTCTCGAATCCGTCGAGGATCACGAACATCGAGCCGAAGTTGGAGCCATACGCGCTGATGACGAACGAGTTACCGGCAACCGCGTTCACGTGCTTCACAGGGCGTACTTTCTTCCCGGTGCCGTCGTCGATCTCCGTTTCCAGCGCGATTTTGCTGACCTTCGATATCACCTCGCGCGTGCGATCGGCGCTCGCGGCGTCCGGCAGTTGGATGCTGCAGATCATGTAGCCCTTATCTTGCTGCGGGATGAACCCGGTGGGCTGCGTGCGGAACGCGGCCACGCCCGACGCGACAATCGCCGCGTACCCGATCAGCACCAGCAGCGGCACGCGAAGGCTCAAGCCTACCAGTTTCACGTACCACCGATTGGCCGCGCCGAACGCGAGGTTGAACAGCCCACCGAGGAACGTCAACGGGACAAGCGAAAAGGTGACAACCCTTTCGATCTCGTTCGGCACGCGATCCTTACTCCGCGGGCCTTTCAGCAAGAGCGCACACAATGCCGGGCTGAGTGTGAGCGAGTTGAATGTGGAGATCATTGTGCTGACCGCGATCGTGACCGCGAACTGCCGAAAGAACGCACCGACAATGCCAGACAGGAACGCGCACGGGATAAACACCGCGCCCAGCACCACGCCCACCGCGATGATCGGCCCTGATACGTCCTTCATCGCGCGAAGCGTAGCCTCACGCGGCGTGAGTCCCTTCTCCAACTGGTGCTGAACCGCTTCCACGACGACGATGGCATCGTCCACCACAATGCCCACCGCGAGGACTAGCCCGAAGAGCGTGAGGTTGTTGATCGTGAACCCGGCGAGTGCCATCGCCGCGAACGTCCCAATGATCGCGACCGGAACCGCGGCTAGCGGGATGATCGCGGCCCGCCACGTTTGCAGGAACACCAGCACCACAATCGCGACAAGGATGATCGCATCGCGAAGGGACTTGAACACCTCGCGGATGGAGTCGCGGATGAACGGGCTGGTGTCGTAGCCGATGTCGTACGTGATGCCCGGCGGGAAGTCCTTGCTCATCTTCGCCATGTGCGCCCTCACCGCCGCCGCGGTCTCGATGGCGTTGGCTTCCGGCAGGACGAAGATCGCTAGGCCGACGGTGGGCTTGTCGTCGAACCGGTTGGCCACGTCTTGCACACGCGCCCCCAGTTCCACGCGGGCCACGTCCTTCACCTTCACCAATTGCCCCTGCGGGCCGCGTTTCACGACGACCTGCTCGAACTCCTCGACCTCGACAAGCCGGCCGAGAGCGGAAAGTGTGAACTGGTATGGCTGCCCGGACCCGTTCGGCGGCTGCCCCACTTGACCCGCGGCAACGGGTAGGTTCTGCTGGCGGAGGGCCGCCAGTACGTCGGCCGCAGTCAGGTTCCGCGCGGCGAGTTTGTCCGGGTCCACCCACAGGCGCATCGCGTAGTCGCGTTGACCGAAGATGGTCACGTCGCTGATGCCCGGTAAACGCTGCAACTCCTCCTTCAGTTTCAGCACCGCGTAGTTGCTCAGGTGAAGTTGGTTGTAACGCCCCTCCGGGAAATCAGTTTCGGGCGGCGACGTGATGCCAACTGTCATGAGCAGTTCGGGCGACCGCTTCCGCGTGGTGATGCCGGTGGCGCGGACCACTTCGGGCAACTGCGGGAACGCGAGGTTAACGCGGTTCTGCACCCGCACCTGCGCCATGTTCAAATCGGTGCCGCTCTTGAACGTGACCGTCAGCGTGTACGTACCGTCGCTGGTACACTGCGAGGTCATGTAGAGCATGTCCTCGACGCCGTTCACCTGCTGCTCGATGGGCGCGGCGATCGTCTCCGAGACCACTTGCGCGCTGGCACCGGGGTAGTTGCAGTCGATCTGGATGGTGGGCGGGGTAACCTTCGGGTACTGCGAAACGGGCAGCGACTCGCGGGCCAAGATGCCAGCGACGATGACCGCAACCGACAGCACGGTGGCCAAGATGGGCCGGTCGATGAAGAACCGTGCGATCATGCGGCCTGCGTGCGGCGGGTGGGGTTGCGCCTGGGGCTTACGCCCACAGGCTAAGAACAGCCGCCCCATTCGGGGCTAAGAAGCGGTTTTCTGTTTTCAGCCCTGGAAGGGCGGCTGTTCTTAGCCTGTGGGCGTAAGCCCCAGGCGCGGTCATTTCTCCCGCGGCGCAGGCGCTTCGGGCAGCACGCGAACGGCTTCCGTGGGCAGTTTCTGTGGCGGTGCCGGTTTCGGGTTCACTTCCACACCGGGACGCACGCGGAGCATCCCGTCCACGATGAGCCGGTCGCTCGTCTTCACCGTACCGTCCTCAATCACACGCATCTGGCCGTAGAGCTGGCCTACGCGGACGTTCCGCCGCTCGACTTCGTTCTTGTCGTTCACGAGGTACACGAACTTCTGCCCCTGGTCGGAACCGATGGCCTTTTCAGGGATGAGGATCGCGTCGCGTGGCGGGCCGATGGGCAGGCGCACGCGTACGAACTGACCCGGCGACAGCATGTACCACGGCGCCCGGGGGAGCCGCGGGTTCAGGATCTCGGCCCGAACCCGGAGCGTGCCGGTGCCGGCGTCGATTTGGTTGTCGGTGAACACGACCAAGCCGGAGAGCGTGAACCCGTCGTCGTCGGCTAGCGCGATCTGCACCGTAAGCGGTTGCTCACGGGACGATGTGACCGCACCCTTCTCAATAAGTTTTCGCACACGCGACACGGTCCGCTCGTCCACGTCGAACGTCGCGTACACGTAGTTGAGCTGCACGATGGTGCTGAGGGCCGTATCGTCGGCCTTGATGAGGTTCTCCTCGTCCACGAACCGCTTGCTCAGTCGGCCGTCGAACGGGGCGTGGATGCTACAGTAGCGGAGGTTGGTGGCGGCGAGTTGACCCGCGGCGCGGACTGCGTTCACGTCCGCTTCGGCCTTGGCCTTTTCGCCGGCCTTGAGGTCGAAGTCCTCCTTGCTGCCCCCGCCCGAGTCGAGCAGGCTTTTCGCGCGGTCGTAACTTTCGGTCGCGGTCTTCAGATGGGTCTCGGCCTTGCTCAGCGCCGCCTTCGCCTGATCGAACTGCGCGCGGTAGGTACGGCTGTCGATCTCGAACAGCGGTTGCCCCTCTTCGATGTCTTGGCCATCCTTGAAGTGGATCTTCTTCAGGTGCCCGGTGACACGCGACTTGAGTTCGACGAACCGGTACGGTTCGGTGCGCCCGGCGAAATCCTCGTAGTCATTCACCTTCTGCGCCACCGGTGTACTCGTGAGGACGACCGCCGGCGGGGTCTTCACCGGTTCGGGCGGCTTGCGGGCGCACCCCACCAGCGCAGCGACCGCGACAAGGAGTGCAGTGGCAGAAACGTATCGAATGATCATGGAAGTGCGGCGGGGAGGGACTGCGGGCGGGCAACAAATGAGCACCGCGCAGCGCGTGTGCGCAGACGCGACACTTACCAAACGCTCATGATACGCACCCGAAGGCGCGACTGCAAAGGAGTTGGCTTGTGCTTTTAGCCCCGTGAGGGGCGCTGGATGGTAGCCAGGGGTGAAGCGAGGCTTTGCGAGCGCAACCCCTGGAACCACGTCCACGGAATATGATTGAAGCCCCGTTAGGGGCGACGGAAACATCTCACGTTGAGGTCTCCATCGCCCCTACACGGGGCTTCTGGCTATTTCGCCTCACCGACCAGGGGTTGCGCGAACCTTCGGTTCGCTTCACCCCTGGCTACCATCCAGCGCCCCTCCGGGGCTAAAAGCAATAGCCAAAGCCAATTCTACTTGGACAGGCATCGAGCGCAACCTCAAAGAGCAAACAGGGGGCGTAAGCCCCCTGCTCGCAGGGCACAGGTGTCGTCACTTCTTGCTCGACACAAGCGTGAGTTTCGTCGTGGTTGCGTCGAGGACCGGGCCGAGTTCGTACACGTTCTTGTAGCCGTAGCCGTACAGCGCGGTGTAGGTCGAGATGTTCAGCGACAGGGTCGGCTTCTTCGACGGGAACGCCTCCGCGGCCTTGCCTTGCGCGCCGCCCGGCGTGACGCGCACGCTCGACGCCGGACCGCCGTCGGTGAAGTTGTTGTTGCAGTAGATCAGTATCTTGACGTCCTTGTTCGGCAGGTTCTTCTTCAGGCTCTCGATGTCAATGTCCGGGAAACTCAGGTTGACCGCGCCCTTGATGTGCAGGATGTCGTACTTCTCCTTGCTGCGGGCGTCGAGCACGATTACGCCCTCTTCATTGCTCATCTTGATGAAGTCGGCTTCGGTGAGCCGGCGTTTCTCGCGGTGTTGGTACGCTTCCTGCGCGATCTTCAGGTAGCCGTTGAAGTCGATATTGGGGTTCGCGTTGCTCGGTGGCGCCGGCGGTTGCTGTTGCGGCGGGGCCGCGGTCGTTACACCTGCCAGATGTGCGACCAGATAGCCCGCGGCGAACACGATCGCCAAGACGAGGTACTTCATCGCGAAGCTCCCGTTACAGTGCGTCGCGGCAAACGGCCACGATCTACCACGACTATACCGGGGTTCCGCGCAAAGAGGCGCAACGAGGGTGTAACTATGCTTTCTCTTCCGCCGCTTGCGGCTTCGCGAGCGATTGACGCTCGCGAAGCCGCAAGCGGCGGAAGAGCATCACGCAAGAATGTCCTTCACCACGTGACCATGAACATCGGTGAGGCGGTAGTCGCGGCCCTGGAACTTGTACGTCAGACGCTCGTGGTCGATGCCGAGCAGGTGAAGCATCGTCGCGTGCAGGTCGTGGATTGGGAACACCTTCTCCTCGGCGTTGTAGCCGAACTCGTCGGTCGCGCCGTAAGAAACACCGCCCTTGATCCCGCCGCCCGCGAGCAGCACGCTAAAGCCCTTCATGTGGTGGTCGCGTCCGCTGCCGCCCTGCGACATCGGGGTGCGCCCGAACTCCCCTGTCAGCACGATCAAGGTGTCGTCGAACATGCCGAGCCGCTTCAGGTCTTTGATCAGCGCGGTGAGCGGTTGGTCGATCTCCTCAATCTTCAACTTGATGCCGTCCTTGATGCCACCGTGGTGGTCCCAGTCGCGGTGATACATCTGGATGAACCGCACGCCCTTCTGCGCCATGCGCCGCGCGAGCAAGCAGTTCGCCGCGAACGAGCCGTCGCTGCCCTTCGTGCCGTAGGACTCCATCACCTTTGCTTGTTCGTCCTTCATGTCCATGAGCGCCGGCACAGATGTTTGCATCTTGAAGGCCAACTCATATTGCCCGATGCGCGTGGCGATTTCAGGGTCGTCCACTGCGGCATTCTGCATCTGGTTGAGCTTCGCGACGGCGTCGATCACGTCCTTTTGCTGATCCGCCGCCACGCCGGGCGGGTTGGTGAGGTACAGCACCGGGTCGCCCTTGCCGCGAAGTTGCACGCCCTGGTGCTTGCCGGGTAGGAACCCCGCGGACCATTGGCGCGACGCGATCGGCTGGTTCTGCCCGCCGCGACCGTTCGAGGTGAGCACCACGAACCCGGGCAGGTCGGCGGACTCGGCGCCGATGCCGTAGGTGAGCCAACTGCCCATGCTCGGCCGCCCGGACACGCTGCTCCCGGTGTTCATGAACGTGTGGGCCGGGTCGTGATTGATCGCCTCCGTCTTGCACGACCGCACGATGCACAAGTCGTCCGCGACTTCCGGCAGGAACTTGAACAGTTCGTTCATCTCCTGACCGCTCTTGCCGTGCTTCTTGAAACCCCACTGTGGGGCGTAGCACGTCAGTTTCGCGCCCTGAAGTTGCGCGATCGGCTGCCCCTTCGTGACGCTTTCCGGCATCAGTTGACCGTTGCGCTTCGCGAGTTCGGGCTTGTTGTCGAACAACTCCAGATGGCTCGCGCCGCCAGCCATTACCATGAAGATGACTCGCTTGGCCTTCGGCGCGACGTGCGGCTTGGTGATGACGCCGCGCGGCGGTTGGGTGTCCGCGGCGCTCGACAGTCGCGGCGCGAGCAGCGACGCCAAGCCGAGAGCGCCGACGCCGCGACACGCCTGCGTGAGGAACGTGCGGCGCTGATGGAGCCGGATCGCGGAGAGGATGTTCGCGTTCATCGCAAGCACCAAACGAGGAGGAATGATTGTGGCGAGATACTCTGCGGGAACCGCGTGGTGGGTATTATCACACGTTTCGCGGTTGGGGTGGTAGTGGTATGGATCACTTTACAGAACGATTACACAGTGGTGGTGCGTCTTACGCCACAGTGTCACAGCTGTCGGCGCTTCGTCACGGGTGAGGGGTGAGCGTCGTGAGCGTGTTCACTTCTTCCGCCGGAGGGCGTCGATCTTCTCCTGAACCTTCGTCGCGTCCGCTTCGGTGGTCCCGAGCGGTTCCGGCTTGACGGTCTTCTCACGCGTGTAGCCGACGTGCTTCATCCATGCGGCCGACCGCGCCCCGCGTTTCTGCTCCACCAACTTGAACAGCGGGTCGGCCTTGATCGTCGCGACGGTTTCGTCCGCGGTCTTCACGCCGAGCGAGGTGAGGATCGTTTTTGCGATCAGCAGTTGGCCGTCCTCGCCGGGGTGAACCTTGTCCCCGGAGAATGGTGTGGTGCGGGCGTCGCGGGCCTTGCGCATCGCGGTGTGCAGGTCGAGTACGGTTACGCCGTCGACCTTCATCGCTGTCTGCCACTTCGCGTACTCCGTCAGCACCGCGTCGTAGTTGAACTCGCCCGCTTTCGGGGTGAAGTCGTAGATCGGCGGCGTGATAATGAAGATTTGCTTCACGCCGGCTTCCTTGCTCTGGTCGATTAGTTTTGTGACGCCCTTCTGGAACGCCGCGAACCGGTCCTTGTCGAGCGGCTGGTAGATGCCGTCGTTGATCCCGTAGCACGCGAACACCACATCCGGTTTGGCCTTCTCCAACACGCGGCCGAACCGCTCGAACAGGCACGGTCGCGGGAACTTCCCGCCGGCGTGACCGTCCTCGCTCAGTCCAGACAAAGTTTCGCTCGCCAACCCCAGACCGAGAACGTCGAAGTCCTTGTTCGGGTGCAACTTCTCCAGGTAGTACGTGGTGAACGCGACGTACCCGCCGGCCTGGGTGATGCTGTCGCCAAGGAACACGATCCGCTTCCCGGCGAGTGCGTTCGCGTCCTGTGCGAACAACGGGGCCGTGAAGAGTGAGCCGACGACCATCGCGAGCACAAATCGGAACATGTGTCTCCCCCGTTTGACGCCACCCATTCGCCGCAACCGAATAAAAAAGGTCACTTGCGATCTTATCGCAAGTGACCTTGAGTGGAGGCGGGGAATCACTGGATTCCGAGGCCAAGCGCAACTGGCGAACAGGAACAACTTGTGAACTTCGCGAACGTGTCTCTCCCTTGCGGGAGAGGGCCAAGACGCCGGAAATCACTCGAACAGTTCCTTCACGGGTTCGCCTTGATCGAGAATCTCGATGGGGCGGCCGTCGGGCGCGACGAGTTGCTTGCGCGGGTCGATGCCGACCGCGTCGAGGATGGTGTACGCCACGTCCGCCGGTGACACCGGGCGCTGCGTGACGTAACCGCCCTGCTTGTCAGTTTTGCCGATCACTTGGCCCGGCTTCACGCCAGCGCCCGCGAACAGCAGTGACGCGGCCGGTCCCCAGTGGTCGCGCCCCGCGTCCTTGTTGATCTTCGGGCCGCGGCCGAACTCGCCCATCACCACCAGCAGCGTGTTCTCGAACGCCCCGCGAACGTGCATGTCTTCCACCAGCGCCGACACGGCCGCGTCGAACTCCGGTAGTTTCTTGTCGAGGCTCTCGAAGATCTTCGCGTGGTGGTCCCAGCCACCGTAGTTCACGGTGACGAACCGCACGCCGCTTTCCACCAATCGCCGCGCCAGCAGCATCGACTGGCCCGCGGAATTGCGACCGTAGCGGTCGCGGACCTTGTCCGTTTCGCGGTCGATGGCAAACGCGGTCCGCGCTTCAGTCGAAAGCACCATCTCGCGGGCGCGAGCGTGGAACTCGTCGTAGGTCGCGATCTGGTCGTTCCCCTCGACGCGCTTTGCGAGACCGTCAACGGCCTTCAGGAGCGTGTCGCGTCGCGCAGCCCGCTTTGCGCCCACACCTCCCGCCGTGAGGTCTTGCACCTTGTAATCAGCCTGGTTCGGGTCGCCCGCCTTGAAGGATTCGTACCGGCCGCCGAGGAACGCGCTCTTGCCCAACTCCCAGGTGAAGGAAGGATTCCTTGGCACCGCGACGTAGGGGGGCAGCGTACCGGTGAAGCCGGTTTCGTGAGCGACCACGGCGCCGATCGCGGGGTAGTCGCCGAACGGTGTGCCGAACCGCCCGGACAGCACCCAGTTCGTCGCGGTCTCGTGGTGGTCGTTGTTGTGCGCGCCCGAGCGCACGAGGGCGAGTTTGTTCATCACACTCGCCATCAGCGGAAGTTTGTCGCTGATGCGGAGACTGGGCACGGTGGTGCCGATCGTGCTGTATTTGCCGCGAATGTCGTCCGACGCGTCGGGCTTCGGGTCGAAACTGTCGTGGTGTGACAAGCCGCCACCGAGGTACACGAGCACGACCGACTTGGCTCGCGCGCCTTTTGCGAGCGAACCGTCCTTCTTGCCCGCGGCGTTCGCTTCCGCCCGGAGCAGCGCCGGGAGCGACAGCCCCGCGAGCGCCCCGACGCGAAGGAAGTCGCGGCGCGAAGGACCCGTACATACGGTGTGCGGCTGGTGGTTCAGCACAACGTCAAGCATCGGAACGGCTCCTGGTCGTCGGATCGTGGTGGTAAGCGAGGGGAGTGGACACCACTTAGCTTCGGCGGGGCGGGTGCGCGAAATTGCGCGGCGGGAGAAACTTCTGCTCTCCCGTAGTTTACCCCGGCATCGCGTTCGGGGAAACAGGAAACGTCGTCACAAGCGGAGGAAAGCGGCCTCAGTTGTTCCGCCGCTTGCGGCTTCGCGGGCAGGCGCTCTCGCGACGCCACAAGCGGCGCAAGAAGAGGGCTACTCCCCGAGTTCGGCTGTGCCTTCCTGATACCGGTCGGAACTGAAACCGAGGAGAGGGTAGAAGACGAAGCCGAGGAGCGCGAGACCGAGGCCGAACGCCTCGCTTTTCCCGAACCGGCGGGCCACTTCCAGGTTCACCAGAATGGCCGCGATGATCTGCACAACGGGGATGAGAACGAGAACAAACCAGAGCGTGCTGAGTTTGGCGACACCCACGACGAGGATGTAGATGTTGTACAACGGAATGAGGGCCGCCCACCAGGGTTGGCCGGCCTTCGGGAACACCCGAAGCCAGCCGAGTACCACCCCCGGAACGGTCACGGCCCACCACACCAGCAGATACCACAACAGGTCGTCCACGCGGACACGTCCTCCGAGCCGGTGGGCGCGACCGTTACCAGTTATCGTCGTCGTCACCGCCCTTGGACTTCTTCTTGCTGCTCTT
>SXGT01356537.1_pt1 | contig 13814 bp, 9 predicted proteins | sample 3176221 | NCBI WGS metagenome assembly SXGT01 (sample SAMN11356862, study PRJNA531348) | freshwater metagenome | isolation source: freshwater sample F1-120 | place: China: Fuxian Lake, Yuxi | collected 2017-12-25 | reverse complement strand
TGCTCGGCCTCCCACTTGGAGACGCCGTACGGATCCTCGGGGCGCGGCGGATCCTGCTCGCGAAACGGCGCGCGCTGCGCGAGCTGGCGGCCCAGGGCGCGTTCCGAGAGGATCTGTTCTACCGGCTCGCCGTCATCACCATCGACGTGCCGCCTCTGCGCGCCCGCCGCGGCGACATCGCGCTCCTGGCCCGGGCCTTCGCGGCCGACGCCGCCCACCGCGCCCGTCGCGGCCGGGTCGAGATCGCCGCCGACGCCATCGCCTGGCTCGAGGCGCAGCCGTGGCCCGGCACCGTGCGCGAGCTGGAGAACTGCATCGAGCGCGCGGTGGTGCTGGCCTCCGGCGACGTGCTCGGCGTCGACGACGTGCGCCCCCGCGCCGGCACCGCGCCGCCGCTCGGGATCGCCCGCCCTGCGCCTGGCGATCCGGTGCCGACACTCGACGAGCTCGAGAAGGCCCACATCCTCCACGTGCTCGAGGTGTGCGAGCACCAGAAGACCAAGGCCGCGGCCCTGCTCGGCATCAATCGCACCACGCTGTGGAAGAAATTGCGCCAGTACGGCCTGGAGTAGTCGTTACAATCGGCCCATGAGGGTCGTCACCGTGCTCGGCCTGTGCGTGCTCGCAGCGGGGTGTGGCGGCGGTGGTGGCAACGACGGTGATGGTGGCGGTGGCGACGGTGACGGCGGTGGTGGCGACGGCGACGGCGGTCCTGGCGTCGATGCCACGCCGCCGGCCACGATCCTGGTCGATCAGCTCACGGTCTCGATCGTGACCGCGCCAGCCGGGGTCATGGCCGGCGACTCCAACTGGCGCATCTGGGGCACCTCGAGCCTGCGGGTGTCGCCCGTGTTCACGGCGCCGTACGCCGACTGCGGCACGCTGGTCGGGTACACGACCGGAACCACGACGCCGACCGCACGGGTCGCCCGCCTGAACGCGCAAGATCAGCTGGTCACGACGTACAACCTGGGCGCCTTCGAGCTGCGCGGCCTCGCCGCCGAGCCCGATGGCCACTTCGGCGCGCTGCTGTGGGACGCGACCGTCGATCCCGAGATCCTGTACGTGCGCCGCTACAACAGCGCCGGCGCGCAGGTCTCCTCGTCGTCGATGGCCGACGCCCTGGCCGCGCCCACCGACTTCGGCATCGGCGAGAGCCGGCTCGAGTACGGCGACGGCCGCTACGGCGCTTATTACCACGTGCACGGCATCTCCGGATTCGCCAACGGCCACGAGGGCGATCAGCTCAAGTGGGTGGCCGCGGCGAACGGCGCCGTCACCAACGGCTGGTCGTGGGGCTGCTCGCACAGCATGAGCGAGGTCCTGCGCTACGAGCCCACCAGCCGTCGCTTCCTGTCGGCGTGCGTGACCGACTGCTATCCCGGCACCAACGGCACGCCGTTCGCGACCACCAGCATCGGCGGGATCTACCTCGATCGCGCACGCAAGGTCATCGACGTGAACGCCGGCTGTAACGGCAGCGTGGCCGGCGAGCTCGGCACCGCCGCCGTCGGTCCGTCGGGCTGGAAGCTGGTCTTCAACAGCCACCAGAACCCCGCGACCCTGGGCCAGTCGTCGTACAGCGCGTCGACCATGAACCAGGACGTCGGGTTCACCTCGATCGCCACCGATCTGACCCCGGGTCCGGTGGTGTGGCTGACCATGACCTCGGGCAACGAGCAGAACAGCTCGATCGCCCGCTGGCAGCCCATGGGCGACGACACCGAGCAGTACGCGGTCGGCTGGAACGAGCGGGGCTCGGCCGTCCACAAGCTGGCCATCGTCTCGCCCACCGGCGCCTATCTGGCGTCGCCGGTCGACCTCGCCGGCGCAGCCGCCTGGGGCGAGCGCGACGATCCGTTCCGCGTCCACCTCAACGGCGACATCGTGTGGGCCTGGTTCGATCAGGCCGGCTCGACGATGCTGAAGCTCGCCCGCATCCGCTCCGGCCGGACCGCCACGTGCGCGTCACTCTGACCCGGGATCACCGCGACGTGCGCAGCGTCGCGAGTAGCGCGATGAAGTCGGCGGGTGGCTCGGTGGTGAAAGCCAGGGGCGCGTGCGTGATCGGGTGCTCGAGCTCGAGGCGCGCGGCGTGCAGCGCCTGGCGGCCCAGCGTGCGGGCCAGCTCGGCGAGCTCGCCGGTGTAGCGGCGGCCGTAGACCTGATCGCCGACCAGAGGCCACCCGCTGTCGGCCATGTGGACGCGGATCTGGTGGGTGCGACCGGTCTCGAGCCGACAACGCACGAGGGCCGCGCCCAGCGCCAGCCGCTCGACCACCTCCCAGTGGGTGATCGCCGGCTTGCCCTTGTCGACCTTCGACGACATGCGCTTGCGATCGACGGGGTGACGGTCGTAGAGCGTGCGAATGGTGCCGCGCGCGCTCGACGGCGCCGGCGCGCAGATGGCCACGTACTCGCGCAGCACGTCGGTCTTGGCCTTGAACGCCGCCGACAGCGCTTGCTGCGTGGGCTCGTCCTTGGCCACCACCATCACGCCTGAGGTTTCCTTGTCGAGTCGGTGGACGATGCCGGGCCGCAGCTCGCCGCCGATGCCGGCCAGATCGTCGACGTGGGCGAGGAGCCCGTGCACCAGCGTGCCGGTGGCGTGGCCGGGCGCCGGGTGCACGACCAGCCCCGCCGGCTTGTCGAGGACGATCAGGTGCGGATCCTCGAACAGCACCTCCAGCGCCATCGCCTCCGGCACCAGCGAGATCGGCACCGCCGGCCGGATGGTCACGACGACCTCGTCGCCGGTGCGCAGCTTGATGCCGGCCTTGGCCGGCACGCTGCCGTTCACCGTCACGTCCCCCTCCTCGATCAGCCGCTGCACCTGGGCGCGCGAGAGTGTGGCGTCGCGGGCGGCGATGAAGGCGTCGAGGCGGGGGCGGACATCCGCCTCACCCTCCTCGACGACAAGCCTCCGGACTACCAGATCTTCGATTTGACGTGCCCCTTGGACTTCACCAGCACATCGACGATGGCGCGCTCGTAGATGTTCTGACCGAAGATGTCCTCGGTCACGCGGCTCTTGAAGAGCTCCTTGCCCTCGTTGATCTCGTCGGCCATGGCGTCGAACAGGTTGTCGTTGCCGATGCCGTCGAGGATCTTGGCCTCGTGATAGAGGGTCAGGTCCGACGCGATGGCCCGGGCCAGCTGGCGGGCGCGCTTCGCGTTGTCGATGAGGTTCGCCATGGGCCGATCGTAGAGGGGGCGTCACCGCGGGGTCAACCGTCAGCCGAGGTGAATCCCCCGGTGCTACCCCTTGCGCCATGGGGGACGCCGGGTCACTCCGACGGCAGCTTGCGGCGCAAGAGGCCCGAGCCCTCGTCGCGCGGTTCCTTGATGTCGCCGGCTGTGGCCGGTCGCGCGGCGCGGTAGCGCTCGAGGTACGTGTCCTTCACGCGCTCGGGATCGAGGCCGAGGATGCGCGCGTACTCGGTGAGGAAGCCGCGCACGTAGACCGGCGCCGGCAGCTTGCCGAACGCGTCGGCCTCGAGCGACTGCAGGTAGCCGATGCCGATCTTGCTGCGCTCGGCGACCTCGCGCAGCTCGATGCCGAGCGCCTCGCGGACCTGGCGCAGGATCGCGCCCGAGTACTCGGTGCGCGGCCCCAGCTCGGGCATGGGCGGACGCAGCGCCGCCGGCACCTCGGGGCGCTCGGCCCGCGGCAGGAGGGCCTCGCCGACCGGCGAGCTGGGCCCCGGCGAGAGCGGCACCGGGATGCCGTCGGGAAACAACTCCTGGTCGTACTCCTTGCGCTTGGCCGCATCCATGAGCGTCGTGTATGCGAGGTCGAGGCGGCGGTGCACGGCCTCGAGCCCGGCCGGATCGTAGAGGCCGGCGATCGCGATCGACTCGGCGCCGTAGATGTCGCGGATGCGGCGGTTGGCGCGGCGGATGTCCTCGAACGACGCGGTCGGCGCGACCTCGAGCAGATCGTAGTGCGAGTCCGAGGGAAGGACGTCGCCGTCGACCGGCGGCGGTCGCACCGCGAGCAGCCCGCGCGTCACCTTCTCGATGCACTTGGTGATGCGGGCCTCGGGGTGCTCGACCAAGAGCGGCCGGCGCCGGCGCGTCGAGGCCCAGACTGCCTCGTCGTACTCGAGGTGACCGAGGTAGCTCATGGGCACGCCCAGCCGGCGGCGGGCGGCGCCGGCGATGGCGCGGCCCAGCTCCATGTCGTGCTTGGAGCGCGCGGCGTTGATCACCAGCGCCGGCGCGAAGCTGAGGATGGCGGCACGCAGGTGCTCGACATAGCTGTCGCCGGTCTCGACCGCGCCCAGGTACAGATCGAGCGGACCGACGATGCCGCCGTCGCGGCTGCGCGGCGACGCCGCCCGGTCCGCCAGCTCGCCGAGGCCCAGCTGACGCAGGCGATGGACGAACACCGCCCGCACGAAGCGGTGCATCAGCTCGACCGAGGTCGGATCGGCGACGGCCGCGACCAGGCCGACGTCGGCGCCGAGGAACAGCTCGAGCACGCCCGAGGTCATGCCGGCGCCGAGATCCAGCACGACCCAGTCGCACGGCAACGCGCGGGCCTGGGCCAGGATCTCCTGCACCACCACCACGTCGGCGTCGGCGATCCACGCCGGATCGGCGGCGCCGGCGATGAGCCGCATGCCCGAGACCGGCGTCGACACCGACAGATCGGCCAGCGGCGCGCTGCCTGCGACCGCCTCGGCCAGCGTGCGCGACGGCCGCGGCACGCCGCAGAACAGGTGCAGGTTGGGCGTGCCCAGCGCGGTGTCGATGACCGTCACCTTCTTGCCCAGCGTGGCCAGGAAGATGCCCAGGTTGGCGGCCAGGAGGCTCTTGCCGACGCCGCCCTTGCCGCCACCGACGGCGACCACCTGAGGCTGGGAACCAGTCATCGCGGGCGGACCCTACACCATTTCCCCATCTCCGTGCCCGTGGCTCGCCCCCTGGCCGCCAGGGTAGATCAAGGGTACGTCAGCCGCCCTTGTCGGTCCGTGCAGCGTTCGCCGACAGCTGGATTCCGCCGAGGAACTTCCAGAGGCTCGGGCCATCGGCGTAGACCTCGCTGCCATTCGGCGGCGGCGACATCTTCTTCGTTCTCTCCGCCAGCGGTGCCCAGCCGATCACGTCCTGAAGCACGCCGGCCTCGTCGATCACCACCATGGGTCGGCCGTAGGTCTCGCCCATGCCGAAGGGATCGATGCTGATCTCGAGCGGCAACTGGAGCTTGCCAAGCTGATGACCTGCGCGCGCGAGGACCGCCTTGGCCATATCGTCGTTCATGCCGTTGATGCGAAATCGGTTCACTCCGACTGACGCCTGCCCGTTTACCGAGTTGATCGTCACGTCCACGCGACCAACGCCGGTGCTCCCACGCTTGTCGCCGATGCGCGTGGCTGACCGAAAGGATCCGTGCACTTCGCCCTGGTAGCCACTCACATCGGCCATCGCCTTCATCGCTTCACCGTCCTTCGCGTGGACCGTGCCCAGACTCCTGTGCGCTTGCATCAGAGAAAACCCATGCGCAGCATGCCGGTACGCGAGCTGTGTGATTTCGGCGTTGGTGGTGTCCATCTTGCTTGCGATCTCCTTGAATGCGGCGGTCGAAGCCGTCTTGTTGGCGATAGCGTCCGAGATCGCGGTCCACGTGTGCTCGTTCAGGGCGCTCTGGGTGAGTACCAGCGACTGGGCGAAGAGCACACGATCGCGATCCAGTTGATTCTCGCTCTTCGTTGCCTGCTCGAGCGCCCCATCGGCGATCTTGCCGCCGATCGCCTCGACCGAGTCGGTTGTCGTCCCGGCGATCAGGTCACCGACCGCCTTGGTGGATTCCTCGGCGACCTTCGGCGCCAGTTTCTCGTCGAGGATTCCACCCACTGGACCGAGGATGTTGCCGATCACGGATACAGCGATGCCCTTGGCGAGCTCCTTCCAGAAGGACGGCTCGGGAGGCAGACGTTTCAGCACGGCGAACGCATTGAACTGCTTGACCCCTTCGTCGAAGCCGGTCATCAGGGTGATCAGCTTGGCCTGCAATGCCTGACCGGCCGCTTCGATATCGCGCTCCTCCTGCCCGGCCTCCTCCACCTCCTTCTGCGGCATGGCGGGCGCGTCGATGTCCTGAGTCGGCTTGAGTCCGAGCCTGGTCCGGAGCCGGTCGAGGGGCTCGAGTACCAGCAGCGCAAACGTCGCCTTGATCCCCACGTTGGCCTGGCGCTGATCGATCCAGTGCCGGATCTTCATCGCGGGAAGCGTGGCCCCTTCGACGGCGCGAGCGATCGCCGGGGCCCCAGCGCCCGCGAGCAGCGCTTCGACCTGCGCCAGGTCTGCGCCCATGGCGTGAGCGTTCACGGCTACGACGTGCTCACGGTCGATGACCACCTTCTTGCTCGGACCACCGGGAATCGGGTCCCCATCCGTGAGGAGCGTCTCGAACAACCGCTGCCCTTGCGCACCCACCCGCGCGAGCAGCGAGACGATGGTCGACGGATCGTCGAGCCCCAGATGGTGTCCGAACGGATCATCGTGCGCCGCGACGCCCACGGAAGCACCGGCCTTGGCCGCAATCGTTGCTGCGTGCCCCGCCCCGGACGAGGCCGGGGGCAGGCGCTGGGTGAGCGTGCGCTTTCCCGCAGCGGGTCGGCCGGAGCCGCTGGTGCTCGTGGTGTCCTTGGTGACGTCTCCGGCGTGATCGAAGCCCATGGCGGTCGCTTCAGCAGCCGTCGTGCCACGGCGCTCGCTCGACAAGCCCGCGACACCGCTCGGGTCCCGTCCCCCCGCCACGAGTGACACCCTGTGCCGTCGCGCGTGCCAGCCGCTCGCCGGTCTACGGCGTCGCCGGTACCGGCGCCGCCATCCCGGCTTGCAGCTGTGCCCGCGAGAAATCGTGCCGGCAGTCGAAGTGCATGAAGTCGCCGTTGGCGCCGCCACCGAAGTCGGAGGCGCCCCAGGCCAGGCCGCCGATGTCGCGCAGCGCGACAACCAGGTCGCGATCGAGGTTCATGAAGCCGAGCGCGCTGCGCTGGCGACCGGCGCCGCTCATCCACCAGTTGCTACGCCGGGCGCCAGCGCCGTGAGTCGCCGCGAGGTCGGCGCGGATGGCGGCTTGCCACGCGGTGGCGTCGGCCTGGCGCAGCTCGTCGGCTCGTAGTGCGGCGGCGGGCACCTCGCGCGGCGGGGTGAGCGCGCGCCGCAGGTTGCCGGCCGTGATCCACTGGCTGATCTGGGCCGGGTTCTCGGCCGCGGCCAGGTACTGCTGCAGCGCCCGGTTGGAGGCATCGAAGTACGTGTAGAGCGCATCGGTCGAGCCCTGACCGCCGTGACGGGCCCAGCTCACCGACGGCGAGAGCGGCTCACCGAGCCCGGTGAGCAGGCAGGCGCGGAAGATGGCCGCCAGCGCTTCGCGATCGGCGGGAGCGTCGCGGCCGCCCTGCCCACCGACGTACGGGTTGGAGCTGTAGTTGATGTCGATCGCCAGCGCGAAGTGGTGGTACGCGTCGTTGCGGCGGAGCACGCTGTAGCCGGGCGTGACCTGCAGCCGCGTGCGGAGGGCCGCGCCCGACAGGTTGAACTGCGACTCGAGGTGGGCCTCGGCTCGGGCCAGACGCCACACCAGCGTCGGATGCGCCGAGATGCCGGTGCCGAGGAAGCGGCCGCTCACCGGCGCCGCGTCGATGGGCACCTGCGGACGCGCGCCCGCCGCCCGCCGCGCCGCAGCCGACTGCGCGGGCGCACCGTTGCTCTGCGGCGTTCGCGGTTGCGCCTGCGGTTGCCCCTGCGGTTGCCCCTGCGGTTGCGCCTGCCCCTGCCCCTGTCCCTGTGCCGCCCGGGTCACATACGTCCGGTGCACCCAGCCCGTCTGCCCCCCGGCCTGCACCTGCACCCATTCGCGCTGACTCGCATCATCGGTGACCTCGACGGCCGTGCCGGCGCCGAGCATCGCGATCACGTTGTCGTTGCTCGAGTTGTCGGGCGCCGATCGCAGGCGCACGCCGGTGCCGCCGATCTGGCCGCCATATGCGGCCACGTCTTCACCGCCCGCGTCACCACCACCCGTGGCCTCCGCGCCTCCCCCACCCGCCTGCGCCGACGGGAGACCGGTCTTCTCGGCGGGGATCTCGACGCTGCCGGTCGCAGCCGATGCCGCCGCGTCGGCGGCGTCCTCACCCGCGGCCGTTCCAGCGACGGCACCGCCCTGGGCCACGTGGGCGAGCTCGTGCGCGAGCACGTGCGGATCATCGTCGGCGACGAACGCGCGTCCTCCCGAGGCCGCGCCGCGCACGCCCAGCTCGCCCAGCAGGCCGCGGGTCGCTGCGCCGCCGATCACCGGCACGCCGGGCACGCCCATCGCCTCGCCCATCGCGCCGCCGCCGCGCGCGCCATCGATCGCGGCCGCCTGGGCCAGCGCCCCGCTCGGCGTCGCCAGGGTGGCCGGGTTTCCCCCGAGGAGGTGCATCCCGAACGGATCGTCTCCCGCCGCACCACCGCCACCAGCGCCGGGCGCGCCGCCCGCCGCCGCCGGCTCGCCGAGCAGGCCGCCGATGCTGGCCGACGCCGGTCCGGCCATGCCGTCCGTCAGAGCGCGCTTGCCGGCGCCGGATCCAGGTCCGGCATCGGCCGCGGACGTCGGGGCTGAACTGGCGGGAGCACGATCGCGCATCGATCCCATGACCTCCGGAACACCGATACTTACATGACTTCCCGCCGAATCCTCAGCGGAGCGCAGCGACCACGTCATCGCGCTCGACGTCGGCGATCGTTCGCAGGTCCAACCACACCCTCCCGTCCTCGACCCGCGCGATCACCGGGACCGCCGCGGCGCGCAGCCGGGCGTCGAGCGCGTCGGCGCCGCTGGTGGCGCGCAGCGTCACCGCCCACGACGGCAGTTCGGCCAGCGGCATGGCGCCACCACCGACGGTCGAGCGACAGGACTCGACGGCGATCTCGAGGCCGGCCGCGGCGGCCACGCCCGCGAGCTCCGCGGCGAGCAGGTCGGCGCGTGCGCGCAGCGCCTCGGCGTTCGCCGACATCATCGCCACCGCCGGGACCTCGGCGTCGCGGCCGTCGCGATAGAGCGCCAGGGTCGCGCACAGCGCGGCGAGCGTCAGCTTGTCGGGACGCATGGCGCGCATCAGGGGATGCGAGCGCACGCGCGCGATCGCCGCGGCGCTGCCGACCAGGACGCCGGCCTGCGGGCCGCCGAGGAGCTTGTCGCCGGAGAAACACACCAGGTCGGCGCCCGACGCGACCACCTCGGTCACCGGCGGCTCCTCGGGGAGGCCGAGGGCGCGCTGGCGCTCGCGCGACAGCAGGCAGCCCGAGCCGAGATCGATCATGCTGACCAGCCCGCGCGCGCGGGCCAGCGCGGCCAGGTCGCGCTCGCTGACCTCGTCGGTGAAGCCGACCATCGCGAAGTTCGAGCGATGGACCTTGAGCAGCATCGCCGTGCCCTCGTCGATCACCGCCTCGTAATCGGCGAGCCGGGTCTTGTTGGTGGTGCCGACCTCGACCAGCGCGCAGCCGCTGGCCCGCAAGATGTCGGGGATGCGGAACGAGCCGCCGATCTCGACCAGCTCACCGCGCGACACCACGACCGCGTGGCCACCGGCCAGCGCCGACAGCGCCACCACCGTGGCTGCCGCGTTGTTGTTGACCACGCACGCGGCCTCGGCCCCGGTCAGCGCGCGCAGCAGCTCCTCGGCGTGGGCATGACGCGAGCCGCGCTGCCCGGCGGCGAGGTCGTACTCGAGGTTGGTGTAGCCGCGCGCGGTCTCGGCGACCGCCGCCAGCGCCGCGGCGGCCAGGGGCGCACGCCCGAGGTTGGTGTGGAGGACAACCCCGGTGGCGTTGACCACGCGGCGCAGGCGCGGCCCGGCCAGGGCGATCGCGAGCTGCCGCACCTCGTCGACGCCGATCGTCGACGCCGCCGCGCTCCCCGACCGGATCGCGTCGCGGCGCTCCGCCACCAGCCGCCGCGCCGCCTCGACCGCGGCCCAGCGCGGGGCGACCCCGTCGACCGCGTCGGCCAGCACGTGCACGGCTGGCAGCGCCTTGAGCCGCGCCACTTGCTCGGGATCGATCGCGGTCATGACGCCTCGGCGCGGGTGCTGGCGATCTGGTGCTGCTTCTCCGCCTTCGCGCGCGCCACGCCTCATCCTACACTGCGCGCCGCCGTGAACTGGATCATCACCGTCGTCACCACCGTGCCGCTGGCGCTGTTCGCGCTGTGGGGCCTGATCACCGCGATCCGCTTCCAGCACTGGGTGTGGGTCGTGCTCCAGCTCGCGATGCCGGTGTTCGGCGCCTTCCTCTACTTCTTCTTCCATCTCCACACCCACGCCGAGAGCGGCTTCGAGCTGCCCGGCGCTGTCGACAAGAAGCGCATCAAGCGGGTCGAGGCCGACCTGGCTCGCCTCGACAAGGCTCACCTTCACGCCGAGCTCGGCGACATCTACTACGCGATGGGCAAGCTGCCCAGGGCGCTCGCCGCGTACCAGGCGGCGCACGAGCGCGACGGTAAGGACCTCGACATCCGCGCTCACCTCGGCGCGGTCCTGGTCCGGCTCGGCCGCCCCGCCGAGGCCCTCCCGCTGCTCCAGGGTGTGGTCGCCGAGAAGCCGCGACACGACCACGGCCACACCCTGATGGCCCTGGCCGAGGCCCAGACCGCGCTGGGCGACGCCGACCTGGCGATCGCCACCTGGAAACGGGTCATCGCCGGCAACTCGTACGCGCGGGCGCGGGTCCAGCTCGCCGAGCTGTACCTGGCGCGCGGGGAGGATGATGCGGCGCGGGAGCTGTTGAAGAAGGTGCTCGAGGATGACAGGACGTCGCCGGACTTCCACCGGAGGCGCGAGGCGGTGTGGGTGCGGAGGGCGCAGCGGGCGATGAAGCAGGTGCCGGCGAAGAAGGCGAACTGAGCCCCGGCTCGGGGGAGGGCAAGGACAAGGGGGATTCACGCTATCCTGCGGCTGTGGACGTGCAGGCTGTCTCTGCGCTGCTCGCCGCGCTGGTGATCCTGGCGATCGGCGCGTCGGTCATCCTGCGCAACCGCACCGACCGCACGTACGTGTCGTTCTCGACCTTCACCTTCGTGGTGTCGGCCTGGCAGCTCTGCAACTTCATCCAGATGGCCACGGGCTCGGCGCTGTGGCGGTGGCTCGCGCTGTGGCCCGCCGCCACCATCCCGCCCACGGCGATCGCCTTCTTCCGCCAGTTCCTGGCCCAGCCCTCGATCGGCGGCACCCACCGCCCGCCGCGCGTGACGCTGGCGTGGACGCTGCTCGCGTACCTGGCCCTCATCTACGGCGCGGTGCTCGCGCCGATCCACGAGAGCCTGTGGTTCCTGGTGCCGTTCGGCGCCTACGTCTTCGGCGGCCTCTACCGCTGCGTCTACGACATGTTCGTGCAGTACCGCGCGACCACCAAGCGGGTCGAGCGCACTCGCATCCGCTACCTGATGCTGGGCGGCTTGCTCGCCACCACCCTGGCGCTCACCGACGTCCTGCCTCGCTTCGTCGCCGCCTGGCCCACGGTCGGCAACGTGCTCTCGATCCTTTACCTCTACTTCATCTCGCAGACGCTGTTCCGTTACCGCCTGATCGACGTCAACGAGCTGGTCGGCAAGATGGCGGTGCTCGGCTCGCTGGTGATCCTGCTGTGGGCGGTGTACGGCCTGCTCCTGTCGTGGGTCGGCGGCGGCAAGGACGGCCTGTTCCTGCTCAACGCCCTGGTCGCCTCGTTCGTCATCCTCATCCTCTTCGAGCCGGTGCGCGCGCTGCTCGAGAACACGGTCAACCGCTGGCTGCTCCGCCAGCGCACCGAGCTGCGCGGCCGCCTCGAGAGCCTGCGCCGCGAGCTCCAGCACGTGGTCGACGTGCCCGATCTGGTCCGCCGCGTGATCACCGCTCTCGAGGAGTCGCGCCGGGTCACCGACGCGTCGGTCTACCTGCTCGACGCCGACGGCGCCGGCTTCGATCGCGCCGGCTGGTTCGGCGCCGCCCCCGCCGATCGCGTCGACGCCATCCGCCGCGAGCGCAACGCGCTGCCATCCGACGCGCCGGCCGAGAGGCGCGAGCCGCTGGCCGCGATCATCGCCACCGCCGAGCTGCTCAACGCCGCGCTCATCTTCCCCTTCCCCGGCTCGGCCGAGACCGAGCACGGCCCCTGGTTGCTCGGCCTCCTGGCCGTACGCGATGACCGCGCCGAGGGCGCGTTCGACGGGGACGACATCGACATGTTCCGCCAGCTCGCCAGCCAGGCCGCGCGCGTGATCGAGTCGAGCCAGGCCTACGAACGGGTCAAGGAGCGCGACCGCCTGGCCGCGCTGGGCGAGATGTCGGCCGGCCTCGCCCACGAGATCCGCAACCCGCTCGGCGCCATCAAGGGCGCGGCCCAGCTCCTGCTCGGCCCGGACGGCAAGCCGCTGCCGCCCGGGCCCGAGTCGGCCGAGTTCATCGACATCATCCTCGAGGAGGTCAACCGCCTCAATAACGTGGTGACCCGCTTCCTCGACTACGCCCGCGCCGATCGCGCCGAGCTGGGCAAGCCCGGCCAGATCGATCTCAACAACGTCGTGCGCAAGACCGTGCAGCTCCTGTCGTCGTCGCTCGAGGCCAAGAGCACCGAGATCAAGGCCCGCTACGACGAGATGTTGCCGCCGGTGCTCGCCGACCCCGACGCCTTGGTCCAGGTGTTCCTCAACCTCGGCCTCAACGGCCTCCAGGCCATGCCCGACGGCGGCGTGCTCGAGATCCTGACCACCCGGCGCCGCCGTTCGCGCCTGGGTTACGGCCAGTTCGCCGAGGTCCGCCTGCGCGATCACGGCGTCGGCATCCCCGGCGATCGCCTGAAGAAGCTGTTCATCCCGTTCTTCACCACCAAGCAGCGCGGTACCGGCCTCGGCCTGGCCATCGCCCAGCGCATCGTCAGCCAGCACGGCGGCACCATCGAGGTGCGCTCGACGCCGGGTGCCGGCTCGACCTTCTCGGTGTTCCTGCCCGCCGCGCCCGGGGTGCCGGTCGCGGCCACCACCACCGGCCAGATGGCCAATCCCTTCCTGCCCGCGCGCGAGGCGACCGCCGAGAACACCGACACGTCGGAGGACCGCCCGCTCACCGATCCGGGCGCGTCGGTGATAACAACGTGATCCAATGAGCGAGCGCGCGCGCATCCTGGTCGCCGACGACGAGCCCAACCTGCGGCGCGTCCTGCTCGCGATCCTGCGCCGCGAGGGCCACGAGGTGGTCCAGGCGGTCGACGGCGCGGAGGCGCTGTCGATGCTGGAGGGTGTCGACGTGGTGGTCACCGACCTGCGCATGCCCAAGGTCGACGGCATGGAGGTGCTGCGCACCGCCGTCCGCACCCAGCCCCACGTGCCCGTGATCATGGTGACCGCCTACGGCTCCGTCGGTCAGGCCGTGGAGGCCATCAAGGCCGGCGCCTTCGACTACATCGAGAAGCCGTTCGAGCAGGATCAGATCCGTCTGGTCATCGACAAGGCGGTGAAGCAGGCCGCGGTCAACCGGGTCGCGCCCCGCTCGGCGCTCTACACCGCCAGCAACGACGATCAAGACGCGGTCCGCGGCCGCTACGGCCTGGTCGGCGACAGCGCCGAGATGCACACCATCTTCGAGGTGATCGAGAAGGTCGCCGATTCACCGTCGACGGTGCTGATCACCGGCGAGAGCGGCACCGGCAAGGAGCTGGTGGCCAAGGCCCTGCACGAGAACTCGAGCCGCAAGAACGGGCCCTTCATCAAGATCAACTGCGCTGCCATCCCCAAGACCCTGATGGAGTCGGAGCTGTTCGGTTACGAGAAGGGTGCCTTCACC
>SXGT01451517.1_pt1 | contig 13815 bp, 5 predicted proteins | sample 3176221 | NCBI WGS metagenome assembly SXGT01 (sample SAMN11356862, study PRJNA531348) | freshwater metagenome | isolation source: freshwater sample F1-120 | place: China: Fuxian Lake, Yuxi | collected 2017-12-25 | reverse complement strand
GCTGGGTGCCGTTGGGGACGCGATTCTCGAAGTGGCGAAGGGAGAGGCCCCGCTCCTTTGCGATGGCGCGGTAGCGGCCTGACAACCCTCCGCTGCCGCCGACGATGATGAGCGTCGCCTCGGCGCGCCCCTTCGCTCTGGACCTGGAAGACGAGTCGTTTTGCATGACGGAGACATCAGCAAGCCCGGCGCCAGCGCCAGGTGCCCGGGGTTTCCCGGGAGATCCTGACGCTGGCTTTTTGTTCCTGCGTCTTTGTCAAGAGCGAAGCGACTATTTCGCCGGAGCCTTGCCAGACTGACAACCGCTTGCCACCCGCACGGGTCGGGGGCGTGACGGATCAGGTTAAGGTCACGCCGCTGTCGAGGACGCTCGCGACGAGCTCGAGCGGCATGAGGGGAAGCCACCTTCTCTCCAGAGCTACGCGTGGATCGCGTGGAGGCACGTCAGCGCTGCCGCCTCGTCGCGCGCGGTGAGCAGGCAGCGCTCTGCGGCTAGGAGGTTCACATGGTAGGTCGTGTTGCCGTCACCCTTGTACTGATCGAGCGCCTCGGGGACTGAAGATGCGTTCGGAAATTTGTCAAGAATAATTTGCAGATAGTAGGTGCCCGCGGCGATGGCCTTTGCAGGGTCGAGCATGTCGTCATAGGCGAAATGCACGCCGGCAGGGGTGTTCCTGTTGACCGTGTCGATGGCGCCGTGGTTCATCTGCATTAGGCCCGCCGACGTGTTTCCAGGGATGTTCGGCGTCGCGTCGGATCGGAAGCCGGACTCCTTCCAGCAGACGGCGAGGATGAGCTCATTCGAGAAGCTCTTCGCCTTGTTGTTTGCAATAACCAAGGTCTTTGCCTCGGCGTATGTGAGCGTTCGCATCGAGAGTCGGGTCCTTCCGTTTACGGTGCGCGGCGCGCCTCCGGATCGACGGCCGCGAGGTATCTGTTTACCGCGGCCTGTGGGGCGCACCTTCACGATCTGCCGTGAATTTTGGCTCCAAGCGAGAACATTTGCTGCCGAACACGCTTCATCCGAGCGCGATCCCTCGGGAAAATGGCTGCGGCCCCACGGTAAACAGATACGCCGCGAGTGCGGTAATGCACAGCCATGCCGTCCAGCACTAGCAACCAATACAAGCTCTTGGTGGCCGGTGCCAACCAACCTCGAGAACGCAGCAGGCGCCACGCGTGGTCCGACCGGGCGGCCGGTGCTCCGATTAGGCCAGCGCCGTGCACTAGCGTGGCACGTCGTGCAGGGGCGTGCGGGGCGAGATCCGGGTGATCCGGTAGCCGGCGTCTCTCGGCTCGTGTCCGTCTTCCGCATCCAGAAGCTGCGCCCAGAATTCCCGAGAGGTTTGGGGAACGACCGCGTTGAACGCCACCTGTACCTCGACGATCCGGACCCACATCGCCAGCGTGTGCTGGCCGCGCGAGGCGAAGGAGAACAGCACGCCGCCGCCTTTTTTTCCAGGGATCGCGGGCGCGAACGCATCCTCGACGTAACGCTCCTGTCCGATTTCTCCTCGGAAGTCCCGGACGCTGGCTGTAACGAGTGCGAAATAGATAAACTGGCTCGTATCTCTCCGCACATCGTCCTCGGCGGTCTGAACCACGAGCTGGATGTCGTCCTGGATCGGAAGCGCCTTGACATTCTTCCAGGGGACGCCGAAGTGGTTCGATGGCGTGAACTGCACCCAGGTCGGCGACGTCCAATTGGCGAGCGATGGATGGTCGGCAGGGTGCTCGTGGATCATCGACGGTTGAGCCGCCGTTCGTCTCTCGGCGAGGCGTCGAAACCTCACCTTCAGGAAATCCCACGCGCGGACCCGTGGATCGGCGGGTGGCGACACGAGGTAGGACGAGGCGCCGAAGCGCGGCTGCCGCGCGTCGGTGTCGAAGGTGTATCCGAACGGTCCCTCGACGCTGAGTGAGAGCGAATCGGGTAGCGGGACAGTGGTCCCGTTCCCGATGGGCCTGTCCACGATGGGGTCGCGCCCGTACTGCAGAACGTTCTTGCGTGGTGATCCGTCGGACGCGGGTTGCGTTGGCTCCTCGCTCATGACCTCGCATTCGAGGCCCTCACTGATCCCGCACTGTTCGAAGGCCACCTCGTCGAGCACGACGAGCAGCGGCGGCAGGGCGGAGTGGCCCGACGCCTCGCCAGCGGGCTCGGTGAGCGGCACGATGGCCCGGACGATCGGCCTCTGCGGCGTCGCCCCCACGTAGCGAAGGAACACGCTCTTCCAGCCGATCGACGGCGTCCTATTCGACCTCGTCGTCGTTGGCTCGAGGCGCCGGGCGAAGAGACCCGCGTAGCGCGAGTACGCACGCAGCGCATACCTGATGTACCTCGCGAGACCAGGCCTCGGGGCCCAGTCATCCGTGTAGAGATGGCCACGGTCGAGAGGCGCATTCGTGCGCAAGAGTGGCACGTGGCCGATGCGCAGCACGTCGGTATCAAACAGCTCATCGAGACCCGCGAACGCGCCGAGCTCCCACTTGGAAACATCATTCGGCGCGCCCCACCTCGTGCCCGGCCAAGGATCAAGGGGCCGCCCTTGCCAGCGCCACGGCTGTCTCAGCAGATCGCATCTCACCATGTTGCGCATGCGTCCCGCTTGCTCTGCCAAGAAGGTCAGGCTGACGTTGACGTGCCGTCGCACCGAATCGCTCCGAACACGTAGCGACTCGTACAGCTCGGCCTCGGAGGGGAAGGCGTCGGTGGCGGCCTCGACGTGGAAGATCCGTGGCTTGAGCACGAAGAAGCGTTGCTTGATCTCGGTGCTCGCGAGCGCTGTCGCCTCGTCATCGATCAGATTGAACCGGGGCTGCTCGCGGTCCGCCGGCTTGAGGACATCCGGATCGAACCTGGGCGCGAAGGTCTTGGGCACCAGCGCATGCACGCTCACCCGGCCCACGAGCGTCCCGCCTTTGTTTCGGGGGACTTCGATTGTGAGTGGCCGATCCCTGGCCTCGTCCATCTTCCAAGGCGTCGTCCAGGCGTCCTCCGGCTCGCCGGCGAGCTGGACGACGATCTCGATCCAGCGCTTCCTCTCACGATCCTGAGGTCTGAGCTCCAGCAGTACCCATGCCTGCTGCCCATCGCTCGTCCATGTCCCTCCGCCGTTGACGAAGGCCCAGCGCTCGATCCGGACGGCGAGGTGAGTGACCGCCGGATCCTCGAACAGGATGTCGTTGCGGTCCCTTTCGATCGTGCCGTCCTTCTGGCGCTCCCGGAGCCACCGGCGGTGCTCGGTCCATAGCGACTGGACATGCTCTTTGGATTCACTCCACTGGTCGAGCACGTCGATGTCCGCCGTGGGTGGTTTGACCCCGATGATCTGCGAGCTGTGACCTTGGTGGAGCAGTACCAGCGACGCGTCCCTGGCGAGAGGAGCGTCCGCTTGCTGCTCGGGAGTTGCCTCGGGCGCGAGTTCGGCGACGAGCGGGTATACGTCCGGAGGGATGGGCGGCCAGTCGGCCGGAGCGCCATCGCGTGATAACGCCACCATGCGAACCTGACCGATGCCGGTGTCGCGCAGGTAGGTGACGCTCACGACGACGCCAGGCTTATCCTCGGGCACATTCCAGTCGGGGATCATCTTCCAGGGGCGTGCTTCGGCGCTGGGTACGTCGCCCCGGCCCGTCAGCTCGTCCGGTAGGCCGCCGGCGGCGTCCATCGCGAAGGCCGCGAGCAAGTACGTTCTTCCGTACACAAGCCGCGGCAGCAGTAGGCGATCGAGCTCGTCTCGCTCCGCGCTCGTCCGGGCGACGACGGGCAGGTGACGGTACAGCGACCGCATCGGGGAGGCACCCACGCCGTCCGTCGCTCCCATCCCGTCGAGCTTCAGCACGCCGTGGGTGCCGTCGGCCAGGGGGCTCTCGGCGACGAGCGATCGCTGGTTGAACGTGAGAAAGGGAAAGCGCAGTCCGTCGCGGAAAGGGATCCGTAGCGGCAACAAGCAGGGGGCCTTGAGCAGTGCCCTCCCGTCGCGATCACACAGCAGCGCGGCGTTGATCGGACGCCAACATGGACGCGCTTTAGCCGCGTCGCGTATGGCGACACCGACCCCGGCAACGTTCTGCCAGGCGGGACGGGCGCCCGGTATGGGATCCTCGTCGTGGTGGACATGATCGATCTGGATCGTGATCCCCCGCGGCTTGGCGCTCGGCCGCCGGGCCTTGCCGGCGGCCGGCAGGTCGTCAAAGATCTGCTCCCCGAAGAGGCCGATATACTCGCTCCAGAAGGCGGATGGACACACCTCGTCGGACAAGAGCAGCGGCCATCTGGTGTCCGCTTTCGCAGATACCAACGCCGCCTGCCAGCGCGATTGGAGCTCGGTCAAGGCGGCGGGTCTCACCACGCACGCGGAGAGAGCTGTCTTTAAGGCACCGACCGCCTCGACGGCAAAGCTGCGCTCGGCGATGGGCGGAAGGGAGGCCCCCACCCCGCGCGTGAGCAAACGGCGGAGAGTCTCGGAGGCCGTCGTGTTCGCCTCGACCTGCACCCACCACAGCCGGAGCGGCGGGGCCTTTGGCTGTCCGTCTTCCTCGAGCGCGAGAGCGCGCCAGACGAGGTAGAGCGCTCGCTCGGCCAGTCTTGGATCACTCGCGATCCTCGCATCGAGCAACTCGATAGCGCTCGCACCCGTCGGAGCCGCTTCGCCGAGCGCCTTGCGAAGGATCTCCTCCCACCGCGGCCGCGCCTGGACTTCATTGCTCACGGTGTCCTTGAACGCGTCGAGCTTGCGAGAGAGCGTCGTCTTGTCCCTCGGCGAGAGGGCGAAGGATCCCATGTGCGTGAGATCGGCCATCGCCTCCAGCGCTTTGGCCGCTTCGGACTTGGTCCAGCTGGCGCTGTATGCGACCGCTTGGAGTAGCAGCCGCTGCTCGAGTTCGAGTTCGAGTGGCCTGGGCGGGTCGCGCGGATCGACCACCTTCTTCAGTCGCCTCGTTCGCGCGTACCGGCTGGCCCCCAGCAGCCGTGCCGGTACGTCGAGGGCCTCGGCGAAGCGCTCAAGCAGATCAGCCGCCCAGTCGCCGCCCGGATCACGGCTGCGGAGCCAGTAGTCCTCGAGGTTAAGCCCTGGCGGATCGGAAGCCGGCTGCTCTTTGTCGAAGCGAATCGGCCGATGGCGGGCCGGGTCTCGCTCCACCGAGACGGGCTGCATGAACATCACGAGCGGCGGGGTTCCGACGGCGCTCACGTAGTCCCAACGCACAGCATCGTGACCCTGGAGCACTGGCTCGGTCGACCGGGCGCCCGGCGTGAAGGTCAGGTCGGGGACGGGGGTGCCGCTCTTGAACTGGGGCGCCGCGACGAAGTGGCAGATCTCGTCGATTCCAAAGGTACTATCGATGACCTTGTCGATGTGAAAGTAGTGCACGAGACCCAACTGTTGCGGGATGTCGCCCGGCATCGTGGCCAGAAAGGCGAGCCCCTGGCTCAGCCTGAGAGCGTTGGCCGGGCCCGCGAGGGCCTTGGTGGGCGAAGATTGCTCGTTCCAGCGAAGATCGTAGCGGTCGAACGCGAGCCACTCCTTCTTAATCGCCGTCAGCGCCTCCTCGGTGGCGGCGGGAGGACGGGGGGTCTTGTCGACTTTGGCAGAGAACGTTCCGGGTAAGCCGGCGCTATTCAGTGCTCGGACGACCAGCGTCTTCTCCCACGACCATTCCGACGGCAGGAGCAGGCCGCGAAGTGCCGCGTCATCGGGGGGCGGTCCCGGAGGGATCGCGTCGAGCGCCGTCAGGATCTGCAAGGCGAAGTATTGCTCGCTTAGCGCGCGGGCACGAGGCCCGACGGGAATTACCGAAGCGATCATGACGATCTTGGGCGAGGCCATCACCATCCTCCGAAGGAGTCGACGTAATCCAGCTCCCGTGTGCGCTCCGGCTCTCCGAACGCGTGGACCGACCATAGGCCATCCGGCGCCGTGGGGCTCCCCGCCAACCTGAGCGAGAATTGCTTTTCGATATCTATCTTGATAAACCAGCAAATTTTTATATATACGCGCAGCGTGCCCGTGCACACGAGCGAGCCGTCCTGGTAGCGTGCCTCGAGCGCCATCGTGAGTTGAAGCGAGATGAGGCCCAGGATCTGGAGCTCTCCGTTGAGCACGACGCGCAGGACGATCGCCAGCCCCTCGGCGCTGTCGGAGCCCCACTCGACGCCGAGGCTGACGAGGAAATAGACGCCCCCCGAGGCCACTCCGATGTCAAACGGGACGCTCGCCCCGGCCGAGATGCCGATGCTGAGCGAAGCGCCGAGCTTCTTCTCCGCGAACGGCCGGAAGCGAGCCCCGACGGTGAACCATCCTCCGCCACCCAGAAAGAGGATCGTCAGCGTGAAGGGGCGGTCGCGGTTGGCCAGGCTGAAGCCAGCGGCGATCTCGAAGTCTTTGCGAACGGCGATCTCGATGAACGTCGAGATCGAGAGGTTGGAAATCGAGAACGCGCCGGTCTGGATGGCTGGCAGCGCGAGCCCGAGCTGGGCGCGCACGCCGACGGGCAGCGGACTGCTCTCAGCGCGCAAGACCTCGAGCGACAGCCCCGAGTCGCCGCCCGGTCGCGCCGCAGCCAGCAGATCGGTCACGAAGCGGAGCGCCTCGTGCACCACGATGTTCTGCGCGCTCAGCCCGAAGCGCAGCCGCCCGCTGGCGTCGAAGCTGACGGTGGTCTCGCGGAGCGTGACCGTGGCTTGGCCGCCAACCGAGAGCGACCAGTCGGCGCTGATTGACGCCTCCGCGGTGCGCTCGATGCCGCCCGAGGGCGAAGCACCCACGCGCGTGCGGGCCCTGAGGTGGGGGCGACGCAGCGACAGCAGGACGGGCTGTAGCTGCAACAAGGGTACGTCCCGATCCATCTGCAAATCGATATCGCACTGAACCCAGGCGAGGCGCGTGGAGGTGTCGACGCCGTGGGTGACGCGCACGCCGTTTTTTAGATCGTTCGAGAGCGTGATGTCGCCGAGCAGGTCTTCGAGCCGAAAGCCCGCGAAATCGGGAAGGAGGCCCTTAAGATCAATGGGTACCTCGGGGGGCAGGTGCGGCACGAAGGTGTCGGCGATGCGGAACGATGGCAGCCGGATGCCGAGCGACTTGAGCGGTAGGTTGGCCTGCTCCAACGCCTCGCCGGTCCGGTTGACGAGCACCGTCGAGGGAGTGAAATCGACTGCGTCGAGGACCGCGTGGCCGGCGCCCGCTGCCTCGTGAAAGCAGTAGGCGACCCGCTCACGCGTCAGCCGCATGCCCTCGGCGACCGGCGCCTTGCCGAATGCCCGGAGCAGACGCATCGTCGGCGCCGCCAACCCCTCCGCTGCGGCAGGGGTCTCGTCGGAGAGCCGTGCGACGGCCTCGGCGGCCATGCGATCGAACGGCGCCAGCGCCTCCGAGGTCGCGCTGACCAGACCGACCATGACGCGCTGGAACGCCCGCTGGAGCTCGGCGCTGGCGGCCTTGACCGGCTGGCCCAGCAACAGTACGCCCCGCGCGCGAAGGGCGCTGATGGCTGCCACTGTTTCTTGCGCCCAGACGAGCTCGGACTTCGTGTCGCCGAGTAGCCGTTCGACAAGTTTGCGATCTTCCTGGAGCTGAATGTCGATGTTGGCGAATGGAGCTGCGGCCAGGAGCGCTTTTGCCTCGCTCTCTGCCTTGTCGCGCGCCTCCTTGATGGCTGCGTCGAGGTTCTTCTCGGCCTGCTTGGCGATATCGTCGACCTTGCCCTTCAGCGCCTCACCGAGCTTCTCGTACGCCTTGTTGAGCTGGTTGACCCGCTCCTGGAACTGCGCTTTCGCCTTCGCGACCTGGACTTGTGCTGTCGTGTAGGCACGGTCGACGAGAGTCAACACCTGGTCGATGTCGTTCTTGCTTTTGAGAGCGCCGAGGGCGAGGGCCACGTCGCGCAGCACTCCGGCCCATAGGTCTGGCGCCACCGTCCCGATGCGACGGTGGAGCGCGCGCACCTCGCCCACGATGTGATCCATCGCGAGCAGGTTCGCCCGGGCGATGCCAGCGTCGTCGATCGTTGCGGGAAAGAGCACGATCAACTCCGCCCTCAGCGTCATGTCCAGTCTTTTCTTCGCGCTGTCGAGCGCCTTGTGGGCGCGCTTGGCCTCGGCCAGCAGCTCTTGGTAGATCGTGTCGAGCCCCTCGAGTTTGCGACGGAGCTCGGCAAAATAGAGCTCCAGGCTCTCCACATAGGCCGCATGCTTCGCCAGCTTTGCGTGCTCCGCTAGACGGTCTTTCAGGGCCTTCTGCTGCTCGTCGAGCGCTGACGACCAGGCCTGCGTGTGCCGCGCGAGCGCGGCCTTGTGGCGTACCGCAAGCACATCAGGAACGCTCTTGAGGCCAGCGTAGCGATCGGCCGCCTCGGTAAGCGCCTTCTTGACCTTGTTAAGAGCATCCTCGACCGCTTTCGCATCGGTGCTCGCCGTCGCGATGACCGCTGCGGCTTGCGTGACCTCACGGTCGAGTTTCGTACGCACGTCCGCCAGGTTGCTGTTCGAGGCCGGGACGAACGGCGTGAGGCTGCGGCGCGCCAGGGTGATGTTCTCGATGACGGCCTCGGTCGTGTGGTCGACGCGGCGCGCGAGCAGGTTGAGCGCGCGCCCTCCGGTGTCGATGTCAAACGAGAATGCTTCGTAACCCGGGTGGAGGCTCGGGGCGTCGGGCTGCAGTTCCTCGCTCGTGGTGCTGTCCGACGGTCCGGCGCTGATGACCGGGATCTCGCACAATGGGAAATCGACGCCCGCCACTGCCGGCCATGCGTTGGTATCGAGCGAGACTCCCGGGGCCGTCGATGTGAAGAAGAGGAGCACCTCGGGGTTAACGACGTGAGCCCACACGGAGGGAAGAGGGCCAGCGTTGGTCCCGGGAGCGTCCTTGGTAGCCGCATCGGCGACGGCGACGAGCCGTGAGACCTCGGGGGCAGGGTAGGGGGAGCACGCGGGGTGGAGCGGGAGGAGCCAGCCGTCAGGGATATCGCGGCCCCACGCGCTCTCGACTGGCGTTGGCTCCTTCGAGAAGCGGCTCGCAAGCACGAAGCCCGCCGATTTCGGCGCTTCACCAGCTTCCGGATAGGCCCGCTCCTTTTCGAGTACTTGGACGTACTCGCGCATCTTCCGGAGCATGGCCGCGTCTTTCCAGTGATCCGGAAACAAGACCTGGCCGTTCGCCATGCTGCGCTCGTATATGACGACGTGCTTCGCTCGGTTCCAGAGCACGGCGATGCGGCCGATGCGCTCGAGACTGAAGAAGAACGTCCTCCCAAGGAACGTGTCGGAGAAGATCGTCGTCAGGTCGAATACGGCCTTCTGGAACCCCGTTCCACCTAGCGTGCTGAAGCCCAAGCCATATAGCTCCCCGGTCCTCGATGGCTGCTCCTTGGCTTGCTTCAGGACGCGCATCGACTCGAACCCCCAGTCGACTCCGCCTCGCAGCCGCCATTCATTCGCTGGATTCTTCGTGTCGGCATAGGGCGCGCTGTCATGGATCTTCTCCGGCGCCAGCGGGTCGGCGCAGCGTGCCGTGGCGCGTAGGGCAAAGCGCAAGCTTCGGGTAAGCCTCGGCTCGCCCGTGGATGCTCCCAGGCTCCACGGGCGCAGGAGCGCCATGCGTGTGCTCAGCAGCTTGAGTTGCTTGCGGTACCGTTCGGCGAAATTGTAGAGGGGATTGTCGGCCCCTCCCACCTCGAGCGGGGGTGGCAGGCGCCCAAGGCTGGACTCGAGTTCGGCCAACCTGAGCCCGTCCGAACGCACCGACGTCGTTAGCCCGTAGAGAAGCTCGAAATCAAGGGAGCGCGCGGTCGCGCCGGGCATGCGCTGCCCCGGGTAGCCGAGCAGCCGCCGGAGGTTCCACGGGGCCTCCGAGAACCCTTGCCGAACAGCCGAGCGCGCCAGTTCGAACGACGCGGGCGGAGAGAACCGGTAGAGAATGGGCTGAGGCCTGGGCAAGAAGTCTTCGTCGAGGCGCTTGAGCGTCTCTTCGCCCACGGCCTGCGGCGGGAGCACCAGAGTGAACGTGCCGCCTCGCTCGACGATCTCCCATGATGGCCCTTCCCAGGCGTCGCCCGACCAATTACCGACCTCCCCTTCGGAGGCCAGCGCGACGTCCGCGCGGACGCGAGCCACGAGGAACGGTTGCTCCTGGATCACGAAGAGGTCTAGGTCGTTCCTCTCGGCTCTCGCCTGGGCGGCCGCGCCGGGCTCGCGTTCGAGCCGGAGGGCAAGCGATTGGCTGCGATCACTGCGGCACTGCTCGCTGGCGACGAGGATGAATGGCCCGTTGACGCGGGCCAGTTCCGGGTGAGCCGGGATGATGAGCCCGCACCCCTGGCCGCGCCGGCCAAGACCTCGCTCGAACAGCGTCCCGTCCTGACCACCGGGCCCAAACGCCTCGAGTCGCAGCAGCAGATGCGCCTTGACGTCGAGCGTTATCCGCGGCAGCGAGCATGGAATTTCGGTTTCCTCTGACGTTCCGACGCCACGCAGCCAGAGGGCGACGTACCTTCGGTCCTTCGCCGACCCTGGCACGTCAGTGGGCTTGCGCTTCGTGACGGGATTTGCCACCATCAGATCGAGCGCCCCCACCCGGACGCGACTCTCGCTCTCGCTCTTGCTCGTGGAGTCGCTCAGATCCTCGACCTCGAGCCAGAAATCGGCCCCCGCCTCAGCGCCCTGTCCGTCAGCGTCGCTCGGCTCTTTCGGGGGCGGCTCCGTCATCGCCCGCAAGCTCAGTATCCGAACGACCGCGTCGCCCTGGTCATCCACGAACTGCGGCAACTCGGCGCGGACGCCGCACTGCAACCCGCTGGCCCTCTCGCCGCCCGGCTCGGGGTCCGGGACGATCTCGACGCCTAGGAAGTCGCAGGAGTAGTAGGAGTTGGTGCCCGGCGGCCCGAACACCTCGCTCGCCACGTAGCGTACCCGCCAGTGTTGCTCTTCGGGAATCGTGGGCTCGACGAACCTCGGTAGGATGGAGGCGGGGTCCCCACCCTTCGTCTGGCGAAGCGACCGCAGATAGGTGCCCTCGACGACGCGGTTCCACGCGGCGAGCGGTGTCGTGTCGGGTACAGGGAAGGGAGTGCCGGTAACGCTTCGCGCAACGACGTCGAGGTTCCAGCTGCCCCGTACCTTCGCATCAATCACCGTGTGGTAGTCCTGCTCGACTCGGATGTCGCTCGCGTCGTCGCCATCCGTCGCGTCAAATGGCGCGATCCCGAGGGGCCACAGACCGGGGGGCGTTCTGATGGATCCATCATGCCACTCCACGCAGACCATCCCGACCGATGCGACGAACGCGGGCGTGGCGCTGTTGTGCACTGGTCGGAAACGGAACGTCCTCCGGTATTCAAAGAACTTCAGCTCCTCTATCTCGGCTTTGGGGGCCAGCTTACTCGCGCAGAGGATGTGGGGGACGCTCATGTCCTCCTCGAAGAACGCAGCAAAGTGCTCGACGCTCTGAGCGGGCGTGGGCGGGCTCACCATCTGAGCGAGCGTCGGCGGACTCACGTCTTGCATGGATCCTCCCGCGATGCGTAGGATCCTGAGCCAGGTGATGGAGTCGCCCCCGACAGGAGAGCTGTGGTTCCAGAAGAACTGGAAGGACAACAGCTTCGGCCCTGTCTTGCCGACGCCGTCGCTCGACACGAGCGGGCAGCGCAGCGCCAGCACCAGCATGGGGTTGTGTACGGCGCCCGAGGACTGGTCGCAGGGCTTGGGCTCGACCAGCAGCTCCACTCCGTTCGACCCGTTGCGTTCCTTGATGGAGATCCCTTCGATGAACGACTTCTGCTCGTCGACCTCCGCGACCATGAGCTCGCTATCGAGCCGGGGATGCAGAAAGAGCTGGACGCTACGCAGCCCGATCCTCTCCTGCGATCTCTTGTCCAGGATCGCCCGCATCAGAAGCACGGGTTCGCGCCCGCTCGGCGCAATCGAAACGAGAACCCAAGGTTCCATGGCCATCCTCACATCCCGGGTATCACCCGGCGTCCGGTGGTGCTGGTGATCGGACCATCTATGCGTTTACCGTGTCGCCATCGCCCGAAGAATGCAGCTGCCGTCGAGCTGAAAGGTAAGGCGATTCCGAACTCAGAAATGATGGCTTGACATAAGGCTGAATTTATGAACGTCTACGGGCATCCTCATGGTGTTCGGGCACTCCTATTGATGCTTGACCGAAAGCCTACACAGGAACCTGTGCTGCCGGAACAACAATTCGGAGAGAGTAAAGACATGAACTTGATTCGTCCGGTCATCCTCCGCGGCGACTACGTGCTCAACGGCGCCTCGGGAGGCCTCGGGAGGCAGGCCATGGCCGTGAGCGAGCAATGCGTTGCGGTCGTCGAGTTTCACTTCAATTCCGGCCCTGCTTCGGCGCGAGGGGGAGAGGTACACTTCCAGCCCGGCGTGGCCGAGAGCCGGAGGTTCGCGGAGCTGATGTGGGACGGGATCGCGAGCACGGGGCTCCCTGCCCACGGCACCACGCCGGTGCAGCCTGCTCTCGAGCGGAGCGCATTTATCGTCCAATATTCGATGCCGACAATCCTGCTCGAGCCGCTGTTCCTGTCGAACGTCGAACAGGCTGGGTGGCTGCACACGCCCGATAGGTTCGAGGCCCTCGCAGCGTCCATCGTGAAAGCCATCCTCGCCTTCGTCGGCCCAGCCGCCACCATTGGCCTGTCGCCTGGGCACGCGTACAAGACAAGTGCCCCCAACGATACTGGCGCGCCGTGCCTCCACGGGGACAACGAGAAGCGTCACGTGCTCGAGATGGTCGAACGAGTACAAGCGCTCCTCGTAAATTAACCTCCTGCCGCCGTCGGCTCAGGGGCCGACCGGAAGCATCACTGAGCGCAGCGGCCTGGCCGGGGAGGTGGCGAGGCCGCAAAGTGTCGGGTCGATGAGCACGTCCGCAACCTTCGCGGGGGCGCCGTCGACGGTGCAGTCTTCGTGGACGAGCATCAACGTCATCGCGTAGTCGGCGTAGTCGTAGCGGTGGGCAGGCGTGGCCTGCTGAATGACCCAGAGGTCGGGGGTCGAGGTCGAAGGAGCGACGGGGATACCTTTCCATAGGCTGTTCCGATGGGTCGGTACGTGCCAGCCGTAGAGCACGGCGCGGGCGGGTGTCGTCTGGTTGTCGAGCACCCAATGCTTGCCCACATTCTGGACAAGACCCGCCTGTTGGCCCACGGCGGCACCGACACGTCTCGAATGCGCGTCGATGGCAGCGCGTGTCCCTCGCTCCGCTTCGTTCCGGTAGTTCATCGGCTGAGGGGGGGCGATGGCTGTGGCTTGTGTGTAGCGCAGGTCGAGCAGCCTCGGTGTCGGCAGCAGGGCGCTGAGATGGGTCGCCGCCAGCTGCGCCTCACGCGGCGAGAAGACCTCCCGCACACCGTCCACCATCAAGGCGTCGACGAGCATGCGAAACGCTGCTATCTTTCCGCTGTGCTCGCTCCCGATGTCGGCCCACGTGTACGTTGCCCGTCCGTCGATGACAGCTTGAAGTGCCGCACTCGCCATGATTGAAGGTGCTCCTTTCCACGCTCGATAGCATCAGGAATCATCCCCATCACTGTGGTGTCGAAGGCCACGTAGCATGTGCCTCGAGCAGAAAGTGTGGCTGAGCGAGCGGATGGGTCACGTCCACCCTTTCTGCTCCCCTAAGGGGCGGGTTCTTCCTTCGGCGCTGCTACAAGCCCAGCCGCCAGGACGATCCTGGTCCCTGAGCGTGTGCCGACGAAGCGATGACAGGAACATGATGGTCCGGGGCCGATGGCATCCCCACCTTGGGCCATCGTGGCCCCTTCTCCTTCCATCCCCGAGCG
>SXGT01935182.1_pt1 | contig 13817 bp, 12 predicted proteins | sample 3176221 | NCBI WGS metagenome assembly SXGT01 (sample SAMN11356862, study PRJNA531348) | freshwater metagenome | isolation source: freshwater sample F1-120 | place: China: Fuxian Lake, Yuxi | collected 2017-12-25 | reverse complement strand
GGACCGGCTCGGCGACAGCGCCGGGGCCTGGCAGGCGCGCCAGACGGCCGCCCGCTGGCAACGCAGCAGCCGCCGGGCCCGCGAGCGCGCTGACGACGCCCCACAGCGATGAGCGCGATGGCGACGGACCCAAGGGCGAGGCTTCATGCCGCCTGAGCCCCCGCCGACGCGCTGGCGTCCCACGACCCAGTCGAAGAAGCGCGCGTTGCCCTGCCGGGCGAGGCGTCGGCTCTAGGAGTCCGCGGAGGCGTCGTCGAGGGCGCCTGAGTCGCTCCCTGCGGTCGTCACGCGCCGGCCTTGGTTGGCCTGCACGGCGAGGGCATTGCGCTGCACGCCCGCCAGCTTGGCCCGCCGCAGCGGCGACCCGGCGAAGCGCGCCGCGAAGGCTGCCTCGTCGAGGGAGAGCAGGTCCGCCAGCTGCGGCCCGACGCTGCCGGGCCGAGGTCTTAGCGCTGGCTCGTCGGAGGGTCGTGAGAAGCGGTTGAAGGGGCAGACGTCCTGGCAGAGGTCGCAGCCAAAGACGTGGTCGCCGACCCAACGGGCTTGCTCTTCGCTGAGTGGGCCCTTGGTCTCGATGGTCAGCGCCGAGATGCAGCGCCGGCTGTCGACCACCCGCGGCGCCACAATCGCGGCCGTCGGGCAGACGTCGATGCAGCGCGAGCAGCTGCCGCAGTGGTCGAGGGTCGGCGTGTCGGGCGCCACCGTCAGCGTGGTCAGCAGCGTCGCCAAGAAGAAGAAGCTGCCGTGCTGCGGGTGGACTAGCAGGCTGTGCTTGCCCTGCCAGCCGAGACCGGCCTCCTCGGCCCAGCGCCGCTCGAGGACCGGCCCGTAGTCGACGGTGCCGCGGAGGTCGCGCCGCGGGTCGAAGGGCCCGGGCGGGGCGTCTGGGCCGCGAAAGTCGTCGCTCAAGCGCGGCCCGAGCTGGCGAGCGATGGCGTCGGTCAGCGCCGCCAGCCGGCGCTCGATGACCTCGTGGTAGTCGTCGCCGAGGGCGTAGCGCGAGATCCAGCCATGACCTTCGGGGGCGCTGGCGCCATCGCGGCCGACGAAATCGACGCTGCGCACCGCGTCGCAGTCGTAGTCGAGGGCGAGGACCAAGACGCTGCGCGCGCCGGCCAGGACCCGGCCTGGATCGCTGCGCCGCTCAGGATCGCGCTCCAGCCACGCCATGGTGCCGTGGTGACCGGCCGCCAGCCACGCCTGCAAGCGCTCGAGGTCCTCCGGCCGCGGGTGAGCGCGCGCCACGCCGAGGCGCGAGAACCCCGCCTGTTGCGCCAGCGCACCGAGCGCCGCCCGCAGCGACTGCGGCGAGGCGTCGGCGCCGTCGGCATCGGCCCTAGGCGGGCGCCCGGTCGCTGAGTTCGGCTCCTGCACGCCTAGGCTCCTGCTGCCGCCGGCGACCCCATGACAGCCGCCGCGCGCTCGACGATGCTGCCGGATCGCGAGGCCGCGGCACAGAGGGCCCGTAGGAGCAGGACCATGCACCCGACGTCAACAAGCGACCCCTCGGCGGTCTCCACCGCATCGCCCGCGCCGAGCGCCGCGCCGAGCCGCTTGGACCTCCTGCCCGGCCGACCGCTGGTGGTCGCCGCCGAGATGGGCTACGGCCACCTGCGCCCCGCCCGCAGCCTGGCGCTGGCGCTCGGCGTGCCGCTCTTTCGCGCCGAGTCGGCGCCGCTCTGCGACGAGGCCGAGGCCGCGCGCTGGTCGCGGGTCCGGCGCGGCTACGACGCCCTGGTGCGCGCAAGCCAGACACCGGTCGTCGGCGGTCCCTTCGACGCCCTGCTGCGCGCCATCACCGAGATCCCGACCTTTCACCCGCGCCGCGACCTGCGCCGCGCCGATCTCGGCGTCACGTCGCTGCGCCGCCTCATCGACCGCGGCCTCGGCGCCGGCATGGTCGCCGCCCTGCGCGCCGATCCGCGCCCGCTGCTGACCACGTTCTACGCCCCAGCCATCGTGGCAGACGCCCACGGCCTCGACGACGTCTGGTGCGTCATCACCGACACGGACTGCGCCCGCATCTGGGTCAGCGAGCGCCCAGAGACGTCGCGGGTCCGATACCTCGCGCCCTCCGACCGCGTGCGTCGCCGGCTTGAGGCCTACGGAGTGCCGCCCAACCAGATCTACCAGACCGGCTTCCCGCTGCCGCCGCAGCTGACCGGCGGCGACGAGCTGGGCGCCCTCCGACGCAACCTCGCCGCGCGCCTGCGCCGACTCGACCCCAAGGGCCGCTTCGTCGCCCAGCACCGGGCCGAGCTCGAGACCTTCTTGCCCGAGGTCGAGGATGCCGCTGACGCCCGCCCGCCGCTGCTGCTGTTCGCCGTTGGCGGTTCCGGCGCCCAGGTCGACATCGCCGTTGAGGCGCTGCCGGGCTTGCTGCGCCTCGTCCGTGAGCGACGCCTGCGGCTCGGCCTCATCGCCGGCATCCGCCCCGAAGTGTACGCCGCTTTTGCCGCAGCGCTGCGCCGCGCCGGCGCCTCGGAGGTGAGCGTCGACGACCTCATCGCGGGCAGCGCCGACGGCGTCGCCGTGGTTTTTGCGGCCCAGTTCGACGCCTACGCTGCCGCCTTCGACCGCCTGCTCGGCGCCGCCGACGCCCTGTGGACCAAGACATCGGAGATGAGCTTCTACGCCGCGCTCGGCCTGCCCATCGTCATGGCGCCCGCCGTCGGTGTGCAGGAGCGCTACAACCGGCGCTGGCTCAGCGAGGCCGGCGCCGGTGTCGAACAACGGCCACCGCGTGACGCCGGGGATTGGGTCGTCGAGCTGCTCCACGACGGCGTGCTCGCCCGCGCGGCTTGGACCGGGTTTCTGCGCCTGCCCAAGCGCGGCAGCCACGAGATCTGCCGGCTGGTCACGGGCGCTGGGCCGGCTCCTGGCCTCGGCATCGGCTGAGGCGACGCCCCTAGGCCGCTTCCAGCAGCGCCTGCACGCGCGCGGTCAGGTCGTGCTGACGAAAGGGCTTGGCGAGCAGCGAGACGTCGGCGCCAAACTCGGCGGAGATGGCCGCGGAGTCGGCGTAGCCAGACATGAAGAGGAGCGAGCGGACGCGCCCATTGGCGAGCAGCTCGCGCGCCAGCGACGGACCGGTGCGGTGCGGCAGGCAGACGTCGGTCACCAGCAGCGCCATCGGCTCGCCTGTTCGCATCGCCAGCTCAAGGGCCTCCTCGGCGCTGGCCGCCTCTTGCACGTCGTGGCCGAGACGCGCGATGACCCGCGCCACCATGCGCCGCATGGTCGGCTCGTCTTCCACCACCAGCACCCGCGCCCGGTGGGCGGGGCGCGTCTTGACCCGCTGGGAGGTCCGGCGGCTGGCGTCGCGTTGGCGGCGACGCGGCAGACTGAGCCGAAAAATCAGCTCGGACCCGGCGTCGACGCGCGTCAGGTGCAGGCCTGCGGCGTGAGCGTCGGCGATCAGCTCAGCCGACTTCGCCGCGCTGACCATGGGGCGGCCGCTGACCACCTCCCCGCCGATAGCGGCGCTGAGCAGCGCCAACTCGAGCCACAGCACCGTCGTCGACGTCTCGGGCTCGCAGGTGCGGACCACGAGCCGCGACACGCCAGGTCCGTCCGCGCTCAGCATGGCGATGCGCGCGAGCAGGCGCCGCACGGTGATGGGGTCGCACTCGGTCCATGGGCTGGACGCCTCCGCTGCCACGGGCACCGGCACCGCGTCACCGAGCAACGCCTGCAGCAGCGGCGCGCTCTCGACCGCGAAGTCGTTGAGGTGGATGAGCGCGCTGCCGCCGGTGGCGTTCGGGTCGAAGATGCGCAGCTGCGCCGCCAACGACTGCGCCCGCTCTGCGGCCAGCGACAACGACCGGGCGTCGTCGCGGCGGCTGCTGCCGTCGCCCTCGACCAGCAGCTGCACGTCGGCCTCGAGCGTCGACAGCGCCAAGTCGAGCTGACGCGCCAAGACCCCAGCCGCCGCCGCAGGCAGCAGGAGCTCGGACGGCGCCGCGACGGAGCGCGTCACGCGGGCAGGCGCGCTGAACTGGGCGCGTCGCTCGACGGCGCCTGCGAGCAGGTCGGCGGTGATCTCCAGGCAGCGCACCGCCGCGCCATCCCACGTCGCCTCGGCGGCGCGCCTTGCCGCCAAGAGCAGGCCTACGGCGCGGCCGCGCGAGACCAACGGCATTGCGGCCAGCGGTCCGAGGCCCATGCGGACCAGCGCCCGGTGGAGCGACGCCTCGCTCGGCGGCAGCTCTTGCGGCGTGCGGCAGTAGACCGTCTGGCGCTGGACCATGCGCTGGATGAGCCCGGTCAGCTCCAGCTCATGGGCCAACTCGGTCACCGCCACACGATCGCAGGCGACGCCGCCGCGGGTGCCTGCCAGCGCGCGGACACCGCCTCGCGCCTCGCCAGGGAGCACAAACGCGAGCAGGAGCTCGACGTTGACGCGCGCTCCGACCTCGACCAGGAGATCCTCAATGCTGGTGCTGATCTCGTCGCCCGTCGCCGCGTTCAGCCGCGCCGCTTGCCGCAGCAGCAAGTCGTCGTGGCGATTCAGCGTCTCCACGCTCGCGGTCTGCTTGGCGCGCTGCGGCGAGCTCGCTGTCGGTGGGGCGGCGAGCGCCATGTTGGTCGTCGGCGCGGGATCGCGCACCTTCGGTCGCTCGACCTCGACCGTCTCTCGATTCACCGCCGCGCGCCGGCTCTGGGCGCTCTCGACGCCGCGCAGCCCCGCCGGAACGGGCTGCACCCTCGCATGACGGCCCCCGTCGACGCCGCCGACGGTGCGCGCCGCCCTCGGGTTGCCCACGCCGTGCGCGCTGTCGCCGTTTTGGCCGGCGCCCTCGCCGGGGCCGCCCGCAAGGTACTGGACGCCCGTCTCGACCCGTGTCATGACCTGCTGCAGCGTCGCCCCGGTTCGATCGCTGAGGCGGCGGCCGTCGGCGGAGTAGGCGATGATCCCGTCGGCGCCCTCGCGACGCGCTGCGACGGCGGCCTCGACGGTCTCGGCCGTCACCGCCAGCAGCAGGCTGGTCGGCGCCGCTTCTCGCAGGCGCATCAGCAGGTCCAGGCTCTGCCCTGGGTGGTTCGAAGCGTCGACGACGATGATGTCCGGATCGGAGTCGAATGTCATTGCCTCGTCGTCGAGCCCGTACATCCCGACCTGGTAGCCCGCCGCAGCCAGGCCCCGCCAACAAGCGCGCTTGACATGTTCATCTTGGACGACGAGCACCGCCCACCGAGCCGCGTGTCGAACCATGCGACGCCTCCGTGCATCTCTTCCCGGAGCATGATACCATGACTACCAGGAAGTCAGCAATGTCTCGACGTCGCCCGGCTCAGGCGCGAGTCGGGCGACGCGTTGGCGCTCTTTATGTCTCGGTCCTCTCCTCCAAGTCCGAGCCCGTGGAAGTGATCGCATGAATGTCCGTATAGTTGCCCGTCAGCCTGACCAGTCGAGCGACGCTGGGGGGCGCCCTGTCCACCTGGCGCCCGCCGTCGGGCTGGACGTGCTGTTCGTCGAGGACGAGGCCGACAATCGGCTGGTGCTGCTGGCCATGTTCCGCAGCCGCTTCACCTGCCGCGCCGTCGCCGACGCCGCAGCCGCGCTCGCCGTCCTTGAGGCCCAGCCCGTGGCGGTGTTGGTCACCGACCAGCACATGCCGGGCCGCACGGGCGTCGAGCTCTGCGCCGAAGTCGGCCAGCGCTGGCCAGACGTGCGACGAATCGTCCTGACCGCCGACTTGGAGCGCCAGGCGGTGGTCGACGCCATCAACGTCGGGCGGGTCCACGCGTTCGTCGACAAGCCCTGGGACGTCGAAGCCCTGGAGCAGCTCTTGCGCCTCCATGTGGCCGAAGTCTGCGCCGCGAGGGCGCATCAGGCGCTGCAGGCCGCCATGGCGTCACAGGAGCGGCTGGCGTCGGCGGCGAACCTCCGCCAGGCCTTGCTGCACGATCTGGCCACCGCGGCCGGCATCGCCGATCTCGGCTACGACGCCCTGATCGAGCTGGTCGAGGGCTTGGAGGGCCAGATCGATGACGACGAGCTGCAAGACGCCCGCGCCGGACTGCACGCGCTGCGCGATGGGCTCGACTACATCGGCCAGCTGCAGGCGGAGTTGCGCTCGGCCAGCCGGGTGAGTGAGCGATCGCCCGAGCCGATCGAGCTCCTGGAGCTGTTGAGGCAGGCCTGCGCCCTCGCTGGTCAGCCCCAGGGCGTCCTGCAGCAGATCGACGTCGCGCCCGACGTGCCCACGCACATCTTCGCCGATCGCGTCGCCGTGACGCGCATCCTCATCAATCTGCTGCGCAACGCCAGCGAGGCGCTGGTGCGCGTCGGCGGTGGGTCGATACGGCTTCGCGCCCTCCTGGAGCCCCGCAGCCCGAGCCGTCGCCCGGCGGGCCCAGACACGGCGGCCGCCGCAGCTTCGCCGGCGCCCCAGCCTCCGTCGCCCGCGGCGCGGCACCCCGCCGAGCCCACCGCGCTGTGGATCGTGGTCGAGGACGATGGTCCGGGCGTCGCCGAGGCCGACCGCGCCCGCCTGTTCCACCAAGGCTTTAGCACCCGCCCAGACGGCGCCGGCATCGGGCTCGCGACCTCGCGTGACTTGGCGCTGCGCGAGGGCGGAGAGCTGTGGTTGGACGCCAGCCAAGAGGGCAGCGGCGCCCGCTTCGTGCTGCGCTTGCCGATGAGCGCCGGCGTCGTGGCGCCATGAACGGGCTCGACCGCGATCTGCCGCCTCGTGGGCCGGCATTTGCCAGGGCTTACCCCATCTTGGCCGTAGGCGACGAGTTGGACAACCTGCTGGTCTTGCGGGCCACCTTTCGCGACGAGTTCACCGTCTACGCCGAGAATTCAGCGGACCAGGCGCTGCGCTCGATGGAGACCCGCCCGTCGCGATCTTGCTGACCGACCAACGCATGCCAGGCATGACGGGCATCGATCTCTGCGAGCGCGCGCGCGACCTCTACCCAGACGTCCAGCGCATGTTGATCACGGCCTACAGCGACCGCGAGGTGGCGATCGCCGCCATCAACCGTGGCGGGGTCTCGCGTTACATCCACAAGCCTTGGGACGCCGAGCAGCTGCGGCAAATATTGCGCGACGCCGTAGCACGGGCCCACCTCGAGCGCATGGTCCGCCGCCTGCGCCTGGCCATGCTCGACCGCGAGCGCTTCGCCGGCGCCCACGCCGCCAACGCTCGGCTGCTCCAGGATCTAGCCCGCACCAACACCTCCCTGGCCGCTTGCTGCGGACGTCTGGAGGACCTCGCGCAGCGGCTGACGGACGAGCTCGAGCCCGATGTCTGGACCAGTTACTACCGCGAGATCGTGGAGCTGCGCCGCTACATCGACTATGTCGGCGCCCTGCAGTCGCGCTCGGTCACCGTCGACGATGGGGTGACGCGGCCGCAGCGGGCGCTGCTCTCGGTGGAGGACCTCATCGACGCGGTCGTCGAGCTGGTGCGCCATGAGCTCGTCGGCGTAGCCCGGCTCTCGGTCGAGTGCCCAAAGCGCGCGGCGGTCTGGGCCGACGCCACCGACGTCAGCCGCATTCTGATTCATTTGGTCCGCAGCTCAGCGGCCGAGCTCGGCAGCCTCGGCACCGGCACCGGCAACATCGCGGTCACCGTCAGCGCCGAAGCCGGCACCACCGCGATCGTGGTCGCCGACGACGGCGGTCACGGCGACCCCGTGAGCCAGCGTGAGCTGCTCGCCGGCGGCAGCACCGACGCCCGCGCGCCCGGTCTGGAGGCCGCGCTCGAGCTGACGCTGGCCAACGGCGGTGAGCTTGACGCCATCGCGCCGGAGTCGTCGGGCTGGACCGCGTGGCAGCTCATCTTGCCGGCCAGCGAGCCGCAGGGGCCGCAGCCGTCGTGGGCCCCCGACCCCGCGCCAGCGGCCCCAGGCTCGTCGCAGGCCGAACCGCGCGAGCTGCCATGAGCGCACGCACCCAGGCGCCTCCGTGGAGCCACGGCGATCGCCACGCTCGCTTGAACAGCGAGCCGCATGAGCTGAACGAATTCCCGCACCTCCCGGCGCCAGGCTGGGCGGTGGTGCCTGCGCGCATCCCGGTACAGGCCCGCTTCTCCGAACACGGCCCGGCGCTCGAGGTCTGCCGCATCGGCGTCTTTGTGCTGTGGCTCAACCTGCCGCCGCCGTCCCGCGCTGGCGCCAAGGCCGCGCTCGCCGAGCTGCCGCCACGCGACGGCCACGCGGCGGTCTGGCTCTAGCTTGGCTACCGCACCGTCGGGCCCATCGCCTGTGACGTCCAGCACTTGGACCATGGAGACGGCCTGCCGCGGGTGGCCTGTCGCCTGCGCCACTTCGAGCGGGCGTCGGCGATCGCCCTGCAGGACGTCATCAGCGCCCTGCTCGCGCGTGGCGTCTTGGCGCCGCCGCAGACCACGATCGCTCGCAGCTTCGACATTCAGGACCCGGCCTTGCTGCGCCGGCAGGTCGCTGCGCTGTGCGCGTACCGGGCCCACGGGCAGCTCTTGCCGGCGTATGGCGCTCCCTGGCCGGTGCGGTTGGCCGCGCTGGAGTCTGGCCCGCTGCCGTTGCGGCTCGACCTCGACGGCCCGGCGCCTGAGCCGCTGTTTCAGGTCGTGGTGGAGGGCTACCAGGCCGTCTTTCGCTTCCTGGTCGAGCGCGCTGAGGCCCGCGGCGGCGCGCTGTATGCGGCGCTGCCCGATCGCCTGGCGCAGGTGCGCCGACGCTGGCGGCGAAGGGCCCGGGCGCCTGAGGGGCTGACCCTGTGCTACCGCCATCCGGCCTGGCCGCGCGAGGAGGTCGTGCGGCCGCTGCGCGACGTCAGCACGGTCGGGCTCGACATGTGGGTGGTGCCCGAGTTCGACCTGCTCGAACCGGGCGTGGCGCTCGACGACGTCGCCGTGCTCTACAGCGGCGAGCTCGTCTGCGAGGGCAAGGCGGTGGTCCGCGACGTCCGCGAGCTGCCGCCGACCCGCTCGGAGCGCGGCGACGCCATCTGCGGCCTCAGCTTTCTGGCGCGTTCGGCCGGCGACGACGCGCGCTGGGTCAACCTCGTCCACCACCTGCTGCACCCCACCACCCGCAGCGGCGCGGTGTGGAGCCTGCAGTCTTGGCGGGTCTACAACGACTCGGGCTACTTCCACCTCTCTGGCAAGCAGCCGACGCATTTCGAGAGCCTGCGCGCCAGCTTTCGCCAGGTCAGTCGCGGCCTCGACGCCGCACCCTGGCTGGGCTGCCAGGCGGTCTGGCCGTCTGATCGCGGCGTCGAGGCGACCTTTACCTTCGTCAAAGTGTACAGCGGTACGTGGTTCGGCTACCAACTGGCCAAGTCGCCGGATCGCCCTGACCCCGGCGTCGCCGTGCCGCGCCGGGTCCTGCGCGAGCTCTATTTTCGCGTCTTCGAGCACATGCAGCACGATCGCGACCTGCGCTGGGTCGCTGGCTACCTCGAGGGCAGCGTGCCGTGGAATGAGGTGGCGCAGTTTGCCTGGGCGCGGCGCTTCCAGGACGGCGAGGAGGCCTGCCTCGTCGACTTTCGCCTGCTAGAAGGCGTCTGCGCCGAGCTCGCCACCGATGCCGAGGGCGACCTGCTGGTGGATCAGGGCGCTGATGTCGACTACGTGGCGCTGCAGGCGCTGCTGCAAGCCCAATGGCCGCGCGCCTGGCGGCAGCTGCTCGACCTCGACGCAGACAGTCATCGGTTCGACGACATCTGCAACCTGTGGCAGAGCGCGTGCCTACGTCGCGATCGCCGCGTCATCGTCGCTCGCCGCGGCGGCCGGCGGGTGGCGATGGCCATCGTCGAGACCGGTGAGACCGGCGCCAGCCTCTTCTCGTTGCTCGACAGCGTTCGGCTCTACGACCTCGCCGACGACTCGGGCCCTGACGCCCACGTCGCGCTCTTGGCAGCCGCAGCCCGCGGGTTTCGCACCCTCGGCGAGGAGCGCTTCGTCGTCTAGGAGGAGCAGCGGCCGCTGGAGGCAATGCTCGCGCTCGGCCTGCGCGACCTCGGGCACGGCAAGCTCTGGGCGATCTCTCGTCAACTCCTGCCCGACTTCCTGGAGCACGTCGCCACGCTCCTCGCGCCGCACCCCACGGAGGCGGGCCAGCAAGCCGCGCAGAGGATCCCTCCGGGCGGTAGCCGATGAGCCTGACGGCGCCTAGCGCGGCGCAGCCGGCGGCCACCGCAGCCCAGCCGGCGACCACCGCAGCGCAGCTGGCGATCCAAGCAGCGCAGCCGGTCGGCGCCGCGACGCTCGGCCTCGCGGTCGGCCCGAGCAGCGTCAGCACGCTCGCCCTCGGCGTGTTCTGGGACGTTTTCGCCAAAGAGGGGCGAGACCGCGAACCGTTGCTCGCCAAGCTCGATGCGCTGGGGGTGCCACGCCAGCAGCTCCTGCAACCCGGCGGCTGGATCGCGTACGGCACCTTTGTCGCCTTCGAACGGGCGCTTGCTGACGAATTCCCGCAGAGGTGCGACCTCTTCCGCGCAATCGGCCTCGGCGTCGGCAAGGGCGGCGGCCTCGGCTTTCTGCGGACGGTGTCGCGCCTCGTGGTGTCCCCTCGCTTCGCCTACCAGCGCATGCCCGCCCTGATGCGCTTGTTCTTGTTCCGTTTCTTCGAATCCGACTTCGAGCAGGTGGCGTGGAATCGCATCCGCGGCCACTACCAATTCCAAGAGGGCTGCCCGCCATCCGATGCCTTTCTGGAGACCGCCAACGGCATCCTCACCAGCATGCCGGCGATGTTCGGCGCCCCGCTCGCCGAGGTAACGCTGCGCCGCGTCGGGCCCCTCGAGGTAGAGGCGACGTTGGTCGTCGACCGCTGGCCAGGACCGTGGCAGGCGCTGATTCGGGTGGTGAGCGCGCCGTTCCGTATCATCGGGCTCAGCCGCGCCGCCAGCCTGGAGGCCGCCCAGGAGCTCGAAGAGGCCAACCGGATGCTGCAGGAGCGGGTCGAGGAGCTGGAGTCGCTGCGGGCCGGACTCGCGCTCGCCGTCGAGGAGCGCACCGCCGAATTGGTCGACGCCCGCGATCGACTCCAAGGCACTGTGATGCAGCTGGAGGCGTCAGATCGGGCGCGTACCGAGCTCTTTACCAACGTCAGCCACGAGTTCAAGACGCCGCTGACGCTGATCCTCGGCGCGGTGGACGAGCTTCGGGGCCACCTGCGCCACGGTGGCCACGACGCCGAGCTCGACCTCGACCGCGCCGAGCGCGCCGCCGGCGACCTGCTCGCCCTCGTCAACGAGGTGCTCGACTTCGCCCGCATCGACGCCGGGCGAATGCCGCTGCGGCCGAGCGCCTTCGATACCGTCGCGGCCTGCGCCGACCTCGCGCGGGAGCTGGAGCCATTGGCGCGCGGGCGGGGCATCGCGTTGCAGGAGCCTAGCCCTTTGGGCGCGCAGTTGGTCACCCTCGACCGCGCGCTCGTGCTGCGGGCCATGCGCAACCTCGTCGTCAACGCCATCAAGTACTGCCGCCCAGGCGACCGCGTCCGGCTTGAGGTCGCCATCGTTGAGGAGCCCAGCGCCGCCGGTGGCGCGCCGCTGCCTTGGCTCTCCCTGGCCGTCTCCGACGACGGGCCCGGCATCGCTGAGGCGGAGCAGCGCAAGATCTTCGGGCGGTTCTAGCGCGCCGCCGACGCCGATGGCGCGCCTGCTGGAGCGCCACCACCGCGTGCTGCGGGCGCGCAATGGCCAAGAGGCGCTGGCGCTTGTCCGCGAGGTCCGCCCCGACGTCGTCGTTAGCGACGTGATGATGCCGGTCCTGGACGGGCTGGCGTTGACCCGCGCCATCAAGTCCGACCCGGAGCTCCAGCGTTGCGCTGTCATCCTTGTCACCGCTCGCCACGGCGCTGGCGCCGTCGTCGAGGGGCTCGGCGCCCGCGCCGACGATTTTGTCGCCAAGCCGTTCGCCGCCGAGGAGTTGCTGGCGCGCGTACAGACCCAGCTCCGCCTGCGCGACCTGCAGCAGACGCTGGTGCGCAGCGAAAGGGGCAGCTGCTCGGCACCCTCGCCGCCGGAATGGCCCACGAGATCCTGAACCCAGTCAACGCCTTGATGCACGCGGTGCGCCTGCTGCGCGAGCCCGTGAGCGAAACCCAACTCGCCGACGACGAGCGCCAAGAGCTGCTTGCGGCCATCGAGCGCTGCGGCGGGCGCGTCATGAATATCGTCAAAGCGGTTCAGGGCTTCGCGAGGCATGAGGCCCCCACGGCGCCGCTGCACGCCGTCTCGCTGTCCGAGCGCCTCGACGCCCTGCGGCCGCTGCTACGCCACCGCCTCGGCGAGGTCGAGCTGACCTACGAGCTGGGCTTCGACGGGCCCCTCGCCTGCTATCCCGACCTGCTCGACCAGGCTGTCATGAACCTGCTGGTCAACGCCATCGACGCCGCAACAGAGGTCTCGCCCGCCGACCGGCCGCGTGCCCAGCCTCGCGTGGTGGTGAAGAGCTCGGCGCACGGCGAGGAGGCCCACCTCACCGTCTCTGACAGCGGCCCGGGCGTGCCAGCGGCGGCGCGAGAGCGCATTTTTCAGCCCTTTCACACCACAAAAGCGCCAGGCAAAGGGACGGGCCTCGGCCTCGCCATCGCCCGGGAGATCGCTGAGCTGCATGGCGGCCGTCTTGAGCTCGACCTCGACGCCCCCGAAGGCGGCGCCTGCTTTCGGCTCACCCTGCCGCTGCGGGCCCAGGCCGCCGACGCCCCGACCTCCAACACCAGCGCCGCGGGGTCGGCCATCCCGGTCACGGCCAATGCCATCGTCACGCCGTTGGCGGCCAAACTCCCCGATCGCCACGACGAGGAACGCAGCACCCCATGAGCGAGCCCTGGCAAGTCGAGATCCTCAACCCGTCGCTCGCCGTCGACGCCGAGCGGCTCGAGGCGCTGCGTCAGCGGGGCGTGACCGTCATCGACACCCTGGCAGCGCAGCGCGCCGACCTCGCCCGCAGCCGTCGCGCCGGTCGCCCAGCCGAGCAAGAAGCTCCGGCGGAGCCGAGCGGCGGCGACGAGGCGATGGGCGAGCGCTGGGTCCATCGCCCCTGGGCACGGCAGCTGGTGCGGACGCTGCCGCCGGCGGAGCACCGTGCCCTGCGCCTCGACCGCAACCGCCACCGCATTCGCGACGATGAGCAGCGACGCCTCGCTGGAGCGTGCGTCGCGGTCTGTGGGCTCAGCGTCGGCCAGGCGATCGCCGTCTGTCTCGCGCAGGAGGGAGTCGGCACCTCCTTTCGCCTCGCCGACCCCGACCACCTCGACCTCTCCAACCTCAATCGGCTGCGCGCCAGCATCGCCGACCTCGGGCTACCCAAGGTGACGCTCGCCGCCCGCGCCATGCTGGACCTCGACCCGTACCTGGCAATCGCCGCGCTGCCTGAAGGCGTCCGCGTCGAGGACCCCGACACCCTGCTGCTGCGCGAGGACGGCCGGCCCGTCGACCTGCTCGTCGAGGAGTGCGACGACCTGCCGCTGAAGATCGCGCTGCGGCGGCGGGCGCGGCAGCTGCGCATCCCCGTCCTGATGGCCACCACCGAGGGCGGCCTGCTCGACGTGGAGCGCTTCGACCTCGAACCCGAGCGACCACTCTTCCACGGCCTCTGCGACGGCATCGACCTCGACGCCATCTTGGCCGGCGACGATGACGCGCGCACCGCCTTCGTGATGGCCGTGCTTGGGCGCCACGTGCTGTCGGCCCGGACCGCCGCCGACGCCCGAGCTCGGCGTCGAGCCCGTGCCCTTCCGCGCTGGCCGCGCGCTGCAGCGCTTCTGGCTCGCCGCGACGACGCGCGGTCTCGGCGTCCATCCCTGGGGCAGCGCCCTCTATCTTCGCCAGCTCGCGCGCACGCCGCACCGCGACGCCCTCCCCGCCG
>SXGT01352009.1_pt1 | contig 13817 bp, 12 predicted proteins | sample 3176221 | NCBI WGS metagenome assembly SXGT01 (sample SAMN11356862, study PRJNA531348) | freshwater metagenome | isolation source: freshwater sample F1-120 | place: China: Fuxian Lake, Yuxi | collected 2017-12-25 | reverse complement strand
GGCCCTGCCAAAGCCGATGTCACGGCCGAAGATTTTGTGGCTAAAACCACGCAAAATCTGCTCAATCTTTGCACGGCGTCCCCACAAGATAAACAATACCGCGAAGCTATTCACTTTTGCCAAGGCTATCTAGTTGGCGCTTATCAATACTATGCGGCGGCCTCAACCAATAACCCCTCTTTGCAATTAGTGTGCTTTCCTGAACCCAAGCCTTCTCGCAATGACGCCATAGAACAATTTATCGGCTGGGCTCAAAATCATCCTGAATACATGAACGAAAATCCGGTCGAGACCGAGTTCAGATTTCTCAGCGAAAAATGGCCTTGTAACAAATCATAAAATTTAGGGAGCTTCGTCATGACACGATTTTCGACAATATTTACGACATTTCTGATCCTTTGCAGCCTGACTGGGTGCGCGGGTATGACAGACACCCAACAACGCGCAGTGACAGGCGGATTAGGCGGTGCAGCAGGTGGTGCACTGATCGGCGCTATTGCAGGCAACGCCGGCATGGGGGCCGCCATTGGCGCTGCTGCCGGTACGGCAGGTGGTTATTTATATGGCAAACATAAAGAATCTGAGCAAAAAGCCTATGAACAAGGCCGCCGGGATGCTCAATACCAATCTAATCATTAATCGCTAATTTTCGATCTGATTTAACTACAATTCATTGAAATCCACCCCGCTCTACTATGTGCGGGGTTCTCACTTGCATCCCATTCAATTGCTGCTTGAAAGCAGCATCGACACAAAAATGCCCCAACTTAAGTACTGCTATTGAATTCAATAGCCGGATTGACTATTCTTTGTGAACGAATTCAACTTTTACTCATTATCAACTCATGGTTTATCGATCATCAACAAGGCCACAGGGGGGTTATCACTAGTGGATTTCTAGAGCCCTTCCCCAAGTTTCGATTTATAAGCCTGACATTTTTACCGAGCAAAGCATCATGAAAAAATACAACCGAATTCTGATTGTCGATGACGTTGTCGACAATATCCGGGTTGCCATGAATATTCTCAAGGAAGATAACTATGATTTATCCTTTGCTCATGACGGTGCGGACGCTTTAAGACTGGTAGGCGAAGATCCCCAACATTTCGACCTGATTTTGCTGGATATCATGATGCCGGGCATCAACGGCTTTGAAGTTTGCCAAAAATTTAAGGAAAACGCTGCAACCCGGGAAATCCCGGTGATTTTTTTAACTGCGCGCGTAGATGTTGATTCGGTTAGCCAAGGTTTTCATGTCGGTGGTGTCGATTACATCACCAAACCGTTTCACGCCAACGAACTATTAGCTAGAGTGAAGACCCATCTTGAACTTTATCAAGCCAGGCAACTGCTAAAAATTCATAGTGTGGAGCTGAAAACCAAAGCCAAATTCGAGCGCGTCCGGTTATTGACAGAATTGGAAGACAGTCAAAAAGAGATGATTTTTATTCTAACCGAGCTGATGGAGGCCACTTCGGATGAAACCGGCAAACATATCAGGCGAGTAGCGGAAAGCTCGGCTTTAATGGCCAAGTATCATCCCTGTCTAACCGAAGAGGATATGGAAATTCTCTATTATGCTTCTCCCATGCACGATATCGGCAAAATGACGGTGCCGCTGGACATTTTGCACAAAGCGGGGCGATACAATGAAGATGAATTCAACATCATGAAGCAGCACACCACGAATGCCTATGCATTGCTATCCAATTCTGACCGCAAATTGATCAAAGCCGCGGCGATTATTGCCCACGAGCATCATGAAAAATGGAATGGCAAAGGCTATCCGCGAGGCCTGGAAGCCACTAATATTCACATCTATGGTCGTATTGTCGCGCTTACCGACGTTTTCGATGCCCTGACTCACAAGCGGCATTACAAAGACGCCTGGAATATAGACGAAGCGGTTAATTATATTTTGGAACATCGGGAAACTCAGTTTGATCCCGAACTGGTGGATATATTCCAGGCCCATCTGGATGAGTTTATTGCCATCGCCCAAACGCAATAAAGCCATCTTCACTCTCGCTGAACATGATTATGCAGCATCCCTGTAGTGAAACGGCGGGCAATCACTTAGTAATAAACACATCATTCAGCCTAATCATCATGCTGATTAGCCTGTTTATTTTCAGCCATTCGGTATTAGCCGTTACTGAACCGCTAAAAACTCCAGAAAAAATCAGCATCCAGCTAAAATGGCAGCACAGTTTTCAATTTGCAGGCTATTACGCCGCTATCGAACTGGGTTACTACCGGGATGAAGGTTTGGAGGTCTCGTTAAAAGAAATAGACTTCCAAAAGGACTTCGTGGAACAAGTCCTGAATGGCGAGTCAGAATATGGCGTATCGGATAGCACGCTGTTGATTTATTACCTAAAAGGCATGCCCGTCTTACTGATCAACCAGTTTTTTCAGCATTCGCCATTAAGCTTCATTTCCAAGCGTGACTCCGGCATTGTCAGCCCTTATGAAATGGTTGGCAAAAAACTGTCATTCAACACCACCAATCAAGGTGACGCTTCACTCAATGCGCTATTGCTCAAGACCTTGGGTGACCTAAATAAAATACAAGAAGTCGAATTCTCATCGACTGTTTATAAAGATTTCGCCGACGGCAAGATTGATGTGGTTTCCGCTTATATCACTTCCCAACCTTATCTGTTAAAAGAACAAGGCATCGATATCAACATCATTAATCCGCAAAATTACGGGATCGATTTTTATGGCGACAACCTGTTTACCACGCAAAAAGAATATGCTGAACACCCGGATCGAGTAGCCAAGGTCAGCCGTGCAACCAGAAAAGGCTGGCAATACGCGCTAGATCATCCGGAACGCATCATCAAGCTGATCCGGGAAAAATATAACCCACAACTATCCGAAGCTTATCTGCAATACGAGGCCACCACGACACGACAGATGATTATTCCTGATCTGGTTTTGCTGGGCTCGGTGGATCCCTCACGCTACCAATTAGCAGCAGAAGATTATCGCCGTCTGGGCTTTACTCAAATTGACAAGGTTGGCGATGATTTTTTTTATGCGCCCAGCAAGCAAGACACTAGTCTCAAAGTAGCCTTAACCCAGGAAGAAACAGCCTGGATTCGACAACATCCGGTAGTGATATACGGTGCGGAAAAAGATTGGGCGCCTTACGACTTCGTGGACAGCCAGGGCAAACATATCGGACTCAGTGCTGATTTATTGAAGTTGATCGGCCAATACAGCGGTCTAAACTTCCAACCCCATATAGACAGTTGGAGCGAACTGTTGGCAAAAACCAAAGCGGGCGAAATCGATTTATTACCCGCCATCATTGAAACCAGCGAACGAGACAACTACTTGGACTTTACTGATTCTTACCAATCGATATTGGCCTATTTTTTTGTTCATGAAGCTGTTCAAGTCAAAACTCTGGATGACTTAAACGGCAAGACCATCGCCATTCCGAAAAATTTTTCCCAAATCGACGAAATTCGGCAAAAATTTCCCAAAATCAGGATCCTGGAAACCGACTCGCTGATGGCAGCGGTTCAAGCCGTACTGGAAAGAAAGGCCGATCTGTTGCTGGAAACTTACCCCGTCATGAATTATTTGCTGAAACAAAACAGCATCAGCTCCATACGCCCTTTCAAGCCACTGCCATCCAGCGAAATTCACAAACTGCGGATGGCAGTCCGGGAAGATTTACCGCTTTTGCTGTCTATCTTGCAGAAAACTCTGGCCATCATTCCGGATCAGGATAAAAAGCAATTAAGCAACCAATGGTTGGGGTATCTGGAAAATCCGCAAAGCCAGTTCGAACTGACTAATGGAGAACGACAATGGCTGACCGAACACCCGCGCATCCGCTTTGGCGGCGATCCGAACTGGCTGCCTTACGAAGCCTTTGATAAACAGGGCCGATACACTGGGATTGTCTCGGAGTATCTACAAGTTATTGAACAAAAACTAGGTATCAAATTTGACATCGTACCGACTCATTCCTGGAGTGAATCGGTCACCAAAGCCAAAAATGGCGAACTCGATGTACTATCTGAAACCATAGACTCTTCGCTGCAATCTCATTTATTGTTTACACAGGCGTATCTGAGTAGTCCGGTCGTCATTGTCATGCGGGACTCGGAAGAATATGTCGACAATCTTAATAGCATCAGACACCGAAAATTGGCTGTCATCAAGGATTATGGCTATAACCCAGCCATTTTTAGCGCCTATCCAGATCTTGAGTTCGTCGAAGTCGAAAACATCAAACAGGGTTTGACGGCTATATCGACCGGCAAAATTGATGCCCTGATCTGTACGCTGGCCCACGCTAGCTTTCATATCGCCGATGAAGGTATCAATAATGTCAGGATTGTCGGCAAAACCGAGTTTTTGACGCAATTGGGTTTAGGCGTTCGTAAAGACTATGCGCCATTGGTAACGCTATTGAACCGCGCCCTGGACTCTATCGATCAAAGCGAAAGACAGCGAATTGCAGATCATTGGGGCAAAGAGCGTTTCGCCGCGCAAACCGACTATCACTTGCTGGCCAAAACCATCGGTGTATTTCTGGTGATTCTGATTCTGGTGTTTTTGTGGAACCGCAGACTGACTAGTGAGATCGATCGGCGCAAAAGCAGTGAACGGCAAGTACGGGCACTCAATCAGCGTTTTGCGCTTGCCACCGGCGTTGCCTCCCTGGGTGTCTGGGAATTGGAGCCCTCCGAACCTTCGCGGTTAATTTTCGATGAAAAAATGTTCGACATCTATGGCATCGACAAGAACCGTAAAATTAATCTTGCAGATTGGGTAAGCTTTGTGCATCCGGAAGATCATGAAATGATAAGACAATCCATCGCTAAACTGATAGCCCATCGCGGCGAAGATCATATCGAATTTCGTATTGTTCGACCTGACGGTGAAATTCGCACTATTTACGGCGGCGCCTGTAGCGTTGAAACCGATAAAAGTGCCATCAAAATTACCGGCGTCAATTGGGATATTACTCAACGAAAAAATACCGAACTGGCTTTACAAAACGCGAAATTACAAGCCGAAAACGCCAACCGGGCCAAATCGCAATTTTTGGCCAATATGAGTCATGAAATCCGCACCCCGTTAAACGCCATCATTGGCTTTACTGAATTGCTGAATGAACAAGTCAAAGATGCCAAGCTGAAATCCTTTGCCAAAACCATCCAAACCGCCGGGCACAGTTTGTTGGCTTTGATCAACGATATTCTGGATTTATCCAAAATCGAGGCAGGCAAACTGCGCATTGACAAGAAAGTGTGTAACCCACATCAATTATTCACCGAATTGGGACAGATTTTTACCATGAAGATGCGCGAGCGCCAGCTGGATTTCGTGTTGGATATTGATCCTAAAATTCCTGAAAATCTGTTGCTGGATGCCACCCGCCTACGCCAGATACTGTTCAATCTGATAGGCAATGCGGTCAAATTTACCGAACAAGGCCATATTTACCTGCGCGCCCGGGTCGGCAACGAGGATGAAATCCGCAGCAAGCTGGATTTATTCATTGATGTCGAGGATACCGGCATCGGTATTTCGCCTGAACATCAAGCTCAGATTTTTAGGGAGTTCGAACAACTGGAAGGACAGGATGTGCGTAAATATGGCGGAAGTGGGTTAGGTTTGGCCATTAGCCAGCGTTTGACCGAGATGATGGGCGGGGAAATTTCTTTAATCAGCCAGCAAGGTCTAGGCTCTACTTTTTCCGTGCATTTAAAAGCGGTGGATATATCCTCGCTGGCAGCCGACCCTGAGACACACACAGAAATCACCGAACAGGTAAAATTTCACCCGGCACACATCCTGGTGGTTGATGATGTTGAAGATAACCGTAGCCTGTTGCGCGAATGCTTTGCCGACAATGAATTGTCCATCAGCGAAGTGGAAAACGGCCTGCTAGCCCTGGAAAAAGCAGCCGAAGGCGGTATTGATTTAATTCTGATGGATATTCGCATGCCGGTCATGGATGGATATCAGGCAGCCGAAAAAATCAAGGCCTTTTCGCAAGTGCCCATCATTGCCCTGACCGCTTCGGTGATGCAGGACGAATACGAACGCGCCAAGAGTATCCACTTCGATGGTTATTTGAGAAAACCGGTGTTAAAGGCTGATTTATACGCGGAAATGAAACGATTTTTGGCTTATGAGATTGTCGCGGTGCCTGCGGAGAAATCCGACGCGCTAATTCTGACAACGTTAGAATTAAATGCGTTACCCGCGGCACTGGAACAGTTAGAATTACTACGGCCCATTGTTGAACAAATCACCCGGAACAACAACATCAGCGAAATTGAAAAACTTGCCCAAGACATGTTATCGGTTGGGCAAGAGCACGGTATTTCCACCATCATCGAATTCGCAACCCAACTTCTGACCGATATTGACTGCTTTGATATAGTCTCGATGAAACAATTGTTACTTGACTTTCCGAGGTTACTAGCCAGATTATCAGAGTGTAACGAACTCAGACCCATAAATTTGGCCTAGCTAATCAAAATACTTAACATAAGGAAAATACATGAATTACTCAGATATTGAATTAGGCGTCATCACTACAGTTCTGGAACGCCTGGAGAAACAACGTTTACCGCAGGCTTTGGCTATTAAGGAAAAAGTCGATCGAGGCGATATACTTGAGGATTTTGATATCGACTTTTTAAAGGAAATATTCGCCGATGCGCAAAACAATATGCCCTATGTGCAAAACCACCCCGAATATCAGCAACTGGCTGCGCAACTAGCTCACCTTTACCACGAAATCACCGAAAAAGCCTTAGAGAACCAAGCTGACAAGGAAAAGCATTGATTTTCAGTAAAAAGCCATTCTTTTTAACGAACATAACAGCAATCAGTTTGGATAAAAACCATCAAATTCTATCCAGCGTTAATGTAAGACTTGGTACTTTACCCTTTAACTTACCTCAACAGCTACCCACAAAACACCAAAAATCTCACCATAGCCTCCTAAACTGAAAAGGGTGGGTTTGAATGGTTTACCCAACTGAGTGAGGCGTTTTTGGCTTTTGGTTAAGGTTGCTTTTTTAACCAATATCCAGCAATCTTTACCCCTATTTTTTTACCTTTCATCAACAATAACTAAAAAGGAAAGTCGCATGAAAAAATTGCTCAACTACACACTGATCGGGATTTTGGCGCTAATTCCGGTGGTGGTGATCTTACAAATTATTTTGTTTGTTAAAGATCGCCTGACCGACCTGTTTCAATTTGTCTATGGTTATTCCGATAATTATTTTGTGACGTTTTTGTTGTTTGCCGTCAGCTTTGGAATGATTACTTATGTAGGACATCGCGTTAGCTTGGGCCGGTTTTCGATTATTGCGATGTTTGAAAACCTGATTGAGCGGATTCCGCTACTCAGCACGGTTTATAGAGTAACCAAGAAACTGGTTCACATGATCGCCGGTCATGAATTGCAGGAACCACGGGAAGTCGTGTATGTGGAATATCCGAAAGAAGGACTTTGGGTCCCCGCTTATGTGACAAACAAACTTGATGAGCGTTACGTCTTGTTTGTCCCAACCTCGCCCAATCCCACCTCCGGTTTTGCGCTGATTGTGCATGAATCGAAAATCATTAAATCCGAAATGAGCATCGAGCAAGTGACTAGTTTTATTATCAGTGTCGGCGCTGATTATGAAAAGATCTCGGAAGTTACCAAACTGCCCAAATAAATCTCACACGCTGTCATCATGCTGCATGATTCTTTGATCCTGGCTGAAAAACTTGGCCAGCATTTGCAAGCTTTGGGTTTGCGTTTGGTATTGGCGGAATCCTGCACCGGTGGCGGCATTGCTCAAGCAGTAACCGACGTATCTGGCAGTTCGGCTTGGTTTGATCGCGGTTTTGTCACCTACAGTAACGCCGCTAAAATCGAAATGCTGGGCGTACAGCAATCGACCATAGAGGAATATGGTGCAGTCAGTGAGGCCACGGCACTGGAAATGGTCAGTGGCGCACTACGGTATAGCCATGCCGAACTGGCCTTCGCAGTCACCGGCATAGCTGGCCCGGAGGGTGGCAGCGCAGCAAAGCCGGTGGGTACCGTGTTTATCGCCTGGCAGCTGCGAAACCAAAGCGCTCATTGCGTTAAAAAGCTCTTTAGGGGTGACCGTATCTCGGTACGCCAACAAGTTATCGTATATTGCCTGCAACAAGCACTGGATGTGAACCCGCATATTGTGCTTAGTCAAGCACGACCCTGAATTCGGCATCTCCTTCAATTTAGAAACCTCCGCGATCAATAAAATGCAGTTTTTTACTGATACCCTCAAATCAATGCGACAACGAATAATGCCACCACCTCGGTTAATTCAACCGCTGCGCCAAAAACATCGTCGGTTACCCCCCCCTGGCTTTCAATAGCGGCTGAGCGTATCCACAACATCAGCAAAACTGCCAATAGAACATTTGCCCAACCCAGAAACATGCCGGCAAAGGTCAATGAGATGACAATGACCCAGCGAGCATCTTCAAAACATAAGTTTTGCAGTATCTTTTCAGCCCACCCTCTTGGGCTGACATAAGGGGTTGATAGCATGAGAAGTAAAGTGGAAGTGCGCCCCAACAGTGGCACCAGCATCAAGCTTGAAAGCTGATTATGTTGAATCAAAACCCAGATGCAGAGCCATTTCAGAAATAACAACACAAACAAGGCTAATTTAGCGATTACGGCTGTTGAAACTTGTTTGAAATTGTCGGCCCAAGCTGATGCACAGTTAATAAAACCCTGCAGGTGAAAGCTTCGGGTTAGCCATACCCATAGGGCTAAAACCAATGCCGCCGCCAACATATCCGGGGTTGCAGACAACAGGAGCACAGTGACACAGAGCAATATACCGATCAAAAACCCCACAATGGGATAATAGAGCGCTGACTGCCCTGTATCTGCATCATTTAACAAGACCTCGCAACGAATCGGATTACGAGTCAGAAATTGCAGCGCGATCAACAAGGAATCCATAGCGGTGTTATCTAGGCGAATAGGGGGCTATTTTAAATATCGGCCTTTGGCATCCTTATGGATATGTCCGGTAAATATCAACACACCTTCGATAAATCCCCACATAACACCAAACCCCCCGGTTAGATAAGTCACAGCGATTTGGGTAATGCCTATGGCCCAGAAACCCAAATAAAAACGGTGTAAACCAATGGCACCAAAAACGATACCCAGCAAAGCAGCGATAATATGGCTTTTTGTAGGCTGTCCGTCGACCAAATAAGCACCCACTGGTGCAATTTCGGTTACTTCCCCGTGTTCATGGTCGAAGTCTACATCGTCACCCACATTTGGAGGTTGCTGGGAAGTCCATTGATCAAGATGAAATTCATAAAATTCGCTTTCATGTTTTACAACACCGGTTTGGCAGCGTTCATCATAACTTTCTATGTGTCCAAGCATGGTTTTTATCCTATTGTTATATTTGCTTGTGAAAAAGTCGCCAATTCGTCATGCGGGGTAAGCTCTAAAAAACAGTAGCAGCCCAGTCCAGCCCCGCTGGCTTATCTGTTTGCGCTAAAAATCAATTATCTTGCAGGCGTACTGCCAGTACGTCACATTTTGCATGATGCAGAACGCCATTGGCTGTGGAGCCTAATAATAGCGCCAATCCATGCCTACCGTGTGAGCCTACCACGATCAAATCCACATCATTTTCCTCCGCAACCCTTACAATTTCCAGCTTGGCACTGCCCAACTCCAGCCATTGTCGTTGCTCCGGGACTGACAATTCTTCGCCCAACTTGATCAATTTTTGTTTCGACATTTCCAGCCACTCCTGGGTCAGATCAACATCGAACGGGATTGGACCATAAGCGGCATCAGTAATCGGCAGGTTTTCAACCACATGCACCAGACTCATTTGGGCCTGATTTTGTTCGGCTATTGCTTGGGCTTTATTGGAAACCTGCTTGCCGTGTTCGGAAAAGTCTACGGCTAACAAAATGTGTTTGTAATGATTCATATAAACCTCATTGCGGATTGCTGACGATTTCTGGAAACAATGCCGCCATTATTTGCGATGACAGCATGATATACAACAGCGCCAAACCCAATCCGAAGAAAGCCGAGCGATCCAAGGCATGCTTCATGATATGTCCACTCACCAGCCAGTGCCACAAGACCAAAGCCAGCATAGAAAAATAAGCCAAATCATTAGCATGACTGTTTAGGGTGGCGATGGCAGGTAAAGCGCAAAAGCTGATCACAGCATCTGTGCCCACCATGGCCGTCAAGGTTTGCGGAAAGCGCTGGGTTTTGCCAGAAAAATACAGTAGTGGCCAGCAAAACAGCACAATCATGGCAAAATCGGCAGCTATTTGCAGCAGAGCTGTGGACATCGCGCCGTTTATGAACAGTATCAGAGCATTAACTGCAACATAAACGGCTAATACGATACGAAATACAAAGGATGAGGCGGGTACATCTTGCGGGCCCTTATTAAAAATGGCAATTTGAAAAAACAGTAGGCTTAGTTCGTACATGGTTACTCCGCTTGTTGTAAGTTTTCTTCAGCTGTCAACCAATCGACCTCCGCTTGCTCCAGAGCATTATCGATCTCTGCTTTCTGACTCAATAGTTTCTTCAATTGTTCCTTGTTTTCTTCGGCATATATAGCCGAATCAGACAGTTGTGCTTCTAAATCACGTTGTTGTTGGTGAAATTTTTCGACCGCCGCCTCGGCTTTTTTCACCGCATCCATTAGTGGCTTCAGGCGTTGTCGACGTTCAGCATCTTGTTTGCGTTGATCTTTACGCGAAACATTAGCCGAATCCGCTTGAGTATTGGATTCTGTTTCAGGTTGGTTTTTTTTCTGCTCAGTCAGCCATTGTTTGTAATCATCCAGATCGCCGTCGAAAGGCTGTATTTTACCGTCGGCAACCAGTAAAAGCTGGTCGGTCACAGAGCGCAGCAGGTGTCGATCGTGAGATACCACCACAATGGCCCCAGTGTACTCCTGCAAAGCCACACTCAGAGCATGCCGCATCTCCAGATCAAGATGGTTGGTCGGTTCGTCTAATAACAATAAATTGGGGTTTTGATACACCAGTAAAGCCAACACCAAGCGGGCTTTTTCGCCACCGGAAAAAGGCCCGACCGGGTCGTTGACTTTGTCACCCCGAAAATCAAAGCCGCCCAGAAAATTTCGTAAATCCCTTTCCAGTGCTAGTTTGTCCAGTTGTTGCATATGCCAGAGCGGGCTTTCATCCAGTCGCAATAATTCCAGCTGATGCTGAGCAAAATAGCCGATATTCAAATCCTGTGCGGTTTGTAGTTTACCGCTTAAAGCCGCCATTTTGCCGGATAGCACTTTAATCAGGCTCGATTTACCGGCGCCATTAGGCCCCAGCAAGCCGATCCGGTCACCCGGTGAAATCGAAAGCGAGACATTTTTGATCACGATTTTGTTGGGATACCCAATATCGGCTTCTTCGATTTTCAGCAGCGGGTTCGGCATTTTCTTGGGCGGCGGAAAACTAAAGCCGAACGGTGAATCAACATGGGCCTGCGCGATCAATTCCATGCGTTCCAGCGCTTTTATTCGACTTTGAGCTTGTCTGGCCTTGGTGGCTTGGGCCTTGAAGCGGTCGACGAAACTTTGAATATGGGCTATTTCTCGCTGCTGTTTCTCGTAAGCAGTTTGTTGTTGCGCCAGTTTTTCAGCGCGCATGCGTTCAAAGTCGGAGTAGTTCCCGGTATAGATCTCGGCTTTGTTTTGCTCGATGTGAATGATGTGATCAGTAATCGTGTCCAGAAAATCCCGATCATGCGAGATCAGCAACAAGGTACCGGGATATTTGCATAACCAATCCTGTAACCAGATGACGGCATCCAAATCCAGGTGGTTGGTCGGTTCGTCCAGGAGTAGCACATCGGAACGGCACATCAAAGCTTGAGCCAAGTTCAAACGCATGCGCCAACCGCCGGAAAACGAATTGACCGGGTGGCTTTCCTGGGAAGTGCTGAATCCCAGTCCGTTCAGTAATCGTGAAGCACGTGCCTGGGCTGTATAGCCGCCGATATGATCCAGAGCGGCATGCAGTTCGGCCAGTTTTAAACCATCATGACTTAGTTCAGCAGCATGCAATTGTTGTTGCAACAGCCTTAACTCACGATCGCCATCCAGAACATAATCAATAGCTGAACATTCGAGGGCAGGTGTTTCCTGGGCTACATGAGCCACTTCCAGATTGGGCGGCATGGAAAACTCGCCTTCATCGGCATGCAACTCGTCGCGCAGCATGGCAAACAAACTGGATTTCCCTGCACCATTGGCACCGGTCAGACCGATTTTTTGGCCTTTATGAATGGTGAAACTGGCTTGGCTAAACAACAAACGGTTGCCACGACGAATAGCGATGTTTTTAAAATTAAGCATGATTTAGAAAACTGGAAAATGGCTAGAGCAAAAGGCCAAGCGCGTACTAATTTTATCGCGGCTAAGTGTTTAGATACGATGATTTTCATATCTGATTGGATTTATTGAACGAACATGGCCAGAAAGTCGATCATGCTGTATACTTTATGCAACGAAAGTTGGAAATTTACGACGGCCGTTATTTTAGAAGGTTGTCAATTTTGCATTTTCAGGTTAGCTCGGCATGACTTTTTAGGGCGCGCACGGCTGACTGGATGAATTTTAAGTAATTATGGAGATATGTTGTATGTTAAAAAAACACTTGATGGGCTTAGCTTTATTAGCCTCACTGGGTTCAGTGGCAAACGCAACCGTAAATGATCCTGTTGATGATCGTTGGTATGTTGCGCCATTTGGCACATTCATCAACTCTGCCGGTGACCGCGGAGCCAAAGATGATTGGGGTGGTGGTATGGCTTTCGGCAAAATGTTGAACGAACATTTCAACACCGAAATCAAAGGTTTCTACCAAGGCTTTAACAGCGATACCGGTGGCCGCTGGGATATGACCGGTGGTACTTTGGATCTGCAATACTACATATTCCGCGATAAATTATCCCCATACGTCGTCATCGGCGCGGGTGGTATGAACACTTCGTTCCGTGGCAACAGCGGCATCTCTTTCCTGGGTGAAGCCGGTGCGGGTCTGACTTACGAATTGCACGATAACTTCTTGATCCGTTCCGATGTACGTTATCGCTACGTCAACGATCTGAACGCACACATGCAACCAGGCACTGATGAATTCCACGATATGACCGTTAACCTGGGTTTTGTTGTGCCTTTTGGCGACAAACCTAAAGCTCCTGCTGTAGCACAAGTAGCACCTGCGCCAATCCCAGCACCTGTTGCCAAACCTGATTGCTCTGTATTGGATGACGACAAAGACGGCGTTAACAATTGCAAAGATAAATGCCCTGGTTCATTACCCGGTGTTGAAGTGAGTGTTTTGGGTTGCTGGATTGTCGACGTCAAATTCGATAATGACAAAGACATCATCAAACCAGAGTACTTCGCCAAACTGGATAAAGCGGCAGAAAACCTGAAGCGTTTCCCAGACAAAGCCTTTGAAGTACAAGGCCATACCAGCCAAACTGGCACCTACAAACACAATCTGAACTTGTCAGAGCGTCGCGCTCTTGCAGTCAAAAAATACCTGACCAAAAATGGTCACGTAAACAACCTGACTGCTAAAGGCTATAGCTGGGATAAACCGATTGATACCAATGAAACAGAAGAAGGTCGTGCAAACAACCGTCGGGTCCAGTTGGAAGTTGATGGCAAACCACAACAACCTTTAAAACGTTAATTAATAAAATTAATTAATATACGCGTTATGCAAAAAAAACCCGCCG
>SXGT01122928.1_pt1 | contig 13817 bp, 9 predicted proteins | sample 3176221 | NCBI WGS metagenome assembly SXGT01 (sample SAMN11356862, study PRJNA531348) | freshwater metagenome | isolation source: freshwater sample F1-120 | place: China: Fuxian Lake, Yuxi | collected 2017-12-25 | reverse complement strand
TCCTGCCGTCAACCGCGGCCTCGGCCTTTTACGTCTTTCCTCTTGCCCACCGCACCCAAGATCCTATGACCCTCCCGTCTCGCTCAGGGTGGCTGGTTTTGGGGTGACCCGAACTGGCTGGTTTTGAGGTGACCCCTGACAATTTCCGCTCCACTCCAGAGCAACGTGCGGTCGGGCTTCACGCTCAGCGTTTTTTCCAGCCGGGCCAGATCGCCCCGCAATTGGTAGTCGAGCGGTCGTCCCATCCGCACGGCGACAAAGGAATACAAGGTCACCGCAAAGACGGTGAGCAGCAGCGTGCCGCCCACCCCGTACCACAAGGCCAGCCGGAAGCGAATCGTGCGGCGGGCCCACCAGCGCGCGAGTCGTGGTTCTGACAGGGTCAAGCGGGCTTGTCCTCCAATTGGTAGCCGACGCCACGCATCGTGTGAATCAGGCGCGCGACGCCGTCGAAATCAACTTTCTTCCTCAGCCGCATCATTTGCACGTCGATCACATTGTCGAGCGAGGTCATGCGATGCGTCTGCTTCCAGACGTCACGCTCCAACATCTCGCGGGTGACGGTCTGACCCTGGTTGCGCATGAGGTACTCGAGCACGTCGACTTCGCGCGGCGTCAGGGGGATTTTCTGGCCGGCCCGCACCGCCACGCGCGCCCGCGTGTCGAGCTGCAGATCGCGGCAGTGCAACAGGCCGCCGGTGGCCCGGGAGGGTCGGCGCAGCAAGGCCCGGCAGCGGGCGAGAAGTTCGGCGAAGGCGAACGGTTTTGGAAGATAGTCGTCCGCGCCGCTGTCGAGACCGGTCACCCGGTCGTGCAGCGTGCCCCGGGCGGTCAGCATCAAAACGGGCGTGGCCACGCCGCGGCCGCGGAGATGCCGCAACACCTCGATACCGTTGCGATCGGGCAGCATCCAGTCGAGCACCACGACATCAAACGTTTCGCGGGAGAGCAACTGTATCGCACTTTCGCCACTTTCGGACCCCGTGACTTTCCAACCTTTGAGTAACATCCCCTCCGAGATGGACTGGCGGGTCTTCGCCTCGTTTTCGACAAGGAGCATGCGCGGGGGATTCGTTGACTCGGCGGGCAGCATGGGCGGATGATCTTGAGCGTGGACGCCAGTCCCCGGAGGGGAAGAGCAATCCGCCTTACATTGCTGTCAGCGTGGGGTTTTAATGAAGCGCGATGGCGCGGGCACGGAGGAATGCGGCGCCCATATTCTCCGGAAGAGAACGAGTAAGTGGAAAGTGGATTTTCAAGTCCCTGAGTTTTGTTAGCACCGCGGAGACTCTGAATTCGGCGACGCAGAGAAAACCAATGCCTTGCTCCGCGCTCTCCACGTTTCAATTCTCCGAAAGCCGGACCGTGTAGCCGGGATTGTTGACCCCGGCCCGGCCTCAGCGAGGCCGGCTACAACCAAGCCGAAGCAAGCTTCGGGGTATCGGACCCATTGCGAATGAACCAAGCGGCTGAAATAAAGGCAGGAAGATTTTACTGGTAGGAATATTTCCCGGAGAGCAACCCATTCACCCGACGTGGCGCCGGTCATTCAGCCTCATCCGAGGCGAACCGCTTCGGCGATGGACCAAACAACTCCTGAACGGAATTGCATCCGTGATTGGAAAAAAGTTTCCTACCAACAAAATGTTCCTGCCTTCACTCCGGCGTTGCTCTCTTCGTGCCGCCGTCGGTCGTTGCGAAGACGTGCATGCAGTGACGCAAGGATGGTCGGAACCCCAACCGGCAACCGCACACTCGTCCGCCCACTCGGCCCCAGCCCGGACATTTCACCGGCGGCTCATGAGCGAAGCCACCTGGTGTCCGAAATTCTCAGATTTTCGATGCCCGATGCCCAATTTCACTATTTTCGAGATCATTCGGTTGCGGTTGCCGCGTCGGAAAAGATCCGGACTAGAACGTCGCGATGTTCTCCAGCCGGCGGCGGTAGCGGGCGCCGATCACGGCGGGGGCGAAACGGGTTTCGATCGTCGCGCGCGCGGCGGCGCCGAGTTGCGCGGCCAGCGTGCGATCCGTGTAGAGCGCGCGCATGTAGCCCGCCGCGTGCGTGGGATCAGGGTCGGCCCAGGTCGAACCCTTTGCGTACGGGCCGTGATGGCGCTCAAGCGTGACGAGCGGCGCTCGCACGGGACAGCCGTTTTTCGTGGTGACGTACTCGGCGGTCGCCGACCAATCGGTGACGATCACCGGTTTGCCGAGATACATGCACTCGGCGACGGCCAGCCCGAAACCCTCGGAGCGATGCAGCGAGACGAAACAGTCGCAGGCCGCTTCGAGAGCGGAGATGTCCGCGCGCGACAGTGTTTCGGTGATCAGCACGGTGCCGGGCAGGTCGCGGACGCTGGCCTGCAGCGCCGCGAAATCGGCCTCGTTGCCGGTGACGTTTTGCACTTTGATGACAAGTGCGGCGTCGAAGCGGCCCGCCCGGAGGTCGGGCCCGACCGCACCGGCGGACGGCAGACGTGCCTGACGAAAGGCCTCGATCGCCGCGAGCGGGTTTTTGCGTTCGGCGTAGGAATTGAGATCGAACAGGGTGAGGAAAAGAAAGCGATCGAGCGGCAGGCCGAGGCGGGCGCGCAGCGCGGCCGTGCTCTCGGCGGGACGGTCGAACGCGATCGCGTGCGGCATCGTCAGCACGGGCAGCGGTGATTTTTCGCGAATCGCGGCCGCGGTGAAATCGCTCGGGCACCAGATTTCATCGTAGAAGTCGAAGCTCGGCACCCACGCGTCCGGAAACTCGGGGAGTTCCCAGGCGAAATAGCCGATGTTGTATTTACCGGTGCGAAACGCGGCGCCGTGGTGGTGATCGAGGTCGCGCGAGGCGGGCGGGTCGACGTGGATCACGTTGACCGCGTGAGGATTTTCCTCCTGCACGCGCGCGGCGTACGTCAGGTCCCCGAGGCGGTTGCGGCAATTCAGTTTGAGGGCGATGAGCGCGGTCGGGAGGCCGGCGGCATCGGCCGCGCGCACCATGCAGCGGGCGGATTCGCCGACGCCCAGATCGGCCGTAAGGAACCCCACGAGGTTGAGGCCGAGCCTGGTGTGTCGGCGCGCATAGTCGGCCGAAAGCGGGGCGTCGCGGCGGGAGAAATCGAAGATCACCTCGCCGGCGTCGGTGGCGATCGTGGTGAGGCGCAACTGGCGGTTCTTGTTTTGGGCGCGGAAGCGTTGCCAGCGGCCGAGTCTGGTGACGCGGCCGAACCACGCGAGCAGGTTGGTGAGCCCGACCCCGGTGAGGGAAAACGAGAGAGTGACGGTTTCGGCCGACTGGACGGGCACGAGAATTTCCCACGGACCCGGCGCCGCGGATGCCAGTGCTCCGGCCGGCGAGCCATTGATCGCGAGGCGGAAGCCGGGGGCGGAGGTTTCAACGCCGCGCGCGTCGGGGTGGGCGCGGACGATTCCGCGGATGACGAGGTTCTTCACGCCGGCGAGCGGGGGCAAGCGCACGGTGGCAGACTCGCGAATCCAGGCGGAGCGGTCGTCAAAGTCGTCGAAGAACAGTCCCGCGTAGGAGGTGAAGCGCCGGGAACAGGCGCCACCGGTCGGTGGCGTGCGGGAGTTGGAACGCATGGAGATGGGTGAGGGAAGAGGGCGGCGGGAAGCATGGCAAAACTTTCCGGGGCAAATGCGGGCTTGCGCGCCGGCGGTGGCGTGGTGTTTTTTTTCCGCGTTAGCTGCGAACTCACGCCGGTTCCGAATTGGGCGTGTCTTATTATTCCCCTGAAAAAAATCTTCTCCGCGTTGGCGGCGCCATGGCGCGTGGGCCTGCTCGTGCTTGTCACGTCGCTGGTCTGGGCGGCGCATTATGATCGCTGGACGCCCGCGGACTGGCGGTTGCCGACGGACTATCGGGGCGATGCGCACGAGGTTCTGACCCGCATCAAGGCGGCGGCGGAGGGTGACACGTGGCCGCTGACGTCGCAGGAGATTGAGCGGCTCGGCGCACCGTTTGGCGCTTTCTGGAATGCGTATCCGACTCCGGACAAACCGCTGATGCTGCTCCTCGGCGGGCTATCGCTCATCATGGGAGTCTTCGCCGCCGCCAACCTGGGCTTGCTCCTGGCCCAGGTGAGCGCGGCGCTGGCGTTTTATTTTGCGGCCCGGTGGCTGCGCGTGCGCTGGGAATGGGCGTGGGCGGGCGCGTTGTTGTTTGCCTACACGTATCACACGTTTCACCGCGGGCTCGCGCATTTTTCGTTCGTCTTCACGTGGACGGTGCCGCTGGGCCTGCTGGCCGTCTGGCTGGTGGCGCAGAGCCGCCGGCTGGAGTGGCGCAGCCCCGGCGCCATCGTGTGTCTGGGCATGGGGCTCGCGATGGGGGTGGGCAACCCGTACCTGCTGCTCTTCTGGGGTCAGCTGCTAATCTGGGCGCTGCTGGCGCAGTGGTTCGGACCGCGCCGTTGGGCCAATCTTCGAACCGGCCTCGCCGCCGGTGGCGTGGCGGTGGCGGCGTTTCTGATCACCAACGCCGAAATCTGGCTCCACGTGCAGGAGCCGGAAGGGTTGCCACTGTTGCTGCGCAACTATGGCGGCACCGAACGGTACGCGCTGAAGCCGGTCGAGATGTTCATTCCACCGGAATTTCATCGGCTCGATTTTCTCTCCTTCTTTGGCCACCGGTATTGGCGGTGGTCGGACTGGCACGGTGAAGCCTTCCTGCCGTACCTCGGGATCTTCGGGGTCATCGGGCTGGTCTGGCTGATCACCGCCAGTGTGCGACGGGTGTTGCAGCGGCGATCGCTGCCCGGGCAGGCGATGTCGGCCGGATGGCTGCTGGCCTATTCGAGTGTGGGTGGCGTGACCAACATGCTGGCGTTCTTCGTCGGATTTCAGCTGTTCCGCGCGACCAACCGGGTCGCGATTTTCATCTCGGCGCTCGTCTTGATCTTCCTGGTGGTGCGATTGTCGCGGCTCACCGCGCGTTGGTCCGCACCTTGGCGCCTGGCGGCGGCTATCGCAGTGGCGGCGATCGGGCTGCTGGACCAGCTGCCGCGGCCGGCCTCGGCGGAGGAGCGCACGAAAATCGCCGCCGATGTGCGGTCGGATGCGAGGCTCGGGCGCGAACTCGAGGCGGCGTTGCCGGCGGGCGCGATGATCTTTCAACTGCCGGTCATGGGTTTCCCCGAGGTCATGCCGCCATTCCGGCTGGCCGACTACGAGCATTTCCGACCGTACCTCGCGACGCGCGATCTCCGTTTCAGTTACGGGGCGGCCAAGTACCGTTCGCGCAGCCGCTGGCAGCGGGATTTGGAAAATGTGCCGACGACGACACTCGTGCGGCGCCTCGAAAGCTACGGGTTTGCGGCCCTCTATCTCAATCGCAAGGGCTACGAAGACCGAGCGGAAAAACTCCTCCAGGAACTTGCCGCGCTGGGGTATCAACGGACGATTCGCGGCGAACTCGGGAACCAGGTCATCGTGATGTTGAACCCGGGCGGGCGGCCAAAGAAAATGCCGCTGGGCCGATCGTTCACCTACGGGCGCGGGTGGAATTTGCGGCCGGACGGAGGCGTGCGCTGGGGGGAAGGGGAGGCGGTGCTGTCCTATTTCAACCCGTACGCGGTTCCATTGACCGCTGAGGTGCGGCTCGATCTCGTGGGGGTTTCGCCTCGCGAAGTGTTCCTGCGCCACCGTGGGCGGCGCGTGGGGAGCGTGCGGGTGGACGCCACCCCCACCGCACTGGTGTTGCCGGCGCTCGAGTTGCAGCCAGGGGTGAATGTGTTCTGGTTGAGTTCGTCGGAGCCGGCGACCCGCCAGAACCACGGCCGCAATCAACTTCGCGCCTTTGGGCTCAAGGTTTCGTCGATTAAGATTGTGAGCGAGTTGCCGGCGGCGGATTAGCCCGGAGGCCTGTCGGTCTGCGCCGGCCCCAGCTCGGCGCCTGGCCCTCTGTCCAATATTCCCCAAAGGCATTTTAACCACAGATTGCACAGATACGATCCGGATAGAAAGCAACGGAGGCCGAGGCTGGGAAGCATTTGATCCGGTATTTATCTGCGTAAATCTTTGGTTTACGGCCCGGCTCCGTCTTTGGGGTGGCAACAGAGGCGCGAACAAATCTGGGGTAGGAAATGGGAGATAAAAGATGAAAACCAGCCCCACTTTTTCTGCGCCTCCTGCGCCTTGTTGCGACCATTGCCTTTCGGGATGTTTGGCTTGCCCGCAAGGAAAGGGCTGCCCTCGATTCCGCTCAGGGCCTTGAGACATCGGCTGAACAGGCGACATCCTGCCGCAGGGAAAACTTCCGGGCGAGGATTCCCGCAGAATCAGCGAGACCGCAGATGGCCTGAGTTCAGACTCCGCATCTGTGGCCTTTCTGAATCTGCGGGAGGTCCTGCATTTTGGTCACATTCGCGGCAATTTGATGATCGTGGTTTCTCGTGTTCGTAATCGCGCTCGTGCTTGACCCGGCGTTTACGGGCAAGTGCACGGAGAAATCCTAGGTTGCGGTTTCCGCGGTGCGAGGCATCCGGGTGAGCGCATGAACAACGAGGAATACCTGAAGCTGGCCGAGGTCGAGGACCGGATGTGGTACTTCCGGTCGCTGCATGCGCATGTCGGGCGGGAGCTGGCACCGGCCTTGCCGGCCGCGGCGGCGGTGCTCGACGCGGGGTGCGGCACCGGCGGGCTCATCTTGCGTCTGCGGGCGCAACATCCCGGGTGGCGATATGCGGGCATCGACTTCATGCCGATCGCCTGCGAACTCGCCCGGCAGCGCTGCGGCGCCGAAGTCGATGTGCGGGTGGCCTCAATCACGAAGCTGCCGTTTGCCGACGCGAGTTTCGATGCGGTGGTCTCGGCGGATGTGGTCTGCCAGGTCGACAATCCCGAGGCTGCGTTTGCGGAGTTTTTCCGCGTGCTCCGGCCCGGTGGGATCGTCGTGATCAACGTGCCGGCGTACATGTGGATGTGGTCGTACCACGACGACTCGTGCCAGACCAAGCACCGGTACACGCGGCCCGAGGTCGCCGCGTTGTTCGGGGGCGCGAAATTTGCCGGGCCCCGGACGACGCACTGGAATGCGCTGCCGTTCCCGGTCGTGTGGGCGAAGCGCAAACTGTTTCGCACGAGCCGCGACAGCAGCGACGTGAAGGAGTATCCGCGGATCGTCGATGCCGCCTTCGGTGGCCTGATGGCGATCGAACACGCGTGGCTGCGTGGAGGTGGCAGGTGGGCCTGGGGCACGTCGGTCTTCGGCGTCGCGCGCAAACCGCTGGCGGTGGCTCCGACGCCCTGAGCAAACATGTAACGTAATACGTTACATGTTGAACGGCGGCGGGCGCGGGCAGGAGACCGCAGGTGGAATGAGAATCAGCTTTAAGTTGGCGGGCGGGGCGGGCAGACACGGAACGCGGTTTCGCCGATCATGATCCACTTTCCCGTCGCCTTCGCACTGCTGTTGCACGTGCTCTTTTGGGGCGCGGGGGCGGCGATGCTCTTGATGCCGCAGCCGTGGCGGCGGTTCTGGCCGGTGCTGGTCGTGCCGGCCGGGCTGGCACTGCAATCGGCCGTCGTCTGGCTGGGCGCACACGCGGGGCTGCGGGGAACCGATGCCTACGCGGGGTGGAGCGAACTGATTCCAGCGGTGCTGCTGGCGATCGCGCTGGGGCAAAGAGGGGTACGAGCGGTCTTCACGGATGCGAGTCGCTTTGGTTTGGTGTGGGCGACCGTCGCGGGCTGCCTCGCGCTGCTGGTGTTGCCGGTCGCGATTGCGTCGCAAACGCTCACGACGATCTCGCTGGGGAGTTGCGATGCGGCGGATTACGCGGCGGGGGCGCGGGTGTTGAAGGAGTTTGCCCGGTCGGATCGCGCGGGGTTTCTCGGCCTGGTCGAGGTCGTGCGCGTGCAGTCGGCCGACAATTTTTTCGAATACTGGCTGCGTCTGAATCATTTCACGCCCTCGGCGCTGATCGCCCTGAACGGCAGCGTCCTCGGCCGGGCGCCGGAGGAGATTGCCACGCTGCTCACGGCGGTGTTGCTGGCGGGGGCCCTGCCGGTGGTGTTCTGGGTGGCGCGCGCCATCGTGGGTTATAGCGGGGGTGTGAGCCTGATCGTGGCGGGGCTGTTTGGGGCGAGCCCGATCATGTGGTATGCGGTGGCGCAGGTCGCCCCCGGGCAGTTGCTCGCGGCGCAGGCGGTCGCGCTTCTGACGTGGGCGGGCGTCGCGTTGTGGCGCGGGCGGCTCGCGTGGTCGCGCGGAACGCAGTTTGCCGGCGTGCTCGCGACGGGGTATTGGCTCGTACTGGGCGGCTACAATTTTTTCCTGTTCGTCTGCCTGGTGCCGGCCGTGACGTATGCGAGCGGGCTGGCGATCTGGCGAAGGTCGTGGCGGCGATTGGCGCACTGGATGGCGATCCTGTTGTTGCCGCTCGCCGGCTGCGCGGTGGTGTTTGGCGGGCGGATGGCCGGACTCGCGGAGCGGTTGTCGTTGTTGCAGAGCTATGATTTCGGCTGGAAAATTCCCGCCCTGACCGCGGAGGGCTGGCTCGGGATGGTGCAGGGCCCGGACCTCGAGCCCTGGTCGATCTTCGGCGTGCGCTGGGTGCTGTCGGCGGCGGTGGTGGGCCTGTTGGTGTGGTCGTTTCTTCGCGCCGGATGGCAGCGCAGCCGCTCGTTGTGGGTCGCGCTGGCGATTCTCTTGCCGGTGCTCGCGGGCTATTTCTTCCTGCAAATGCGCGGTGCCCGCCTGGGCACCAATGCGAGCTACGATGCGTACAAGCTCTTCGCGGTGTTCTATCCGCTATTGCTGCCGGCGCTCTGCTGGTGGGTCACGCTCCGGCGCAGCCGTCAGCTGCACGAGTGGATCTTTGTCGTGGGAGTCGCCGGGGTGGTGGGCGCGTTCAATGTCGTCGGGTGTGGCATGTTCATCTGGAAGCTGAGCCGCCCGCCCTTGCTCGTGGATCGCGAGCTGCGCCAGTTGGGGAAAATCGAAGCGATGCCCGACGTAAAGTCGGTGAACCTGCTCATCCCCGACATGTGGTCGCGGTTGTGGGCGAATGCCTTGCTCCTGCGCAAGGAACAATACTTTGAGACCCACACCTATGAGGGCCGCCTCAACACCCCGTTGCGCGGCGACTGGGATCTCGAGGGCGGATTGGTGTCGTTGCGGTTGCCGGGGGAAGCGCGCCGGCCGGTCTCGCCGCGTTTTACGTTGGTGAGTGCGCGCGATGCCCGCCACTTGCGGGTGACGACCGCCGAAGGCTGGCATGGGATCGATTTTCTCCCGGGGACGGCGGAGCGCTGGCAGTGGACGGGACGCGACGCGGTCCTGGTCATCGACAATCCGCCCGGCGGCAGCCGCCAGATCCGCGTCACCCTCGATGCGCGCGGCCTCGGCGAACGGGAATTGACGCTCAGGTCGGGGGGTGGGGAGCCCGTGGCGCCGGTGGTGCGGCTGGGCGAGGCACGCGCGTCGGTGAGCTTCGGGCCGTTTTCGATCCCGGAGGGCCGTTCGCGCTGGGTGTTGCACTCGGCACAGCCGGCGGAGCGGGCGGGCCCCGATGATCCACGACTAATCGCGGTGTGTGTGTACCACGTGGCGATTGACGCAGGTGGGAATTGACGCGCGGCGCCGCCGGCGTGTTTGCTCTGATCCACATGTCAGCCCAGACGAATTTCCGCCGCGCGTTTTCCGGCAAGCGCGTTTTGATCACGGGCGGCCTGGGCTTCATCGGATCGAATCTCGCCCGCGCGCTCGTCGCGCTGGGGGCGCGCGTCACCATCGTCGACAGTCTGGTGCCCGAATATGGTGGCAACCGTCGCAATCTCGCGGGGATTGCAGGCCGGGTGAAAGTGCACATCGCCGATGTGCGGGACTGGCCGCGGCTCCCCCGTCTCGTGCGCGGGCAGGATTTTCTTTTCAACCTGGCGGGGCAGACGAGCCACATGGACTCGATGAGCGACCCGCAGACGGACCTCGACATCAACGGCCGCGCGCAGCTCGCGATCCTCGAGGCGTGTCGGCTGCACAACCCGGCGATCCGGATTGTCTTCGCGAGCACGCGGCAGATTTACGGCAAGCCCGACTACCTGCCGGTCGACGAGCGGCATCCGTTGCGGCCGGTCGACGTGAACGGCATCAACAAGATCGCGGGTGAGTCGTTTCATCTGCTTTACTCGCGGGTGTATGGCATCGCCTCGACGGCGTTGCGGCTGACGAACACCATCGGCCCGCGGATGCGGGTGAAGGATGCGCGGCAGACCTTTGTCGGGGTGTGGATTCGACGGCTGGTGGAAGGGGAGTTGTTCGAGGTGTGGGGTGGCGAACAAGTGCGCGATTTCACCTATGTCGACGATGCGGTGGAGGCATTTCTGCTCGCGGCGGTGCGGCCGGAAGCGGTGGGCGAGGTGTTCAATCTCGGTGGGCCGCCGAGGGTGACGTTGCAGCGGCTGGCGGAGTTGCTGGTAGAGATCAACCGGGGCGGGGCGTTTGCGGTACGCCAGTTTCCCAGCGACCGGAAGAAGATCGATATCGGCGATTATTATGCGGACGACCGGCTGATTGCGCGGAAGCTCGGCTGGCGGCCGCGAACCGATCTGCGGACGGCGCTGGCGCGCACCCTGGCGTATTATCGGAAGGAGTTGCGGCATTACGTTTGAGGCGGCGCGGTGCGGTTCGCCGCGGGTCATGTCCAGATTGACGGTGGTGTGGGTGTTTCTGAGGGCGCCGCCTTGGACTGCACCCTGCACGGATCGCGTGGCGAACCCGGGGATCGGGATGCATCCCGCGGCTGCGACGAAGCGCAGCCCCCCGAAACAGGTGCTTCGAATCGGAGGGCGACGCTTTGTCGTCGCCGTTGCCCGGAGTGGATCGCGGCTGCGACGAAGCGCAGCCCTCCGAAACCGAGTGCTTCGAATCGGAGGGCGACGCTTTGTCGTCGCCGTTGCCCGGAGTGGATCGCGGCTGCGACGAAGCGCAGCCCTCCGAAACCGAGTACGTTGGCGCAGGGCTAACCGCATTCGACCGCAGAGAAACCTGTTCTTGCGCCGGGGAGGAGTTTTTTGGCTAATCTGCGCTGATGTCCGGCCCGGCCCTCAGTTTTGTCATTCCGCTTTATCACAGCGCCGAAACGATCGGCGGCGTGGTGCGGGAAATCGAAGGTTTCACGGTGGAGGGCGGGCACGAGATCATTCTCGTGCATGATGGCAGCGGTGAGGCGACGAGCGGGGTGGCGCGGGAACTCGTCCGGCAGGCGAAGGTGCCGATCACGCTCGTCGAGCACGCGCGAAATTTCGGCGAGCATAACGCGGTGCTCACCGGCTGGCGCCAGGCGCGCGGTGCGCACATCGTGAACCTCGATGATGACGGCCAGAATCCGCCGGCCGAGGCGCTGCGGCTCTGGCGGCACGCGCGGGAGACGGGGCTCGACGTGGTTTTCGGCCACTACGAGGAAAAACAGCACGCGATGTGGCGGAACCTCGGCAGCTGGTTCACCAACCGGATGACGGATTGGGCGCTCGACAAGCCGCATGGTTTTTATCTTTCGAGTTTCCGGTGCGTGAACGCCTTCGTCGCCCGGCAGGTCGTGGGTTATGCGGGGCCGTATCCGTATATCGACGGGCTCATCCTGCAGGTGACGCAGCGGATTGGTTCGATTGCGGTGCGCCATGAAGCACGGCATTCCGGTGCGAGCACCTATACCTTTGGCAAGCTGGTGCGGCTTTGGCTCAGCGCGTGGGTGAATTTTTCCCTGCTGCCGCTGCGGGTGGCGACGGTCCTGGGCTTGGTGGTCGCGGGGCTCGGGGTGGCGGCGCTGGGTACGATTGCCTGGCTTTGGTTCCGGGGGATCGGGCCGCAGTATGGCTGGGGTTGGTCGATGTCGGTGACGTTGATCTTTTCCGGCACGCAACTGGTGATGCTCGGGTTGATCGGCGAGTATCTCGGCCGGATGTTCCTTTCGGTGAACCAGCGGCCGCAGTCGGTGGTCCGCGAGGTGCTTGCTTCGGAGGCTTGCGCGGAGCGAAAGCCTTGATTAGATTTTCGCGGGGCGAAGATCTTGATCGAACATTTTTTCCCAGCGGGCGAATTCGCGGGCGAGGCCGTGCTCGATTGCCGGGATCGTTTCGGGCGGGGGAGTACGACGCAGGCGGGCGAGGAAGGCGCAGGTGGCGAGCGTCAGTTGATATTCGCGAGACTCGGGAACGGCCATGGCCCGCGCGAGATGGTCGCGACACCAGGGACGGATCGCATCGGTGGAAAATTCGGCCCGCCAGCGCCGGGCGAGGCGATGCGAGTTTTGTTCGTCGCGCGACTTGCGGCCCGGCGACGAACTGACGTGGTGGCGGACGATGCTGCGCAGCGCGACGGCGTTGACGCGACCAGCGGCGCGCGCACGGTAACACAGATCGATGTCCTCGCCGCCGTTGACGTAGCCCTCGTCGAAGCCACCGAGCTGCTGCCAAAACGCGCGCTCAATGAGGACACAAGCGCCCGTCACGGCCGGCATCGGACGTACGGGTTGCAAGAGGCGCGAGAGCCGTGGTGGCAGGTTGCGAACATGGACCGGTTTGGCGGTCGGAGTGAGATCGAGGCCGGCGTGGTCGACGGCGCCGGTCCTGGCATCGAGCTGGACATTGCCGATCAGGCCGGCGCGAGCGGAAAGGTGGAGGTGGGCTCCGAGCATGGGTTCGAGCCAGCCGGGCAGCAGCACCAGATCGTTGTTGAGCAGCGCGAGCAGTTCGCCGCGGGCGCTGGCGACGCCCCGGTTGTTGCTGACGGCGAAGCCGAGATTACGCTCGTTGAGCAGGACGCGGAAGGGCGGGGCGCGCAGTGGTGCGAATTCGTGCAACCACTCGCGGGTGCCATCGGTGCTGCCATCGTCGACGAGAATAATCTCATGCGAGAGCCCGGGGGGGAGCGTCGCCTGCAGGCTTGCGAGCATGGCCTGCGTGAGCGGCAGGCAATTGAAGAGAGGCACGACCACGCTCAGGCGTGGGGGGGGAGACGGAGGGACCGAGAGATTTGGAGACGGGGGAACCAACGCGCAACAAGTGACGCGAATCGGCGGTTCCCTCAATCTCTTATTCCCTACGCCTTTTCCTCGGCGATATTTCTCAGGTAGGCGCCGTAGGAGGACTTGCCGAGTTTTGCGATGTTGGCGTCGAGGCCGGCGCGATCGATCCAACCCTTGCGCCAGGCGATTTCCTCGAGGCAGGCAATCTTGAGGCCCTGGCGATTTTCGATGACCGCGACGAATTGCCCGGCCTCGAGCAGCGAGTCGTGCGTACCGGTGTCGAGCCACGCGGTGCCGCGACCAAGCACTTCGACGTGGAGTTGGTTGGCCTCGAGGTAGAGCCGGTTGAGATCGGTGATCTCGAGTTCGCCGCGCTTCGAAGGTTTCAGGCGTCGGGAAAACGCGACGACGTCGGCATCGTAAAAGTAGATGCCAGGAATCGCGAAATTGGATTTGGGCTGCGCGGGTTTCTCCTCGAGGGAGAGCACGCGGCCGTCGGGCGCAAACTCGACGACGCCGTAGCTCTTGGGATCGGCGACGTGGTAGCCGAAAATCGTCGCGCCCGAGGGGCGCGCGCTGGCGCGTTCGAGGGAGCGAACCAGATCGTGGCCGTAGAACAGGTTGTCGCCGAGGACACGGGCGGCGGGTTCGTCCTGGAGAAAGCCGCTGTCGCCGGCGATGTGGCAGGCCTGGGCGAGGCCATCGGGGCTGGGTTGCTCGGCGTAGGAGAGTCTGAGGCCAAAGTTGGCGCCGTCGCCGAGGAGTTTGCGGAAGAGGGGAAGATCGGTCGGCGTCGAGATGACGAGAACCTCACGGATTCCCGCGAGCATCAGGACCGACAGC
>SXGT01932695.1_pt1 | contig 13818 bp, 9 predicted proteins | sample 3176221 | NCBI WGS metagenome assembly SXGT01 (sample SAMN11356862, study PRJNA531348) | freshwater metagenome | isolation source: freshwater sample F1-120 | place: China: Fuxian Lake, Yuxi | collected 2017-12-25 | reverse complement strand
CTCATATCATCGCCAGTGGTCAGTGTGCAGTGTGCAGTGTGCAGTGGGCAGTCAAGACAAGCAGCGAAGCAGGGTTCAGAAGGCCAGGCGATCAACTGCCAAACTAGCGATATACCGAACCATTTGCAAATAAACGTGACACTAGGATTTACGCCAGAACCGCATCCCTCCTTCGCGAATCAACAACTTACCGACAAAAATCAGCGATCACTGTAGAAGATGGGCCAAACAGCGAACCGGCACGCCCGAGGACCATGCGGCCATGCTCCGGGGCCTGGGCGCGGACATCATCAGCCGCTACGATTTCATCTCAGCCTTCCTCGTACGACTTCCCATCAGTCTCTTGAAGGACTCCCTCGCTGCCCACCCACTTGTTCGCTACCTCGAACCAAACCGCATTCCCCTGACTCCGGACATGATCCCCGGAACCTGCAAGTTCTCCGCGGGCTCCGTCCATTCCCCAAGCGCCGTCACGATCTCTTCCATTGCCAGCACCGCGAGACTGGACATGTTCAGCGATCCCGCAACCGCCACGATTGCGCTGCTCGACAGCGGCGTGGACAACCACACCAATCTGCCGCCTCTTCAAATCGTCAGGAGAGATTGTCTGCCGGCCCCTTGCGTCACTGGCGGCAACGACGGTTGTCTTAACCACGGAACGCCCGACACCGGCATTCTCATCGCGAACGGGAGTGGGAAGCAGCCGCATGGGGTCGTGCCTGAGGCGAGCGTGCATAGCTTCAAGATTATTGAGCAATCAAGCTCCTGCAAGATTTTCTCAAGCCCAGACGCGTTTGTGAGGGCCGTAGATGAGGCAAAAGCCGATCCGGCCACCGGTATCATACTTACGGAGTTCCTTTCTCCGGGGCCGCCAGATTCGGCTATTTCGATGGCTGCCGACGCGGCTTTCGACATGGGCATCCCCGTCATTACCGCGGCCAACCCAACTCCAGGCGTAGCCTCGAGCCCAGCCAATGCCCACAAAGTCTTCCCGGTTTCCGCGAGTACCCAGAAGTCGGCCTCCACCGTGGATGGCCGGACTATCCCCGTGATTTGGGGTCTTACCGAGAGCGAGACAACCAGCCGCGGCGGCATGAACCTGTACTGCGAACAGAATGGTTCGAGCGGAGCCGCTCCTTACGTCGTCGCGGCGGCCCTCAAACTCAAGCACCTTCTCCGGACATTGCCGGCTCCCATGCCGGCATCTCCGGGAAATATCTATGCTCTTCTCCTGGCTCTCGCCGAAGGTAGCGTGGGTGTCAGCAGCCGCTTGCTTTTCCTCCCGCCGCTCGGCAAGTACCTGACCGGATCATTCGACCTCACCCATGGCGCGACGGTTTCGGCCAATGTCGACGTAGCGGACGGCCAAAAACTCCGCGCGGCCATTTGGTGGCCTGAGTCAGCTACTACGGGTGCGCACAACGAGATTCATCTGGAGATCTTCAAGCCCTCCCTTTTCAATCTTTCCGCCGGGAAGTCAAAAGCGAAGAACAGCGTTTTTCAGTATGTTGCGCTCCCCGCGCAGTCGCCAGCGCGCCAGTTGGAATTGCGGATTACCGGGACCAACGTCATATCCGGTCCGCAAAAAGTGTATTGGGCCGCCTTTGCCGGCCAGTAGCCGCACTCAGGATGTGATCAGGATCTGCCAGTTGAGCGGATTGGTGGGAATCAGAGGAGTCGGGTCGACGCGCGACGCCGGTCGCTTCTCCACGGCCTGCCGGTGATACTCCCCTGCTTCCCCGTACTTCCCCAGATCAAACAAGAGCTTTCCCAGATTGGAAAGATTACTTGGGCGCGGTTCGATTTTGTGCGAGGTCTCGAGCGCCCGGCGCGCCTCTTCCAGATGTCCGGCCTGCGCCAACATGACGGCCAGATTCGAATACCCCTGCGCATTGTCCGGCGTCAACTCCACCACGCGCCGGAACTGTGCCGCAGCCTCTTCGAAACGGCCCCTCCTGTAATAGAACAACCCGCGTTGCTTGTACGCCTGCCAGTCCCCGCTCCGCAGACGGACCATGTCCTGGAACGCCGTCTCGGCTTTCGCCAGATCGCCCGATGTCTCAAAGGCGCGGCCTAATCCCTCCATTGCTTCGCCGTTCCGGGGCTCCAGCCGCAAGGCCGCCTGAAAATACTTCAGCGCCTCCTTCGCCTTGCCTGTTCCGGCCATCACCCTGCCGCAACTCACATTTACCTCAGCGAGCCTCGAATTGAGACTCAGCGCCGTGCGGCAGGCCGATGCGGCCGACTCCACCAGTTCCCGGTCATTGGTTCTTTCGAACTCCCGCCATCGCGCCTCGCTTAATCCCGAGTGGGCCCGCGCGTTCCGCGGATCCAGTTCCACGGCCCTTTGGAATAGCCCCACAGCCAGACGTACGCTGGCCAACTGATCGCTTCTGCGCAGGTACCCCCGGCCACTCAGGATCAGCTCTTCCGCACTCGACGCCATGGGCGCCTGTCCGGTTGCCTGCCACGGCCGCACGCGTAGTTGCAGCAGCCTTGCCAGATTTCCCATCGCCTGATCCTGCAACTCAAAAGCCCGGTTGCGGCTGCCTTCCACCGTCGTCGAATCGATCTGCCGCATCATCGCCGTGTCTATCACCGAAAGCTCCAGCCGCAATCGCCCCTCCTGGGCCGCCAGACTGCTTTCCACCGCAATGTTGGCGCCAAGCTTCGCTTTGGCGTCTCTTGCAAACTCGATCTTCTCCCGCCGCGTCTCGCTCGCCGGAGTGACCAGCAACTCTTCGTTCGGTCCTTCATACTGCGACAGCCGTTGCGTGATGGACTCCGTCAGCCCATCCGCAAAGAGGCGTAACTCCTGGTCCGAAGTCCTGATCGGAAGGATCACGACGTTCTTGTGTTCCACCTTGGCGGGCTGCCGGAACCAGGATCCAGGCACGGCGGACGAAGCCGCCGCCAATACGATCAGCGTCGCCCCAACCCTTCCCAAAAGCTTCCAATTCCATGGCGTGACCTCAGGCGTGACCTCAAGCTTACTAACCACCTCCAGCGGACTGGACGGCCGCGCGGTTGGTTCCTCCTCAAGGCACTGCCGGATCACTCGGGCCCAGGGATCCTTCAGGCTTTCATCCACCCCCGGGGCGGGCTTCTTCCCCGTCACCAATTCGTGGATGACGACGCCGAGCGAGTACAAATCCGCCGTGGGAGTGACGTCGTCTCCTCTCCATTGCTCCGGAGCCGCGTATTTTGGCGTTCCCAACCCGTGGCCCTCGCGCGTCAGCCCGCCGTCTCTTACCCGCCGCCGCGCCAACCCGAAATCCATCACGACCGCTCGCTCGCCCGCCGGACTGAGCGGAGTCAGCATCACATTACCTGGCTTGAAATCGCGATGGATCACACCTGCCCGGTGCGCCGCCTCCAGACCATCCGCCATTTGGCGAATCAACTCCAGCGCCTTGCCGCTGTCCATTGTGCCGGGGCACCGCAACCTATCGAAGAGGGACTCGCCTGGCAGGAACTCCATCGTCAGAAAGCAGAATTTCCGTCCTGTGCGTTCGTCGACCGCTTCGTAAAAATCAAACACGCGGCAGACATTGGGATGGTTAACCGCGCGAGCCAGAACCACCTCCAGGCGTAACCGGGCCATCGCATCCGGGTCGCCCGCGATCGATTGCTTGATTGTCTTGAGTGCGATCCGCTGCTCGAGTTGGAGGTCGTAGGCGAGGTATACCTCACCCATTCCTCCGCTCTTGATCGCGCGCTCGATCCGGTACCGGCCCGCCACGATTTGGCCCTTGCTGAATCGCCCTACTCTAGCCGCCGGAGGAGGTATTGTGACTGTACTCCCCCCACTCACTCCGGCTCCGGCAGCTACGGCCAGTGCGCGACCCCGCCCTGGCGGCATCTCTCCGCCTTGCGCGGCGAATTCGGCGGCGGGTTGTTGCGGGTCATCCACGGCAATCCCAACCTATGCGTTTTCTGCGATCCAGAAAAAAGTATACACCATGACATTTGCCGCGGAATGAGAGATCTGCGGAAAACGCCGCCAGTCCGCCGTCCCGTGTAATCGTCTGCAATCATCGCGCAAGCGCGACCAGGGGGTCGCGCTCGGGCGAGGGCGTCCGCCGCACTTTTGCGCGATGGGCCTTTTTCTGGTTCAATGGATCGCCGCCCCGCCGCGTCAGGCCGCTCGGAATACGATCAGCCATCAACGATCCGCCACGTTGCCTGGCCACTGACAGAAGCTGACCTCCGTTTGCCGACGGCTTCCGGCGCAACGGCACTGCTGCCGGAACCCGTGGGTGGGTGCGGAGACGGTTTTGGATCTAAGGAAGCACGCGGAAATCGCATGGCCGCCACCTGCGAGCGACCGCGCTTCGCGCGGCATGAGAGGCAAACTGCGCAGCCGGCTTATTCCTGCTGGCCTGGCGCAGTCTGTTGCCCTGGCTCATGCGAACACGCGGTCACCTCTTGGATAGTAGCCTGCCTTTCTGGGGGACATGCGAGGTTCGATATGTATACACACCGTAACCTCAAAAGGAGGGCCATGCATCCTCGCCGGCCCCGCCGTTCATCCCACGGACTCTCGGCCCGGAAAAGGCCACGGCGGCACGTACTCGGGTACCGCGTCCACCACCTACGTGGCCAAGCCGAATCTCATCTTCGACGGCTGCTTCGGCGCCATGCTCCTCAACACCGCAGGCGGCGAACGATTACAACACGATCGGCTCGTTCCTCCTGGGACTCCCCCGCGAGGCCGGCCGCAACGCGCTCTCGGTTCCCGAGTACAACGTCCGTTCGACGTTCTATAGCCTCTACGTGCGCGACCGCTGGCAACTCACGCCTCGTCTCACTCTTTCCTACGGCTTGCGCTGGGAATACTTCCCCTTACGGCCCGGCACCCAGTCTGGATGGGCGACGTCCGTTTTGCGCGTACGCCATTGGTCCAAAAGCAATTGGACTGGTTCGAGCGGACCGGGTTTTAGGCCGCAAGAGTTCGAAGCGTGTCCCGCCTGGGGAGCCGGCCGATTGATCCCGAAAGTGCACAGCGCTTAGCCCAGCCCGAGTTCCGCCGCCGCCTTTGCGAGCCTGATGTCAAGTGTCCAAAACCGGCAGTTCGATAGCAACGCTGAGGCCAGGAGGTGTGCGGCAAGCCATCCCAATGCTCGTCCCCAGAGCCGCCGATCTTCGATAAGCTGCAAGACTTCCGCGTTGGATGCCAGCCTGGACTGAGTCAGCGCTTGCAGATCGGACAGGATGGCTGCGCGGTCTTTCAGGTTGCCGCACGCCAGCTCCCCGGAAACAAAAGGGTGCATCAACACGAGTCCCTCCGACAGACGGTCCGCCAAGGTTGGCTCGCGGTGACGGAAGTGCTTAATCCAGATGGACGTGTCGGCGAGCACCATCAGGCAGATCGCCGTCGCGGGATGTTCGAAATCTTCGGTTGTGTGCCGCCAAGCGCGGCGAGTCGTTTGCCGGCTTCACGGGCAATCAGCGCCTGTAGTCCGGCCCGAACCAAGGCGGTCTTCTCCTGGATACCGGTGAGTTCCCTGGCGCGATCGAGCAGGTTCTCATCGATAATCAACGTAGTTCGCATGTGCATTAGTATGCACCGAACATGCATCCTCGTCAACGTGGACAAATTGGCGCCGGCGACTCGCGGGTTGGGCTGGAACGGGTGCGCTGTGGCAGTTCGAGATGCGTCCGGCCCGGGTACTCAGTCTGGATGGTGAGGTGATTTCTGGCCATATACTATTGTGGACAGACGAGTCGCGGTGAACGCCGGCCGATGCAGCCCAGCCCTATTTCCCTGATCGAGACTGCCGTGCGACAGTCCTCGCTCCGGTCCGCGAGGTGCGTCTGCACTGTCCGGAGCAAAATCGTGGGCCGCGCCCCGGCAGCACGCGCCGGCTGTGAGGGTTGAGGATGTACCGGAAGCCATCCCGTAAGCCGTCTCGGGGCAAGGCCAACCCGGAGAAGTTCCCCTGGGCACAGTGGGTGTAGCCCACCCCGGCCGCCTACATATCCATATATGGCATGGCGGGTGTCTTGCCAATCAGACGTGAATAGACCGTAAGCGCGCCGCGGTGATGCGCCGAATGGTCGGTCAGGGCGCCGAAAATCGCGAGGCGGGGCATTCCGCCCATGATGGGTCCCGGCGGCAGGGCCTCGGTCCAGGCTTCTTCGGCGTTCGCTTCAATGGCCGCATGAGCCGCGGCGCACGCGCGATCCATCCACGCTCGCGCCGCGGTCAGCGAAGAAGTTCCGCGGACTTCCTTGTCCAAGGCTTCGAAGTCCATGCTGAAGCCGTCGGCCGCGAATGCGCCATCGAAAAACCACTCCACCGTTTGCGCGGTGTGAGCCACCTGCTGCGCTACCGTGAACAACCCCTCCTTCGGCGCGAAGCCGGAATCGGCCTCGTCCAGAACTTTCGTCGAGCGGTCGAAGAATTCCTTCATCGCGCCCAATTGGCCGTGCATCGCTTCTCTTGTCATTTTCTTTCCTCCAGAGTCATTATGATGACGCAGGATTCCATGGTTTTCAAGTAAGAGATCGCTCACGGAAGTGTTAGAATCAAGGCACTCGCTTTCGAGCGGGAGGGAGGGTCTTCCATGCCGAAACCACTACTTGCCGTTCTTGCCATTCTGGTCTGCCTGCCGCTCGCGGCGCAGGAGTTTCGGGCGACTCTGAGCGGCCGCATTACGGATCCATCCGGCGCCGGCGTGGGCGGCGCGAAAATCGAAGCCAGAATGCTCTCGACCAACGCCGTAACCGCTTCCGCGTCCGCCGTGGACGGTTCCTATCAGCTCTCTTTCCTCACTCCCGGCGCTTACGTCATCACCGTGGAGAAGCCCGGTTTCCGGAAGTCCGTGCGCGAAGGCGTAAATCTTCAGGTGGCGGAGCGCGCCGTCGCCGACATCGCTCTTGCGATCGGCGAGACGACGCAGAGCATTACCGTCGCGGCCGGTACGGCGCTCATACAAACGGAGTCCGCCGACCGGGGCCTCACCATCGAATCGAAGCGCGTGCTGAACACTCCGCTCCAGGGCCGGAACATTTTCGCGCAAGCGTGGTCCGCGCCCGGGGTCACGGTCACAGGGGCGGTTACCCGCCTCCGTCCTTTCGATATCGCCGGTTCGTCGGGCATGGCCATCAGCGGCGGCCGCCCTTCCGGCAACGAGGTACTCATCGACGGAGTCTCGAATCTGACGCGCGCCGGTTCGGTGGCATACGTGCCGCCGGCGGAGGGAACGGGCGAATTCAAAGTCCAGACCACCAGCTACGACGCGCAATACGGCTGGACGACGGGCGGCGTCATCAATGTCGTCACCAAAAGCGGTGGAAATCAGTGGCACGGGTCGGCCTTCGAGTTTCTTCAGAACACCCGCCTCAACGCCAACACCTTCAATTCGAACCGCAACGGCATCGCGCGATCCTCGTCCCACATCAACACCTTCGGCGGTGATGTCAGTGGACCCATCCTCAGGGACAAGCTGTTCTTTGCCTTCTCCTACGAGAATATTCGCCAGGTCATTCCCGATCCTTTCGCGACCTCCGTGCCCACCGCCCTGCAAAAGGAGGGTGATTTTTCGCAGACTTACTTCGCGCGCGATGCAGCGGGCGCGCTTCAGGTTCAGACAATCTACGATCCTTTCACCACGCGTGAAGGACCCGGCGGGTCCCTGGTCCGCGACGTCTTCGCCGGTAACCGGATTCCGGCGAACCGGATCAACCCGATCGCCAGGAACGTGCTCGGTCTGATTCCGCTCGGGAACGTGCCTGGAAATTCGATCACCCAGCTAAGCAACCTCGTTTCGACCGGCGGCACGCGAAAGTTTACGGACTTTTTCCCCGAGTACTCGAGCCGCGTCGACTACAACTTGAGCGAAACTACCCGCCTGTTCGTCCGCTATTCACGCAACGCGCTGGCGGAGGAGCGCGGCTTCATTTACTCCACAACCTCAACCATCAACCCGGCGGAAACCAGCGGAAACACACCCTTCAAGCGGGAGAATCATAGCGCCACCATTCAATTGACCCGCACCCTCAGCCCATCGTCGGTTCTCGACTTCCGGCTGGGACTGGCCCGGTTCCTGGGACAGAGCGGGAGTTCCATCGGCAGGGGCGCGAACCTCACCGGCATGGGATTTTCGCAGCAGTTTGCAAGCCAGGCCGTCGCGTGGTTTCCGAGGTTTAACTGGGGAGGAAACTACTCCGGCGCGGGATCAAGCCCGACGAATAACGACCCGATCGGACAAACCAATTCAGTCCAGGGATCGTTTTCAAAAAACGCCGGGCGTCACAGCGTGAAGACCGGCGGGGAATTCAGGCTCCAGCGTGCCTACATAAGGAATCCCGGTTTCTGGGCGGGGACATTCAGTTTCGACCAGACCTTTACCGGCCGCGATCCCCTGCGCTCCGAACCCGGCTCAGGCCACCCCATCGCGTCGTACTTGCTCGGTACGGCCGCGAGCGGCGGACTTGACGTCAATACTCAGTTGGCCAGGCAGCAGCGTCTCTTCTCGCTCTTCGTTCAGGACGATATTCGCGTCACTTCCAAGCTGAAACTGAACTTTGGACTCCGCTGGGATTTCCTCGGGCCCTTGACGGATCGCTTCAATTCCCTTACCCGGGGGTTCGACACCGAATCGGCGAGCCCGCTCAAGGCCCCGGGAGTGAATCTGAAAGGCGGATTGAGATTCGCTGGCGTGGGCGGCAACAATCGCGGCATTTTCGATCGCGACTGGAATAACTTCGGGCCCCGTTTCGGAGCGGCCTACCATTTAAACGACAAAACAGTCCTACGTGTGGGATACGGACTCATCTACGCCCAGACGTTCGACGATCCGGGCGCGGCCCCCGGCTTTTCACAGCAGACGCCCATGGTGACCTCGATCCGCACGGGTGTCCCTCAGAACACCCTCACGAATCCTTTCCCCGACGGCATCTTGCGGCCCGTTGGCAGTTCCCTTGGGCTTGCGACCTTCCTCGGCAACGGTTTCAACGTTTCCGATCCAACCCGCGTCGTGCCCTGGACGCATCAGTTTTCCGTTGAGGTGCAGCGCGAACTGCCCGGCCAGTTTCTGGTCTCCGCGGCCTATGTGGGCAGCAGGATTCGAGCCCTCTCGGTCGCGAAGCCGATCAACGAAATTCCCCGCGAGGCCTTCGCGCGCGGCGCCGCCGACCTCACTCGCAACGTGACGAATCCCCTTGCCGGTCTGCTTCCGGGTACCGCGCTGAATGGCGCGACCGTGCAGCAGCAGCAGTTATTGCGGCCCTTCATTCAGTTCACGGGCATTAACCAGTTGAACCGGTCCGAAGGCATGTCCGCATACAACAGTCTTCAATTGATGCTATATAAGCGCCTCTCGAACGGCCTGAACTTTAGCGTGGCGTACACGAATTCGAAAACGATCGACCGCATAAGCTACGCCAACGCTCAGGACACGCAACTGGAAAAGGTCATCGCGGCGTGGGACATTCCGCAAAACGTCCAGATCAACGGACTCTACGAATTGCCATTCGGTAAAGGCAAGAAGTTCGGTGCGTCCCTTCATCCCGCAATTGGCCGGGTGATTGGCGGCTGGGAAGTAAGTGCCATCGCCAGAATACAGAAAGGGCAGCCGATGAATTTTCCGGCCAATGCGGCGGCGACGGGCGCCGATCCCAGGCTTTCCGATCGCAATCTGGACCGCTGGTTCAACACCTGCACCCAACTTCCCTCAGGGGCGACTCGCGGCTGCGTGGGCAGCGAGCGGCCGGTCTGGACCATCAGGCAGCCGTTCAGGTTCCAGACGTGGTCGTCGCGCATATCTTCGGTCAGAAAGCCGGCGATCAACAACCTGGACGTGTCGATCATCAAGAACAACAGGATCACGGAGCGGATCAATCTGCTGTTCCGGGTCGATTTCCTGAACGCCACCAACACGCCGCAGTTTTTCAACGGTCCGGTTACGGACGTGAACAGCGGCAATTTCGGGCGCATCGCGGGCGCCATGGATCAGAGCAATTTGCCCAGGTTCATTCAGATTTCGATGAAGCTGAATTTCTAGGCTTCAGACCGGAGCAGGCGCCACGCGTCCATCACGTGTTCGCGCGTGGTGCCCATGTTGCCGATGGCGAGGCGGATGACCACCTTGCCATGCAGCACGGTATGCGAGAGAAAGGCGCGGCCCGTCGCATTCACGCGCTCGATGAGCTTCAGGTTTCGCTCATCCGTGCCCTTGAAGCGGAAGCAGACGACGGAAAACGGAACGGGCGCCAGGCGTTCGAAATCCGGATGCGCGTCCACGAGCGCGGCCAGTTCCCGCGCGTAGCCGGTTTGCGCGCGGATGATTCGGGCGATGCCCTCGCGCCCGTAAGATCGCAGCACGAACCAGAGTTTCAGCGCCCGGAAGCGCCGCCCGAGAGGCACGCCGTAATCCATCAGATTCACCGCGCGCGGGTGTTCTGCCGACCGCAGGTATTCCGGGACCAGGGAAAAAGTCTGGCGCAGAACCTCCGGCCGCCTGGTGTAAAACGCGCTCAGGTCGACCGGCGTGAACATCCACTTGTGCGGGTTCATCACCAGAGAATCGGCGTGTTCCGCGCCTTCGAGAACCCATCGGAACTCCGGCGCGAGCGTGGCCGCGCCGGCGTAAGCGGCATCCACATGAAGCCAGAGGCGATGGCGCGCGGCGATTTCCGCGATTGCCGGAATCGGGTCGACGCTCGTCGTGGAGGTGGTACCCGCGGTCGCCGTGACGCAGAACGGGCGCAGTCCGTCGGCGAGGTCGCGGCCGATTGCGTCGGCGAGCGCGCCGGGGTGCATGCGGAACTCATCGTCGACCGGGATCTTCCGCAGGCAATCGCGTCCCATGCCGAGCGCGAGCCCGGCCTTTTCGACGGACGAATGAGCCTGTTCGGAGGCGTACATTACGAGACGCCCTTCGCCTTCATTTGCGTCCGCGGCGGTACGAGCGGCGGCGATCGCATGCAGGGTGCTTGACGACGCCGTGTCATGAATCATGCCGAAGAACTCCGGCGGCAGCCCCATCCACTCACGCAGCCAGCCGAGAGTCACTTGTTCGAGTTCGGTGACAGCCGGCGCGGTCTTCCACAGCATCCCGTTCGGATTTACAGCGGTTGCAAGCATCTCGCCCAGGATCCCGGGCGGAGAGGCCGAAGTCGCGAAATAGGCCATGAACCCAGGGTGATTCCAGTGAGTGAGCGCGGGCACAATCAGGGTTCGAAAGTCTTCAAGGATCGCGGACATCGGTTCGCCGGTTTCCGGCCCTTGCGCTGGAAGGGCGTCGATCAGATCGCCGGGCTGGCATTGCGGGAGAACCGGGTGACGCTCGGGGTGGGCGAGAAAGTCCGCGATCCAGTCCACGGCCTCGTAACCGTACCTGCGAAACTCCTCGGGGCTCATGCCGCGGCTGATTCCGCGCGCACAACCGGTAGCCACGCCTTGAACCACGCCCTGAATTGATCGAGCGTGTCGCGATCCGCCGGTGATAGCGGCACAGCAAGCGGGCCTACCTTGAGTCCGCGCGCTTCAGTGGCAGCCTTCACGCCGACAGGAGCCGGAAACCGGTCAAGCCACCCGATGAATTCCTGCAAGCGGGCTTCGAGGCGGGCCGTCTTCGCGGCATTGCCCGATGCGATGGATGCGTCGAGCGCGAGCATCAACTCCGGAACCGCGCTGGCAACACCGGAAATTACCCCATCCGCGCCCTCGGAGCGGCAAGTGGCGAAAACTACGTCGTTGCCCACGAACAAGGTGAAGGGCTGCTCCTTCCTCAGCCCCAGCAGCGAGCGGAAGTTATCCAGGTTACCGCTCGAATCCTTGATGCCGGCGAAATGGCCGCTACGGAGGAGGTCGCGCGAAGTTTCAAATTCCAGCGGCGTAGTGAAGAACGGGATGTTGTAGAGAAGCGTGGGCAGCGCTCCCTCCATCTGCTTTGCGTACTCGAGATAGAACTCCTTGACGTCCTGCTGGCGATATCGGAAGAAGTAGGGCGGCATCAACAGCCCGGCTGCCGCCCCCGCCGAGGCTGCCGCACGCGCGAGTTCGACCGCGCCATCGAGCGTCGAATGCGAAACGCCCGCGATGATAGGAACGCGGCTTCGCTTCGCGGCGAGGTTGAGCAGCCGGATACGGTCGTCCATCTTGAGATGCAGAAACTCGCCTGTCGAGCCGAGTAGCGCGATTCCTTTGGCCCCGGCGGTGCAATAGAAGTCGACGAGGTCGAGTGTGGAAGCGAAGTCGGGTTCGTGGCCCTCGCGCTTATGGGGCGTGACCGCGGCGATATTGATTCCGGAGTGAGCGAACGAAGCCATCACCGTTTACGATAGCAGGGTCTATGACAGCAAGCGCGCGGCGGGCTTCGCGAAGTAGGTGACGATGATTCCCGCGCCCGCACGGTGGATGGAAGTGAGCGTTTCCATCATGGCGCGATCGTGGTCGATCCAGCCGTTGCGGACCGCGGCCATGATCATCGAATACTCGCCGCTCACCTGATAGGCGGCGATGGGCGCATCGAAGCGGCGGCGCGCCTCGGCGATCAGATCGAGATAAGCCAGGGCAGGCTTGATCATGATCATGTCCGCGCCTTCCTCGAGGTCGAGCGCAATCTCGCGCATGGCTTCGCGGCCGTTGGCGGGGTCCATCTGGTAACTGCGGCGATCGCCGAATTGCGGCGCGGAATCGGCGGCCTCGCGGAACGGGCCGTAAAAGGCGGACGCGAATTTCGCGGCGTAGGAGAGGATCGGCGTTTTTTCGAAACCGTTCGCGTCGAGCGCCGCGCGAATCGCCCCGACGCGCCCATCCATCATGTCGGAAGGCGCTACCATGCCGGCCCCGGCGCGAGCGTGCGAAACGGCGGCGGCCGCAAGCCATTCGAGCGTGGCGTCGTTATCGACATCGCCATCGACGATCTTGCCGCAGTGGCCGTGGCTCGTGTATTCGCAGTTGCAGACGTCGGTAACGGCGAGCAATTTCGGATGCTCCCGCTTGATGGCGCGGAGCGCTTTCTGAACGATGCCGTCCTCAGCGTATCCGCCCGAAGCGATCTCGTCTTTGGTCTCGGGCAAACCGAAGAGAATGACGCCGCCGATGCCGAGCGCATGGACTTCGCCGCACTCGCGAACGATCTGGTCGACAGACATCTGAAAGTTGCCGGGCATGGAGCCGATCTCGCGGCGGACGCCGTCGCCGGGACACACGAAGAGCGGAAGGATGAACTGCGAGGGAGAAAGCCGGGTCTCGCGCACCAGGTTTCTCAGGGGCTCGGTGGAGCGTAACCGGCGCATGCGATGAGTGGGGAAAGGCATCTCAAGGACATTCTAGCGGGAATCGGGCGCGGGTTCCCGCTGCTCTGCCAGAACGGAAGCCGCGATGAAGGAAGCAAGTAGTTACGACCTGGTGTTGAAGGACCTGTTCCAGCGGGACCACCCGCGCCTTCTCGACCAACCGATTGCGGGTGTCGCCGTCCGCGAAGCGCCGAACGTCGAGTTGGCGCGGGTTGAGGAGCGCCGGGCGGATCTGGTGCTTTCGATGGGCACGGAACGCTGCTCCAAATCGAGTTCCAGAGCGGTAATGATAAAGACATGCCGTACCACGAGGGGATCTACTGCTTTCTGCTCGGCCAGAACCGGCGCCGTGTGCGGCACGTGGTTCTTTATCTATCGACAACGTCTTCAACACGGTACGATATGCGCCTGCCGATTTGCTGCGCATGGGATTTCCCTCGGCGATTACGGTAGTGTCCATCGCCGGCATCCATGCCTCCGAAGTCAGTTGGTTTCGCTATCCGTCCGACGACGGTTGACGTTTCAGATTGTATCGCCCGCGAGAAAGTTTCGCTTGCATTACGATAT
>SXGT01872622.1_pt1 | contig 13818 bp, 9 predicted proteins | sample 3176221 | NCBI WGS metagenome assembly SXGT01 (sample SAMN11356862, study PRJNA531348) | freshwater metagenome | isolation source: freshwater sample F1-120 | place: China: Fuxian Lake, Yuxi | collected 2017-12-25 | reverse complement strand
GGTGCTGCCGATCGGCGGCGTGAAGGAAAAGACGCTCGCCGCCCTGCGCGCCGGCATCCGCACCGTGATGCTGCCGCGCCGGAACGAGAAGGATTTCGAGGACGTGCCCGCCAGCGCGCGCGAAAAGCTCGACTTCGTCTTTCTCGACCGCGTGGAGGACGCCGTGCGCGCCGCCATCGGCGAGGTTTCCGGACCGGCGGAGCGCAAAGCAGCCTGAGGCGTCAGGGCCAGTTCCGGGGGCTGCGGCGAGGCCGGGCAGGGTATCCTTCGCTGTTCGAAGTCCCCTGTACCCCAATGGTCAAGCCCAAGCCCAAGCCCAAGCCCAGGAAGCGCGTCGCCCCCAAGCGTCGCAAGCCGGGTCGCCGGGCCGACGACAAGGCGATCGAAGCGCTGCGCGCGCAGACCGAACGGCTGCTGCTCGGCCAGGCCGCGGCCGGCATGATCGTCATGGACTGGGACATCCAGCGCGATATCGTGACCTGGAGCGACTCGCCCGAGTGGCTGCGCGGCCCGCTGCCGGCAAGCGGCAAGTACCCCCTGTACAAGGACCAGGTCCATCCGGAGGACCGCCGGAACTTTCTCGACGTGCGCCAGCGCAGCATCGAAACCTCCAGCTACCACGACAACGAGTACCGCCTGGTCCGCACCGACGGCCGGGTGCTGTGGGTGCTTACGCACGGCATCTCCGTTGCGGGCGCCGATGGCAAGGCGGCGCGCATGCTGGTGGCGATTCTCGACATCACCGAACGCAAGGCGGTGTCGCTCGAGCTGGCCGAAAGCGAGGCGCGCTTCCGCGCCGTGGCCGAGCTCTCCCTCGACTGGTACTGGGAGCAGGACGCCGAACTGCGCTTCGTCTCCTTCATCGGGGGCAGTACGCCGCACGCCGGAATCGTGATGGATGACCAGGTCGGCCGGACGCGATGGGAAATTCCTGGCACAGAGGTCGCAGGCGGCACTTGGGACGCTCACCGCGCCGACCTCGCGGCGCGCAGACCGTTCCGCGACCTGCTGCTCAAGCGCACGGCCGCCGATGGCTCGATCTTCTATGTGTACGCCTCTGGCGCGCCGATTTTCGACGCGCGTGGAGAATTCACGGGCTACCGCGGCGTAGGGCGCGATGTGACCGACCGTGTCAGAGCCGAGATCAACGTGCGGGCGGCCGATGAACGCCTGCGCGCCGCGATCAACGGGCTGAACGAACCCGTCGCCGTCACCGATGCCGAAGATCGCATCGTCATGGTCAACCGCTACTTCCAGGAATTGAACGGCAACACGCGCCTGGTGGATCCCGGCCGCCTGTACGAGGAACACCTGCGCGCCGGCATCAGGATCGGCAACTATCCCGCGGCGACGGGACGCGTCGAGGGATGGCTGCGCGAGCGGCTGGCGGCGCGCCGGCGCGGCGGCACCATCGAGGTGCAGCGCCAGGACGGCAAGTGGCTGCAGTGCACCGACCAGCGGTTGCCCGACGGCGGCACGATCACCTTCGCGCTCGACATCACCGCGCGCAAGTGCGCCGAGCGCGCGCTGCAGGAAAGCGAGGCGCGCTTCCGCGATTTCGCCGGCGCCAGCGGCGACTGGTTCTGGGAGACCGACACCGAGGACCGCTTCGTCTGGATCTCCGAGTCCGTCGAGCGCTTCGCCGGCTGGCCGCCCGAGTATTTCATCGGCAAGACGCGCTCCGAGGTGGCCGCGGCCGCCGGTGTGGACATCGAAGGTGCCGCGTGGCGGACAATGATGGAGGCCATCGCCCGGCGCGAACCTTTCCGCGACGCGCGGCACGATCGCACCGGCGGGCACGGGCGCCGCATCTGGGTGAACGTCAGTGGCGTGCCGCGGCACGACGCCGAAGGGCGCTTTGCCGGCTACCGCGGCGCGGTCTGCAGCATCACCGGGCAGGTCGAGAACGAACGGCGCGTGCGCGAGGCCGACGAGCGTCTGCGCGCCGCGATCGAGAACCTGAGCGAGGCCATCTCGGTGACCGACGCCGAGGACCGCATCGTCGTCACCAACCGCGCGTTCCGCGAGATGAACCGCCATGAACCCGGCTTCCTCGAAAGCAAGCCGACCTACGAGGCGCACCTGCGCTGGGCGCTGGCCACGCGGCTGGTGCCCGCCGCAGTCGGGCGCGAGGAAGAATGGCTGCGCGAGCGCCTCGCGCAGCGCAGGCGCGGGGGCGCCTTCGAGTCGCGGCGCGACACCGGCATCTGGCTGCATGTCACCGAGCGGCGCCTGCCCGACGGCGGCACGGTGGCATTCGCCCTCGACATCACCGAGCGCAAGAGGGCGGAAGCGGTGCTGCGCGCGAGCGAGCAGCGCTACCGCGCGCTGGTCGAGCTCTCCTCCGACTTCTACTGGCAGACCGACACCGAGCACCGGTTCGTCCTGCGGCAGGGCAAGATCCTCGCGGACATGGGCCTGGATCCCGCGGGGGATTACGGCAAGACGCGCTGGGAGCTCGACTTTATGATGCCCGACGAGGCGGGCTGGCGGGAGCACCGCGCCGTGCTGGCGCGGCGCGAGGTATTCCGCGATCTGCGCACCGCGCGTCGCGGCGGCGACGGGCGTCTCTTCTGTGCGAGCGTCAGCGGCAAGCCGCTCACCGACGCGGCGGGCGCCTTCATCGGCTATCACGGCATCGCCCGCGACATCACGGCGGAAGTGGGGGCCGAGCAGGCACTGCGCGACATGAACACCGGGCTCGAGCTGCGCGTCGCCGAGCGCACCGCTGAACTGCAGGCCGCCTACCAGGAACTGGAGTCGTTCTCCTACTCGGTGTCGCACGACCTGCGCGCGCCGCTGCGCGCGATCTCCGGCTTCGCCGGCATCCTGCGCGAGGAAGAAAGCGGCAAGCTCTCGGCCGACGGGCTGAGGCACCTGTCGGTGATCGACGCCAACGCACAGCAGATGGGGCGCCTGGTGGACGCGCTGCTCGAACTGGTGCGCATGTCGCGCCACGCGATCGCCGGCTCGCGCCTGGACATGGGCGCCATCGCGCGCGAGGCCGCGACGCTGGTTGGATCCGAGTTCCCGCGCGCGCGCATCGAGATTGGGTCGATGCCCGCGGCACGCGGCGACGCGACGCTGGTGCGCCAGGTCTACGTCAACCTCATCGGCAATGCGCTGAAGTATTCCTCGCAGAAAGCGTCGCCGCGCGTCGAGGTGGGGGCGGAAGACGGCGACGACGGCCTGCTGTATTTCGTGCGCGACAACGGCGTCGGCTTCGACATGGCCTACGCCAACAAGCTGTTCAAGCCCTTCGAGCGCCTGCACGCCGACCCGGAATTCAAGGGCACCGGCATCGGGCTCGCCCTTGCCAGCCTGATCGTGCGCCGCCACGGCGGGCGCATCGGCGCCGAGAGCGCGCCCGGCAAGGGGGCGACGTTCCGCTTCACGCTGGGGGCGGGGTAGCCTGGCCCGAATTACCGCGACGGCGGTAGCGCGCGGTCGAGGTGTTCACGGATGCGCAGCGCGTAGTTGAAGTAGCCGTAGAAATTGGGGTGGAACGAGCCCGTCGGGATGCCGCCCACGCGCCGGCCGTCGTCGGTCCACGCTTCGTCCAGCATGCCGATGCGCGAGAGCGCCACGTTCGGGTCGTTGATCCAGCGGCTCCTGGCGCACACGCCCTTGCGGTCGGAGGGCTCGCGCATGATCGGGATGCGCTGCCAGCCGCGCGCCGCATGGCGGCGCGTGGCATCGGCGCCGGCCTTGAGCAGCGGGACGTAGATCCGGTCGTGCGCGAGCGCGTACTCCTTCTCGCCGATGGCGATCAGGCCGAGAGAGATCGCGCGCAGTTCGCCGGGCGTTCCGCTGCGCGGGTAGCGCCGGTCGTCGCAAAAGGCGCCGTCGTCGTAGCGCGTGGGGTTCGGGTACTCCATGAGCAGCACGCGCGGCGCGCGCAACTGCGCCGCGAGCGCGGCCGCGACCTTGTCGTAGCGCCCGGCCAGTTCGGGCAGCCGCGGTTCCGCGATTTCGCGGATGCAGCGTTCGCGGCAGCTACCGAGGATCATGTCGCGGATGACTTCGCCGAAGCCGAGGTCGTTGCCGCCGATCGACACCACCACCGCATCGGGAACACGCAACTCTCCCTCGCAGCGCGCCGCGCCGTCGTGCACCGAAAAGCGCCCCCGGCACAGGTCGCGCATCGCGGCGTGCAGTTGCGCGGGCAGCGGGTCGCCGTTCGGTGGCGCGACGAAGCCGAGGTCCGGGAAGTACTCGACGTTGCGCTGCAGGTGCAGCGGGATCTCGCGCCCCTCGTACCCCGTGAGCAGGCCGCCGCTGCCGCGCCCGGGGTCGCCCTCCACCTCGGCGCCCGAGCACGCGTAGCTCATGAAGGTCGTGCTCTCGCGCCTGCGCTCGTGCGCGAAGCGCACCGCGGCCATCGCCGGCCCGCTGAACAGCGACCGGTGGCAGCGCTGGTCCCACCACTGGCCCGGCACCGGCACCCGGTCCCAGCGGTTTTCGGCGGCGTTCCACCAGTCGCGCATGCGCAACGACACGTCCGGGTAGCCCTCGCCCGAGCCGTAGGAGTCGCCCAGGGCGAGGATCAGGCGATCGGCGACCGCCACCGTCCATTCGAGCATGCGCGGTTCGCGGGCCGCTGCGTCGCGCACCGTCACCGCCACGCGCTGGCCGTTGGCGAGCGCGGCCGCGGGCTCGAAGCCGGCGCAGGAACCCTGCTGCGGCGCGCCGTCCACGCTCCAGTTGCAGGTCGCCGATGTGCCCGGCGACGGCGTCACGGACAGCTTCAATCGCCAGCGCTCGGCGAACGCCCAGCCCTGCGGGTAGCGCGCCTCGCGTTCGTTCCAGGCGGTCTTCGCCGGCCGCAGCGTGGACTCGTCCTGTTTCGGCGAGCGCCGCATCGGCTGCGTGATGCGCGGGCGGCCACCGATTCTCTCTGCCTCTTCCGCGACGAGTTGCTTGATGCGCTGCTCGAGGAAATCGAGGTCGGCGGGGTCGTCGAGCAGGCGGAAGCGGTCGACGACTTCCCGGTCGATGCGGGGCTGGGCGTGGGCGGGGGGCAGCCACGCCAGAAGCGCAGCAAGTGCCGCGAGTGCGATGCGTCTGGTGCGGATTGCGGGCATTCGGGCAGGTAGCCTACACCCGGTGTTTCGACCCGTGCGGGGCTTCGTGTGCGCCTACGCACCAAACCCGGCGAGTGCGGCGACGCCCAGTCCAGCGAAGATCGCCGCCGCCACCCCGCGCACCAGCCTCATCGGCAGCTTTGTCGCCGCCACTTCCCCCAAGTAGACCGCCGGCACGTTGGCGATCAACATCCCCAGCGTCGTGCCCGCCACCACCGTGACCAGCGCGTCGTAGCGCGCGGCCCGCGCCACCGTGGCGACCTGCGTCGTGTCGCCCATCTCGACGAGGAAGAAGGCGATCAGCGTGGCGACGAACGCGCCGTAGCGGTCCGTCTTGCGCTCGGATTCCTCGAACTTGTCCGGCACCAGCGCCCAGGCCGCCATGGCCAGGAACGAGATCCCTAGGCCCCAGCGGATGATTTCCGGCCCCAGCACGCGGATGAGCCAGGCGCCGACCGCGGCGGCGAAGGCGTGGTTGGCGAGGGTCGCCAGCAGGATGCCGAGGATGATCGGCATGGGCTTCCGGAAGCGCGCCGCGAGTACCAGCGCGAGCAGTTGGGTCTTGTCGCCGATTTCCGCGATGGCGACGACGCCGGTGGAGACGAGGAAGGCTTCCAGCATGGAGGTGGCGGATGATACTCGGCGGGGCCGGCCGGGTCGTTGATCTCGGGCAGCGATTCCGGCCGCACACAGGACCGGCGCGCGCGTGTACGATCCCCAGGCGTTTTCATCCAACGCATCCAACGAGGAGAGAGGAAATGTCGATACGCAAAGTTGCAATTGGATTGAGCCTGGCGGCGTTTGCCAGCGTCGCCGCGGCGCAGGACCAGCGGCCCGGCTACGGCACGTCGATCAACACCGCCACCGCCAAGAAGATCGCCGCCGGCGTCATCGCCGAATGCCAGAAGAACCGGTGGAACATCGCCGTGGCGGTGGTGGATACGCACGGCGCGCTGCTGTACTTCGAGCGCATGGACGACACGCAGTTCGCCAGCAACGACATCGCCATCGCCAAGGCGAAGGCGGCGGCGACCTTCCGCCGCCCGACGCGCGCGTTCAGGGAGGTGAGCAACAAGGGCGGCCCGGCCACCGCCACGCTGCCCGGGGTGACCGCATCTCCCGGCGGTAATCCCATCTTCGTCGACGGCAAGGTCGTCGGCGCGGCGGGGGGGAGCGGCGGTACCGGCGACCAGGACGAGCAGTGCGCCCAGGCGGGCATCTCGGGCATGTGATTTCCTGCACGGGGGGCGGGGGCGGTGCGCCGCCCCCGCTTTTCCGCCCCCGTATCTGAACTGCGGAAACGTACCGACCACCTGCGACGCGGCCAGGCCACCCCCCGCCCACCTGATCGCGCAAGAATGTGCGTCAACGCACGAAATCCCCGAGCGCTTTTCGATTGAAATCAACGGGCGTTGAGCGGACGGCGTGCACGGCGTAGGCTGGCAGCGCAATTATCTCGGGGTCGCATGACCCAGGGGGACCCGGCTGCGCAATGCTCGACGACTGACGGCAAGCCCTACCCTCGCGGGCGCCCATCGCCATGGCTGAACTCGGCGCCGTGGCGTCGGCCGTCCTTGGCATGGGAGCCCTCTACTGGATCGTCGCGCTCGGCGCCGTCGGTGCCGCTGCGTACTTCCCCGCGAGCCGGCGCAGCAAGGCTGTCGCGGCCACCGCGGTCCTGGTCCTGTTCTGGGCTGTGCCAACGAAGCTGGCGATCGACGGCGTCCTTCACGCCCGCTACGCCCGTGACGCCTGGGCACACTTCAAGAAACTGTGCGCCGAGAAGTCCGGGGAGAAGATCTACAAGACCTTCACCGGCGTGAAGAGCGTGCTGGTGGTGAAGCCGTTGCCGCCGGCGACGGAGAAGGATCTGTATGACCAGTATTGGTATGGGGATCCCTACAGCGATGCGAGTACATACAGGCGCACCGAGGCGTCAGCGTTGAGACTTGCTTCCAAGACGGCACCTGTCGCTAGCGGAAGGAATGGGGTTGGATACGATTTTGTGGAGCTGCCGGCCGATTCTCGTCAAGGCACTACCAGATTCTTCTATTCGCCGGGATCTCGCACTCATGAAACGTCGCGTCATGAGAGCGCGGATAGCCGATTCGGAATTTCCTGGGAGGACGTATCGACTCCGGAGGACCGGAAGCACTGGATCGCAGGGAGTCGATTGAGAGTCATGGATCTTTCGGACAATAGCGTAGTGGCGGAGCGCTTCGGCTATTTGATCGAGGCAGGATTTGGTTCAACAGCCGGCCAGCGTCGCCCATGGCAAAACGCACGCGGAATTGGTCCGAACCAGAGATCCTGCCCCGAAGTACACGATTGGTCGGATCGTTGGTTTCTACTGAAAGTATTGAAACCCGGCTCGGAGAGCTCAAATGGCAAATAGTCAAATCCAAAAGTACCTTGAATTTGCCAACATGCAGATGGCGACGGAGGCATTTCTTCTGCGAGCAACTGACAACGGCGCGCTGCCTGACAACTTGGAAATCGTGGGGCGGTTGAATACTGGAAACACCCACGCCAGCAAATTCACCGCAGGGCAAGCCGAGGACTTCGTTTCCAGGTACGAGGTGCTTGCCCAGTATCGAAATGACCCTCTGCTCGGCGGCGGCGCAGGATTTTCGGGGACGTTGTTCAAGAATCGATCGACAGGCGAGTTGACGCTTTCCTTCCGTTCCACCGAGTTCATCGACGACGCCGTCCGCGATAGCAAGGCCACGAACGAGCTCGAGGTGAAGGCGCTGGGATGGGCGTTCGGGCAGATCGAGGAGATGGAGAGTTGGTACGCGCAACTGCTGCAGAGACCTGACCTGCTTGGCGGGAGAGCGTTCAACGTTACCGGCTACTCGCTCGGCGGGCATCTCGCCACGGCATTCAATCTTCTCCGGCGCGACGAGCTGGCCAGGAATGGCACGCCGAATCCCATAATCGCGACCTACACCTTCAACGGCGCTGGTGTGGGGAGGGTCGCAGACGGGACGAGACTCATTGATGCGCTGGGCGTGTTTCGCGAGATTCGAATTGGCGCGGACAGCGCATACCGGGACTCCCTCGGATCGATTACGCAGACAGCCATCGAGACGGCCGCGGCGGTGCGTGTCGCGCGAATCGAGTACGAGCGGCTTCGGCTCGGCTCGCCGCTGTTCAATGCGCCATTTGCGTTCAACTCACTTCCGCCCGCCGGAATCCAGTCGTCGCTGCAGTACCAGATCGCGGCCCTCGTCGCCGCGAGGAATACCGTTCCTGTCACTGCCTTCCCGTTTCCGGGTGGCGCGAACTGGGTTCCGACCGAACCCGTCTTCGCCTCCAGCCTGCTGGCCAATTTCACCGAGATCGTCGGCAGCGATGGCGGCAGGCTTGGACCGTCGTTCGTCTCCAACAGCGGCATCCACCATGGCGAGAGGCAACCGATCTACATCGAAGACCAGCCGCTCACCCGAGGGCGCTACAGCCTGCTCGACGATCGCGGGTCGCTGCACACCAGCCCCGTGACCAACGACTTCGCCGATACGCACAGTCTCGTGCTGCTGGTCGACTCGCTTTCCCTCCTCGCCGCGTTCGAATCGCTGGACCCCTCGTTCACTGCCGATGACGGCGCCGATCTGCTGGCGGCGGCGTCCAATGCGCGCGCTTCCACGCTGTTCCTGACGCAGGGGCGGGCAGAGGGCGATACGCTCGAGCGGGCGCTCGACGGCCTGCGAAAACTCGTGTTCGGCGGCGAGCCGCCGCCGACAGTCCCGGACTATGCGGCGACGCTCGTCGGCAACAGCTGGCACGACGGCCAGATGCGGGCCGCGTTTCACGACAACCTCAAGCTGCTGAACGGGCGGATCGCGGAGTTGAAGGCCGAGCCCGGGTTCGCGCCAAGGCTGCAATTGCTTGCGGATGTCGGCGAGGACGATCTGCTTCGACTCGCCAACGATCCCGGCCAGGATGGCCTCGCTTACCGCTATGCCCTGCGCGAGCTCAATCCCTATGCGCTGGTCGGGTTCTACCACGGGCACCACAACAGAGGTGGTGAACTGAATCTGGTCGACGACTCGACCGGCGCAGGCACCATTACCCCGGAATGGATCGAGGCCCGGGCGAGCATGCTCGCGGCGTTTACCGAGGACAACATGGAGGACGGCCTGCCCGAGCGCGCGTTCTCGCATCGTTACGAAGATTTTGCGCGCGACCTGAGACTCGGCCCGGTCGGTCCCGCGATCGGGAAGATTGTTTTCGGGGCGGGCGCGCCAGACGCAATCTTCGGTACCGCTGCGGAGGACATGCTGTTCGGCGGTGCGGGCGGCGACACGCTCGCCGGCAACGCCGGAGACGACCATCTCCAGGGTGACGCTGGAGACGATGTCCTGGACGGCGGCGGTGCGGCCGACACCATGTGGGGCGGCGCGGGCACAGACCGGCTCACCGGGGCGCTCGGCGACGACGTGCTGGACGGCGGCGGCGGCTTCGATACCTATGTCTACGCCGCCGGCGACGGCTTCGACACCATCTACGATGCCGATGGCCAGGGCGCGATCGAGTACAAGGGTCGGCGGCTGCAGGGCGGCAACCGGAGCGCCGCCCGTGTGTTCGAGGATGACGGCGGCACCAGGTACATCCTCTCGGGCGATCCGGCAGCGCAGCAGACCCTGCTCATCGACGGAAACATCCAGGTAGAGGGATTCACCTCGGGGATGCTCGGCATCGTGCTGGACGGGGAGGGCGCCGGGCCGCAGCCACCCGGCGCCGCGGGAACCAATTTTTACGCCGACAGCGATTTTCCATCGGGCCAGTCGCAGGGCGGGGATGTGGGGGATGTCATGGCACGTGACTTCCTGGGCAGCAATGCGAACGACGTGGTGGCCATGTCCGGCAACAGGAGCTACTACACGCGCGCGGGCGATGACCGCGTCCGGGTCACCGGCAGCGACCGCGCCGTGCTTTCGATCATCGACACAGGCTCGGGCGCCGACCTGATCGACGCGGCGGGGTGGTTCGGCACCGGCGACCTGCGGATCTACGGCGGCGCGGGCGAGGACTTCATCATTGGCGGCGCGCCGGGACTGGACATCTATGGCGACAACCACGCCGTCACGGAGAATGGCGACGGCTCGATGGTGATCGACGGATTCCACTACAACCTCGGCGCTTCGGACCGCGGACTGACGGACGAGCGACCGGGGGATGTGCAATTCCTTCAGCGCTCTGGCGCGTCCGAACCGTTCATCCGTGCGATCGGGAATGCCGGCAGCAGTGGCGATGTCTCCTACGAGTCGGTGATCGACCTGGTCCGCAGCGAAGGCTGGTATCTGCCCGGCGGTTTGCCGCATGCCCTGGCCTACGTGCTGGGAGCCGCCCCCTCGTTCGACGACTACATCGAGACCGGTGCCGGCGCGTTCGTCGTTGCCGGCAGCGGGTCGGACACGGTCTTCGGCGGCCCCGGAAGCGATTCCATCGAGGGCGACTACGGCAGCACGCCCGGCGCCCTGAGCTACGCGGGCCTGCGGGAACGGTTCGGGGAGCTCGCCGAACTGTTCGGGCTTCCCGGCGACGACTACCTGGATGGTCGCGATGGCGACGACAGCATCACGGATCAGGACGGTGGCAATGACATCCTGATTGGCGGCACCGGCAACGACACGATCGTGTCCGGCAACTTCGTCTTCGCCGAGGAGGACGAAGACGACGACACCGGCGACCCCGGCCGCACCGTCGACTTGTCCGCATTCGACTACATCGAAGGCGGCGACGGCAACGACGACATCAGCGTTTTCGGGCGCGCCTATGTCGATGGCGGAAAAGGTGACGACCGCTACTTCTCCGTCTCCTCCGGCGTGATCCGGGACGGGGGTGGCGACGACTCGCTGACGCTCTCCCCGACTTTGGCCTTCGACCTCGCGCCTCCGGTCCCGCCGGCCGGCCCACCCGGTTCGGCGCCGCCAATCGGCCCGGTGGAGGTCTTTCGGGCGGAAGCCGGCGAAACCAGCGTGTCGAGGTCCGGCAATGACCTGGTGCTCTTCAGTTCGTCCGACGGTGCCAGCCGCCTGGTGTTCGGGGATTGGTACCTCGGGTCCGAACACCGGATCGAGCGCATCGGCAGCATGAGCGCCGCGCAGTTCGAGTCCTGGGGCAGCGCGCAGACCGGCTCCGACGCGGCGGATGCGATCACCGGCGGCGAGTACGCGGATCGCATCCTCGCGCGCGGGGGCAGCGACCTCGTCGAGACCGGTTCGGGAAATGACCGCATCATCGGCGGCACGGGCGATGACGTGCTCGACGGCGGGCCTGGCGACGATGTCTACAGCTACGCACGGGGCGACGGCGCCGACGTCGTCCTCGACAGCGCCGGCGCCGACGTGCTTCGTCTTCTGCCAGGCATCTCACGGCAGGACGTCTCGGCCGGGTTGGTGGAAGGCGGTCTTGCGATTCGTATCGCCGGCGGATCGGTAACGCTGCCCGGCGTCGATGCCGACAGCCTGCAAGGCGACCTGCCGATCGACACCATCGCGTTTGCCGACGGCAGCACGGCGTCGGTTGCGAGCATCGTGGCACCCGATCCGTCGCCGCAGATCGTGCCGGTTCCGGATCCCGAGCTGCCCGTCGGATTCCCGCCGCCCGCGGAGCCGGCGGAAACGGCCGCACCATCGGACGAATTCACGCCGATGCCCGCGAACGAGCCTGCATCCGCGGTTCCCGCAGCCACGGCAGATCCCGGACCGATGGTGGCAGGCGTCAGCCCGGTCGAGGCAGATGGCGAGGAATTCGCGATCGCGAGCGCGGAACCGCTTCCGCAACCTGGCGCGCCGCCCCCGATCGGCGAGTCCTTCGACCCCGTGTACCGCGACATCGACGCGCGCCTCGACGTGCTGCTGCAGGCCGGACGATCCAACCTGGGCGAACGCTACGCGCAGGCGATCGAGGAATTCGAGCGCCGCCGAAGCGGCAGCGGCGAGACGCCCTCTCCGGCACCGGGCAACGAGGAAATCGGCCGCTGGAACGAAGCGGTGCACGACTGGCACGCGCGGCATCCGTCGTTCGACTCGGCTGCGGGCGAAGCGGGAGATGGCATCTGGACCGCAAGCTGGGCGGGAGTCGCAGGCAGTGGCGCGTCGCTTGACGAACTCGTGGGCGCGGGAGCCGCGCCGTTGCTGGCAAATCCGGCCGGGCTCGCCCGCCTCTCCGGCGTTCGCCCGGCGCCGGGCCTCAAGGAAGGGCTGGCGCAGCTGGGCGGCTAGCACCGCACCGGTGTTACTTTTCCGGGAACTTGTAGAACTCCCGGTTCAGCCACGCCACCAGGTCGGCGACCTCGAGCTTGCTGAACTTGGGGTTGTAGTAGTCGCACCACTTTGCCGTCTCGGCCTGCAGTTGCTTGAAGGTCTTCACGTTCGCCTTGCGCGGCACGTAGACATTGGTGCCGTGGCATTGCAGGCAGGCCTCGTGCAGCTTCGCGCCCTTGTCCGCGTCGCCCAGCGCGAGGGCGGCGGGGGATGCTGCCAGGGCGGCCAGCAGGGCTGCGGCGCAGACCGCAAGCCTCACTTGGCGTCCTTCTCTTTCTCGATCAGGCCGGATTCGTTGAGCTTCATGTCGCGCGCGCGGGCGCGCTTCTGCATCTGCTCGCGGTGCCGGGTGCGTACCTTGGCGGCTTCCTCCTCGCCCTTGGCGCGCTCCAGGCTCTGGCGGTACTGCTCGCGCTCGGCGCGGGTCATCATCTCGGCGCCGTAGATCACCTCGCGCTTCGGCTCCTGCGCGAGCGCGCCGGCCGAGGCCAGCACCAATACCAGGACAGCGAACTTCACGCGTCCTCCAGTGCGCGTTCCAGTTCGCGGCGCGGGTCGAAGAGGGATTCGGCGCTGGCCGCGAACTGGCGGTGGCGGTAGACGTCGTTCGGGCCGCGCTCGTAGCGCTGGCGAAAGCCCTCCCTGTCGGCGCACAGCGCGTCGATGCCGCGCAGCAGCGCCTTCAGGTCGGCGTCCGTGGTGTAGAGGCCGAAGCTCGCGCGCACCATGCCCTTCCTCTGCTCCATCTCGGCCAGGATCTCCGGCGTCTCGGCGCCGAGGTCGATCGCCCAGAGCTCGGGCTTGAGCATCTCGCGCACGTAGGGGTGGGCGCAGAAGCAGTCGTTCCGCACCGCCACGCCGAAGCAGTCATTCCGCGCCGCGGCCACCAGGCCACACCGGTGCCATCGACGTTGACGTGGCCGCTGAGCAGTTCCTGCGGCAGGTAGGACTGGCGCTCGAGGCCGTGGGGCGCGTCGTAGACCAGGCTGGAGAGGGGGGCCGAAGTCCCGATGCGGGCCGCCATGCGGCACATCAGCGCTGGCCCCCGCGGCAGAGGCGCAGACCCGCAAACAGGTGGTCGCGCCCGGGCAGGTCCCAGTTGCGGTAGGTGGGCCGTCCCAAACAAGGCCCGACGGTCCACGCCGCGCCTCGCAGCACGCGGTAGCCGCGGCCGAAGTGCGTCGCGCTGTATTCGCGGTAGGGCCAGGGTTCGAATTGCGGGTACGGCCCGAAGTCGGTCGCGGTCCACTCCCACACACCGCCCTCGGCGAGTTGCAGCACTCCGAGTTTCGCCGCGTGCTCCCACTCCCATTCGCTTGGCAATCGCGCGCCCTCGAACCACGCGAGCGCCTCGGCCTCGTGCAACGAGAGCAACTGCGCGGGCTCGCGTTCGTCCACGGGAATCCACTCCCCGAAGTGCCGCCGCCACCATCGTCCACCCGCGTCCGGCCGCCAGTCGCGCG